>Ga0265292_1000595_pt1 | contig 46560 bp, 39 predicted proteins | sample Munlanlewell296A_FD_189080 | JGI IMG/M metagenome (GOLD analysis project Ga0265292, IMG submission 189080) | Leachate microbial communities from a municipal landfill in Southern Ontario, Canada - Leachate well 296A | ecosystem: Engineered > Solid waste > Landfill > Unclassified | place: Canada... | reverse complement strand
GAACTCCCGCGAGTACTCGCGATATTTCCTGTCGTTCATGTCTGATCTCCTGATCTCTAAAAGTCTACCCGATCAGGACATTTTTTGTGTCCACTTTTTCGCGCATTTCCACACGGGGCGGATACCGGCGCGGGCAGGGGGGAACGGGGGAGACCTTCGGTCAATCAGCGCGCTCGGTCTCAAGACCGGCGCGATCAAAGCTACAGTTTCTCACGGAAGGCGATTCTGGCAGAAAACAGCGATTTTGTGCCTAAAAAACGATTGCTATGCGAATAAATCGGGGCTTTTTTATCCCTCAGCAGGGGAGGGGGAATTTGAGGTTTGTTTTAGGGAAGAAATAAAAACTAGAGTTAATTCTCGAAACTATTAACTATGCGAAAACTTAATTGAACCACTGAGGGTAGGGAGAAGGGCTTTAATATGTGCCAAGTGCCACGTGTCACGTGTCACGGAGTTGCCTCAGCTTGCAGTCGGAAAGGCGGGCAGAACGGTCAGCCAAACCAAGGCAGGGAGAGGCAAAGCCTGCCTGTGCCACGTGTCAGGTGTCACGAACCTGCCTCAGCTTGCAGTCGGAATAGCAGGCATTAAACAATAAAACGCTAGGGTTACAACACACAGTGCGCCTGACGGCAAGGGCGTAAGATCGCTAAGAATGCCAGTTTGAACGCCGGGCTTTATTGTAAGTCGATCCAGGGCAGGGGTGTGGCGTTTAAGCTACCCCCTCCAACCTCCCCACAGGGTGCAAAAACCGCGATCCACAGGATGCTTCGCGACCCCAAAAACTTCGTTTTTAGGGGAGGCGCTAACCTGGCACAAGGCACGTGGCACATGGCACGTGACACTTTGAATAGCGCACCTGGCACGTGACTCGCTACATCACCCACAACACCCGCTCGTGACCCGAGAGGTCGCCATAGATGCCATCCATCTGTTCGCGCGACTGGGCGAAAAATTCTACGTGGACGGCCAGGTATTTGCCTCCGCCGCTCAGGTGCACCTCCAGGTGCTCGGGTTGCAGTTCAGGGATGAAGGGTAGCAGGCGCTCCAGCAGGAATGAGGCAAAGTCACCGTCATTGCGGCCCACCACGCGCAGGCGAAAAAATGTCGGAAATTCCATGCCAGCCGGTTCAGGCATAATCAACACCCTTTCAATGGGGGATATTATAATCGGAAGACCAGTGCCACGTACCAGGTGCCAAGTGTCGCGAAAGGCAGTAACCACAGAGGCACCGAGGACACTGAGAAACCCCTGTTTTTAAGAGCATTCCATTCACGACCAAAGGGCTGACACATCTTAATTTTGCCATTTTATTTATCCGCTTGATATGTACGAATTTCTCCGTGAACTCTGTGTCCGTGGTGATTAATTGACCTCTCCACCATCATCCAATGAAATCTCGATCTTCACCGACGGCGCCAGCCTGGGCAATCCCGGGCCGGGCGGCTGGGCGGCGTTGGTGCGCAGCGGCAGCCGGACGCGCGAACTTTCCGGCGGTTTCCGCTTGACGACCAACAACCGCATGGAGCTGTACGCCGCCATCGCCGCGCTCGAGTCGCTGGACGGGCCGGCCAACATCCGGCTGCTGTCCGATTCCCGCTACCTGGTGGAGGGCATCACCCGCGGTTGGGCTGAACAGTGGCGCGCCAAAGGCTGGCGACAGACGAAGAACCGTCCCACGCCCAACGCTGACCTGTGGGCGCGGCTGCTGACGGCGGCTGCGCGGCACACCATCAAGTGGGAGTGGGTGCGCGGTCACGCCGGGCACCCGGAAAACGAACGCGCCGACCAGCTTGCCACACGCGCCGCGTCGCGCAAGAGCCTGCCGGTTGATGAGGGCTACGAAACCAGTCAGGATGCCCTGAATGACACCGGGAAAGCGCCCACAGGCCCGCACGACCAGCCCGGCCTGTTTGATGGAGGCCAGAGCGCGTCCGGGGAGGCGCAGTCTTCCGCAGCGCCCGAAAGACGCGCTGCAGCGCGCAGTCTGAGCGCGGTCAGCCGCGCCGGGCAGCCTTGCCGTAAATGCGGTACGGCGGTCGTCAGGCAAACTCCGAGCCGAAAAATCAAGCCAGGCCAGGCGTATTATTACGCCTGGTACCTGGTGTGCCCGAACTGCAAAACCATCTACCTGGTGGATGAAGCCCGGCGAGCGGTGTAGCAGCGAAGTGAAAGGGTAGGGGGTCAACACGGAGGCCAGATCAGTGAAACAACCTGCTCACAGGGTGCATAACCCCCGCAGTTTTGTACCCGCCAGTGAAAATGGAAGATCGGGGCGGACCCGTGTGTCCGCCCCGATGGATAAGCGTATTTCAGAATTATCGATCCGCCGCATTCTTCTCCTGCCCGGCATCCATCCAGCGAAAACCAGCGCCAGCCGGCAAATCGAGCCGGTACAGGTCGCGGGAGATGGCCTGCAGCGCTTTTTCCAACTGGGCAGCCACCGGTTCGCCGGCTGATTTCAGCGCCTCATGGGTGCGCAGCACGCGCGTCAGGCGCAGCAGGGCGTCACAGACGGCGCTCAGGATGACCAGCGCATCCCCCAGAGTCTCCGGTCCGGACTGCGGTAAGGCAATCGTGATGATCGAATCATGCAGGCGGTCGAGATCTTGCTCCAGCTCCGTCTGGCGCGGCCGGCAGTCTGGCAGGCGGCGCACTGGGCGCGAAATTCCGTCATAAGGCGGTGGATCGATGGGTATTTTGGACTTCATTTCTGCTCCTTGTGTCTTGAAGAAAACCTCGAATATATTATAGAACATTTGTACTGTTAATTTCAATACGTCAAAAGGAGCAATTGCTCAGGCGTGCGGAAGAGGAAAGTGTCCCGTGTCAAGTGTCATGTGCCGGGGGAGATCGTGAGGTTTGATGCCGGGAGTCCTGCTGGAGCAGGGGGTTAATATCTTTAAAAGTTGTTTAAAGTCGTTAAAAGAGTCGTTAATAGAATCACGTGCAATTTTTGCACTCTGAAGACGTGCAGATTTTGCACGCTCTTGAAGTGCAAATTTTGCCTGCCGGGCTCCTGAATGCAAGAAATTCCTGCTGGGCTGAGGGCAAATCCCGCCTGTTGGCCTGGTTGCAAATCTTGCATGCAGGCTGTCAACCAGCTACACGCCCCGGCCACGTTCTAGGTTGGTGGCATAGAACAAATCAAAAGTGACCGTGCGCATAGATGCATATAGCTTGCGTTCTATTCAAGGGGATCCGGCCAGACAGCGAGGAATTATCCGGGTTGTTCTATACCCCTATATATGGGGTAGAAGTGGTGTTCTATACTGGATATTAGAACAAAACTGGGCAGCGCCCGTGAATTGGCGGGGGTTGAAACCGAATACGGCCCGGATTGTTTTGAGATCGATGACCCAGGAGCGTCAGCAGATCCTGCCGTACCGGACTGAAGACTGTTGACCTTACGTCTGCGCTTTCACGCGCTGAGCTTGACCGATATGATGGGTGCGTTCGACCCATTTCTATTCGCAATAAGCCTGAATTGCTCCCAAAACTATCCTGATAACTCGGGTCGAACTGCTCTCTACATGAGCTGCTTTCGCGCCGCGGCTGTGTGAGCGTGATCTTTCCGGTTGCGTTCACCAGGGCCCGACTATATACCTTGATCTATATCGGGCGGGCAAGGTTTGTTTTCGCTTGGCGCACATACATTTCGTGTAGCAAAATTTCAAAAACAGCGAAATGCAAGCTGACTGTAAGCCACGCTCGTGAAAAACTGTGTTAATATAATAAACACACGAAAAGGCTCCAGGGTGGGTGTTATAATCGCCGCTGGTGAGGAATTATGGTCGATCCAATTCTTGAGCTCGAAGTTCATCTGGCGTCAGCCAGTGAACTGCAGGACAAAATTGAGACCATCAATACGCTGGCGCTTAAGCTACGCTATCGGGATGTCTCGCGCGCCATTTCGCTGACCAAACAGGTGCAGCAACTGGAAGCTGGGGAGGCGGTCAGCGACCCGGTTTATATCCGCGGGCTGGCCGAATCACTGCGCAATCTTGGCGCGCTGCATACCCAGGTGGGGGAGTACGAGGAAGCGCTGCGGGTACTGCTGGAAGCCCTGGCGTTGTACGAACAAATCGAGGACCGGCGCGACCGGATCACCGTTTATGCGCAAATTGGCGCGGTTTACCTGTACCTGTCCTCCTTCGTCAATGCGCTGCAATATACGCTGAAGGGCCTTGAGCTGGCGCGTCTGACCGAAGAACGTGAGCTGGAAGGGGCGCTGCTCAACAACCTGGCGACCATCTACATTTTGCGGCAGGAGCACAATCGCGCCCTGCCGTACCTGCTCAAAACCCTGCAAATTGCAGAGGGCGGGGGGGATTTACGTACCCAGGCTGAGGCGCTGGATAATATCTGCAATGTCTATTGCCGGCTGGAAAGCCCGGATGAAGCGCTGGCGGCCGGTCAAAAGAGTTTGAAGCTCTACCGCGAGTTGGGCGAAATGCAGGGCGAAGCCGAAGTGCTCAACACGCTCGGCACGGTTTACCAGTCCAACCGGGAATACGCTCAGGCGCTGGAATGCTACAGCGGCGCGCTGGCGCTTTCGCGCAAGATTGCCTTGCGCTACGAGACCATTGGGTCGTTGCTGCACATCGCAAGCGTCAACGCCGACCAGAATCACACCGACCAGGCGTTGTTTACGCTCAAACAGGCTTTGGAACTGGCAGAGGAAATTGGCGCAAAAGGCCGCCTGGTGGAAGTCCATCAGTTACTGTCATCGGTGCATAACAAAGTCGGGCAATTCCAACGGGCGCTTTTCCATTACGAATGCTTCCACCAGATCAAAGAACAGGTGTTTAACGACGAAGCTGAGACCCGCCTGAGGAACCTGGAGGTGGTATACCAGGTCGAAGCAGCGCGGCGCGAGGCCGAGATCGAGCAGTTGAAGAATGTGGCCCTCAAGCTGGAGGTGCATGAGCGCAACCAGGCCGAGCAGGCGCTGCTGGCAGCCAACCTGCAGCTGCAGCGTGAGATCGAGGAGCGCGAGCAGCTGATTAATGACCTGAACGCCTTCGCGCACATGGTGGCGCACGACCTGAAAACGCCGCTGCAGTCGCTGGAGATCCTGTCATTTATGCTGGATTCGGTGCTGGGGAAGCTGGAAGGCGCGGATGAAGCCTTGAACCTCACCGGGCAGATCCGTCAGACCGGTCAAAAAGCCAACTCGATCATTATGGAACTGCTGACGCTGGCTTCTTTGCGCAGTCAAGAGGTGGAGCCAACTGCGTTAAAGATGGACCAGATCCTGGCAGAGGCCGTAAAACGGGTGGGATTTATGCTGGAGAGTTCTGGCGCGCAGTTGAATGTGACCTCGGAATGGCCGGCGGCGCGCGGTCACGGGCCGTGGGTGGAAGAAGTGTGGGTCAATTTGATCAGCAATGCAGTGCGCTACGGGGGAAAACCGCCGGTTGTGGAAGTTCGGGGCGAGTTGCTGCCCGGTGGAATGGCGCGTTTCTGGGTGCACGATAACGGCATAGGTGTTGCTCCGGAAGATCAAGGCAAATTATTTCAGGATTTCAGCCGACTGAATACCACCCGGGCTGCGGGGCATGGGTTGGGTCTGTCGATCGTGCGGCGCATTGTGGAGAAATTGGGCGGCGAAGTAGGCGTGGTCAGCAGCGGCGTACCGGACGAGGGCAGCGAGTTCTGGTTCACTCTGCCCGGCATTCAAAATTAATGCGCACAGTTTGCTAAGGAGTCAAAGAATGCGAAGTCCATTTAAGCCTTCGCGTTTATGTCTTTAAGTTCCGTTGATAGCATACTTGTCGCAAAGATAGGTGTTACCGATCATTAAATTGCGTGTAGCCAATGTATTGACCTGTCTCTACCCACAAATATATGATATAACCGCTCATATATCAGATCGGAGACCGACATGGGCTGTTCGCAATGCATTGGTTTGGAGCAAGAAACCCAAAAATGGGTGAAATCTGATCTGGCGGCTTTTCGGCGCGGCAAAAAAGACCGCACCACCAGTCTGTTGATCCAGGCGCTGCTCGACCTTGGGGTGGGGGATCAGACGCTGCTGGATATTGGCGGCGGCCTGGGGGTGATTCAGCTCGAGCTTTTGAAAGGCGGCGCTACGACCGCTACCAGCGTCGAAATCTCCCATGCGTATCTTGAGGCAGCCAGGCAGGAAGCAGCTCGCAGGGGCCTGAGCGAACGTATCGTCTGGCTGCACGGCGATTTTGTCGCGCTGGCGGAAGATGTGCCGACCGCGGACATCGTCACGCTCGACCGGGTCGTGTGCTGCTACCCGGGTTACAAAGAGTTGATAGGAAAATCAGTCGTCAAGGCGGGGAAGGTTTACGCACTGGTATTTCCCAGGGACTTGTGGGTTATCCGACAGGGATTGAAGCTGATGAATTGGATCTTCAAGGCGCAAAAGAGCCTGTATGTGGCTTACATTCATCCAGTCGCGGAAATCGACCGCATCATTCGCGCCAGCGGTTTCACGCCGGCTTACCAGCGCAGCACGCTCGGCTGGCATGTGTGGGTGTACCGGCGGGCATAGACCCGTGCCAGGTGTCAAGTGTCATGTGCCAGGCGCCAGGGGAAGGCTACCGAGTTATTCCATATATGCCCGATTTGCTCGGCACGCAACATCAACCCTTGTGCGCGTTTATAAGATGGGCCGCCCTGCCAGCGCTATCCGGCGGTCAGCCTTTAACCGCGAAGGCCGCAAAGGGTCTTGGGAACGGTCCTGACCGTTCCGCGTTTTTTGGCTTTACGGGTTGCGAATGGAGGTTCGATGTCCCTTAGGAGCATCTTTGATTGACTCTTCCTCCAAAATCGGAAATTTTGGGGTCGCGAAGCATCCTGTGGAGAGGTTGGGAGGGGGTCGCAATCCCATGTCATACTAAAATCATGGCATGCCCCCCATTCAAACCAAAAACAAAACATATGCCAATGCCCGCCAACTCCGTCGGGACCAAACGTTGGCTGAAACCAAATTATGGCTTGCCCTTCGCTCACACCAGTTGGAAAATATCCATTTTCGCCGCCAGCATCCGATTGGCCCTTACATCGTTGATTTTTGCGCCCCGCAGGCGAAATTGATCATCGAACTGGACGGCAGCCAGCACCTCGAGCAGCAGGAATATGACGCCGAGCGCACCAGATTCCTGGAATCCAGGGGCTACCGCGTGCTGCGATTCTGGAACAATGAGGTCACGGGTAATTTGGATGGGGTGATCATCATGATTTTAGAAGTGCTGGGCGCGAAACCCTGACCCCTCCCTGCCCTCCCCATTTTTGACCAAAAATGGAGAGGGAGCCGCCTGCGGCAGTTAAATGCAAAAATACCCGTCCCATTTGAGCGTGCCTTTTAAGGCAGAAGCCTGGCGGGTTTGCTACTTCAATATTCTGGATGCGCTGGGCGCGAAACCCTGACCCCTCCCTAGCCCTCCCCATTTTGAAGGTCAAAAATGGAGGAGGTGCTGCCTTTGGCAGTTAAATTCCAAAACAAATACCCGCCACATTTGAGCGTGCCTTTTCAGGCAGAAACCTGGCGGGTTTGCTACTCTAATTATACGAGACTACGACCTTTTTCTTGTCAGTCTGCCCGCAATGTGCTCCTGGCTTCGACAGGCTCAGCCACCAGATCCAGGACTGCCAAATGGCTTCGACCGCGCGCGTTCCCTGCCAACAGGGCACTCTGCGAGTAAGCGCCCGGTGATTTACCAGGCAGCGAAGAAACTTGCCTGTTGGCTCCGAGTTCCTTCATGCCCCTTGCCATACGATGTAACCAGGGTAATGTCCGCACGGGGCATTCACTCACAAAGTGCCCTGTGGGCAGGATGACATCGTTCTGTCATGGTCTAAGCTGGGGCATGGTCTCCTGACTTGCGCCAGTGAGCGCTTTGCGGGCGTGAAACTTACTCGAGCTATTCCTTTTAGGCTATTGCCAATATTGACAATCTCTCCAATTTTCAGGGAAACCCATCAATTCAATTGGTATTTCAGGGTTGTCCTCAATTAATTTAATCATCGATCGTTGGATGTGATTCTGTGGATCAATTCTTGTCATTAAGTACCGGATAATTGTCAGAACGGCAAATATGCGCTGGTTGGAAATCTTGACTGGGAGGTGCCAATTTGGATCATGTTTCTTATCAGGAAATAGTGGTGCAAGAGGAAGTACCCGATTCCAAAGTCGAACATGATGAGCACAAGCATTTCTGATATACAACAAAGTATGTAACCACGAATCCAGAACAAGTGCTGATAAATTAAAATTTTTTGCAATAATTATTTGAATTTCCCTATCTGAATTTCTATAAAGGGTTAATATCTGACCAAATGACATAACCTCAGCAGCCATCCAAAATGCAAGGTGGGTTTCTTCATCGTACTTTTCACGGTAACGCTTAATAAACTCCTCCGAGCTTCGTTTTTCATCAAACCTAATGTCTTTCATTAATTTCCGGAAATCTATATAAAGAAATTCTGGTTTGTAATTTTTAAATACTGTATATCCAAAAGTACCATAAGTTAATGCATGTTTTTCAACAAATTGCGTTCGAAGAATTGCCACCTCGATTCTTTCAATTGCATCCATTAATAGTAACCTCAATCGCCGGTCAAATTCATACCTGTTTTTGATTGTGGAAAACTGAGTACCGGGATAGAAAGATTCTTCTCCGGTTAATGGGTCAACTTGTTTAAAGGGATACAAATACCCGCTCAACCGGTAGTAATTTACATTCGATAAATAACCTATTAATTCAACCTCATCTGTAACAATCAGCCCCCTTTTGATCAATAATTTCGCCTGGTCTTCGAAACTAAGTGGTGGTTTTGTATATTTCATAGATGATCCTTAAAAAAATACCCGCCACATTTGAGCGTGCCTTTTCAGGTAGAGGCTTGGCGGGTCTGCTAAACTCATTATACGTCAATAGGGAGGTAAGTCAATAGGTAATATGCTTGACTGACAGCCATTTTACCCCTCCCCCTCCACAATCTTGATCTCTTCTTCCGTCAAGCCGTACAACTCACACACCAGCGCATCAATCTGCCGGTCTGTGACCGCGATCTGACGCTCCAGCCGTTCCTTTTTTGCTTTCCAACTGCAGACCCTGTTCTCAGTGTTAACGCCTGTACCTTTTCCTTCTTGGCAACGCCGCCATAATGATAAATAAAAGGACAAATGGCACGCCTAATGCTCCGTACAATCCAAACACCTGTGACATCATTTGTGGGGCAACAAGGAATAAAGCTATTCCAATGACGAATAAGATGGCACAATTGCGCAAAAAATTTAAAATAAATTCTTTCACGAAGTCTTCTTAGATGACAAAAACTGGCAATTGTAACTTTCGAAATTATATTGATTTTCTCCAGCCGTCCCGTCTTCAATCTGCCGCAGGCAGCTCCCTCTCCATTTCGCGAACTTTGCGTCCCCTTGTGGGATGATCTTCAAAATGGGGAGGGTAGGGTGGGGTGGTTTTAACCCTCCACAATCTTGATCTCCTCAGCCGTCAAGCCGTACAACTCATACACCAGCGTATCGATCTGACGGTCAGTGGCTTGAATTTGACGCTCCAACCGCTCCTTCTCGTCGGGCAGACGGGCGGCGGCGGACTGTTTGTGCAGCGCCAGCATGCTCTCCACCAGGCTGACCATGCGGTCGTGGCGTTTGACGTCGGCGGGGTTGGTGAAGTCGATGGCGCGGATGGGAAGTTGTTCGATAAACCTTTTACCATAAGACCAATAACCATTCTGGAAAGGACTACTAATTTTATGCAGATATGAATCCAGTAACTCCGAATTCAATAATGCCTGGATATAGTGTATTGAATGCCCGGTGTATGGGACTTTTAATCTCAAGCCGTAATATGGCCCATTTCCTCCACCTGTAAAATAAATTTCTTGATTATCAAAGGCATATTTTCCAATTTTTGATATCACCTGAATTACTAATTTCGGATCTTCCATTTGAGTTAAATTCTGTGTTCTGCCAAGCGCATACCATTGCTCATTCTTCCATTTCCCATTTTCACGATCCCGTAATATGCTTGCCTTATGTTTTAAGTAAGTCCATGTCAATGGATAAGTATCGTTCATTTTTATGGATGAGATTAATTGAGCTTTGCCATTTAAGAATTGATATGGAAAGATTAACCAATGTGAAGGTTTGGGTACCACGTATGTAGAAACAGTTACATCATTTAGGAAAGGTTTTAATATCGATTTTTCAAGCTCCCACTCTTTCCCATCTCGATCTAGCAATAATATTGTGTGTTGAAGTTGTTTAATTTCCTTTAAGATAAAAACCTTATCTGCACCTGTAACCAGACCTTGAAAGATGTGTGCTATATCTCCAAGTTTGGTAGTAGTTCTTGAAAGTCGATCGAATAATTCCGATTCATTACCAACCGCAAAATTCCAATCCAAGGAACCAGCTAATTCTGAAGAGATTTTCCCAAATTGTCCCAATTCCCCATTTCTCCAACTAATAATGTCGCTCACTTTTTCAAACTCAAATTCCTCGCGTCCAGTTTTATCTACAAACATCAGGCAAGTATAAGTGGTAGCATTTTCAAACACCTGCTGATCGCCAAAATGCACCACTTTGGTCAGGTGTTTACCTTCTGCGATCAATCCACGCAACGGCTCGCCGTATTGAGCATTGAAAAATTTGTGCGGCAAAATGAAGCCCAATCGCCCTTCTCGGTTGAGCAGGCTAAGTCCTTTTTCAACGAAAACGACATAAATGTCATAATTTCCCTTGCTGGCAGCTTTATATCTTTTTTTGTAAAACTCAACTTCAGTCGGTGCCCATTCTTTCATCGCCTGAATACGGATGTACGGCGGATTGCCAATCACGGCATTGAATCCGCCATCCCGGAACACCTGCGGGAAGGCCGCCTTCCAATCAAAGGCATTCACCCGGTACTGCTCCTCGCTGTCGAACATGCCCAGTTGCTGCCCGTCGTAATAATCCGGCCCGATCAGCGAGTTGCCGCACTGGATATTCTCGCCAAGGTCGGGCAGAATGCGCTCGGTCAGCAGACCCAGTTGCCCGGGGTTTTCCACCACCTTGAGCAGCAGCGACAGCTTGGTCACCTCCACCGCCTGGGCGTCGATGTCCACGCCGTAGATGTGGCTGGTGAGAATCTCCTTTTTCTTCTCCATGGTCAGTTGCCAGGAGCCGTCGCGGATTTCAAAGATCGGCGGGTTTTTGCCCCGGCCCCATTTGGCCGGCTCGTGCTGCACGTACCAGTCCAGGTACCAGTCCAGCAGGTACTGGTAGGCGCCCAGCAGGAAGGAGCCGGAGCCGCAGGCCGGGTCGAGCACGCGCAGCGGGGCGTGTTTGAGCGCTACGGGGTCCTTGTCCTTCAGCAGCTCGCCGACCGTGTTCTTGACGATGTATTCCACAATGTAGGTCGGCGTGTAATACACCCCGCCGGCTTTGCGCACCTCCGGCTTTTCTTCCACCTTTGCCTGATGCGCCGCCGTCAGCCGGATCACCTTGCCAAGAAAGCGCTCGTACACCTGCCCCAGGATGTCCGCCGGGATGTATTTGAAGGCGTACGGGCTTTTGGGATAATACAGGTTGGCCAGGATGTCTTTGAGCACCTTATCGTCGATCTTGAGGGTCGGGGTCAGCGTGTCGGGATGCGACGACTGGCCTTTTTCAGCGCTAAAGTGGAACAACCCGGAGTTGTATTTTTTGTCGGCCTGGCGGAACAAGGCCAGCAGGTCCGAGTACACCTCTTTGCCGTCGGTGGCGTCGCGCAGTGCATCCTCGGCTTCGATGCCGCGCTCCTCGCAGATGCGCAGGAAGATGATGCGGTCGATGGTCAACTGCACGGCGCTGTTCAACTGGCGGGTGGTCAGAGCGGGATTGCGCAGGGCGAAGTTGCGCGCCAGTTCCTCGCGCCAGCGTTCCATTTCCACCAGAAAAGCGTCGTCCACGTCGGCCGTGCCGCGCTTGCCTTTGAGTCCCACTGCAAACTGGTCGAGCGAGCCCTGATGCACCGCCTGGTAGGAGAACAGCCGGTAGAGTTCGTCCCATTTGCTGACATATTCCGCATACGAGAACAACTTCACCCGGCCGATGTGCGCCGCGTCGCCGTGGACGGGTTTGGCGCGGCAGTCATAGACCGCCAGCTGCTCGAAATCACTCAAAATGCTGATGGGAATTTTGGCCGACCAGGCGTAACGGCGGATCTGGAAAGCCGGATCGGGATTGGTCTCGATGTTGACCGCCGGTTTTTTAGCTTCCAGGAAGAAAAGCGTGTTGCCGCCGGATTGAAAAGCGTAATCGGCGGCTTTGGCCTGGCCCTCCACCTCCACCGAGCGCTCGTGGATCACTTCGCGAAATTTTTCGGAGTAATTCTTGCGGTTGGTCAGGTCCCAACCCAGCGCCTCGAAGAACGGGTCGAGGAAGTCGCGGCGCAACTGGGTCTCGTTATAGTGACCGGAGCGGTAGGCGGCGCGCTGCCCGTCAAAGCGGTCAACCAGCGCGATGATTTCGGGCGGTGCGGTGATGATGGACGTGGATGATTCCTGGTCGGTCATGAATTTCTCCCCGGGGATTCCCCCTGATCAAGTATAGGAGCGGAAGGGATTCAGTGTCAAGTGCCAAGCGTAGCGCAGCGGGGTTGGAATTTTGGTCATTAACTGCCGGAGGCAGCTCCTCCTCCATTTTTGATTTTCAAAATGGGGTAGGCTACACCTGCTTCGGGACCGTCCCAAAAGCAGGCGTGCACTGCGCGGTTTCTGCTTCCCCCAAACAGCGGCGGTTCATTTGGGCCTGGCGCGCACTGCGCGCCCTACAGCCGCTGCGCGGTTGGTGCGCTGAAGCGCACCCTATCGGAACTATTGTAACGATTTAACCTGCACCCGCTATGCTGGGGTAGGGCGGGGGCTGTCCAAAAAGTAATCATTCGTCAATTTTCACCCCACATATACGGGACGGGTTTCATGCCCGCCTGCTTTTCGGACAACCCCGCTACGGCCGCGGCGCGGCCTTTACTTCGCCCAAGCAAAAGCAGTTCATTTGGGCCTGGCGCTACGGCCGTTGTGCGGCTTTCTTTTCCGCAAGCTCAAACGCCGCCGGTAGACCTGCTGACCAGGCTTGAATCGCTGCCCAATCGCGCAAATCTCTGGCTGGCGCCTGGATGAACAACATAACGAACAAAACCGCCCACCACTTTAACTGTCCGTATTCCAGCCGGCCGCCAAAAACTCCCACACTGACCGGTTTTACCGGTTGAACTGCTCTTAGAATCGGCTGCAAATAGTTCGAAAGCCTGGCATAACGCTCTCTGAAGGTCAGGTTTCCAACATTTTTAGGAGCTTTGGCCAGCTTATCGTCCAGATACACGGGCACATCGCCCGCGCTCTTTTCGTCCGTCCTTGTTACGCTCATGGCCATCACAAATACAGCCAGAGGAATCCGGTGCAGGGAACCGCGGTATTTCCTGAGGAAGCGCAAAGCAGCGCGGTGGTAACCCATGATCATGGGCGCGCCAATCACCACGCCGCCATAGCCCTCGATATCCTTCACCTGGTCGAGAGGCAGAACATCCACCTGCAGGCCGCTTTTGGTGATTTCATTTCCCACAGCCAGGGCGACATCCGCGGTCGATCCGGCCATGGTTGCGTATGTGACAAGAATCCGGTTCATCCTTGCATCTCCAGAGGCAAAGTCATGCATTCAAATTCCAGCAGCAATGAGCGTGGAAATTAGCTGATTTTATATAAACCAAAAGCGCGGTTCATTACCCGCATCATGCCATGACCAAAATCTGGCTTGAGGAATTGATTGGGGCAGCCGCCGGGGATCACTTTGACCCCGTTTTCGCGGCAGAGGCGCACCGCCTCTGGTGAAACGCTTGTCATCTGCGCTCCCATTCCCGGTTTCGTGCCCATCAAGCAGTGCATCCAAACGTGTTGTACGCCAAGGTCGACGCACTCCCGGACAATTTGTTCTGAGACGCCGGGATTGGCGAGAATAAACACCGCATCCGGTTTATCGGGGATTGATTTGAGATCCGGATAGCAAGGGTCGCCTTCGAAAGATGTCAGGCGTGGATTGACTGCGGTGACTGCATAGCCAGCCTCTTTGAATTTATGGTACGCCAGGTTGCATCCGGTTTCGCGTTTATCCGATATGCCGACAACGGCGATTTTTTTCTGAGATAAGAAGTCTTGCACAAGCGAATCGATTTCAGACATGGGGTACTCCTGGTTCCTGGTTATAGTGCATTGGTGCACAAATAGAGTATACGCCAGTTGGATGATCAAAGTTGCGTGACATGGGTCAACTCGGGCCGGTTTGGAACCTGGCCCTGAAAAAATTTGCGGTCACGCGTCAAGCGCACTGCGCGAATTATGCTTCCCCCAAGCAGCGGCGGTTCATTTGGACGTGGCGCGCAGTGCGCGCCCCTACCGCAACTGCGCGGCTTATGCCACTGCGCGCACGCCGGTCAGGGCGAAGGCGGTCAGTTCGGTAACCGACAATCCCTGGATGCCCAGCTTGTCGATCGTCCGGCCGCGGCGCCAGTAATCCGTGCTGTGAATGATGCATGCCAGGCGAATCAGGCTGTTGATCCCGTTGGTCGAGACGCCGTAGCGTTCACCCAGGGCGGCGATGGGCACCAGACTCATCGGAATTTCCTCAAAAATATAGCGGTGATTCAACGTGGCGGGGGCTTTGATGTCGTAATACCCGGTCTGGTTGTGAATGCGCTCCAGCAGGGTGTCGCCGGCGACGTTGTAGGCCAGCTCCAGCCAGTCCAGCGCCGTGCGCGCCCGGATGCCAAGCGCCGAGGCGACCGTCACCCGCTCGCGGTCGAGCACCTCCAGTACCCGCGCCACCGAAGGCGTTACCCCGTCGATGTAGAACTCGAAATCGCCGTTGGTCGCTTCGATCCAGCCGGCATTGAGGATCGTCAACGCCGGATGGAAAATGGCGCCCATGTTGTTCAGGCCGGTTTGCAGCACATTGACGCCGTCGATGTACTGCGGATAAACGCCGCCGATCTGCTCCAGGATGCGCTGGGTGCGGGTTGCCGGCAGGGCAGCCAACGGCACGGCGTCTTTGGTACGGAAAATGCGCGCCTGAGCCGGACCCTCGGAGCGCGAGGCATAGATGAAGGTCTCAGTCTCGGCCAGGTTGATGTCAGCGGTGCAACCGCTGCGGCGCAGCACGGCATCGAACTCGATGGCGCCAAGCGTTCGCCCGGGGTGCAGAATGACTGTCTGCCCGTCCTTCAGGTAGGGGGCCATTTTTACGGCGATATCCGCGTGCGCCGAGGACGGTACCACCACCATCAGTACCTCGGCGCCCTCCACCGCCTCGCTTATCTCGGCAGTGATGCGCTTCAGTTCGCCAAAACCACGCGGACCTCCTTCGTATGACTCCAGCTCAATGCCGCCGCGGCGGCTGATTGCCTCGATATGGCTGAAGGTGCGGTTGTAGAGCGTCACTTCGGCGCCCATCAACGCCAGGTGCGCTGCCATGGCTTTCCCGCCGTTGCCAGCACCGATAATTGTGTAACGTGATGCTTCTGTGGTCATGCTGCTTGCTCCTTTGACGAAAATAATTGCTCGATGCGCTGTGCTTCCGGCAGCGGCTGGCCGGCTTCGTCCACCGCCAGGCAGGCGCCGCCGATGATGCGCGTGCGCACCCGGCCGCGTCCAAAGCGGTTGCTGCGCAGTTGGGGGGCGTCCAATATGCCAGTGGTAACTGCTTTGGCCAGCACAGCCGGGTCGGTGAGGGGATCCGCGCCTTCCGGGTCACCCAGGCTGCGGATGGCTGCCAGGGTCACGCGCGTCTCGGCGATCAGATGGGCTTTGCGCGCCTGGACGAGCGGGTCAGCGGTCAGGTCCGGGGCGCCGCGCAGCGCGTTCTCGACCACCCGACGCGCCATACGCGCTGATTCGATCACATCGGCGGCAGTGGCGGCATGATCAGCCTCGGTATAGCCGACGATGTGGATGATGTCCGGGCGCAGCGCCATTTGCAGATAAATGCTGGCCGCCAGGTGGGCGCGCGCGGCCGGCAAATCCAGCGGATATGACAGCAATCCGGTGCGGGTCTGCTCCCAGATACGAAAATCCGGCGCGGCCAACGGGGCGATCATCTCCAGAATGGCCAGCATTTTGGCCAGATCCATGGCATCCGAGAGGCCGGGCGGCGAATTGAACATCAACTGGGCAATGTAGTCGCGCACGCCGGCGGCCTTGGCGTTGTAAGCCGAGAGGTAACCGGCGGCCACAAAAACCACGTCCGGGGCGTCGCGCATGCCCCAGTGGTGCGGTTCATTGAGTTCCACCGGGATGCCGCGCTGGCCGTACCAGGCCATCACCTGCTGGTGCTGCTCGATCGAACCGGCCAGATCCCAGGGTCCGCGCCCGTCCATCTGGTTGAACCAAAAGAGGGGAATGGCGCACCAGGCGTTATGAATGGTTTCCGTATACATTTCAGCCAGGCGAATAAAGTCGTCGGTGCCGGAGTAGGTGCGCAGCAGGGGATAGTTTCCGGTGCGGGATGCAGTATATAATTTCGCGTAGTCATCGGGCGAGCGCACGGGGACGCCACCTGCGCCGGTGCGGCGCGGATTCTGACGCTCGGGGTGGAAGAAATTTTCCTGTGCATCCTGATCGATGCCCAACGAGATTACATCCAATACGCGCGCCTCGGCAATTTGGCGGATGCCGTCCAGTGTGTCCACCAGGGTCGGCAGGCCGAAGTGGTGGCGCAGAAGAGGGAAGGGGGCCTTCCATAACCGACGCGCAATGGTGGTGTGCGGATAATCCTGTTCGGTTGGCGTTCCGACAACCTCGCCGCGCAGGTAAGCCAGCACCTCCTCGTCGGGCTGTGAACCGTCGAACACCCGCTCGAAGAAGCCGCTGGCGCCGGCGCGCTGGGCAACGGGCGGGGTACCGCCGAAGGCGAAGCGCACCCCGGCCGCGCGCAGCTCGTCGGCTGCTTCGGCAAATTCACCCAGCAAACGCTCGCCGGTCTCAGGGGTCAGCCGGTAGGAGACGCCAACCAGATCAGCCTGTTCGCGGCGGGCGGCGGCTAAAAACTGGTCAATCGGGACGGCTGGGCCGAGAAACACAGTGCGCCAGCCGGCCAGTTCAGCCAGCCGCAGGAAATTGGACACCCCGGCAACGTGGACGCATTCACCGAGGGCGCCGGCGACGATGGTTTTCATGGTTTGCTCCTTTCTCGATCCGGACGGGTGCCGGGTTGGCAAATCGGTAAACCTCTTCGAAAAGAAGGATTATATTGCGCGTAGCCAAATATGTATATGGCTTTTGTAGTTGTTTGGTGCGTTCGACCCAATGGTTGGCCGGGTCGAACGCACCCCAATTGCTGCGAGTGCCGGGTGAACGTACCCAGTGTCCCCCCTTATTTTGAGTTTTCCAAAATAGGGAAGGGTGTAACGCTATAACCCAAGACTTGCCCGCGTTTTATTTCCTCACTTCCGCTTGGCGAGGAAACGCAGCCGGCTGCCGGATGACGCAACGGGGAAGACCCCTGCCTGGGCGGTCTGAACCTGCTCGATGGACAAAAAGGCATGCGGATGCAGGTCATGGATGATGGTCATCACCGCCTGGATATCCTTACGTTTGATGACTGTATATACCACTGTTACCGGACCTTGGGCGCCTTCACCAGGCACGCAGGTCACGCCGTAGCCGGTGGTGTGCAGGCGCTGGACTAAGGGGTGAACGTCACCGGCCAGAATGGTGCGGACGATCAATGTTCCGATTGCCAGACGGTCTTCCACATACATGCCCACCAGCGTTCCGGCGGCAAAACCGGCCGCGTAGCCGACAAATGCCCAGATGCCATTGATCGACTTCACGATCTGACTGACCACCACGATCCAGACGAACGTCTCGACAAACCCGAGCAGGGGGGCCAGGTATTTCTTGCCGCGGGCTATGAAGATGATACGCACCGTGCCGAGCGTTACATCGAAGACGCGCGCGAAGAAGATGAGAATGGGCAGCAGAACAGCGCTGGCGGGGGAGGTGAGGAGGGTCAGTTCCATTTTTTATGGGTGAATTCTTTATACGGCCGGGTACTGAACCGGAGCGCCTTTCGTTCGCCCGAGCCAGTCGAGGCGTTCCAGTTCACCAAAATGCTCTTTGAATATCCGGTAGTAAAATAGCTCCTCTTTGGAATGTAAGGTCCAGCCATTGGGCAGCCGGCGCTCAGCAAAGAAATCGCGGTCGGAGATGACCAGATTGGCATGATTGGCCAGCAGGTCGCTAACGCCCCCGCCCTGCCAGAATTTGGCCTTGGGGCGGTGAACGATCTCCACGGGCAGCAGCGGTTCAGCCACCTGGCGCAGGATCCATTTTTCCACGCCCTGGTGCAGTTTATACTCTACTGGAATGCGGCTGGCGAAGGCCATTACGTCCGGGTCGAGAATCGGCACCCAGCCAGTGATGCCGTGAGCCTGGATGCAGCGGTCCACCCGCTGCAACGCGGTGTTGTGCAGCCGGCCGGTAATATCTTCCAGTTCCTCCGACAATTGGGTAAGCGGCAGCGTTTTCAGGTAATCGTAGCCGGCAAACAATTCGTCGCCGCCCTCGCCGGAAAACAGCGCCGGTACGTAGTCGATCGCCTGTTGCGCTGCGAGGTAATGCAGGATGGAAGAGCGAAGCAGCAGCGCATCAAACGTTTCCATGTGGTAGATTACGTCGGGCAGGACCGCCAGCATCTCGGGCAGTGTGACGCTGCGCTCGTGATGTTCAGTCTTGAGGAACTCGGCGGCAAGGCGGGCGTAATGCAGGTCCGGCGCGCCAACGACGCCGGCGGCAAAAGTGTGCATTTTTTCCCGGTAGGGCCGGGCCAGCGCCACGACAACGGATGAATCCAGACCACCGGAAAGCAGGCCCCCAAAATGAGGGGCGGTATCCGCGCGTGATTTTACGGCTTGGTCCAGAATACTGCGCAATTCAGCGGCGATCTCCTCGGGCGGCATACTGAGCAGTTCGACGGCTGCAGGAATGGGCGGCGGAATCAACCGGCCGTCTGCCAGGGTCGCGCCGGGCTGCAGTTCGTACACCTCTTGTGAGTAGGGCAGCAAGGCTTTGACTTCGCTGGCGAAAATCAGAACGCCCTGCGCATCGTGCCCATAGTACAACGGGGCGAAGCCAACCAGATCGCGTGTCAGTTTCAGGTCAGCGCCATTAAGGCTGGCAGCGGCGAAATGTCCGCGGCCGGCGCTGGCTTCAAATATGTCGGGGTTGGCCGCTGCTCTTTTGAGATGATCAGGCAGCAGCAAGCCAATAGTTGTGGAGGAATTGGGGAAAATAGAGGCGGCGGAGCCGCGGTACGAAATTTTCGTGAGCATTGCGGTCAGGTCAGCTTCACGGTTCGGGGCTGCGATCCCCACTAATGCGGTCATCATTTCTCCTTTCGAGTTTCGTATAGCCATTCCGGATAAACAAAATATTGAAATAATCTGGCTGAAATGCCGATGGGGACTGCTAATAGCCGCGCTGAGCTTAAAGCGGTGACCCGCGGCTCCCGCTTTTACCAACTGCGGGCGAGGGGGAGTGCCGTCCATCGGATCTGGGACGGAAGGTAAGAATTATTATACATGATATAGACGGGCTTTTTTTTTGCAGCTCGAATTTTAAGTTTATCTCCGCGAAAGGCAATTTCGCGCTGTGTAAATCCGGCCTTGTCCTTTGCCCTGTGGGTGAGGGCATGGATCGGGATGTTTGGAGAGCTTTTGTAGGACAAACTTTAGTTTGTCCACGCGAAATGCAATTTCGCGCTGTGTAAATCCGCCTGGTGGCTGCCCGCAGGGCACTCTGTGAGTGAGCTTGTCGAAGCCCGACGGGCTCCGCTCCCTTCCATCTTTTTCCTGCTTGCTGATACCCTTTCTTTACCTCCCATTACCGCAACCAACAGAATAATTAGCCGTTATCGCACCTGCTCTATACCCTTCGAGGCAACATTTTCGTAGGGAAACAAATCACCTGTTTCAATTCCTCCGGCCGGGAGGAGACGTAATGGCAATCAGTGAAGGCCAACCTGAACTAACGAGAGACATTTTGCTTGGGAAGCAAATTGTCACTTATACACGGCAGTTCCATTAAAGCCGCTCGACCCGGTGCATTGGTTGGTACTGACCTACACTAACCCGGGCGAACTGGCGCTCGATCCATTTGCCGGGTCCGGTACGACGCTGGTGGCGTGTAAGGAGACTGGCCGGCGAGGGTTGGGGATTGAGAAGGATCTTTCTTATTTTGGAATTTCAGCGAACAGATTAACAAACGGAGAACTGAAGAATAAACCGTGAAACGTTACACATAGGCGAACGATTGAGGTGGATTAATCCCAAAGACTTCTTGGATTGTCTTGGGAGTAGCATACCGCTTAACCTCGCCAATTTTAATTGCGTATCCCTCGTCTACATTTGAAAAGTATCGATAATAATATTCCTTCGAAATTCCAGAGTATTCCTGTGTTTGTTCCCATAGTTCATCAATGCTTGTTGAAATTAATTCGTCTATCTGAAACTCCCCTATTACCAGCTGTACTGGTGATGATGCATAAACAATAATTTTCTCAACGGGCTTTTTAAATATTACTCGCCGGTATTCGTATTTCTTAATACCATCAAATATTTGGAGCGCATATTCTGGTTTAATCGACAATAAAACTCTCATCAGTATTTGACTCCTTCAAGATGATTTGGAATAATTCGTTGGTAATTAATTCGAAACCCCTAGGGGCGGAAGAAGTATCCTTAATGATTTTTAGTTCTATTAACTTCTTTAGGTTTATCCTTTTCGGAAAAGAATACACATATAAAAAGTTTACAATAAAAGGCCGATTATACTGTCGAAAATTCCAACGTTTTTGAAGTTCATCGTCTGAAAAAACACTTCTCTTTCTACACAATTCGATAAAACGCGCTACGTTGGGTATGGACAATATTATGCTTTCGACAATACCAATCGTGGTGATTACCGATTCATAATAACCGTGCCCGTCGTCTTTTGTTCGATAAAAGATAATATTATCGCCCGGCCTAATGTCCTTATTAATTGACCGAGATATGTATACCTTGCTGATTGCATTTCTATGGGACTCATTTTCTTGAAATTGCGATGGCGATTCAGTTCTCAAGATCGAATCTGGCAATAATTCTGTGTGGTAGGACGGGTAAATTGGAACCAGTAATGCCCGTGAGCTTTTGCTAATAAACGGAAATGATAATTTTGGATTTATCCGATTTATTGATCGATCCATTTTTCTTACATATACCAATTCTTTTTCGGGTTGAAAACCCTTGTTACCGTATTGATAAAAACCATATTCTTCTAATAGGTTTATTAACCGTAAACGCTCAATGGAATTGTTAAAGATGGTAACGTAGATTTCATCCACCTTAAAATTCACAGCATTATCAAATATGATTTTTATAAACCTTTCGCCAAGTTTATAACCATTTAAATTCACCTTAAAAGTGCCAATTTTCAACCGTTTCTTAGGGGTAAATGCAGGAGAAATATCTGAATAATTTTCGTCTTCCCCCTCCACTTTTAAGTATAAAAAAGCAAACACTCCGTCATTTACCCGGCATACATATGCAATTTCTTCGCTCTTCCTATTAAACCAATCATCGAATTTTGGATAATCTGACCGGAAAGGATTAAAGAATGGATCTGATACCTCAATTTGGCCGAAACGTTCTTGCCTTATTGACAAAACTTTATAATCAAGAAAACCTGGATTTTCTGCAGTAACCTTCTCTAAAAAATTTTCAATACTAAATACTCTCGCTTGAATCCCTAACAAAGAGGCTTTGAGGAGTAATTTTTTATCTTCCGTAATTAAATAATCAACCCTATTGTTATAAACTTCATTAATTAATAACGTATCATTTTTATCGTTTCCTGACGTATCAATCGGATCGCATTTATTCTGTACAAAAGGGTTTAACTTTGATGGGGCGGTAAGCAAGTTATATGCATCTAGCTTTATATTAAAAGCATTCTTTGTGTCGCCTGCATTTAGTCGATTTATTTCTTGTTGTGTGATAGGGTGGATACACTTTATTGATTGTAGATTATCCAACCATCGAAACAATATTCCAATCTCTTTATTAATTATCCGAGGGCTTTCTCGATGAATGATGATATTTGTGTCAAGTAAAACCTTCTTATTCAATTTTCCCTCCAGTAGAACACAATTAGTTGCCGGACCGGTCAAATCTAACCGTCAAGCGGGCGGATTGGTTATCTCTTTTCCACATTCTGGACAAATGATCGGCTCTGATTTCTGTTTCTGTAATTCAGAGGCAAAACCCGATGCGATTATTCCCGCAGGAAGAGCAAATAATCCAATCCCTAAAACTGCGATGAAGGCACCAATGATTCTTCCCAACAATGTCACCGGATAAACGTCTCCATAACCAACTGTCGTCAATGTGACAGCACCCCACCACATGGCTTTAGGGATGCTTCCGAATTGATCGGGCTGGGCCTCTCGCTCAATGAAATACATCAGACTAGAAGCGATAATCAACAACACCACGCTTGAAAATAGGGTTATGACCAGCTCTTCCTTTTTGGATTTAATTACATTGGCCAATTTGGTGAGCGATTGAGAATATCGCCCCATCTTGAAAAGTCGGAACAACCGGAAGAGGCGAACTGCCCGAATGAATCGCAAATCCATCCCACCTAATGGAATATAAAAAGGGAGGAATGAGAGCAGGTCAATTATCATGGAGGGCTTCAAAGCATATTTGACCCTGCCGGTTAACGGTGATCTATACCCTTCTTGCTCGGTGCATACCCACAACCGCAGGACATATTCCAGGGTGAAGATCACGACTGATAACACCTCAAAACCATAAAAAAATGACTGATATTGGCTATAAATACTTTCTTCTGTTTCAAGCACAACCGCCAACACGTTCAGAAAAATAAGGATCAGCATCCCCAAATTAAACACCCGGCTCAAACCCGATTCGGTTTGATCTGGGACGATGATATTAAAAACCGTGCGCTTGATCTTGAAAACCATGTGCCATCTCGTGATATTCAAACATCAGGATAATTAATAAGCGCGCTGACTAATGAGTGTGCCAGTTGAATCACGCAAATATGCGGTGTCGCCACCGTTATTCCAGATCGCGGCGCCGGATCCATAAGTAAATCCACAAGTGGATTGATCATAGACGTTTGTATAAATTCGGCAGGATTGTCCGGGCTGCATCACATAATTGGGAAATGTGAAAACGTGATTGGCCACATCTCTAAGAGTCCAATTCTGTACCTGAATTGCCTTTGTGTCCTGGTTTTGAATTTGGACATACTCGTCAGGTTCGGCAGTACCGTTCACGCCATCGTAGAATATTGAAACAATAACGATATTGCCAGTCGTGGCAGTTGGTGGAGGTGTTGGTTCTGTTGGAGTTGGGGGGGTTGGTGTTACTGGTGTGGGAGTGACTGGTGTCGGCGTGGTGGGTGTAGGGGTTTCAGGCGTTGGTTCAACCGGCGGTTCTGATTTCATTATGATTGGCAGGTAAACTGAATAGCCAGAAGAGGGTTCGACGAGGCTTATAAATGTTCCATCAGAATAGACCGTTATATTTCCGTATTCGTCGGTGCGTAATACCTGCGATCCAGAGGTTAATAATCTATCAATGGTCAGCGGCGAAGGGTGGCCATAGCTATTTACTCCAACTGAAATAGCTGAGAGGGTTGGATCTGCTGCTGCCAGGAACTCATTACTCGAACTGTACGCACTTCCATGATGAGCGACCTTTAGGATTTCGGCTGCGACCGGGGTCTGCCTGGCAACCACTGTTGCCTCAATCGTTGAATCAATGTCACCAGTGAAAAGATAATTTATTACGCCATAATCCAGGCGGATCACAATACTGGCGTCGTTTGTCTCTGGATTTAATAAGCCGGATTCAGGATTGAGGATGTGAGCTTGCATCGTTCCCCAGGTTAAATCAGCGGGGAATTGCACCGGTGTGAGAGTTAAGCCTTCGGCTGCCACCGCGGACACAAAACTTGTCCACGTTGCCGTATCCCCGGGATACCTGTTATAGAGGACTTGCAGGACAGATATATCGGCTGCCTGAAGAACGTCAATTAAGCCGCCAATGTGATCGCTGTCTGCGTGGCTGGCGACCATAACGTCCAACTCGGTAACACCTTCTGCGCGAAGGTAATCCAATACAGTCGGTCCTGTATCCGGTTTTCCGCCGTCAATCAAAACATCGAAGCCAAGACCATCGCGGATCAATGCACTATCGCCCTGGCCGACGTTGATAAAGGTTGTGGTTTGGAGTGCTGCAGGGCTGGCTGCTGCGGACGATAGTGATACAACCCCTAGGAGCAATGCCGCCATTCCGCCCAAAAGTACCTTGCTAATCATTTTCACCCTCCTTATTTCAAACCACTGCACCCTGCTCTTTTAAATCAGTAATACCCTTTGCGTCAATGGATTCTTAAATCAAGATAGTATTGATTATCAGGGCTGTAGAGATGAACACGAATGAACCCGCGAATAAAAAGAGGGAACAACTCTTGTTCTTGCGCCGACCTTTGTGAATTGAAGCGTGCACACCCCGACTTGAAACATTTAACCCAACCTTCTCACCAATTCGGGCAGATGGGCGAGAAATTCGTAGACCTTTGGAAGTCAGTCGTAGCTTGGGTTTTCGTATTTTCAATAGCTTAGCCATTTCCCCTCCGAACCCATGGATTTAAGCTGGTTTAGAACTCAAATCCTGTTTGCTGCCCTTCCTGTTTCTTGACTCGCTGAGCCTTTTTGAACGTCCCGTAAGGCGCCGGCATTTGGATCTGTTTGTCGGCCAGCAGCTCTTCGATGCTCAAGATTTGCAACTTCGGATATTTCCTCTGCCAGAGCTCAGATACATAAAAGCCGGCCGACACTGCTTCTTTGCACATTTCGGAGCTGGCCGGCTCCAGGGTGATCAGCACACCGATCGCAGCATTCTCCCTCTCGACCACACCGCGAAGGTCCCGAATGATCCCGGAATTTACATGCCCGCTTTTGACCTGGATCATCACCTGTTTTGGCTTGCTCGAGCTGTCATCGATGAACGGGATGATGCCATCGATGCCGCGGTCGCTGCCTTTTTTGCCCGTCTTCTCCCCTACCTGGCCACCCAGCGGCCGAGCTTCGGCCAGCGAAAGGGCCCACCATTGGAATTGATAACGATCATCGTGGGCCAGCTGCCGGGCTGATTCCAGGTCTTCAGGCTCGCCGATGACCCGGTAATCTTTTCCTGGCTCGAGGTTGAACATATCCTTCAGCCGCGATTTATGCATGGCGATGGCCAGGTGGGTGATGTCGATGCCGATCCACTGCCGGCCTAATTTCTGAGCGGCTGAGATGGCTGTGCCGCATCCGCTGAAGGGGTCAAGGACAATATCACCTGGGTTACTGCTGGCCTGGATGATCCGTTCTAACAATTCGAGTGGTTTTTGAGTAGGGTAACCTAATCGTTCTGCCGATGAACCCATCAACGGGGGAATGTCTATCCAATTATCCTGGGTTGGACTACCTTTCATATTGACTAGATAACCTTTGTATGAAGGGATGCCATTTTTTGAATAGACCAACAATCCTTCATCATGCATCTTTTTCATTTTCTCACGAGTGAATTTCCAAACCTTAGTGACGCCATTCCATTCATAAGTGAGGTTTGGCCGATCCGGGTTTGGGTTAATGCATGAAATAAGCCTATATCTTCTTCCGTCTGGTTCGTAAAACCGATAAAATTTCTTTAGGTATTCTTCTTTGTGCGGCAAGAAAGATTGGTTCCATGTATATTCTGGACGCTTTGCGTAAAACAAAAGGACATCATGTGATGCCCCATATTTTTTATTCATATTTCCATGCGGCAACGATCTTAGCCAAATCACCTCATTAACAAAGTTTTCGACACCGAATATCGTGTCAAGCACTAATTTTAAATAATGGCTAGCAGTCGGATCGCAATGCAGGTAAAGGCTGCCAGTTGGTTTTAGAACCCGGTGAAGCTCCACCAGGCGGGCAGCCATCATCACTAAGTAGGCCATCATCTGATTGGTGCCGATAAACTGGCGCAGTGCGGCAATCATGCTGCCGACCTGCAGGTTCTGGCTGGTCACCAGCTCGTCGTAGGTTTCTTCAGCGGATGGACCCCAATGCCAGGTGTCATCGAAGGCTGTAATCTGCGACTCGGCTGATTTTCCGGATTCCTCTTTGAACAGAACATTGTAGGACCGGTTCGAGTTAAACGGCGGGTCCAGGTAGATCAGGTCCACCGACTCGCTCGGAATGTGCTCGCGCAGAACTTTCAGGTTGTCGCCGTAGTAAAGAGTGTTTGTCATGGAGAAATCCTGAATACTCCCCCTGGGTAGTTTTATTGTACAGAATGCACTATTCGGATTAGCTTACAGACTTGTAAGGTTACTTTTTCTTGGCTTCGATCACAGGATGAGCGTAGTGCAGACTATATGGATCGATGTTGTTTCAAGCGCGTGTTTCGCGAGTAATCATCGCCCCTTCAGTTTGGTCAAGGTAATTATACGAGATTAAACATTATTGTTGCCTTCGCCAATACATGTTGGTCGGATTGGGGAGTGTTTCGGGTTTATGGTGCTCATTCCCACTTGTCCGCCCCGAAATCAGACGCCTCCTGCCGTAGGCAGCACCCTCTCCACGCGAACTTTGCGTCCCCGAGCGAAGCGAGATCTGTGATCGCGCAGAGCGAGCGGGATGAGCTTTTTGAAATTGTGGGAGGGCAGGGTGGGGTGCCTTACTTCTCCTCCTCATTCTTATAATATCCCGAACTCAACCGCTCTTCGATCCTCCGGTTCGCCGTATTTAGATCCCGTAGCGCCAGCGTCAACGGATCAGACGTCGTGCGCATCTGCCGCTGGGTTCGGGTTAGGCTGGCAAGAACCCCGTTGGCCAGCGCCAGCGCGCGCACCACCGCTGCCGACTGCCCCAGCGTTTTCCATGTGCTCTGCTGGCTCGTCACCCGCTCGATCAAGGCGGTGAGCAGCGCAATCTCCTGGTCCACCCGTATTAGCCTTGCGTCGGCCAAATCCTCGCTGGAGACATCTTCGGTAGGGGAGGCTGGCAGTGGCGGCTGGGGTTCGTCTCCCTTAGGCCGGGGTTTCCAGGCCAGCTTCTTCTGCGTTTTCACCAGCCGGTGTATTGCGATACAGGCTACCGTTACCGCCCGCAGCAGTTCCAGGTCGGCCTCGCGGCCTGGATCAGCCTCGGCGCGTAGCGCAATTTCGCGCACCGACAGACGCAGCATAGCAAGCAGGTCTGTCAGGCCGTCCACCGGGTCATGGTCAGGATTAAACCCTGTCAGTTGCCGGGCATAAAACCCGTGCTGCACCGCATTACGGTTCCCGGGTTGCGCCCCGCGTTTGCGTCGCTCGGGTTCATTGCTCTCAGTCATCGTGCCCTCCCTGCCTGTGGAACGAACAGGCTGATTGATTATAGAACATTTGGTCTATTGTTTCAATGGGTTTTTGTCATTTCATTGAACCCGCCGGGTGGGGCCTTGACAAATTAGAACAAATATCCTATAATATAACCATCGTGCACCTTACCAATTCAATAGCTCCACCGCATTTCTCCCTCTCCATTTTGCGGTTTCGCGCCACCGAGTGAAGCGAATGGGAAAGCGAGCATAATGGGGAGGGGTGGGGAGGGGTTATTCGTTTCTAAAAATCCCGATTTGTTTCCCGCCCCATCGAAGGGGATTGAACGAGAAAAATGCCGCATATCCACCCCTCAACCCTGCTAACCCCCATTGTTACAGTCTGTCTTCTGGCAAACCCTTATTCGTTTCAATATTTTTTTCCTAAAAAACAAATCCCAATTGACAGGGGCTGGTCTCTCGATGTCATAACGAGTGTAGCGAAGCTATCTCCTTATTTCACATATGTAGATCGCTATGGCCAAATACTGACTTCGATCGGGATGTTTGGAGAGCTATTGTAGGACAAACTTTAGTTTGTCCACGCGAAATGCAATTTCGCGCTTTGTAAATCCGGCCGTTGTCTTTCACCCGGTGGCTGCCCTCAGGGCACCCTGTGGGTGTGGGCATGGAGCGGGTTGTTTGGAGAGCTTTTGTAGGACAAACTTTAGTTTGTCCACGCGAAATGCAATTTCGCGCTTTGTAAATCCGGCCGTTGTCTTTCACTCCGTGAGTGAGCTTGCCGGTGGCGTCGACGCTCAGGCCCTTTCATGGCGTGATTGCAGGCAGGGTGGGGGGCTAGGAGGCGTGGAAAAAAATTATCGGCCGATTTTTTATTGACAGGAATAAAAATACCCGTATTATTGGTATATATTCCTTCTTTTTCCTGCTTGCTGATACCCTTTCTTTACCTCCCATTACCGCAACCAACAGAATAATTAGCCGTTATCGCACCTGCTCTATACCCTTCGAGGCAACATTTTCGTAGGGAAACAAATCACCCACTCAACCACCACCAGAGGAAGATGATTCTATTATGGCAGTTTCAGAGCGCATCTCTGGCAGTCACACCGTCGGCCGGTTTAAATCCACGGGAGTGAGGCAGCGGGAAATCAAGCGCTTTTTTACAGCGCTGCTGTATCTGCTGCCCTCGCTGATCCTGTTTAGTACTTTTACGTTTATCCCCTTGATCCGCACGATCGGTTTGAGCACTTACCTGACCAATCCACTGGGGATCGCGGTCAAGTTTGTCGGGCTGGCGCAATACGAAAAACTGTTCTCGACACCTGTTTTCGTCAACAGCATGCAGCGGTCGTTGCTTTTTGTGGCGTATACCGTACCAACTTCCATCATCGTATCATTGGGGCTGGCGCTGCTTGGAAACTTGCGGTTGAAGGGTATCTCATTCTTCCGCATGGTGTTCTCGGTCACCATCGCGGTCTCGGCTGCGACAGCATCATTAATATTCAAGTATCTTTATCACCCTGCGCTAGGGTCGCTGAACTATTTACTCTCCTTTTTGAATATTGACCCGGTGCCCTGGTTAACCAATGAAAATACTGCGCTTATGGCAGTCTCTTTGGGTACGGTCTGGCTGCAGATTGGGTTGAACACTGTTATCCTGCTGGCTGCGATGCAGGGGATATCGGAAGAATTATATGAAAGCGCCATGATCGACGGCGCCAATTACTGGCACAAATTTCGCAGTATTACCATTCCCATGCTGTCATCCACCTTCTTCTTCTTGATTGTGGTGGATATGCTGGCAGCTTTTCAAGCTTTCACGCAAATCCATGTGCTTACCAGCGGTGGACCGCTCGATTCGACCAATGTGTTGGTGTTTTCCATCTATCGCGAGTTTTATTTCAATGGAGCGTACGGGTTTGCAGCAGCCCAGGCGGTAATGCTCTTTCTGATTATGCTGGCTTTGACTGTATTCCAGTTCGGCGTACTGGAGAAAAAGGTATTTTACGATTAGCTATGGACTACAAACTCAAACGCATTCTGACCAGCACGGTTTTTTATATTGTCCTGATGGTTGTGGCCGTGATCGTGCTGTTCCCCATTTGGACGGCGATCAACATCAGCTTTCTGGATGATTCGCAGGTAGCCCAGTACCCGCCGCAGCTTTTCCCGACCCACTTCAGCCTGGCTAACTATGCGCGTGCGCTGGAACAGGCGCCTTTGCTGCGCTATTTGTTCAATAGTGTTGCCCAGTCAACGCTGGTGATGCTGGGGCAGTTGGTAACGGCCTGTCTGGCGGCGTATGCTTTTGCGTTTATTGATTTTAAATGGCGAAACGTACTTTTTCTGATCTTCCTGGCAACTTTGATGATTCCATGGGAAGCCACCATCATCCCCAACTACCTGCTCATTAAAAAGTTGAAATGGGATAATACTTTTCAGGGGTTGGCAATCCCGTTTATGGCGACGGGATTTGGGACTTTTCTGCTGCGCCAATTCTTTTTGAAGATTCCGAAAGAACTGCACGATGCGGCGGTCATGGATGGCTGCAGCAGTTTCCGTTTCTTGCTCACTATCGTGCTACCGCTGGCACGGCCAGCTCTGGGCACATTAGCCGTTTATAGTTTTTTGCAGACGTACAACCAGTATCTATGGCCGCTGCTGATCACCAATGACCAGACCATGCGCACCGTTCAGATTGGTATTGCGCTGCTTCAGGATGAAGAACGCTTCATGTTCAATACAGTTATGGCCGGCGTTGTGTTTGTGCTGCTGCCAACCTTCATCCTTTTCATATTCAGCAACCGCCAATTAATCCGCGGTTTGACTGCTGGCGCCGTCAAAGGCTAGTCCAGACACCCTGTTCCCTTTTTCAAAGTTCCCAAGGAGGAAATACGATGAAAGGTTCCAAGCAAGTTTTTGTGCTACTGAGCGCGCTGCTGGTATTGAGCATGGTGCTCAGCGCTTGCACGCCGGCTGCTACCCCGACAGCGGAACCGGCAGCGCCGCAGGTTGCGCCAACCCAGCCCGTGGTCGTCGAAGAGCCGACCGCAACAGCGGTCCCTGCGGCAGCAGGCGTCACCAAGATGACCTTCTGGCACAGCATGGGCGGAGACATTGGCGGCAAGGCCATTCCGCAAATCACGAATGACTTCAACTCGTCGCAGGATAAGTGCTATGTGGTCTATACCTACCAGGGTACATACGACGATTCCCTCAACAAACTCAAGGCCGGGTTGCAGTCCGGTGATACCCCCAGCGTGATTCAGCTTTTCGACATCGCCACCCGTTTGATGGTGGACCTGGACGTTGCGATCCCGGTTCAGACCTACATCGACAAAGAGGGATATGATGTTTCGGATCTCGAGCCGAACGTGCTGGCATACTACACAGTGGATGGCCAGCAATATTCGATGCCGTTCAACTCATCGACCCCCATGCTGTACTACAACGTTGATGCGTTTAAAGCAGCCGGGTTGGATCCTGCCAATCCACCGCGAACCTGGGACGAGTTCACCGAAGCCGCCCGCAAGCTTACGATCAAGGATGCTTCCGGTGCGGTCACGCAGTATGGCGGCGCCTTTGCTGTATACGGCTGGTTCTTTGAACAGTTGTTGGCGGTTTCCGGCGGGTACTATGCGGACAATGAAAACGGCCGCTCGGGTCTGGCCACCAAGGCCACCTTTAACAGCCCGGAGGGTGTGGCAATCCTGGATTGGTGGAAAGCAATGTACGACGAGGGTATTCTGGCCAACTACGGTCGCACGACTGTGGATACCCGCAGTGCATTTATTGCCGGCCAAACCGCGATGATCCTCGAATCGACGGCTGCATTACGCGGTCTGATGGATAGCTCAGCTGGTAAGTTTGAAATTGGCACAGCTTTCCTGCCGCGTCCGAATGAAGCCGCATTCGATATCTCCGGCACGGTGATCGGTGGCGGTTCGGTATGGATGATCAAGGACCGCCCGCAGGCTGAACAGGATTGCGCCTGGGAGTTCATCAAATTCCTGGCGTCACCCGAGCAACAGGCTTACTGGCAAACCATGTCGGGCTACTTCCCCATTCGGAAAGCGGCCTACGAAAATCAGCTGTCTGTCGATTGGCGCGCCAAGTATCCGCAATTCCAGACTGCGATTGATCAGCTGCACGCTGCTCCGAACAACCGCTTCACCCAGGGCGGCCTGATCGGCGTATTCCCAACCGCCCGCCAGACGATTGAAGGGGCAATCGAGGAAGTGCTGGCCGGGAAGGGTACCTCGCAGGAGGTGCTGGATAAGGCTGCAGAAACCGTAACCCTGGCGATCGAGGAATACAACATCTCGATGGGGCTCACTCCGTAAAGTTTGACGATTAAGTTTTGTTGATAGAAAACGGCTGGCAGGAAAAACCTGTCAGCCGTTTTCTTAATTAATGTGGGCAGGGTACGGGATGTTCTGAGACGCTTTTGTAGGACAAACTTTCAGTTTGTCTGCGCGAAATGCAATTTCGCGCTTTGTAAATCCGGCCGTTGCCCTTCGCCCGGTGGCTGCCCGCAGGGCACTCTGTGAGTGAGCTTGTCGAAGCCCGGCAGACTCCGCTCCCTTCGACGGGCTCCGTTCCCTTCAACAGGCTCCGGGAACAGAGTGACCTGCCCGCAGGGCACCCTGTGGGTGTGGGCAGAATGACACCTTTTCATCCGTGCGCCAAGGCCAAAGTCGGTAGTAAAATTACTGCTTATTGTTTCTCAGGGGCCCATCACAGAATAGAGGTATTTATGCAGGCCAATACTCGAAAAACTGAAATCCCCACTTCCGTTTGGCTCGGAATGTTGAGCATTTACATCATCTGGGGTTCCACCTACCTGGCGATCCGTTTTGCGGTCGAGACCATCCCGCCGTTTCTCATGGTGGGGGTGCGCAATTTCATTGCCGGTGTAATTATGTATGCTTTTATGCGGCTGCGCGGCACGCCTGCGCCAACCCGGGTGAACTGGCGCAGCGCGGCGGTCGTTGGTCTGCTGCTGTTGACCGGCGGGAATGGCCTGGTCTCGTGGGCTGAGAAAACCGTTCCCTCCGCAGTGACAGCGCTGCTGGTAGGCGCAGTGCCGTTGTGGATGGTCCTGCTCGATTGGATCAGCGGGCGCTACCGCGATAAATCCAAGCGTCCATCCTGGCTGGCTTTTGCCGGCGTATTGACCGGTTTTGGCGGTATCGCCCTGCTGGTCGGGCCGGGCGAGTTGAGCGCCAACCGGGTCGATCCCATTGGCGCGGCGGCATTGCTGTTTGGCGCGCTGCTGTGGGCGAGGGGTTCACTCTATTCGCGCGATGCTGCCCTACCGGAGTCACCCTTGCTCGGCACGGGCATGGAGTTGATAGCAGGCGGATTGGGGGCGATTGTGCTTGGCGGAATAACCGGAGAGTTTGGCCAGGTCAACCTGGCGGCGGTTTCTACCCGCTCGCTGATTGGCTTTTTGTACTTGATCGTCTTTGGTTCGCTGGTCGGCTTCGCCAGCTACACCTGGCTGCTGCGGGCGGCTCCAACCACGCTGGTGTCCACCTATGCGTATGTCAATCCGGTGGTGGCAATCTTCCTGGGCGTTTTACTGGCAAACGAGACGATTACCCCGCGTATGCTGGTAGCAGCCGTGATCATCCTGGCGTCCGTGGCGCTGATTACATTTACGCGGCAGCCGGCGCGCGCCAGGGTGGAGGAAGTCGGCGTGGTCAGCGACTAGGGGAGTGCCAGGTGGCACGTGCCACGTGCCACGAAATAAGAATCCAACCCGGAGACACGGAGTTCACGGAGAAAACCTGCTCGGAAAAAACCAGGAATCTCAATAGCTACGTTTGGGCTGACACGAAGAAAATCATTGCAGGGCGCAAATCGTCCGCCATTTCGTCACTTGACACAAGAAACGTGGCACTTGACAATCGCTTTTTTCTCTGTATAATGGTCTTATATCACTTCTGATTATTTATACTAATCAGAAGTAAAAGAGGAATTCAGCCGTATGAGCGCGAAAAAGAACCTCCCGGACCATCTGTACCAGCTGACGCTGCCGACCGTCCTGCAAAATGCCGGCAGCGCAGCCAGCCAGGCTGCTGCCAAACATCGATTTGCGGATTACCGCTCGCGGCTTTCTGCGCAGACGGTACGCCGCCAGGATGCGGATCTGGCGCTGTTTGCTGAGTTTCTGTACACAGTGCATGTCCGCGAAATCAGCGACCTGACTGCCGACCCGGAAGCCTGGCGCGGCGTGACCTGGGGACTGGTGGAAGCTTTTGTAAAATGGCAGTTGAAGGAAGGGTATGCCATTGCTTCGGTCAATGTGCGCTTATCCACGCTGAAATCTTATGCCCGGTTGGCGTTTCAGGCCGGGACGCTCTCTGCGGAAGATTATGCGCTGATTCGCTCGGTACAAGGCTACTCGCGCCGTGAAAAACGCCGCATCGATGCCCGCCGGCCAACGACGCGGGTTGGCCTTAAAAAAGAAACCCCGGTTACACTTACCCCCGAGCAAGCCGCTGCACTCAAAAACCAACCGCAGGACACAGCCCATGGCTGCCGTGATGCGCTGCTGATGGCGCTGCTGCTCGATCACGGTCTGCGGGCTGGTGAAGTGACCGCGCTGACCATCGAATCGCTTGATTTGGCGGCTGGACTGCTCAAATTCTACCGGCCCAAGGTGGCAAAAACGCAAATCCACCGGTTGAGCGCCGATTCCAAGCGCGCAGCGCTAAGCTACACGAAATTTCTTGTTGCCGAATCCCCCACTGCGCCGCTGATCCGTTCGGTGCGCAGGGGCGGCGAACGGCTTGGCAGGAGCGCGTTGACCACCCGCGGCATCTCTCTGCGAGTGGCTGAGCTTGGCAAGGCGCTGAGCATCGCAGGTCTATCGGCGCACGACTGCCGGCATACCTGGGCGACGAATGCTGCCCGTGCCGGCACGGATCCTTTCCGGCTGCAGCAGGCAGGCGGGTGGTCGTCATTGGCCATGCCGCGCCGCTATGTGGAGGACAGCGCAATCGCGAACGAGGGGATGGAGTGAGGCGTGGCACGTACCAAGTGTCAGGTGTCACGTGCCAAGTGTCAGATTTGCGCTTCCCCAGAAAAAAGTAGTCTCTGGGGGAGGCGATGCTATGCCCACACTCGCAGAGCACCCTGCGGGTGGGGCACACTGCCTGTGAGCTTGTCGAAGGGTTGGAGGAGGTAATAATTGTAAGCCCAAGCGTCACGCGCTGCGTGGCACATGGCACGTGGCACTGGACACGCCCTCCTACCCCTGCCGGGTCAGCAGACCTGCCGTAGCGCGCGTATTCTCTTCGATTGCCAGGAAAACCATAATAGCTTCGCCAATGGCAAAATAACAGATGGAAGCCAGTCCGCCGCCGATAAGGATTACAACTGCGGACAGGATCCCACCTAAAATGCCGCCCACGGCGGTCACACCCAGTTGGCCGAGATCGCTGCTGAAACCCTCAAGGATAGCCCCGCCCAGAATGCTGCTCAGTAATACACCAACAGCAGCCAGGATGCTGACGACAGCAAAAAGGATGCCAAGGACTTTGTAAAAACCGGCGATAAAGCGCAACATGCCAAATTTCTTCTTCATTCTTTCCTCCCAATCGTAACGCTGATCATGATGATATGGATATTCCATGCAATATCCGTGCCGCTCCCCCGCCCTACCCCTGGAAAACCTTGAATCTATGATAAATATTCAGCTACACGAAAATTAACAATATATCTGAACCACGAAGACACGGAGAAAGCATTTTCTTCGTGTCCTTTGTATCCTTTGCGATCTTCGCGATAAAATCGTTAATCTTTTTCAGTCAAGACGGTCATTCACTTTCCCCCAGATCCTCGGCGATCTTGACCAGGCCGTGCGGGTGACGGATTACCACTCGCTCGCGGCCGGAACGCACCAGGCCTTGCGACTCCCACTGTGACAGGATGCGGCTGACGGTATACAGCGTGGTGCCGGTCATTTCTGCCAGGTCCTGCCGGGTGAGCGCCAGATCGATCAATACCCCCTCTTCGGTCTTGCGCCCGGTCTGTGACGCCAACCGCAGCAGGGTGCGCGCCAGCCGGCGCTCGACCCGCTGCGTGGCCATCTCGCGAAAACGGTCCTGAAACTCCTGCACGTGCCCGGCCATCAACTGAATGGCATTGATCGCCAGTTTAGGCATCTGTTCGATCAGCCCAAGCAGCGCGGTACGCGGCCAGACCAGCACCGTGCATCCCTCAGCCGCCTCAGCCGTAACCGGGTAGGCGTCCACCCCGGCCAGAGCGATCGCTCCAAACACAGTACCCGGACCGATCACGCGCAGTAAAATCTGCTGCCCCTCGGTGGTCACCTGTGAGAGACGCACGCGGCCGCTTTCGATCTGGTAAACTGCGTCAGCAGGGTCGCCCTGCATGAAAAACACCCCGCCGGATGGCTTGTGCACCGACCTGGCTGCGCTGCGCACCCGTGCTGCCTCGGCGTCGGTCAGCCTGGCAAAAAGCGATGATTCGATGGAGGGAGTCTGTGATGGATCGGCTGTTGGGAACATATTCTGATTCTAGCATAGGCTGCTGCTAGCCACTTGAAAATCTACCCCCTCCTACCTCCCCCATTTTGAAAAACACAAAATGGAGGAGGGACGTGGCACGTGACACCTGGCACTTGACACGTTTCTTCTTTGCTCTTCCACAAAGTAAGCCATTCCTCCGCGGCGTAGGATTAGTCAAAGGAAATGGATACAATCCTCTCCCCCACCCTGACAGTCGACCGCCTGTTTGCGAAATGGCCGCAGACTACGGCAGGCTTTTTGCGACGGCGTTTTGCCTGCATTGGCTGTCTGATGGCGCCGTTCGATACCCTGGAGGATGTGGCGCGCAATTACCAGGTGGATCTGGTGGAATTATTAGCTGAACTTTCCGCGGCAATCGAGGGAAAAAATGACCACGGAGGCATGGAGAAGTAATAAATAGGACTTACGCAAATATGAAAATGCCAGAGTCCAGTTTCTATGGTTGTTAAATGCCGATTTAAATAACGTATTCTTTACTGTTTATGCACTGACACTCAACGGTGGGCATTAATCACGGGACGGGAGATTAAGCCTCCAGCGGGTGGGTCTTGCAAGAATAATTGAGCCATAATATGACCAGTTAGCCCCACGCCTGTATGCTTTGCCGGGAAGACTTCGATTAAATTTCCACTCCTGAAATCAAGTTCAGACGAATTCTCTCGCATCTTGATAAGTAATCACCCAGGGTGTAGACCCGTCAAGACCTTTCGGCGCTAGCCTGAATCTTTTAGGATTTAGTGGATTCCTACTTTCAATTGGAATTTCAACTACGAAGATCGGCGACTGATGGCTATATCGCAGCATAGCATATACCATCATATTTTCGATGAAGAAGAGGACGCGATTCGCAGTTTTTAGAACAAATTCATTTACTGGCATACCAAGTACTGTTGGTAAATTTATTTTCACGGTATATGGTGCCGTTAGTTCATACTCAATGCTGTCCAAAGACCATCCTCCGTGCTCGTGTTCCGTTCGCAATTCTTGCAGTTTTGAATGCCAATTTACGCGTACATCTTGAAGATATTGGGCCAAATCGTTTTCACCCAATGCGCGAAGATTTTTAAGGCCTTCATGAAAATCTTTGTCTTTCTGGAAGAAAAAACCGATGTCCAGGTTTAGTGGGTCTTTAAGGATTTTTTGTAATCCCGTCTTAGTCGCTATTATGGTTTGGTCGATTAACAAGTCTACTGCCTGACTCAAGGGTTTATCGATCGTCTCAAGAATGTCATATTGATTAGCCCTAAATTGGATCAAATTGCCGTTTTGAATTGCAGAACGGTGTGAATCAACCAATTCACAGACTCGTATAGCTGCATCTCTTGTAGCTTGAGCAGCTTCGTACATGGGTTTGAATTGTTGGTCAAAGTGATTCAGCGACGCGCGTCTCTGCTGACCATCAGTGTCAATTAAAAATAATTGGTCTCTAAAGAATAATATACCCATAGAAATGCGCGAAATGAAAGGTGATGATGAACCCTCATCACTGACTTTTTTGACTTGGTATGGTGGTGTCATAGGAAGCCTTCACAATCATTGGGCAAATACATTGCCGCCACATATAATGGCCGCCTAACGGTTGGCATAACCCGCGCGCGGAGCGCGTCGGGTTCATGCCCGTGTTGGGCAGCGTGCAGGGGCGAGGGCCACTGCTACCAGATGCCAGGCACAAGACGATACCGTACACGCCGTACATACTCCGCGTAGCCTTCTAGTTCACCCTGCAACGTGCGATCTTCAAGTGAGGTGCGCACGGCTGTAACGCATGTGGTCAGGACTGCCAAGCCGAAAGCCCACAGTGAGCCAAGTATCAGTGGTGCCGCGAGCGTGAACACCAGCATCCCCACATAGCCGGGATGGCGAACATACTGATAAGGCCCCGCACTCGCTACCGTATGGCCTCGTTCCCGTTGGATACGAACAATCCCGGAGAAGAAAGGATTGGCAGTCATCGCCCACAGGGTGAGTAGCGTTCCAAGCAGAGCGATTAGCACGGCGATGATTGAGCTCGCGTCGATACCGGACGGCGGTGCGATGAACCGCGTCTCCAGTCCAGCAGCGAGTGCCATGAGTACGGGACTGTAGCCCATGAGCACAGCTAATCCAATGTCCCAGGTCTTGGCCCTTTCTTTGAGTTGGGAGCGCTCAATGAGCAGGTCCGGACTACGCGGGACGAGAACAAGCGCGGTGAGGCCTTGAATGAGGGCTACCAAGCCGAGATAAAGCCAAGCCCTTGCTCCAGCGAAGCTGCCTGCCGATGTGAACAGGACGGCTGCCAAGATGAGCACGAAGACGGTTTGCTTGATGGCCCAGCGCAGGATACCGCGATTGACCAAAGAGGCGTGAGCAACTTGTTCTACAGATCCAGGGTTGTTCATACTCGAATCTCCTGACGACGGGATAATTGTGGAAAGCCGCCGCCCAACGGTCTGCGTTAGCTGCGGTGGGTGGGGGTGACCTCGCCGTCGAAACGGAAAAAGCCCAAAGCCAGATAAATGCTCAAAAAACGCAGCGCGTACCCACCGTCGGCTGCACACTGCGTTGGGCGCAGGTTATAGACGCGTTATTTCTACTAGAATGGACAATTTCTAAGCCAGTGGGGAGCATGTTTTTCATCGAAAAAGTGCAACATCATATCTTTAGCAATCAGAGGGAAGTTTGGCTGTTTTGGTGCAAGAAGTTCCGACCAGATTGTCTTTGGATATAAATTGTCTACCTTTGAATGTGCCCTATCAAGGCTCTTTAAATGCACTAGCCTGTCACGAAGCCTCCTCAAAGTAACAAACTCTGTCCACACATTCAATCCTTTGGGTGAAGGTTTACCTTTGGCTTTTGGAAGTATGGTTGAGAGTTTTTCATCTAGGCTAACATATCTTTCGACAGAATTCTTTTGATAGGCAACGAGTATCCCACTCTGGCGCCTTTGTGCTTCATGCAGTAGATCTTCGGGTATTTCTTCATTGGCGAATGCTTCAACGGACGAATACGCAAAGATCACTGCGGTCATAATGCATTCCAAATAATCATAAACTATTGCTGATACTTTATTCTCTTCCCCAGTAGGCAATTCATTTATAAAAGGATGAATTTGAATAGCCTGTGTATATGACTTGTACGACTGACTTAGAAAAAGTGCAGAGGCGCTGGGATCACCGATTGATATTATTTTTCTACCGTGTTTGATATGCGTAGTAAGCGAAGCTGGACTGCCTGCCTTAGCAATTCTGCCCGTTGGCAGTTTAGCGTCTTTTGCGAGGGTAGTCGCAACTCTATAACGCCAATCAAGCTCTGAAGTCGAAGGTTGATCAATACTCATTTGAATCCTCTTGCGTTAAGCGCCTAACTAATAATTTTACAGACTCTTGATATACTGCAATTATGCCGTATTTCTGCCCTGATATGATTGATTATAGTGCAAATAAGTTATGTAATTTACTGTTGACAACGCCCGCACTTCAATTCGGCGTTGGTCAAAAAGTGTACTTCTAGCAAGGTAAAGCCCATAGCAAAGTGATTATCCCCGGCCTATTCCAATATCGGGCATGGGGTTTCGTTATCAATACACCATAACTTGAAAATCCCCGTGCCTCTACCAACAGGTTGTCGTCTCTTGTGGGGACCCAAGGGGCGGTTCAGCGTGCTGCCTCTACTAGAGAATCCACAAAGGATCTACAAAATCAATCCCCCACCAACACCCGAGCGGCGACGCCTCTTTCGAATGCCAGCTCAGTCTGCTCCACCTGCACGATCGTCACCGGATGTTGGGACAGCACCTTCACCTGCCTCCCGGGGAGCAGCCCATACGCCTGTAAATGCTGCCGCTGGCTGCTGTTCAGCTCACCATAGCCGGTAACTTGGACCTCGCGGCCAGGTTGAACATCTGCCAGTGTATGTAAATGTGAGCCGCGCCTTCGCCGCATGTGTCCATGATTGCGCAGACCACCGTTTAAGCCGGGAGAATCCTCTCCCATTGGTGCTTCATCTGCCTTAACCGACGATGCCTGAACGGTTAGGCTGCGTTGTATATTCCTCAAGAATCTATTCAGCCGAAACCGCATTCTTTTCTCCATTTAACGCCCGCTGCAGCCAGCGCGCCAGGCGCGACTTGTCGGGATTGATATTGCTCGTACCGCATTTTGGACAGCAGGATGTGCTGCAATCTTCATGCAGCGGGCAGCGCGCGCATGAATCGCGGCCTTGCGACACCGAATACGTCAACCCGCAGGTCACGCAGGTGATCATTGCATCTTTGGCTTGCAGCGACGCGCCCATCAGCCGATCCCCCAGCCAAACGCACTCAACAGTCGGTACAGCAATCCCCCAACCAGGATGGCGAACGGGAAGATGAAAGCGATCATCGCGACACCCATCTTCGTCCCACGTTCCTTGATCAGCATGAACATGCTGGCGATGCACGGCACGAACAGGGTAATGGTGGTAATGGCAACAACCACCTGCAGCTCGTTCAATTGACCGCTGCGCTGCATCAAATACAGGTTGGTAGCGGCAAAATCACGCCTTAGAAAGCCAATCAGGAATGCCGTTGCGGTTTCCGCGGGCAGTCCCAGCCAGCCGGTGACTATCGGTTCCAGCCCATTGATGATCCACGGCAGTACGCCCAGCTTATCCAGCGCAAAGAGGATGACGGTGCCCAGTAAAAACAGCGGCACCGCCTCTTTGATGTACCATTCCAAACGCGCAGCCGTCTTGACCAGCACATTCGACAGCACCGGCAGGCGCAGCGGCGGCAGTTCGACCACCAGCGGCGTGCGCTCGCCGGGCATCAGCCGCGCTGCCAGCCACCCGACCAGGATCAACACCAGCAGCACTACCCCGCCCCAGATCAGGCTGGCCCCCAGCGACACGCCTGCCAGCATGCCCATCACCACACCCAACTGCGCCGAACAGGGCACGGCCAACGCCAGCAGCAGCGTCACTAAAATGCGGTCGCGCGGACGGCTGAGCACGCGGGTGGTCATGGTCGCCATGGTCACACAACCCAGCCCAAGCACCATCGGCAGCACGGCCTGGCCATTCAGACCCATCCAGGTGAAGATGCGATTGGTCAGCACCGCCAGGCGCGGCAGGTAACCCGAATCTTCCAAAATGCCAAAGGTGATGAAAAAGGTAATCACAATGGGTAGCAACAGCGCGACCGCGTAGGTGATGCCCACTGTCCAGATGCCGTACTCGCCGACCAGAAAGTCAACCACCAGTGGAATGGGAATCAGATTGGCGATCTGGTTGGACAGCCAGGGGTTGATAATATGGCCGAATAAGTCATTCTCGAGCAAGCCGACCAGGGTGCTGGCGCCAAACACGCCGACGAACCAGTACATGCCGTACAGCGCCAGCAGTAAAATGGGCAGTCCCCATACCGGATGCGTTGCCAGCCGGCCTAATGTGACGCCCAGTCCGGGTTTCCCGCCGTGCGCCTCTTGCTGCGCTGCCCCGGCGACTTGTGTCACGAACGCATCGCGGGTTTGCTGGATTATCGCTGCCAGGGCTTCAACTCCCGCGCCCTGAGCTTGTCGAAGGGCAACTGCTACCGGGGCAGCTTCAGGGACCCCCTCCCACCTCTCCACAGGATGCTGCGCGACCCCAAAATCCACAGTGCGGATTTTATGGGAGGAGTTTAGGGCTTCGACTGCGCCCTGAGCTTGTCGGGCTTCGACAGGCTCAGCCAGCGATAGGGCAGCCTTTTCGCGGATGATGCGCAGTTGTGCCAGCGTTTCAGCCTCGCAGTGCAAGGTGAACCATTCCTCGTTCAATGCGCCGCTGGTCAGCCACAACAGCCCCAGCCCACGGCGGGTGACCGACGATTCAGGCAGCAGCGGTTCAATCTCAGCCAGCGCAGCCTCAACCGCCGGAGGGTAGGTCAAATGGAATTTCGGGTGAGAGGCGCGGCTAACCGCCTGTACCAGGTCATTGACGCCCTGACCGCGGGTTGCCACCGTGGCAGTGACTGGAACGCCCAATGCGGTTTCGATCACCTGCGTCTCGAGGGTCATGCCGCGCGCCTCGGCCTCGTCCATCATGTTTAGCGCCAATGCCAGCGGACGGCCGAGTTCTGCCAGTTGAACCGTCAGATGCAACGTGCGGCGCAAGTTTTTCGCGTCGCCAACCTGCAGCACCGTTTCAATGTCATTCCCAAGGACAACCCGGGCAGTTACGTGTTCATCTTCGCTGCGCGGCGGGAATGCTACGATTCCAGGTGTGTCAACCAGTGTCACGCCATCCAACCCGCGCAGCAGCCCCTGGGTGATCTCGACAGTTGTGCCGGGGTAATTGGCAACGACCACGTATTTCCCGGTCAGGCGGTGGAACAACGCTGACTTGCCGACGTTAGGGTTGCCGACCAGCGCAATGTTGCTGTTATTGGGGACGAGTGCAGTGGATTCAGGGGCGCAATGGGTCATGAAGTACCTGTAATCAGGAGTTAGCCTCCCCTAAAATCCAGGTTTTGGATTTTGGGGGAGGTTGGAGGGGGTAAGATCTTAATGTCCTGGAGTGGGATCACTGCCAGCCGCAGCGCAGTCAGCGCACAGACCGTACAATATCAGCGCCGCCGATTCAACCTGCCCCCCTTGCTGGCGGGTAAAGATCTGTTTGACCTGTTCGAGCAGTGGCGCGTCAAATTCGATGATGCGGTTGCAGGCGCGGCAGCGGAAGTGATGGTGGTCGGCCTTCTCGTCGGCAACCGGATCGAAACGGTCCTGGTGCGGCTCGCCCTCAAAATGCCTGGAGTTGATCAACCCTTCCTGCTCCAACCAGCGCAGCGTGCGGTACACCGTGGACAGGTTGAGTGCCGGGTTCTTGGGCAGCACCTGGTGGTAAAGTTCCTCCGCGGTTGGGTGATTCGGGCTTGCAGCCAGCGCAGCCAGAATCAAACGCCGTTGAGTGGTCATGCGCCCGCCTGTGGAGGACAGAGTCTGCACAGCATGGCGGGTCAGCGGGTCGGAGGGAGCGGATTTGCGGTTCATCAGTAGAATAATAGCCGTCTTATTGCAAATGATTTGCAGATAAGGTTATTCTACGCAGATTCAGCCCAGCCGGTCAGTGCAGCACGTCACATTAAAGAGGGATATGTGTCACGTGCTGTCCACGCATCCTCTGCCCCCTTACCTAACCTCTCCCCCGGCAAATTCACGAGGGAGAATGATTAAAGCTAGCCGCCCCAGGGAAATTTAACCGACAAGCCCCTTCAACTGACCCTTCAACGCCTCGATCTGGTTCCGGGTGCGTTCGACGCGCTGGTAGAACGCTCCATTTGCCTTGACTCCGTCCGCCAGCAGGCGCAGCGCAGCCTCGGCGCGGGTTTTGGCCAGCCCGGCCTCGACAAGGGCATCCAGGTCGGCGCGTTCCCCGGCCCCCACGTGAACCACCATCAGGCCAGTCAGATCCTCAGCGGCCTTGCCGGCCGCCCGGCCCACAACAACCACCATTTCGCCCAGTTCCACTACCAACCGGTTGACCTGGTCGGCAAAAGGTTCGTTCGTCGGTGTCGCCGTAGTCCCGCTATTTTCGCTCATTCCGCACCTTCCGTTTTTTGATCGACCGCTGCTTCATCCTGCACGGATTGCCGCAATTGACCGCGCAGCGCGGCGATCTGGTCGGTGATCTGGCGAATGCGCTCGAACAGCGGCGCGTTGGCCTTCATGCCCTCGCTGATCAGCAGCGCGGCAGCCTCGGAGCGGCTGCGCGCCAGCTCCGCCTCCACCAGCATGTCCAGGTGCGCCAGGGTTTCGTCGTTGACGCGCACCATGACCACGTTACCGCGTCCCTGCAACGCCTCCCCCAGCGTCTGGCCAATGTTCTCGACCTGTTTCCAGGCGCCCTTTAGGGTTTGGCTGCTGGCCGGCGGAGTTTTACTCGCTGAGCCTGTCGAAGCGCCTGTCGCACCTTCGCCCGCTAAGCCTGTCGTAGCAACCTGCGGATCGTGCGCCTGCCCGTCGATGATGGTTTCTTCACTCATGGATATCTCTCCTTCATTAAATTCGGGAAATGCTCCCGCATAAATGTAATTGAATTACATGTAATAGTATAACGAAATGCGTATAAGATGTCAAGCGTCAGGTGCCTCGTCCAGCCCCCTCAACTAACCCTCACCCTTTTGGGGCGCGGAATTACGCCACGCGTTCCGTGACACTTGACACCTGGCACGTGATACTTTCTCTCCCCTTTTCATGTACAATAATAGCTAACCCTATCTTTTATTATCCTCAGGAGGCCGCTATGCTTGTTGGTGAACGCATGTCCCACCCTGTCTTGACGATTTCCCCGGACGTCGCGGTGCAAGACGCACTGGCGCGCATGCGCCGCGAAAAAGTCCGCCGCTACCCGGTGGTTGATAAGAATGGAAAAATGGTCGGCATTGTGACCAGCTCCGATTTAATGAATGCAACTCCCTCCGAAGCCACTACTCTCAGCGTTTGGGAAATCAATTACCTGCTGAGCAAGATTACCGTCGAACGCGTCATGACAAAAGACGTATTGACCACCTGTGAAACCTGCCCGATCGAAGATGCTGCGCTGATCATGGCCGATAAAAAGATCGGCGGCCTGCCGGTCATGCGCGGGGACGATGTGGTTGGCATCATCACCGAGACCGATCTGTTTAAACTCTTCATCGAGATGCTCGGGGCGCGTGTTCCGGGCGTACGCTTGAGCGTTGAAATGGAAGATAAGCCCGGTAAACTCTTCGACCTGACCGGGGTCGTCCGGCAGTTGGGCGGCAACATTCACGGGTTGGGCACCATGCTCGGAGGAACCACCAGCACGCAGCGTGTGACGCTAAAAATTTCGGGCGTTAATATGGAGGAGCTGCGCAAGGCAGTCGAGCCCGTTGTGGTCAATATCCGCGACCTCCGCCAGATGAGTGTGTAAACAGGAGCGATCCATTCGGTCCATTGAATGGGCGTTGACTGTGACACATGACATCTGACACTGTTGCTCCACTGGACGCCATTCTGATCGGCGCCGGTCAACGCGGCGCTGATTCGTATGCGCCGTATGCGCTGCAGCACCCGGCTGAACTGCGCTTTACGGCGGTCGCCGAACCGCGCGCCGAGCGCCGGGCGCGGTTTGCTGCCACGCACCACATTCCGCCAGAGCGCTGCTTCGCAAGCTGGGAGGAGGCGCTGGCTGCCCCGCCCATGGGTGAAGCGGCGGTTATTGCGACCCAGGATTCATTGCACGCGGCGTCCGCCCTGGCTGCCATGCAAGCCGGCTACCATATCCTGCTTGAAAAGCCGATAGCGGTCAATTTGCCTGACTGCCAGGCGCTGATCGAGACATCCGAACAGACCGGACGGCAACTGCACGTCTGCCATGTGCTGCGCTATACCCGTCACATGCGCCTGATGCGCGAAATCGCCCAGTCCGGCGTGCTGGGTGACGTGGTGGATGTGGATCACCGGGAAAATGTGGCTTACTGGCATATGGCGCACTCCTACGTGCGCGGCAACTGGCGCAATCAGGCCGAATCGGGGCCGATGATTCTCACAAAATGCGTGCATGACCTGGACATCCTGCCCTGGCTGTTGGATCAGGCGCCGTTGACCGTCAGCAGCAGCGGCGGGTTGCTGCATTTCCGCGCAGAAAATGCACCCGCTGGCGCCCCGGCCCGCTGCACCGACGGCTGCCCGGCCGCTGATTCCTGCCCGTATTATGCGCCGCACCTTTACCTGGGTCTCGAACCCTTCTGGTACTCTTATGCGGAAACCGCACCAAAGGGGCTGGCGCGTTGGGCTGCGCATCGCATGGTGGACCAGCCTGGCCTGTTGAATTTGCTCTCTACCATGATTCCCCCACTGCGCCAGGTAACCGCTTACCGCGGTTGGCCGCTGACAGTGCTGGCGGAAGACCCCACCCCTGAAAATATTATGGCAGCTCTGCAGGAAGGGCCTTACGGGCGCTGCGTTTATCATTGCGATAACGACGTGGTGGATCACCAGGTGGTCAATTTGCAATTTGACGGCGGAGCCTCGGCAACGCTGACCATGCATGGTCATTCGCCGGTGGAACACCGCTCGACGCGCATCGAAGGCACGCGCGGCCGGCTGGTGGGTCAGTTGGGCAACGGCGGATCGTGGCTGGAGGTAGAGATCCACCGCTCGCGCCGGAAAACGCGCTATGATACCAGCGCGCCTCCGCAGGCCGGTCATGGCGGCGGTGACCAGCAGTTGATGGCGGACTTCACCGCCAGCGTCCGGCGCGGCGGTAATCCACCCGAGGTGCAAGCGGCTGCCCGTCAGGCGCTGCAGGCGCATTGGCTGGCCTTTCTGGCCGAACAGGCGCGGCTGGCGGGGACGGTTCAACCCTCCCTACCTCCTTGAGGAGGGAGAGGTTAGGTGAGGGGATGCTTTTGGGCATGATCCTAAACCAACTTACCCCCTCCTCGCCTCCCCCATTTTGAAAAAACACAAAATGGAAATGCGCGAAAAAGTGGACACAAAAAATGTCCTGATCGGGTAGACTTTTAGAGATCAGGAGATCAGACATGAACGACAGGAAATATCGCGAGTACTCGCGGGAGTTCAAGCTTGAAGCTTTA
>Ga0265292_1000594_pt1 | contig 46609 bp, 51 predicted proteins | sample Munlanlewell296A_FD_189080 | JGI IMG/M metagenome (GOLD analysis project Ga0265292, IMG submission 189080) | Leachate microbial communities from a municipal landfill in Southern Ontario, Canada - Leachate well 296A | ecosystem: Engineered > Solid waste > Landfill > Unclassified | place: Canada... | reverse complement strand
ATGCTTTCCTGTCCGACGAGATTCCCGAGAACCCACGATGGCTATTCAGGGTAAGTGAGACGTTTCGTACGCTGCGCCCCAAGTACACGGCCCTGTCAATCGCGCACGTCCTGGTCAAGGACGGAATCCTCCCCCGGGGGACCGGCCTGACACGCCGAGTTCGTGTTGAGCCTCCAGCGTACCGGGGAAGCGTTCCTCGTTGATGCGGCTCTTCGTGATGAAAGCATCGAGGTCTGACGCGCTGATGCGGATGAGCCGGTTGCCGAGACGATGGTAGGGCAGGTAACCTCGGGCCAGCCAGTCGTAAATCGTGCTCTTGGTGAAGCCCAAGCAGCGTGCCGCCTGCGCCGCCGTCAGGAGGCGCGGAATGGATGGGGTGGAATCGTGTGACATAGAGTTTTCGTTTAGGGATTAGTCTAGTTATGGGAGAGAAGGCTCGTCAGGGGACAATTGGCCCCATGTGGGGATATCTCATTGAGTAAACGACAGTGGCGCCACTGGTCGATTATTGTAGAGGGGCGTTGCGGCCAGGAAAGTGGGCGCAACCGGACGTGCAAGTCCGCTTTCTTGTACCGAGAGGTGGACAAGTTGTTCGGCATGATGGCCGGTGTCGTCTCTCGGTTGTCGAACTTGAAGCAATCTGGTGCACCAGACAAAAACAGCTTCACGAGAGCTGTTTTTGCTTAAACCTTTTACGATCACGGATTCGCCCTGCCCACCGTGACTGTGCCGCCGTAGTTGAAGTTGGTGCCGTCGCAGGCCGTGATGCCGGGGCTCGAGGCGCCGGTCATGTCTTCGAGGCGATAGACCAGCATGTACCATTTTTGGTTGCAGCCGTAGCCCAGCGAATAGTAAGCGTAAGTATTGTTGACGCCGTCACCTGCCCAACCGGAGCTTGAGTTGGTGGGATCTTTGCCCAGCCGCACATATTGGGCGACGGCGGTCTGGAAGGTGTCCCAGCTCGCGTCGTTGCTGTTGGTCCAGCCGCCGTTGGGCGCGGTCGCGCCGCCGGATGCCGGATACATGCCTTGCTCGTCGAAATATATGTCCAAAGCTTTTTGGATGAGCGCGATATCGGCCTTGCGTTTGGCGTCGCGGGCTTTGGCGCGCGCCGAACCGAACGCGACCACCGCCAGCGTAGCCAAAAGACCGATGATGGCGATGACGACCAAAAGTTCGATGAGCGTAAAACCGCGGCGAGAGCGTGGGATGTTGCGGCCAGTATAGCATCGAATCAGCCTCGACTTCTATTTGGAAAGATTGGACAAGCTCAATGCAATTGAGGGAAAAATTCTTGGTATATCTCGAAAGAAGATTTATCTGACCGGGTTTTGTTCCTGCGCTCCTTTTGCTTGAGGATTTTCAAATGCGTTTCTCCACCCGATGTCTGGAGCCGTTTTTCCAACGCCAAGAGTTTTTTCGGGATTTGGTTAAAGAGCCAGATATCGACCTTCCAGCGTTTTTCCAACCAATCGATTTTGAGGCCGATGTAGTAACTTTTCGGGAATTGCGGACGACGAAATTTTTTCCAATCGTAGAACATGTAGCCATTCCACGCGTCTTGGTCGATTAAAGCGTCGAGGATCTTTTTTACCGTCTCTCGCGTTGGATTTTTAGTCTCCAGATAAATGTCGATATCGGGATTGAGCATGAGATTGTATGCATAACTGCCGGTGAAATGAATTTTCCCGAAACGGCTAAGAAGCTCAATCAGCTCGGATTTTTTGAGCAGGGCGGAAGCCTCCTTTTTATACGCCGCGGCCTTGATTTGGAGTTTGTCCTTCATGGCAAGAGTATGCCTTAAACTTCGTTCACTTTCAAAAAACATCGCGATTACTGTATTATCTTCGCATGCCTGACTACAAATCCCTGCTCCGTTCCATCGGTTTAAATGAAAGTGAAGTCGCGGTCTATTTGACGAATCTTGAGATCGGACCGGCGCAAGCCCAGAATTTGGTGAAGCGCTCGGGTTTTTCGCGGCCCGCGACTTATCTGGCCATCGAGCAGCTGACTAAAAAAGGTCTCTTGAGTTCGGTCTTGCGCGGCAAGCGCCATTTGTACGCAGCCGAACCGCCGGAGCGTCTGCTGAATTTTGGCCGGGCGCGGCTGGATAACATGGCGACCAAGCTCGTTGAAATCGAGAGCATCGTTGAGGATCTGCGCATGCTGCAAAAAGGGGAGCGACCCTCGGTCAAATTCTTCGAAGGCGCGCTTGGCCTGCGTTCCATCCTGCAGGATTTGGTGAATTCCAAACCAGAATCGATCGATGAAATCGTCAATATAGATGCGCTGCGCAAAGTCTTCGGCGGCAAAGAGTTGGAAGCGGCGCAAAACATCCTGGACAAGATCAAAGCCAAAGGGCGCGCGCTCTTCGCCGGTCATGTGACCGCGGTGCGCAAAAACGTCGAGGCGCGCATCTTGCCCAAAGACTTCCAGTTCGCGGGTGATATCATGCTCTACAACGACAAAATCGCCATGGTTTCGTATAAAGACAGGATCATGGGGGTGGTCATCGAAGATGCGGTCTTGGCCAATACCTACCGTGCGCTGTTTGAGTTGGCTTGGCGCGGCGCGCGTGAATTCCCGAAGTTTGGGTATTAGGGGGGGATCAGGGGGGATCGTGAATATAGAATTTGGAATATGGAATTTGGAAGTCAGTATCCGGAATTCCAAATTCCATATTCTAAATTCCAAATTCACTTTTCTGCCCCTTCCCCCAAACAACAAACCCCGCCGTGATGTGGGCGGGGGTGTCGTCTTAGCGACCGTTTCCCATGTCCTCCTCCTTTCCTCGACAGAAGCGCAGTTTGATCGAGATATTCTGACGAACTACTGCTTTTCAGGAGGAAGGATTGTTTGGGGATACGCCAAGACGCGAAGAAGGGCGTCTGCCGCCCCAGCGCTGAACGCCGGGTTTTACGACAAACGAGATTTAATATAGCACGCTTTAAGCTTTCTGTCAAGAGGCAGCATGACAAAAGCTAATTTTGAAATGTTAAAAGTTTGGTTAAATTTTATTACAAAAAAAGTAGCTTAATTTAGTCAAAAATTTGGAAAGATTGAAAAAAGTGGCAGGTAAGTCTTGACATAAATCAAAAAGCTTGTTAGCTTGTCAGTGTTGAAAGTTGGAAAGGCAAGCTGAACATTACATCCAAGACCAAAGCCCCTCGCCGTTCGCCGTAATGGCCGGAAAATCCGACTTTTATGGGGATCGGCGAGCAAGCAGCCGACTTCGGACAGCAGACGCTGTGTGTCGAAACCCGCACAGGGATCTGATCTAGGCAATCGGGTCCACATCCGAGAAAGCCTTTGCCGGCGGCCAGCGTCGGGGGAGGTGTTTGCAAACGTGAGGCCGGTGCGACGGCCACGCGTGGGAAAGGTCCGCGCTGATCTTTCTCTGGAGGCGTCTGCTCGCCCAACCATTCCGTTCCGTAGGCGTTCCTGACGCACCTAGCTGAAGGGGCGTCGATGAAAAATCCGGACCCGAGAACCTCGGACTGACCCGAGAACCTCGGAGCCGGTAGAGCCTGGGGATGGCGAGCGGGAGAAACTTCAGTCTTCCGCTCATTCATCGGAGCTCGATCGGGGGAAATCCGAAAGAGCAGGACCGCGGTCCATCGCACTTCATCTTCTGGAGCGAGAACGTCAGCTCGACGTTCTCGCATCCTCTCCTGCCCGTGACGCGAGTCGCGGATAGAAGAGGAGGAGCTCATTGAAAAATATCCAACCGGCCTACACGCGAGATCCCGAATTTTGGGGGTTCGCGCGTGGGACCGGGTGGTGCACTGCCACCGTAGGTTCGCGGGCAGCGATCGCCGCGCAGCGATCGTACTGCAGGGGAGTCCCCCTTCCAGCCAAAGCTGCTGGACTGCGAGTGGCGTCTACCTCAACCGGGTAGGCGTCCCGAGCCTGCATCAAGTGAAGGTGCGGGTCGGAAGTGTGTGGGCCAGGCCGTGCGACGGCCAGGTTCGCGGAGACCTTCGTCTCCACTGGGGGTTGCGCGACCTCCTACTTCGGACCGACGGTCCGGAGATGCCTTGAGCATGTCGAGGCAAGCCCTGTGTCGGATTTTAGTCCGGGCGGGGCATCGTGAACTTTTCTGGAGCGAGAACGTCAGCTCGACGTTCTCGCATCCTCTCCTGCCCGTGACGCGAGTCGTGGTCGGAAGAGGGGACGTCCCACAGGTCGGGGAGGCTCCCAAGTGGCTCGGACCTAAGGCCGAACCACTTGGAGCATGACCTGCTCTGCGGGACATCTCGGGCAAATGGGAAGCGGATTTAAGTCGAAAGCGGTCGACCGCTAGATGGACAATCCGATGGCGCCAGGCTGCTGCGACGGCCATGCGTCATGAGGTGTGTGCCTCAAGGGACCGACCCGAACCAAAAAACGGTCCCGATCTGGAGGGCTAGAGAGCGGCCAATCTCGAAACCCGAAAAGAAGTCGAATGGATCACGGGCCCGCACGAGGTACCAATCCACGAGATAACGATTCGTTTGCGCAGACTCCGCGCGGGTGAGTGGTCTACTCCATTCCCCGCGCCTCATCTCCCGCAGCTGACGCAAGTCGGAGACGGAAGAGGAGGGATTGTTCAACGGCACGGAGGTGGAAAGCATGGCTAAGAACGCGAAGGTGTTTTTCGAGACTGACGACCACACCCACTTCAGCTTGAAATTCTGTTGTGACGGCCTGCATGGTTATGAAAAATGGCACTTCATGCGGGGCCTCGTGGAAGAAAAAGTCACTCGTTGCGATAACAGCTGCGCTGACCAACCGGTCATTCGGCAAAAAGAGTTTTCGGAGGCTGATGTCGCCGCCCTGCGAGGACGTCTCGTGGAGTGATTCTCCGGACTGCGCATCTTCTTTCGCGAGACGTCTGACGTCTCGCCTCATCTCCCGCAACTGACGCAAGTCGGAGACGGAAGAGGAGGAACGGTACTTTGGAAAGTAGCATCGTCGCTCACCGCAAGAGCCGGGTCAGCCCGACTTTCGCGGGGAGCGGCGAGCGTACAGCGCCTAACTTCACGGACGGCCCAAGCGTGCCGCGGTGATCCGCACCGACAGCCGGGGGGTGGCTCCTCCGTATGGCCGTGAGCGCCTCCCGAGTCGGCTCGCTACCGCTGGGAGGAAATCCGATAGCCGGGGCAATTGCGCCTGGCGGGAAAGTACGGAATTGGTGCTTGGCTGCCTCTTGGGAAGAACCCAGGATAAGAGCGACAGCCAAAGCGTCATGGGATGGTTCAAAGCCAATCCCAAGGGAGCGTGCCAACGTTCCTAAACCTCGTCTTGCCTAAGCAGCAACGAGGACGTGCCCGGGCACGAAGCAGACCCTGTATTCAGGATTTGCATCGCTCGCTCATCTTCTGGAGCGAGAACGTCAGCTCGACGTTCTCGCATCCTCTCTTGTCCATCACCTTCGACGTGACGGATAGAAGAGGAGAAAGCAGAAACAGATTCCTGTTCTTTCCAGAAGTTTTAAGCGAGAACGCCGGACGTTCTCGCATCCTCTCTTGCGATGTGTACGCGACGCCTTTGTCGCCATATTTTCTCCAGACGAAAGGGAAACCATGACCAGTAAGTACCGTAGCATCTACCTCGGCAGCGCCCAGGATCCCCAGCCCACCTTCCGCGACGAAGCGGAAGACGCCGCGAACTGGCCGGAGGGGGCCGTGATGGCGATCACCTTCACGGAGGAACGGTTCGGACACCTCGCATCGATTCCCGGCGAGCCCTTGCCGCGCACAGATTTTCTCGGCGAGGATGGATGGCCGCTCGACCTCTCGACGGAACGAACAGCGAACCTGCCAATCGCGTTGAAACGCGGGTTCCAAGTTCATCCATGGGGTTGGCGACACTGGGATCATTGGACTTGGCTGCGCGCAGAGCAGAACCCGGGAAGGTTCGCTCGACCGCGAGATTTGGGCCCCATCGCCCACGACATCGCCTGCGCCGCTTCACGCTTCGCTCCATGATCCTCCAACCCTCCTCAACAAGCCCGCCGTTTCCTCAACGGCGGGCTTATCTTTTTGCCTGCGCTTTGGAAAAAATGTCGTCCCGAGCTTGTCGAAGGACCTTTTAAGCGTTGGTCTGAACCGATGGCTGATTTCGTAGGGGCGACCCGTTGGGTCGCCCCTACGAAATGTGCTAGCGCGGAGTTTACCCCGCACTCGATGCCCAGCTCGACGTTCTCGCATCCTCTCTTGTCCATCACCTTCGATGTGACGGATGGAAGAGGAGGAAATAAAAGCAGCGGTCCACACACCGCCGCTTTTTTGTAGATCGATACTTGACTTTCAGTCATAGTTATGCGAACTATTAGGGAGTAAACATCGAAACAAAAAAAGGAGCAGGTCGCATGGCTAGGGTGACGATGCAGGATTTGGTCAAACGAGGCATGGCTCAAGAAATATATTGCTGGGACAAGATCAGAAGCCAGGCTGAAAAGGAGTGTCGCGAATTCAGGCAAGTCGCCGGCTCTTTGGCCGATTTTTTCATCTACATTCCGCCGAAAAGAGAGAAGAAGGCGATCGGCTCAAGGATCGTTTGGAAAGATAGAGCAATCAAGCTCCTTAATTTTGACGGTTCGGCCATCCTGACGAGATATGTGGATGTGGCAAGTTACGCCAGAGTATGCGTCGAACTCTGCGTAAACGGTGGCAAACCGTCAACACACGCAAGCCTCAAGCAGGCCCTGAAAACGATCAACTTAGACTTCAAAGCCCTCTTGTAGCTTGATGTCGGCGACGAAAACTCGACAGCGCTCCAATCGGTCGCTGTCTTTTTGATTATTGATTCTTAAAAAAGTAACGCCCCACCGGAAGCCGGTGGGGCGTGGACTTGAGTGAGCGGGGAGCTTGGATCAGGCTGGGAAGTCGGCCAAGGTTGCCTTGGCCACGTTCTCGAGGTCGCGGCACCAGGTCGGGCGGTTCTTTTTGGGGCACGCCCGATAGACTAGCTCCACGATTGTCTGGACGATATCGCCGTTGAGGCGATAGCCGCACTCGCTCTCCCGATCGGGGCCGAGCATGAGGGGGACGCGCCAGAGGGCGTTCGCGACCAGCGTCACCGGAGTCTGTCCGTTGGCGGAAAGCTCGCAGGCCACGGCGTGCGCCTTCATCGTCGCGACGCGCAGCCGATCATACGTGACCCGGTCAGAGGCGAAAGCGCGGATGGTCAGGATGGCCTCGAAGAGGCGATGGTCCGTCGCTTTCATGTTGGATAGCCCATACTCGACGACCGAGCATACGGCATTCAAGACCAGATTTACTTCACGATTGGTGTGGGCCTTATTCGCGGCTGCCACGAGCGTCTTGGACACTTCGAGTTGGGAAGTTGTGATCACGTCTTTGCTCCTTTGAAGGTTCGAGCCATCCCTCGGAACCTCCGATTAGAATCGGGGATTCGGTGAGGATCCCCGTCAGAAGCTGAATCTAAATGCTTCTGACGGGGCGCGGCCCGAGCGCGCGTGAGGTTGCGCTCGGGGGAGAAGCTGGACTCGAGCGAGTCGTCAGCTGCGGAGGACTTGCGGCTTGGATCGCCGGCCGCGTTGCAGGATCTCGTCCAGCACCAGTCCGTGATTCAAGGCGAGATCGTCCAGCGTCGGATCGAGAGGATGATGGACTGCAATCTTGGCTCGTTCGACTTGGAGTTGGTTCAGTTCGCGGCGCAGCGCGGTCAAATCCCAATTCCGATAGGGCCGGTCATCGATCCAGACGAAGGTCTGGATCGGAAGCTCCGCGCGGCGTTTCCAAGCCCGGTCGGGGAAGATGAAATCCAGCAACGTGGAAGCGAGCTTACGCAACAGCATCGCGAAGAAACCCATCTTGTTCCTTTCTGAAAGACCGTGCGGGTCACAGCGCGCCGGGCATGTGCGGGGGAGGCCCGCCCGTATCGCCCCAGGGCTCCGCATAGCGCCAGCCTTGCTTGCGCACCGTCCATATCCCGAAACGGAACGTCGCAGCTTTGATCTCCTCGGGAGTATATTCGTGACGACCCTCGAGTCGGGGGAGTCCAGAGACCGCCATGACGAGCAAGCGGTCGCCGGGCTTCAGACTCACGATCGACGCTTTGGGCGGGATGGTGACTTCGATGTCGAACCTCTCACGCATGACGCAAATCGTCGCGGCGTGGGAAGGATTGAGGCAGGCTTCGACGCCTTCCTTCACAATGCCGCGGGCTTCTTCCGGAGTCAGGGCGCAGCGAGTCATCTCGCAGTTCGCCGGGAACATGTTGTCGGCCAAGCCGAACCCGAAGAACGTGGTCATGGGAATCTCCTTGTAGAAACCTTCTCGCTCGAGCCGAATTGATTTTCGACTGGAGGATAGAAGGGAGGATTCGGAGCTTGCGCAACGGATCCTCGCCTTGAAGTGAAGGAACGGGGTCAAGCGGCCATGAGATCCAACCCCTGCTCGTGCAGCGTCCAGGCGATTTCGATCTCGACTGCCTTGATGCGCCGCTCCGAGTCCGCGAGACTTGCGAACTGCATGAATTCGTAGAGCTGTTCCAGCTCGCCTAGGCTCCTTCCCTGGAGCATCGCGCGGAATTTCCTGAATGCCAGCTCGCACTCTATTTCGTCGATCTGGTCCGCGAGGAGCGCCTCCGTTTCCAAGATTTCCCCATCTGACATTTCCCCGTAGAGGAGGGTTTGCGCCATTTGAATCGCGTCGGCCTTGAGCGTCAGTTCTTGGTTTGTCAGCGAAGTGAGATTCATCTCAACCTCTCGATCTAAAGATCAAATCTTTTCGCTCGAGCCGAATTGATTTTCGGCTGGAGGTTGGAAGGGAGAACCGCGAAGTCGCGTAGGCGGGCGGTTCTCCTGTCTGGTGGGTGGTCACATGCAGTGACCGAAGTCCCGGAAGGTGCGGGTCGGGGCGGTCTGGGCGAATTCGACGACGGTCGCCGCTGCGGCTTCGGCGGTCTCGCGCGAGGCCGTCCAGAATTCCTTGCGGCCTTCGATGTCGAGCCAGGCGCCGACCTTGCCGAGCGTCCCGCCTTCTTGGGTCAGGACCGTTCCGTCCATGATCAGGCGGTGGGGCATGAAAGCGCTCTCGATGTCCTTGGGCGGAACCCGGTAGCGCGTCCCGTCTTCCGATGCGAACTCTTGGATCTTGGCGGCGTTCTCGATCGCGATGACGACGAACATGAACTTCATTGTCGTGTACTCCTTGCGAAAGGGCCTTCTCGCTCCGGCCGAAACCTGTATCGGCAAGAGGATTGAAGGGAGGACGCAGGACGCGTCCTCGACCTTATTCATCGCCTTCGACTTTGTGCTCGAAAAATCAAGCGAAAAGTCGAAGCCGCGAACCAAAACATAGCCAAGAAAAAGACCAAAAATAACAAACTAATATAGCATAAATATGCCATCTTGTCAAGAATGAGGCTGACAAAATAAGCAGGGGAAATTTTTATCTGCGTTGAGCCAAAACAGCCATCGGTTTATCGGTAGGGGCGAATAATTATTCGCCCCTACGGCCATTCTATATTTCATGGGTTGACCTCGTTGCACCACGTAAAAACTCCCGTTGAGCGGGAGTTTTTACGTGGTGGACGCTGCAGGATTTGAACCTGCGACCTTCTCGGTGTAAACGAGACGCTCTAACCAGCTGAGCTAAGCGTCCTGGGCTGCGCACGAGCAACAAGCAACTAGCGACTAGCAACCAGGTCGTCTGGTTTGGCTTCCGTCTACCGACAGGGCGCACGGCATGCGCCCCTACTCTATCATCTAACCCTGCGAGTTTATGCGTTTTAGGCACGCCTGTCCAGATTGACAGTCTGGCCCGAAAGTGTTTCCCTTGAAGTGGAACCTTGAAAGGAGGGGCAAGATGTATAAAGCCCCGCAAACACTGTCGGTAATCGTGGTCGTCCTCGCCGTGCAAGCGTTTTCCTTGGCGGCCTTCGCCACCGAAGCGGACATGAAACCGTCCGAGATCAACATTTCCGTGGCCTATGTCTTGGGCGCGCTGGCCGCCATCGTCTACAAGATGTCGGTGGGGAGCTTCAAGCATCTGGAGGGCAAGACCTTCCGCATGCGGGCGCTGCTCACGCCGATCATCTCGGCGGCCTTCCTGTCGCTTCCGTTGGTGCTCATCATCATGCCCAAGTTCGGCAAGCCGACGGGATTTTTCTGGACGGATCTCATCTACACGTACCTCACGACGTACGCGCTCATCGACATGACCGCCGACTACTTTTCCATCAACGAAATCGTGCGCCAACGCTTTGTCCTGTCGGCGGAAAACGACGCACGCAAAAGCCAGCCGCCGGTTGAGTAAGACCGCAGCCTAGCTTCAGCTCCATCCGCCCCGTTTTCACACGGGGCGGTTGTTTTTAACCAGAGGGTAGATGGTAGAGAGTAGAGGGTAGCCAGATGTAGGGGCGCATGGCCATGCGCCCATTGGGTAAGTGCGTAAGAAAAATATTGTCATCCTGAGCCTGTCGAAGGACCTTTATCAGCAAACCATTCTGCTGATAAAGGTCCTTCGACTTCGCTGGCGCTCCGCTCAGGATGACAGGGAGGATAGAATTTCTGGCTATCCTCTACCATCTACTCTCTACCCTCTATCCCCTTGACAAATTCTTCGTCCAGTGGTACAAACTTGTGTTCTTTGGATGAAGTGGAGCGTCGAGTGCGCTCCGAACGCGGAGGTCTGATCATGTGGGCATAACTCATACAGCTAGTTCCTGCGTCCGTTTCATCAAGATCCGTCGCAGGCAGGTCGGTATCGACCGACTCATGGCTCGACGGAAGAGCTTTGCCCACCCCACGCCCTAGCCTCCGCGGCACTACCCCGACTCGCATCTCTTACTTCTCTTCGTTACGCGTCGCCCCAGCTACACCAAGCTGGGGGCTTTCTTTTTTTACCCCTTCGGAGATATCGTAGTCCCATGCAAGCGATTCTTGTGCATGGATTAATTGGCAAACCAGACAACCATTGGTTCCCCTGGCTCATGGTCGAGCTGGAAAAGAGGGGAGTGAGCGCACGAGCCTTGAAATTGCCTAAACCCGCGACGCCGCATTGCGCAGATTGGGTCGCGACGCTGAAGCAAACCGTGGAAAAACCGAGCGAGACCATCTTGATCGGCCACTCTTTGGGTTGCGCCGCCATCCTGCATTATCTGCAAGATTTTTCCGGCGCCGAGATTTTCCCTCACGTCGTACTCGTAGCTGGCTTTGGCCGCTCATTTTTGAACCCGCGCGTCTCCAAGCTGCAAGCACGGCTGTTGCATTGGTTCGAGAATGATTTGGATTATGCGCGCATCCGCGGCAAAGCGCGGCAGTTTACTTGCATCAATTCGACCAACGATCCGCTCGTGCCGTATGTCGAGGGTGTGTGGCTCGCGGAGCAGCTGGGCGCTAAACTCGTGACGGAAAAAAACCAGCACTTCTTGTCAGTGCGCGGCCGCGGCGTGGTGGAGCTGCCGAGCGTTTTGGAAGCACTCGACCTCGCACGAGCAACAAGCGACTAGCAACATCCTGTCATCCTGAGCGAGCTTCGAGCGAGTCGAAGGACCTTTAGCAGCGGAACGGTTTGCTGTTAAAGGTCCTTCGACTGCGCTGCTGCTCCGCTCAGGATGACAAATTTACTGCCTAGCTACTCTCTACTCTCTACTCTCTAATTCATGAAACATACCACCCTCTGCTATTCAATCCGCGACGGTAAAGTCTTGCTTGCCATGAAGAAGCGCGGTTTTGCGACCGGGAAATATAACGGGCCGGGTGGCAAGCTCGAACCCGGTGAGACGCCGGAACAGGCTTGCCGGCGGGAAGTCAGCGAGGAAGTGGGCATCGAACTCTCGGTTCTCGAAGATCGTGGTGTAGTTGAATTCGTTTTTAAAGACGCACCCGAGGACTGGAATCAGCGCTGTCATATTTTCGTTGCCACGGAATTTTCAGGCGAGCCCGCCGAATCGGAGGAAATGAAACCAGAATGGTTCCCGCTCGACGTTTTGCCGTTCGACCGCATGTGGGACGACGATCCGCATTGGTTACCCGGAGTGCTCAAAGGCGGCAACGTGAACATGCGTTTCATTTTCGACACGACATTCAAGCTGCTTTCGTTCGAAGAGATGTAGGCGATGAAACGCCTCCGCGTTGTCTCTCTTTCTGACTTACCTGTAAACTATCCCGCGAAGACTTCCGTCCCTAAATAAAACCATGCCCGCCAACCCCTTCGAAATCCCCCAAAGCTCCGACCTCACCGCCGCCCACATCCGTCGGCAGGATTTGCCGACCCACGTCAGACGTTACGCCGATAAGCTCGCTGCGCAGATAAGAGAAATCTACGCCAAATACGGAGCGAAGAACTTCGAAGAGCTGAAAGAGAATAAGAAGCTATCGGCGCAAGACGCACGGAAAGTCGCGGATCTGCTCAAAGCCTTCCAGAAAGCTGTCGAGAAGCACGAAATCGAATCGGTCAGCCCGCAGGAAGCCATTGAAATCCTAGGCCGCGAGAACGTCCATGGCATCGAAGATGTCGAAGCCATGCTAGGCGATGGTTTCGTCGACGTCTCCAAAGTCCCGCCTATCCCATACACCACAGACGACCTAAAGAAATCCAAAGAGATCAAAGAAAAAACCGGAGTCGAAGAGATGCTTGTGCTCTTCGTCGCGGATAAGGACGGCGCACCCCTCACCGGAGAGCGCATGAACGGACTCATCCAAGCTGAATACGACAAGCTCGCTCTAGGCAAATTCCTCTTTAAAGTCGATGATTGGTACAAGAACGAGGACTTCTTCAAGAAGCTGGGCTTGAGCTACGAATGGAAGCTCATCACCAAACAGACCATCCCCGGTTCAAAGGACAAGCGTCATCACTACGAACCTGGAGACACCTTCGCCCACCAAGACACCCAAGAGTACGTCATCGAGGAATACGCCAAGAAGCTTGATATCCCTCGTGACCTGTTGCATCGCCCTGAACCCTTCCAGATGCTTTACGCTACCGCTCTTCATCTGATCGCGACCGAACGTCTTAACGGTAAAGGCAAAGGTGAACGCATCCTCGCAAACGAATATCACTGGTCTGATGTACTTTCCTCGGATGGGCGCTTTGCGGTCGTCGGCCGCGCCGGTTCGGGCGGCGCGCTCGTGCGTAGGCGCTCCCGTGACAATCGGCTTGGTGGTCTGGGGGTCTGTTTTTCGCGTGAGCCTTTTTCTACCAAATCCTTGGACACTTGATTCTTGATACTTTGACCCTTAGCACGTCGCTCTCGACCGACTGTGGCGAGTGACGGGCCTTAGTCTACAAAGTCTGTCGTTAATCGCGTACAATGGCGGCATGGGATTAAAAGTCACGGCTTTAGGCACGGGCGTCTGCGTCAACGGCATCAAAGATTGCGGGGATCGTCAGCCGCCTGGATTTTTGGTTGAGGTGGACGGCTTTTACGTCCTGTTCGATTGCAGCGAGGGTATCCGTTTTCGTTTGCAGGCCGCGGGCATTGATTATGGTTTGGTCGCGCACGTGGCCGTGACCCACGCGCATGCCGACCATGCCGCGTTGCCGCAATTCATCCAATCCAAATTATGCCGGCACATACAGGGCGATCGCGATCCGCGCACGGGCGAGCTCAAGATCTATCTGCCCAAGATTTTGGCGCGCGACTTTCCGCAAGTCTGGAATTGGCATCAACCGGAAAACGATGGGGGATATTGGAACGAGTTCGCGCCGGAGATCATCGGCATGGAAGACGGTTTCGTGGATGAACTCAAACCCGGCATCAAGCTCAAAGCCTACAACGTCTATCACGGTTTCGGCCGTCATCCGTCCATGGGTTTCAGGCTCGAGACGAAATATGGTTGCGTGGCGTATACCGGCGACGCGGGAGTGTGCGAGGGCATCCGCGTCATCGCCCAAAGCGCCGACCTGCTCATCGCCGACTGCCAAGTGCGCATCGGACAGGAATATACCGGCGGCTACGGCCACATGGGACCAAGACAGTGCGGCGATTTGGCGCTCAAGTCCGGTGCCAAGAGGTTGTGGCTGGTGCATTTCCCGGGACAAGACACGCCCGAGGCCATGCTCGCCGAGGTCAGAGCTTCAGGATATTTCGGCACGACGGCCGTGGCGCAGGATGGGGAGGCGTGGGGCGGAGGGAAGGAGTAGTCAGTAGTTAGTATTTAGTATTTAGTAGTTAGGGTTCAAACCCGCTCACCGTGCTATAATCTTTCATGTGGTCGAGAAATATAAAAAAATAGTTCTTGAGCTTGTCGAAAGACTACCATCCATCTTATGTTAGGCCGCATTATAATCGGTTTGATTCTCGTTGTCGTCGGATTTGTTATCGTCTGGAAGACGCGCAAATTCATCGAGACTTTTGGTTCCAGCGCCTGGGCTGACGCCAAGTTGGGCGGGGGAGGCACGGCGCTCATGTACAAGACCATCGGTATCCTCTTCATCCTGGTCGGTTTTTTGTGGGCGACCAATCTTTGGACCGCATTCCTGGGAGCGACTCTGGGCGTCTGGCTTTTCCCTTCGCAATATAAATGAGAGCTAGCTTAAAGTTTAAAATTTAAAACTTAAAACTTTGGAATCGAAACTTTAAACTTTAAACTTTGAATTTTAAACTAACTTTATGCTAGTGCGAAGCGGGACGGAACTCATCAACCCATTCAAGCTCTTGGAGCGCGTGGGAATCCGCGAGGGTCAACGCGTGGCTGATTTAGGCTGCGGCGCTTTGGGGCATTTCGTCTTTCCGGCCGCGCAGCTCGTCGGGCCGAAGGGCGCGGTCTACGCCGTGGATATCCAGCGCAGCGTGCTCGAGCAAATCGAGGTGCGCGCCAAGGAGCAGCAATTCTGGAACGTCTTCGGCGTGTGGTCGGACATCGACGTCTACCGCGCCACGCGTATCGATGAACATTCGCTCGACTTGGTCTTACTCATCAACAATCTTTACCTGTCACAAAACCGTCCGCAGCTGTTGCGCGAGATAGCGCGCCTGGCCAAACCCGGAAGCAGCGTGGTCGTGGTCGAATGGAAGCCGACGGCGAGCCCGGTGGGTCCGCCCACGGCGCAACGTCTGGGCAAAGAAGAGGCGAAAAAGATCCTGGATTGCGACTATCTCGATTATCACGATGAGTTCGAAGCCGGCCCGTATCATTACGGTTTGATCTACTTCCGCAACGAGGCTCCCGAGCAGGAAACGAAGCACGCTTGAAGCCCTCGGGTTTTTCTGGCAGGATGCGTTCGATATGCAAATACCATCGCTCTTGACTCCGCTGTATTGGTTCAAGACCACGCCGCCGCCGCTCATGGCTGTGGCGCAAAAAGGCGTACTCATTTTTTTCGCCGCCTGCGTCGTGGCCGGCGTGATCATCTATTTGATGCGCCTCAAGAAGAATTTGGACAAATTTTCGCGCCGCGGAATGGCGCGTATCGGCACGGCCCTGCTCACCATGGGCGGCTTCGGATTGGCGCTTTTGTTCTTCGAGTTCGAGCGCATCCCCGTCTTGACCATGCGCGCGCTGTATCTCGTCTGGCTCATCCTCGCCGCTTGGTGGGGCTACAGCATCTTCCGCTACATCACGGTGAAGATCCCGGAAATCAGGAAGCAACGCGAGGATAGGGAGAATTTCAACAAGTGGTTGCCGAAAGGGAAGGGGTAGGGCGTGCCGGAATGTCTAATGACTGATTTCTAATGACTAAATTCAGGCCGTGCATTAGACATTAGAAATTAGATATTAGTCATTTTGCATGCACAGCCTTCCCAAAGATCCGCGCAGGCGGTTCGGCGACCGCGGCGAAGAACTTGCCGCGGCGTTTTTTGAAGCCAAAGGTTTCAAAGTGGTGGCGCGCAACTGGTCATGTCGTTTAGGCGAGATCGACCTCGTGCTGGAACGCGCGGGCAAGCTGCATTTCGTCGAAATCAAGACGCGCCGCACCGACACCTACGGCTATCCCGAAGAAGCCATCACGCGGACCAAACTCGAGCATCTGCGCCGCGCCATCGAGGAGTTTTTGCGCGCCCATCCCGGAGCACCGGAAGATTACCAGGCTGACGCCTTAGCCCTAGCGCTCATCCCCGGCCAGGCGCCGCAGTTCCATTACGTGGAGAATATCTTGTAGGGGAGTAGCAAGCAGCAAATAGAGAAGAGTGAGTAGTAAGTAGTAAGTAGAACCGATCGAGTCTCTACTCACTACTCACTACTTACTTGTTGCACTCGTCGCGCTCTTGATTCTTTTCCTTTTTTGTGTTTAAGTAATCCATCGCACATTTCAACCGAGGAGATAGAGCATGACGAGTTCAGGTTGTTTGCCTTGTGAGGTCAGGGACGGCACGATCCAACCGCCCGGCGGAATCATCTACAACGACGGTCTGTGGATTGTCGACCATTCCCTGGGGAAAGATCCCAGCGCTCCGATCCCGCTCAAGGGATTCCTGATCGTCACGACGACGCGGCACGTGGAACATCTGCACGAGCTGACCGACGAGGAGGCGCGCGGCCTCCACCCGCTGCTGCATGACTTGACCAAGGCGTTGTGGAGCGTCGTTAGCCCCGAGAGAATCTACATCTGCTCATTCGGTGAGTTGGTGAAGCATGTCCATTTCTACGTGATCCCGCGCTATTCCGGCATGCCAGCAAGTCCAAATGAAGTGCTGGCGGGCATGTTCCGCGAATGGAAATGGACGTGCTCACGCCAGGCTGCGGAGGAAGTTGCCCTGAAGGTGAAGAGCGCGCTTGATGACCTGCTCAAGAGCCGACAAGACGCCGATGACATCCTGGAGCAAGGTGTCTGAATCGACCAAGGAGAAAATGATGCCAATCACGCTGTTGATCATCGATGACGAGATGCCTGTCAGCAAGGGCTATGATCAGATCGAGCAGGCTTTTCCGGGAGTCTTCAAGATCTTCCGCGCCACGCAGTATGAGGTGTCGGGAGGTCAGCACATCGAAGGTCGCGACGATGGGATAGCCTGCGAGCTGCTCCAGACCTGGGCGTTCGACGTGATCCTTCTCGACGTCTCGTTAGGCGAAGAGAAGATGGGGCCTGAAATTGCCGCGGAGATTCGTTCCCTCGCGGCATTCCTGCCGGCCAACCGCGACGCGTATCTGATTGGGGTCTCCAAGAACTGGGATGGGCCGAACAGGAGGATCGTGAGCCGACGCCTGCAGCGTCTTGGCCTGGAGGTCCGCGGACTCGACGCAGCGGTCACTGGCGACGCCGCAGATCTCATCCAAGCGCTCAAGCACTTCCTGGACAAGCGCCCCGGGGCTTGACACCTCCGGCGGAGCATGCTTTAATCGTCGGCGTACATTCCTATTTTGTTGGTCGCGGGCACGTTGTCCGCACCCAGAAGGAGTCGCGATGCGCGCCAAAGCCCGAGGTCCGCCTTCGCTGTAAAATGCCCCCGAGCCACGTCCTAGTGGCCCGGGGGACTTTTTTATAAAATTTCTAATGACTAATTTCTAATATCTAAAAGAATAGTTCCTGAGCCAGTCGAAGGATTACCCTGTCGGATTTAGGTAGCCCTTCGACTCCGCTGCTGCTTCGCTCAGGGAATATTTTTTGTCAGATTTTCTGGCTACCGTCTACCCTCTACCCTCTAATTTACGAACATCGCGTCGCCGAAAGAGTAAAAACGGTAGCCTTTGGCGATGGCGTCTTGGTACGCCGCGAGGATGGTGCGGCGGCCCCAGTCCGAATCAGCGTGTTTTTCGCCCGTAAAAGCCGAAACCAAGACGAGCAAAGTGGATTTTGGCAAATGAAAATTCGTGATCAGCGCATCGACCGTTTTGAATTGATAGCCTGGGGTGATGAAGATTCGCGTCGCGCCTTTCTCCAAGCCTGATTCCAAGGCGCGCACCGTAGTCGTGCCGACGGCGATGACGCGGTTGCCGGAGGTTTTGGCGGCTTGGATGGCGCGGCGCGTCTCGGGAGGCACCTCAAGCCACTCTTCGTGCATGGCATGTTCCTCGAGCGTTTCGGTCTTGATGGGACGGAAGGTGCCGAGGCCGACGTGCAAGATGACCTCGGCGAAATTTATGCCTTGTCGTTTCAGCTTTTCGATCAACTCCGGCGTAAAATGGAATCCAGCGGTCGGCGCCGCGACCGAGCCGACTTCTTTAGCGTAGACCGTCTGGTAATCCGCGGGATCGGTCACGGTTTTCTCCACGTACGGCGGAGTGGGGACTTGGCCGATTTTTTCGGTCAGCGCCAAGACTTCAGCGGCGGTCGCGCCAAAATCCAAGCTGACGGTACCGTCAGGATTTTTTTCGACGACGCGGCAAGCCGAACCGTCGGAGAATTCGATTTCCGAACCAGGTTTGAGTTTGCGACCAGGTTTAGCCAAAGCTGTCCAAACCGCGCCTTCAGGTCGGAGGAGAAAAATCTCGAGCCTCTTCGTGTCATTGCGAGGAGCAGCAGCGACGAAGCAATCTCCGGAATCCGGAGATTGCCGCGCGTGATTTGTATATGCGCTCGCAATGACGCCGGCCAAGCGCGCTTTGAAGACTTTACTGCGGTTCACCACAAGCAAATCTCCGGGGCGCAAGAATTCACCGATTTCCGAAAAAACGCGGTCTTGCGCGGCGCCAGTCTCACGATTCAAAACCAAAAGCCGCGACGCGTCGCGCGGTCGCACAGGTTCCTGGGCAATCCGCTCCGGCGGCAAGATATATTCGAAATCAGCGGTTTTCATGGAATTTTAAAACAATTTATGTCCTGAGCTTGTCGAAGGATTACCATGTCTAGACAAGGTTAAACGAAATTAAGGAAAATGAAAACGTCCGACGCACAAGGCGCGTCGGACGTTCGAGAGCGGTTTCAGTCCGCTGGCTTTTCGGTCTTGCTCGATTCGGCCCAGCACAGAAGCCGGTATTTCTCGGCGATCTCTTTCCTCCAATAGAACGCGTTTGCCATGACATCGGCGACGCGAACGATTTCGCGCACGAGTTGCGGGGAGAGATCGTGTGCGCCACTAGGCCAACAAAATCCCACCTCGGGCCAATTCGTCCTGGCATTCGCGTCCCAGATAGCGATTACCTGGGTCAGCAAGGCGTCGCGTCGCGTCGTATCCTTGGTCGCTTCGGCTTCGGCCAGCAGACTAGCCGCAACCTTGTGCAATCTGCCGTATACGATAGCCCTCGTGTTGAGGAACTTTTCCTGTTCGCGATCGCGGTTGCCGTACTTGAAGGCGACAATCGTGAGCAGTACCACCACGGGCATGGTCCCGAACAGGGAGGCTTGGGCATAGGTCTCGGGGGGCCAAGGCAGGACGTTGAGTATGGCAAGCAGGACCCAGGCGTAATTCACACTCAACAGGATGCCGAAAACGGCTGCAACGCGTGAAAGGATCATTGTTCCTCCGATCTTCGTCCTAATAGGCAGTCGCCGCATGCGATTACCTAAGGAACGGGTAAATCTAGCATTTAAAGCTGTTTTTGTCAAGATTCTACTCGGCGCGCGCGGATTTTGGCGTTTGCGGCAAGAGTCTTGCCAAGAAAACCAAATCTTGTTAATCTCCTGCCACGATATGAAAGCCGAAATCCACCCCCAATTTTACCCGGAAGCCAAGCTTATCTGCGCCTGCGGCAACGTGATAACGGCCGGCTCGACGGTACCCGAGATTCACGTGGAATTGTGTTCCAAGTGCCATCCTTTTTATACCGGCAAAATCAAGCTGATCGATGCGGCTCGTCGCGTCGAAAAGTTCGCGGAGCGCAAGCAGGCCAAGACCGACAAGGCTGGAAAGTCTTTGGGTAAAAAGGCCAAATCCGAAAAGCGCGCGGCGCAAAAGGCCGAGAAGAAGGCGCGCAAATCTCCGACCCAGTTGAACGAGGCTTAGATTTATTCAGCGACAGACCCGCCGCAAGAGGCGGGTTTGTGGTACCGTGGAGAGTATTCCGTGATGCATATGGCCGACTTAAAAAAAGCTGCGCTCGAAGCCCAAGAAAAACTCAAACAGCTTGAGACAGCTTTGGCTTTGCCCGAGGCTGCCCAAGACCAGAATAAATTCCGCGCCCTGTCGCGTGAACATGATGAGAAGCGCCGTGTGTCTGAAGCGGGCGAGATTTATCTTGCGGCCCAGCTTGCCATGGATGATCTTGAGGCGGCGCGCTCGTCCGGCGATCCGGAGATGAAGGTTTTGGTCGAGAGCGAGTTGCCGGGCACGCAGACGCGGTTGGCCGAAGCGCGCATGGCTTTCGAGGCGGCGCTCATCCCGCCTGATCCGCACGACCAAAACGACGTCATCGTCGAGATCCGCGCCGGCACGGGCGGAGATGAAGCCGCGCTCTTCGCCGCCGACCTGTTCCGCATGTACACGCGTTTCGCGGAGCGTCGCGGTTGGAAGACGGCGCTCGTCTCCGAATCGCGCGCCGAGTTGGGCGGACTCAAAGAAGTGGTTTTTTCCATCGCCGGCAAAAGCGTCTACGGACAGATGAAGTTCGAGACCGGCGTGCATCGCGTGCAGCGCATCCCGGTCACCGAAAAACAGGGGAGAGTCCACACCTCGACCGCGACCGTGGCGGTCTTGCCGGAGATCGAGGAGACGGAAATCAACATCAACACTAAAGAATTGCGCATCGACACTTTTTGCGCGGGCGGCAAAGGCGGGCAGTCGGTCAACACGACTTATTCGGCGGTGCGCATCACACACTTGCCGACCAACACCGTAGTCTCGTGCCAAGATGAACGCTCGCAACTCCAAAACCGTGAACGCGCCATGACCATCCTGCGCTCGCGTTTGTGGGAGATGGAGGAAGAAAGGAAACGTAGTCAGCTCGATGCCGAGCGCCGCGCCCAGATCGGGCACGGCGAGCGCGCGGAAAAGATCCGCACCTACAATTATCCGCAGGATCGCATCACCGACCATCGCATCAAACATTCCTGGCATAACATCGCGACCATCCTGGACGGCGCGCTCGACGAAGTCATCCAAGCGGTCAAAAGCGGAAAAAAAGGCGAGGCGGAAGACGAGGAGTGAGAGAGGGAGCTCAAAGTTTAAAGTTCAAAGCTTAAAGTTAGGGTAGGGTTTCAGACTTAATTAATACCTACGCCCTCAGCTGACCACGCGCTGTCATCGCAAGTCCTGACATCAAATGCACCTCATACTTTTTGCCGCCAAAAAGTATGCAAAAACCGCTGGGGCCTCGAATTCGCTTACATGTATATAGTTAAGCGTTCTTGCGGTTAGCTCAACTCTCGGCCCCAGACCCCACCTCGAGGACTTCGACCTCCATCATCCTGTCATTACCAGGGTCCAACCGGGTAATCCAGAGAGAAATCCTTCCCTATCTCTCCTCTAGCCAATCAGGCGGGGGTCCGGGGGTTTGCGTCAAGCCAGCCGCAAGATGAACCAAGAGACATACCTGCAGCGTATAGCAGACCCCCGGCGTCTTTGGTCACTTTCCACGCGGAAAGTGACGAAGTCCCGTTTGACCGCCGACACTCGGGAAAAACCTCGATCCGCTCATTGCCTCAAATCGTACCTATCGGACCATTTCGCAGCAATGCAAAAAACTGACATCAAATGCACCTCATACTTTTTGCCGCCAAAAAGTATGCAAAAACCGCTGGGGCCTCGAATTCGCTTACATGTATATAGTTAAGCGTCTTTGCGGCCCGCTCAACTCTCGGCCCCAGACCCCGCCTGGATACTTCGGACCTACGCGTTTGGATGATTGCATTCTGTCATTGCGAGGAGTTACGTCTGACGGGACGACGAAATCGCGTCTAACGCGACGAAGCAATCTCCAGACACTTGAAACATTAGTCATCCCGCACCGCGTCACGTTCTACGTGATTAAGTGCGGGACGACAGGAAAGCTGGACCCGCTGCCTACAGCCTCTCTGGTTTGCCCTGCCGGCATTTTTTTGGTAAACGGAACGCAGGTCTTTCACACGGGAGTCGTACATGTCGCGTTTCAAGATTTTGGTGCACGAATCGCGCGGTAAGGTCAGTGCCATGCGCTGGTTCCCCTTGCCGGGCGAGATGGAACCGCTGGTCGACAATTTTCTGTTCGAAGTCGTCGGTGAAGCGGCTGACGAGAAGGGTATCGAAGCGCTCAACCAAAAAGCCCGCGACATCGCGCGGAGCCGCGGCATACCTTTTGTCCAGGGTTTGGACCGTCCAAAGTAGCCTAAAAACGGCAGCGTCGGGATTTGACATGTAGGCCGTTTTATGGTGGGATATGACATTCGGTAGTTCTGGCAGCACAAACAGCTCATTTCAGCGGAAAAAAGGAGTTTCGCATGACCAAGGCTCTCATCGTCGGTTCGACTCTGTTCGTCGCGGCCCTCTTGGCCGCCTGTGGCGACAATCTGGGGCAGCCCGAAGTGGTGGTCCCGGAGAGTGACGCGGCGGTCGATGTGACCCCCGCCGTCGACGCCACGCCCGAGGCCACGTCCTCGGTCGACGCTCCCAGCGTGATCGTGATCGAGAAGCACGCTGCCGTTACCTTCACGGCGCCTGATCCCCGAGGCGAGGGGACCATCAAGTTCGCGGGCCTGGTCATGTACCCGGCCTTCGCCAACAAGGCGGACGTCGCCTTCACCGATCCCTTCCCCGGCTGCGTCGCGGCCTTCGCGAGTGAGAACGACATCACTTGCGACTTCGGCCCGGCCTACAGCGGCACCAGGATCTACTTCCTGACCGGCGTCGGCGACAACAGCGTGACCGGCGGAATCTCGCAGCACGCTTTCTCGCAGATCGATGCCAAGGGCAACGTCACCACGGTGGGGACGTACGTGGCGAGCGTGGGCTCGACGGTCGCCGGATCCTTCAAGGACGGCAAGTACGACGGCGCTCTCAAGGCGTCGGACGAGGATCCCAAGACCGCCAATCAGCTCTTCGTGGTGCCGTAAGGCGCCATGACTGCTCAAGCGCCCCGCTGTACACTGCACGCGGGGCGCTTTCATTAGGAGGCAAGACGATGAAGAAGCTCTTTCTCATGTCAGTATCAGCAGTCTGGATTCTGGGTTGCGGCGGAGACGAGTTCAGCGCGTTGTTCGAAGACAACCAAACGGACGCCGCCGATTCAGGGGCGAAAAAGGACGCGCCAAAGCACGACGTCACGGTCGAGGAATCGTACGACGGTCAGGCGGAAACGTCCGACGCGCATCTGGAACACAAGGCCGACGCCCCGTCGAAGGAGGCTGAAGCCGGCGAAGACGTCATCGTTGACGTCATCGACGCCGCAGCGGAGGAAGCCGATGCTCCCGAGGAGCCGCAGCCTGTCGGACCGTGCGGACCCATCCCGCCCGTCGGTTGGTGGTTCTGCTACGCCCTCGAGTATCCTGACAGCGGCACGCTGCTGCTAGGTCTGGCCGGCGCGATCGTCAAGCCCGGAGATACGACCGAGCTCAAGTGGGCCGACCCGTTCAGCGGCAAGTTCGGACACTGCATCGCCCCGACGCCCTTGGACGACTTCGTCCTGTGCGCTTTGGAGGATTTGGGCAAGAATTGGGAGGTCTCCTTCGCTCCCGGCCCCCACGCCCACATCAACGCGAGCACGACGCCGCCCTACGCTTGCGGCAGCACCTGTCCGGGCAAAGCCGCCATCTACCATGACGGCAAGACCTTAGGCGGACTGGCGCAGGAGACCCCCACGGGAATCCTGACCTACGTGGCGCACTACAACGCGCCCACCCGCAACGACCTGTTCTTCAAGGCTCCGTGACAACTTCAAGCGCCTCCGTGTACCATGCATGCGAGGCGCTTTTCTTCATCCAAAAGACAAAGAACGCAGGTCAATCGAAGATTGTTGATCTCTGATCTTTGTCCTTTGCAAGGAGAATCGAATGGGAAGGGAAGCGTGTTGGACGATCGTGTTGAGCCTGTTCTTTGGCGCGGGATGCACCTTGAATACCAAAGGCACGGCCGAGGCGGAAAATGATGCCGCTTGGGACGCGCACGTGCCTCCGATCGACGTTTCCGTCAGCCCAGAGGGGGCGCCGGACAGCGCGGAAGAGGAAGTTTCAGACGGCGGTCTTGAACCGTCGGAAGATCACTTCGAGCCTCTCGAGAGCGAAAGCTCGGTCGAGGCTCCGGATGATGTCGCTACCGACGACGGCGATGCAAGCGCCGAAGATGCGGCCGTCGATCCCGTCGACGCAACCATCGAAGATGCGGATGCGCCCATTGAAGATGCCGACGCGGCCATTGATTCCGTCGATGCGCCTGATGACGTCTTTGACGCAAGCGTCGACACCATCGATGTCGTCGAAGAGCCGGTCCCCACCGGCTTGTGTGGTCCGATTCCGCAGGCCGGCTGGTGGATCTGCTACGCCTGGCCGCATCCCGACGCCGCTGCCTGGAACGTGGGTTTGGCCGGAGCCGTGGTGCCGTTTGGAGGCGACATCGTCTACCTCTGGGCAGATCCGTTCAAAGGCGTGGCGGGCAACTGCATCGCGCCGCTCGCCAGCGACGACTTCGTGCTCTGCGATTTGGGTTTGCTCGTGAGCAAGATAGAAGTCTCCATCGCCCCGGGCCTGCATCCCAACATCAACGCCAGCACGCAGTCATACGCCTGCTGGGACACCTGCCTGGGCAGCGCAGAAATCTACCACAACGGCGGGTTGGTGGGCTGGCTCGTGCAGGGCGCCACCGGCGGCATCCTGACCTACGTGCAACATTACCAGCCACCGCTGCGCAAAGATCTTTTCCTCAAAGTCCCGTGAGGGATGAAACAGCCAAGCCCCGCAATCCAGTTTGCGGGGCGCTTTTTTATCCACAAACCCCACCTGTTTCAGCCGGGGGTGTGCGTTTAAAATAATTGTCATCCTTGAGGCCGTCAGACGGCCGAAGGATCTTCCTATACCTTAAGGAATCGGAAGATTCTTCACTCCGACCCGTCGGACGGGTCTGCGTTCAGAATGACACCCTTCTTATTTTTCACTGAACTTAAGGCAGGAACACGACCGGCCCTTGCCAATTTTAGCGTCTTTTGTTATATTTCTCGCGCCTCAAATTTCTAAAATTAACTCACATCTGCCGCAACATAAGTCCAGTTGGCACGGTCGCTCTTGAGCGACGTGCCGTGGCGCCTCCCTGCATCTCCTTGTGACATGCCGGGTCCCTGGGCTGCGGTGGAGAGGCTAAAAGGCACAGCACAATATGCCCAAGTCACCTACGCTTGTAGAGCTCCTGCAAGCCGGTGTCCATTTTGGACACCAGACCTCCAAGTGGCATCCGAAGATGAAAAAGTACATCTTCGGCCACCGCCAGGGGATCCATATCATCAATCTTGAAGAGACCCAAAAGGCGCTCGAACGCGCCATGGGTTTCGTTAAATCCGTCGCGCAACGCGGCGGCAGCGTGCTCTTCGTGGGCACCAAGAAGCAGGCCAGCGAGCTGGTGGAAAAAGCCGCGCAGTCGTGCGCCATGCCGTACGTCAACAAGCGCTGGCTCGGCGGCACCATGACCAACTTTTCGGTCATCGCCCAACAGTTGCGCCTGTTCAAGGATCTGAAGCGCAAGCAAGAGCGCGGAGAGCTGGCTAAGTACACAAAATTCGAACAGCAAAAAATCTCGGAGAAGATCAAGAAGCTGGACGAGAAGATCGGCGGCATCCAGGACATGGCGCGCATCCCCGAAGTCGTGTTCATCTTGGACATCCGCAAAGACAAGACTGCGCTCGAGGAAGCAAAGCGCCGCGGAGTCAAGATCGTCGCCATCTGCGACTCCAACGTGAATCCGTCCGACGTGGATTATCCGATTCCGTCGAACGACGACGCGGTCAAAGCCATCGAGCTCATGACGGGTCTCATCGCGCTGGCCTGCAAAGAAGGCCGCCAGGAATGGGAATCGGCCCGCGCCCGCCTCGGCGGCGCATTAGTGCAACGCGAGAATCCTTCGGCTAATAAATAAAATAAAAATAAGTAGCGAGTAGCAAGTAGCAAGGGTTTGGCTACTGCCTATCGTCTACAGCCTACAGCCTACTATATGGCAGACGCAAAAAGCGTGATGGAACTGCGCAATCAGACCGGCGCTGGTGTGGTCGATTGTAAGCAAGCGCTCGAGGAAGCGGGCGGCGACATGGCGAAAGCCACGGACATCCTGCGCAAAAAAGGCGCAGCCAAAGCGGCCAGGAAAAACGCCGAACGCACCGTGTCCGAAGGCATCTTGGCGAGCTACCTGCACCACAACCGCAGACTCGCGGCCATCGTCGAAGTGCAATGCGAGACCGACTTCGTGGCGCTCAACCAGGATTTCGTGAATTTCGCCAATGACATGGCGATGCAAATCGCGGCCATGAATCCCGAATACGTCGCGCCGGAAAATATCCCGGCCGAGGTCATGGATAAGCAGCGCGCGCTATTCATGGAAGAGCTGGCAAGCGAGAACAAGCCGGATGAGATCAAAGCCAAAATCGTGGAAGGCAAACTCAACAAATGGTACTCGGACGTCTGCCTCATGAAACAAACTTTCTTCAAAGATGACGACAAGACAGTCGAGGCGCTGCTGACCGAACTCATCGCCAAGACCGGCGAAAAAATCGTGATCGCCCGTTTCTCCCGCCTGGAGATGGCGCACGCATAAAGAACAAGATGATATAGCGTAGGGGCGCATGGTCATGCGCCCTTTTGGATACATGTTTAACACAATTGTCATCCTGAGCGCAGCGCCAGCGCAGTCGAAGGACCTTTATAAAATCCTGGTTGATAAAGGTCCTTCGACAAGCTCAGGATGACAGAGTAGGGATGGGATTTATAACAGGGCGCATGGCATACGCCCCTACCAGCCAGCTATTGACAAAAACGCAGAAATCAGCTAAATTAGCTGATTCATGAACCCATGTCGGGTATAATGATAACTGGACCTTTTAGCTCAAGAAGGAAGGTGGAAAAGTGCATCCAATGGCCGTTGCGCAGCGTTCGCCCCAAAATGAGCCGGAAATCAAGGCTCATGCCATCCAGCGCAGGCTGGAGGCCGAACGCGCCAGCCGATTCGAGATCAGCGCAGTAATCCGTCATCCGCTCAAACGCGACTTGGCGGAACAGATGATTCGCGAGGAGCTAGCTGGCTCCCGCGTCTTGAGCGCAGATGCGCGCCGGCTCTTCATGCATCCGAGCCGCGAAGGCAAGCTGAATATGCTGGCTCCCGTCGAAGCGCGACAGGAGCGGCATGGGCGCCGACCCAAGAACGAATTCCGTCGCAAGGACGGCGTTTACTACTGGTCGGGGCGCGTCGTCTATGTGACCGACCACAACTCGGTGATCACGGCGATTTTGCCCACGAATGCGCAGGTTGAGACGCTCTACATCCTGATGCCGGAGCTCGGTCAAGGCGAAGCCCCCGAGAGGAGCATCATGCGTCAGATCCAGCGCACGCACTTTGCACCGGTGCTGCGCGAAAGGGATGAGCCGGACAGGATCTCGGGCATCATGCCCGTCTACCGGCAGCGGCCGACGTGGTTCGAACGCGCCTGCCCCGAAGTGCCGCGCTGGCTCTCGAAAGAGGGCAACTCCTGGATCATCCTGGTGCTCGACGAGACGGACCGACCGCATGAAACAGCGCAAGCCGCGTACGCCACACTGCGCAACGAGGTCGGAGACGTGCAAGATGTCCAATTCGAGGATCAGCAGAGCGCGCCCTTCAGGTTGCTCAAGGGCAAACTCGAGACCAGTCGATCGTTCAAGCTGCGCCCCGTGCTCGACGCGCCGGGCGTGGATTGGAACAGCGTGGTCGAAGCCATCCCGAATTCGGCCCTGCGTTGGTGGGAAGACCTCACCGCCTCCGGTCGCTGCGGCAAGCTCGCCCTCGTGTTCTCACCGGAGATGGCGCGCGCCCTGCTCGAGATCGTCAGCGGTGGGAGCAACGCGGCGTGGAGAAAGACCACGCTCGTCCCGGGAACGCTGATTCGCCTGACTAGCCAGAGAGGAAAGTTCGTGATCGGTATTTCGACTTTCATCGAGAACGAAGAAACGACTCCGTGATACCTGACCGCCCCTGCGCCGACACTTGGCGCACGGGCGGTTTTCTTATAGCTAGCTTTTAGACGGTAGACAGTAGCTAAAAGGGCTAATGTCTAAAAATAGTTCCTGAGCCAGCCGCGCCACGTTCTACGTGGTCGAAGGACTACCATGTCGGAATAGGTGACCCTGCGGCCGCCGCGTAGGGGCAATTCATGAATTGCCCCTACGGGAATTTTTATTAATTACTTCCTGATTACTGCGCTTCTATCTTATTCACATTGCGTGAGGCGGACTTTGGAGATAGCTTAGAGACTGACCTAGTAGCTTGGCTACCGTCTACCGACAGGGCGCATGGCATGCGCCCCTACGTCGGGCTACCCTCTACCCTCTATCGTCTAGTTTATGTCCAAAGGTACACTCGAAGTGATCGCCGGTTGCATGTCGTGCGGAAAAAGCGAAGAACTTATCCGCCGCGTGCGGCGCGAGGAGATCGCAAAAAAAACCATCATCGTGTTCAAACCGGTGGTGGACAACCGCACTGACGGAGGCACCGTGGCCTCGCGTGACGGCAAAAGTTGCGCTTGCGTGTCGCTCGCCGATCCAGCGGAGGCATTGGAGCGCGCCGCCGGCACGCACGTCGTGTGTTTTGACGAAGCGCAATTTTTTCCGACCGATCTCGCGACCGTGGCGGACGAATTGGTCGATCGAGGCTCGCGCGTGATCGTCGCCGGATTGGATACTGATTTTCGCGGCCAACCGTTCGAGACCATGGCGTTGCTCATGGCTAAAGCGGATAAGGTCACCAAATTGACGGCCGTGTGCATGCGCTGCGGCGAACCGGCGACGCGCTCGCAACGCCTCATCAACGGCGCGCCTGCACCCTACGATGCGCCGCGCATCCAAGTCGGCGGCGACGAGTTGTATGAAGCGCGCTGCCGCGACTGCCATCTAGTGCCGCGTTAAAATAAGAGGATGTCATTCTTGAGGCCGTCTGACGGCCGAAGGATCTTCCAATTCCTTAAGGTATAGGAAGATCCTTCGCTTCGCTCGAGGATGACATTTCCTTTTTATTTCTCTGGCTACCGTCAACAGCCTACCGTCTACTGTCTAACTTATTCCTTAAGGCATAGGAAGATCCTTCGTCGCGTCAAACGCGACTCAAGGATGACGTTTGTTCTTAGTCAGAATTTCGCCACCAACCGACCCAGCGCGATCAAGGCGACCAAGAGCCAGACCACATTCAAGATGACCGGCTGGTAGTCTTTCTTTTTTGAGGCTTCGAGGGCGATGGCGAGCGATCCGGTCAAATTCAGGATGATATACGCAGGGGAGTTCAATTTGAGCAGCTCAAAATTCGACAGGGCATAAGCCGCGAGGATGGCAAACACGCCGTACCAACCGATGGCTTCGTAGAAATTTTTCATGCCCCAAGTATAGCGGAAGCGGGGGAGAGGATGAAACGATGCTGTCATTGCGAGCTACGGTGTTCGCGAACGCCGTGGCGAGCGCATACACCGAAAAGCGCGCGGCAATCTCCGGAATTCAGAGATTGCCGCGCGCATTTACTTTATGCGCTCGCAATGACAGAAGATAATGTGGACGACGGACTTTTGGTTACCGTCTACCTGGCTGGGCGCATGGCATGCGCCCCTACAGCTGGCTACCCTCTACTCTCTACCGACGTGGGCGCATGACCATGCGCCCCTACGCTCTAATCTTTCTTGATCACCACGATGGTGCAGTTGGTGAGCAGCGCGGCCAAGGCGCCGACGGCGGCCAGGACCGGGGCCAAGAGCGCGCCCACGGCGCCGATGGTCAAAGGTATCTCGACCAAGGTCTCGCCCTTTTCATCTTTGATGATGATGCGTCGGGCGTTGCCCTGTTTGATCAAGTCTTTGATTTTCCGCAGCAGCTCTTCGCCGCTGACTTTGAATTCTTCGCGCGCTTGTTCGTTTTCCATATGAAACGACGTTACACCCTCTACGCGTACTTATCCACTTCACCCAAGCGCAGGCAAGATGTATACTCCGCGTCAGCTATGCATCGATTTCTCGATCGACCCAAAGCTAAGTCCGATTTAATTCGCCCCGTTGGGGGCTATTTTTTTATCCGCGTATGAGAAACACCTACATCGGCGAGCCGAATGTGTGCGCCTTCAGTCGTGTCACGAATGCCTTAAGGGCATTCTTTTTTGAACGGGGCTTCGTCGAAGTCCATACCCAGGACCGCTTGAGCATCCTCGCGGCGTGCGAAGATCCCACGACCGTCGCATCTTACAATTATGCGGGACAGGTTTGGCCCCTGCCGCAGACCGGTCAGATGTGGCTGGAATATGAATTACTGACGCGCCCGGAGATCCCCGGCGTGTTTTGCGTCAGTACGAGTTATCGCCAGGAACCCAATCCGGTCCCCGGGCGTCATCGGATTCTGTTCCCCATGTTCGAGTTCGAGTCCAAAGGCACGCTGGACGATTTGCGCGCGCTCGAAGCCGAGCTTTTGGAGCACTTGGGTTACGGCGACAAAGACACCTTCCCGCACGTCGCCTACCAAGACGCCATGGAGAAATACGGGGTGGACGAAATCAGCCGCGTCGAAGAAGGCAAGATGTTGGACGATTACGGGCGCGCGGCGTTCCTCGAACATTTTCCCGAGCACACCTCGCCCTTTTGGAACATGAAGCGCGACGGCCTGGGGCGCGCCTGCAAGATCGACGTGATCATGGACGGCATGGAAACCATCGGCAGCGCCGAGCGCGGTTCTGATGCGGAGGAGATGCGCGCCAAATTCTATTCCATCAGCGCCGGCCAGTATGCGCAAAAACTTTTCGACCTGTTCAGCCGCGAGCGCGTCGAAGCGGAACTCGAATCATTCCTCGCCCTGCCCTTCTTCCCGCGCTTCGGCGGCGGCATCGGCTTGACGCGGTTGATTCAGTCGATGGAACGGGCATAAACGCATCGGTCGAAACGACAGGAAAAAGGACCCTCCACGCCAGGAATGAAGGGATAAAAAAAGAACGACGCAGAGTTGCGTCGTCGGTCACGTTCCTGCGGTCTAGAGGCAGGAACAAGGTGCAGGGGTCAGGATCGTCGTCAGGGAGCGCACGACGGATTCTGGTAGTGTGGCTGCGAAGACTTTATCATCTGGATTTCCAATCCGCAGATACTACCACATTGGGTGATGAGCGGCAGCGGTGTCGGGTGTCAGGTCCCACCGGCTCCGCCCGTGCTGCCTCCGCTACCTCCCCCTCCATACGTGCCGGCAGAACCCCCGGTTCCGCCCGCTCCTCCTCCGCCCGCCCCGCCCTTGCCGCTGTTGCACCATCCGCTGACGCAGAACCCCGAGCCGCAGACGTGTCCACAGGTGCCGCAGTTTTGGCTGTCCGAGGACGTATTGGTGCAACCGCCCGCGCACTTCGTCTTCGGGTAGGGGCAGGAACATGTGTAGGCGTCACACGATTCCCCGAGCTCGCATACTGTTCCGCAACCGCCGCAGTTCTTTGGGTCGGAGTCCGTGTACGTGCAGGCGCCGCCGCACTCGACGGTGCCGCCCTGGCACTCGCACTTGCCAGCCGAGCACGCCTTGCCCGGCGGGCACACGTTGCCGCAGGCGCCGCAGTTATTTTCGTCGGTCGATGTGTCCACGCACACGCCGCCGCATTGGGTTTGAATGCATACGCATTGTCCGCCCACGCAATCGGCAAGGTAGCCGCACTCGTGGCCGCAAACCCCGCAATTCGACGAATCCGTCTGCTTATCCACGCAGCTATCGCCGCAGGTATTCTCGGGTGGGCAGACGCATGATCCGGCCGTGCATGCCTCGTACGTCGGGCATTTGGCGTTCAGATCGATCTTACCGTCGCAGTCGTCGTCCTTGCCGTTGCACATCTCGGTCACGCCGGGGTGGATGGTCACGGCGCTGTCGTCGCAATCATCTCCGCCGCAGGCCGGCGCCGGATGCTTGTCGCCATCCTTGTCGAGCGTGTCGAAGAGACAGAGCGAGGACTTCGGGTCGCACTTGATGTTGGTCTTGCAGGCGTCGCCCTTGAAGGACTCGACGCACTGCGCGTCCGTGGCGCAGGCGGGATTGGCCACGCAGCCTTTCTCCACCGTGCAGTACTGCCCGATGGGGCAGGCGGTCGCGCCGGAGTTCGGCCCGATCGAGTGCGTGCACTTGCTATTCAGGCAGGAGTCGACGGTACAATCGAAACCGTCATCGCAGCTCCCGGAGCAACCTCCGCTTGAGCCGCCTGTGCCGCCCAGGCCAGCGCCACCCGTGTTCGTACCGCCGGTCGCGGTCGAACCCGATCCTCCGTTGCCGGGGGTTCCACCGGCGCCGCCGGTCGCGGGATCAGGCGATCCTCCGCCGCCGCAGGCTATCGAGATGACACACGACGAGGCGACGACCAGGCAAAGACACGTACGGATGTAAGTTCTCATTCTCATTCTAGACCTCTGATGTGAAAGGGCGTCCTGCCGCGCGGGCAGATGTCTGGAGGACCATTCCTCTATATCATCATAAGCAGGTTTTGCGATTCGTGTCAATGCAGCTGAATATAAAAATCAAGCCGCGCATCTTGTGCCGAGCGTAATTAATTTATTTCCCGCTTGCCGGTCAAATACCAAGTTTTTGCTTGCAAACGCTCTCGATGACCTCTTTGGTCACGCTATACTTTGCCGCCAGCATGAACCAATAATTGAATAGTTTGATGGCGCTTGTCCAAGCGACGTACATGTTGTTGTAACGGATGTCGGCATGGCGACCTATCTCCAAAAATTTTTGGCACTCTCGCAATGTCACCTCTCCACCCAATTTAAACGGCTCATTCGAGGTCATGATGACGACCTCCTGGCATTCGCCCTTATCAGTCAGACTGATGCTGAAATAAAGATTGTTCTTCGAAACCACCATGAGACTGCCTGACAGCGCTATTTTGTAGCCATGTTTCTTAAAAGCGCTTTCCAGCTTAGCCGTGGTCGGTATTTTCTTCAAAACATAAATATACGTATCTCCAGTCTGGGCATCTTGCGGGAGATTGGCGAGGAATTTCATCTCGCCGCCAGCCTCGTTGAAAATCGTCTTCAATTCTTTGGCCTGCGAGTTGGGTGCTTCTGTTTCCGTGGCCGAATCACACAGACCTGATGAATCAGCATTTATCAGATTGGTGACTGCCGGACTGGCTTCCGTCGGGTTGTTGGTTGCCTGATTCGTATTCGTTTCTTTCGTCGGAGCTGGGGCGACTTGTTTTCCAGCGCAACCAGCGCCCGCAAAAATCAAAACACCGACCAAGATTAAGGTGAGGCCAAAAAGTTTTTTATGCATAAATTTGTATTCTGATGAATATTTTATTCTCCTTTGCCGATTGAATCAAGGCGAATCAAAATATGATCTGCGCCGGGCTTTAGTGCAGCTGCCAATAAAATGCTATGCTAATCGAAGATTAAGCTATGAAACATTGGAGATTCTTGTTCAAAAATAATAAAATTATTTTTGGAATTTCGGCGCTGATTTTTTGCGCTTTGATTTCCTGGGCAGCCATTCGAGTCCAGGCGCAGAAAGACGGGAATGAAACCATTACCTTCGTCAAGCATTATCGAATCGAGGATGTATCGGAGGCGAGAGGCATTACGCAAACGAAAGACGGCGGTTATGTTTTTACCGGTCAAAGCCTTAATGATAAGCAGGGAGTGATTTCTGACGATGATGCGTTCATCAGCAAAATCGACGCCAAAGGCAATCAACAATGGACCAAGCTTTTTCAATCAGCTCATTCGGTAAAAATCGACAAAAGCTACGCCGGAGCCGCCAAAAAGGGTGAAGAATATGGTCGAGATGTCGTTGAGCTTGCAGATGGCGGTTTTTTGATGGCTAGCCAAGGGACAGGATTCATCGACAGTAGATATTTGAAACTAAAAGAGAGGTGGGACGATATTTTTCTGACCAAATTCGATAAGCAGGGTAACCAGGCCTGGACTAAAATGATCGGCGATTATTCGACTGACCGCGTGAATAAAGTTTACGCCACGAAAGACAATGGCTTCATATTCTCCGGGTATTTTACCCAGACGGGTTTTGGCGAGAAGACGGCGCCGACTTATTTTGTGCTGGCTAAATTCGATAAAGATGGAAAGAATAAATGGTCGCAAAAGATGGAAATGAGCAATGTCGACATCGAACCATTGGTCGACGGCAGTTTTATCGCTTTAGGCGGCGTCAAAACCGCAGGCAGAGCAAGCGGTCCGGCGGAAAAATTCGAGGATTCGACTGTGCCGGTAGTCGTCAAATTCAATCCAAATCTCGGAATCGAATGGGCGAAAAGCCTGGAGATCGTCCCTTTGGAGGAGTCCATCTACAAGACCGGTGAGGATGGTCATACTAAGATGACTTATCAGACGAAGCGCAATGCGGCCGGAAAATTTTTCGCTATTCAGCAAACCTCCGGCGGTTATCTGGCCTTAGGTTTTTTGTCGCCGATTTTATCCGCCGGGTCAATCTGGTCTACTCCAGCCGGAAAATATTCGCTGGCGGCCGTCAAAATAAATAATTCCGGCGATCTGGAGTGGGCTAAGGCGATAAAATTAGGCCTGCAATTCGGCGACAACATAAGCGAGGCAAAAATAATCAAGACTCAAGACAACGGTTTTGTCTATAAGTTGGATTACCTTCCGCTTCCCCGGAGCGATCAAGAAAATAGGGCCGAGCTCGTCGGGGAAAAGTTGAAACAATTGAATGATGTGTGCGCCAGCAAGCATCGAGTAAAGGATTGCGATGACGGCAAAATCACCAATGATCCGGAAATACTTTTGGCTTGGGAAGATTACATCAAAACCGCCAAGAGTTTCGATACTCGTCTGAATAACGGTGTTCTGCTGGTAAAAACAGACGCGGATTTTAATCCGCAGTGGTCAAAAACCATCGGTCTGGAGGATTACGTCTATGGTTACGGGGTAGAACCGACTGCAGACAACGGTTTGATCATCGCCGGCAGTTATAATACGTCGATCTTGAGTTATAGCTACAGTATGGGGCAGGGTTATTTTCAAGACACGTTGCTGGTCAAATTGGATGTCAACGGCAACGCCGCTAATGACCAAGGGATGATTACCGATTACACTGATTTATCCAGCAAAGATGTCGGCCCCTTTCTTGCCTTGAAGAATCTTACGCCGATGGTGAAAAGTTTGGTTTTGAAAATCGATAAAAAAGTTCAACCCAAGACGCCGGTCTTAAAAACAAAAGTCATCGATATCTGCGCCACGGATGTCGCCCCAGCGGTAGCAGTCAATCCAACTATTCTGCCGAAAGTTTTTCCTTCCCAAATCCCGCCAAAAACAAAAACTTGGGCGGAAATAAATTATGCCAACGCGGCACAGACTGAAGAGATAAAACCGGTGTATAAATCCGCCACCCAAATTCATCAAGAACTTCTGCCCATCCTCAATCAAATCTTCGCCGGCGAAGTTAAACTGAATAAAGACGTTTCCGGCGGCTTGGAATATATCTTCGGACGGTTGGTGGTCGAGAGCGATAAGATGGCAGTACAAAATTATCTTGAAGGGCTGGGATATAAGACATATCTAGCCGAAGGCGATCAATTGGTGATGATGAAAATCGGCCGCACGCTGACGCTGACTTTTTCTTTTTACGATAAAACCAAGGGGACTCTATATGTCACTTTCTGATGCAACGTTTTCCTACATCACAAACACCACCCGTGACTGGGTGGTGTTTGTATTGGTAGCCCCAAGGGGAGTCGAACCCCTCTTAACGGCTTGAAAAGCCGCTGTCCTAACCGATAGACGATGGGGCCATGGGATTGCCGAAGCGTTATCGAATGTGGCGGCAAGATACGAAAAAATTTGGAGATTGTCAAATATAACGGAGCGACTTATCGGTCTAAAAATAACAGCGACCCGTTAAGGTCGCTGGAGGAAAGCCCCGAAAGTTCGGGGCTTGGGGGTCAGTGGACGAGGGTGGGTTGGGGAGACTCGTCCTGGGGCAGGATGCAGAAACGGTTTTTGCCGTTGAGTTTGGACAGGCGTTTGCCTTCTTGGGCGTAGATCTTTATCTCGGCGAGCCGCGGATCATGGCCGGCCAGCACCGACACGCCGATCGAGGCGGTGACGTGGAACTGTTCGTCAAGCCGTTTGCTCAAGGTGTAATGGACATTGCCCAGCGCCACGGCCATGCGGCGCACGATCTCGAGCACGGTCGCCAGGTCCATGCCTTGGGCCACGAAGACGAACTCGTCGCCGCCCAAACGCACCAGCGAATCAGTGGTGCGCAAGACCGAGGCCAAAGCTTCGGCGCTCTGATGGATGATGCCGTCGCCGACTTCGTAGGATTCGTCATTCACGGTCTTGAAGTTGTCGAGATCCACGAAGATCAGCCCGAGCCAGCTGCCGTCTTTTTGGGCGCGGGCGAAAGCGTCGGCGTAATGCTTTTCGAACCACCAGCGGTTCTTGCACTGCGTGAGCTGGTCGGTCATGGCCAGGCGTTCCAATTCCTGCTCGCGCTGGATTTCCCTGCGCAAATCGCGGAAAGTCACGATGAGCCGCACGATCTCGCCGTGTTTATCGCGCAAAGTCGAGATGTCCAACTCGACCGGGATGTTGCCCTCGGACTCATGTCGGACAAAGCCTCGACAGCGATAGCCCGCTCCGTTCGTCGCGCATTCGAGGAGGCGTTTGGCGCAGCTTTGGCCCGTGGCTTCACGAAACGAATCCAGGAGGATGCGTTCCAGACATCCGGCAGAATCCGAACCGAGCAGGCGCTCCGCGGCGGCGTTCAGGTAGGTGGTCGCGCCATCGGGCAGCATGACCACAACGCCATCGGGCAAAGCACCCAGGATGAGCTCGTAGATCCGCCTTTGGCTTTCCAACCAGCGGATGTAGGGCGCGCCGTTTTTGCTTTTCGGCGCTTTGACAGGGTATTCGGGGATTCTGCGCAAAACCATCTTTTCACCTCTGAAGTCGAAAGTTGAAAGTCAAAAGTAGAAAGTCGGGAAGTCCGACTGCCACGACTTCAGACTTCGTTGAAGGTTCGAGGGCTTGGAGCCTAACTGTTTTCGGGGGAGGAGTCAAGAGTAGAGGGTCACAAGAGAGTAGAGGGTAGATGGTAGAGAGTAGCCAGCTCCGACTCTGGCTACTCTCTACCATCTACTCTCTATCCTCTAGCGTGTTGACAAATTCCCTTGGCCGCAGTACTTTGTGCGCACTTCCCGCGGCTGGATTATCGCGGGCAGCCGTCAAGCTCTCGGGCCAAAAAGCCCAAAAATCATAATTTTTCATCTTCATGATCACCATCCGTCTAAGCCGCGTCGGCAAGACCAAACAGCCGATCTATCGCCTCATCGTTTCGGATAAGCGCAAAGACCCTTGGGGCAAGTACCTCGAGAACCTCGGTACTTTCAACCCGCGCACCGAGCCAGCGACCGTGGATTTTAAAGTCGACCGCATCAAGTACTGGATTTCCATAGGCGCCCAAACTTCGGCGACCGTGTGGAACCTGCTGGTGGACAAAAAGATCCTCGAAGGCGCAAAACGCAAGACCGTCTCGATCAGCCAGTCGCGCAAAGCCAAACTGGAAAAGAAAAAGTCAGCCTAAAAGCTGGCTTTTTTCTATAGAGGGTAGGGGCGCATGCCATGCGCCCAGGCAGACGGTAGCCAGAGAACATAAAACAAATGTCATCCTGGCACGGCGTTCGCGAACGCCGTGCCCTTGAGCGCAGCGAAGGATCTTCCTCTGGTTGATTCAGTAGGGGCGACCCGTTGGGTCGCCCCTACGGGTACCTAAAGGAATAGGAAGATTCTTCGGCCGTCAGACGGCCTCAAGAATGACATCCTCTTATTACCAAAAGGGCGCATGGCATGCGCCCCTACGATTTGGCTACCGTCTACCGTCTAACTTAATCGATATTGCTGTTTTTACCGGCAAATAGTGGAGAAATAGCCTGTTTTTAAAACCTTGATTGCTTGTTAGATTCATGCTAATCTCTCGCCAGAGAAATGGTCACCTGGCATCGGTCGGGCGCGCCGATCTCGCTTTGAAAACCTAACCTTCCGAGACAACCGCCCCAGGCGGAGTCTGGGAAAAATCGACGATATGGCAGAGACTTTTCGCGATCAGCAGTTCATCGAATTCGTGGTTAAGTCCGTGGTCAATCACCCAGAGGACGTAAAGACCGAGCGCACCGTGGATGAACGGGGAGTGCTCATCACCTTGCACGTCAACCAGGAGGACATGGGGTATGTCATCGGCCGCCAAGGCCAGACGGCTCGTGCGCTCCGCATCCTGCTCAAGATAGTGGGTGCCAAGGAGAATGCCCGGGTCAACCTCAAGATTTACGAGCCCGAGGATATGCGTCGCGAACATCAGGAACGCCGCGGAGCAGCTGCCCCTCAAGCGCAGCAGACCCACGGTGAAGCAGGCCTGGTCACAGACAAGGACCTGGAAGACTTGGGAATATAAATTAGCCAACAAACAAAACCCCCGATTGACCTCGGGGGTTTTGTGTAGAGATAGCTCAAAGCTCAAAATTTAAAATTTAAAGCTAAGGTGTTATTTAGTCTGAAATCCTACCTTAACTTTAAGCTTTAAACTTTAAGTTTTAAGTTAATAAAGCGACCCTCCGAGGGGAGGGTCTTGGTCACAGGTCGAGGAAGCCGCGGATGCGGCTGATCGCCTTGAGTTGCAGAGCCAGAGGGTTCACGAGTTCAAGGGCGGCATAGCGTCCGAAGAGTTCCTTGGGATAGGCCTCCAGGAAATCAAGCTGGGACAGATCGTCGAGCCAGTGCGTGCTCATGCCCGTCCCGTCGCGGCGTATGGCGCTCAAGTGGTTGGCGCCGATTTCGTATTCCTGGATCAGCTTGAGGATTGCGGTGTAGCGGTCCGGCGCATTGAGTCGAGCAGCTTCGAGATGCGACAGGTCAAGACAGATGCCGGCGAAGTCGACGAGGTCGAGTGGCGTGAGCTCGGAATCATTTTCGATGAATACCTTGCGGCGCAGCTCCGGCCCGAGGACGTGAAGCAGGGGAAAGCGCCGAGTCGGGTGGAGGTTGAAACAATCAGCCCCGAACTCCGTGGCCAAAAAAAGGTATTCCTCATGAGCCATGTCGTTGCGCGTATGCACGAAAGGCAGGGTGAAAGGCGCGGACTTCCTGGCGCGCAAGAGCAAGCGATAGCATTCGTTGCGCCCCGCGTGGTCGAGCCCGGTCAAGAAAAGCGCGCAGCGCCTGATCCTATGGGTCTGCAGCTCGGCGATGGACTTTCTCCAATCCGCGGAGTGTTGCCCGTATGACGCCGTGATGATGGAGGGCAGGATCTCAACTTCAGTCGCATTATCAAGGTCCATGAGCGTGACTTTAGACGGAGCAGGGGAAGATGTCAAAAGAAATTAGCTTGTAGACGGTAGAGAGTAGACGGTAGCCAGAAAATATAAGCAAATGTCATCCTCGAGCGAAGCGAAGGATCTTCCTATTCCTTAAGGTATCGGAAGATTCTTCGGCCGTCAGACGGTCTCAAGAATGACATTCTCTTATTGTCAAAAGGGCGCACGACCGTGCGCCCCTACGTCTGGCTACCGTCTACCGTCTACTCTCTACCGTCTAACTCCCTGTACAAAATCACGATTTCTGCGATACTGCGCTACATGAAAAAGTCCAAGGCTTTGCGCGCTGATATCATCACGATTTTTCCCGAGATGTTTCCGGGGTATTTGGATAGTTCGATTTTGGGGCGCGCGAAAAAATCCAAGCTGCTTGAGGTGCGCGTGCATCAACTTCGCGACTTCACGCATGACAAACGCCGCAACGTGGACGACAAACCATTCGGCGGGGGACCGGGCATGGTGATGAAAGTCGAACCGTTCGACGAAGCAATAAAAAAGTTAAAAGTTAAAAGTCGAAAGCCTGCACTGAGCGCAGTCGAAGGGTCGAAAGCTAAGACAAGGATTATCCTGACTTCGGCTAAAGGAAAATTATTTGCGCAAGCTGACGCCAAGCGTTTGGCTAAATACGATCGGTTGGTTTTTTTATGCGGGCGGTATGAAGGCGTCGACGAGAGAGTCGCGCAAAAACTCGCGGACGAAGAAATTTCGATCGGGCCGTACGTCTTGACGGGCGGCGAGCTGCCGGCTTTGGTCATCTTGGATGCGGTGACGCGTCTGCGCCCGGGCGTCTTGGGCCGGCAAGCCTCGCTTACCGACGAATCATGGAACGACGGCAAGACGCTGGAATATCCGCAATATACGCGGCCAGAAAAGTATCTCGGGATAAAAGTGCCGGCCGTACTTTTGTCCGGCGACCACGCCAAGATAAAAAAATGGCGGGAGATGAAATCTTCAAAGATTTGAATTTTTTTGCCGTCTGCAATCGTTTTTGTAAAACCTAAAATTTCTTTCCTGTCATCCTCCGTCCCCCTTCTGTCATCCTCCGCTTTCTTTTTTGTCATCCTCCGCGAAAGCGGGGGATCCAGAGAGAAAAAACACTTTGGATTTGTTCTCTCTCTGGATTACCCGGTTGAACCGGGTAATGACAGGGGGGTTCGTGGTCTGGATTCCTGCTTTTCGGCCAGAGGCTGATTCGCCTATGGTGGACGCAGGAATGACAGGAGAACGCCGGACTATGGTTTTTCTTTGGAAAAGCGCAGCACCCATTTGGACAGTTCGAAGATCAGGACGTTGGCGGCGCAGACCACGAGCACCGCTATGACCCAGCCGAGCGACAGGGGAGTGAGCTCGAGGATTTTGGCCAGCGGCGGAAAATAGATTGAAGAGAAAGTCAAGAATAAGCCGATGAGCACGCCCACGGTAAGTTTGATGTTGCCCAGCGGATTATAGGTCAGGATGCTGCGGCGCAAGCTGCGCAACGAAAAAGCCGAGACCAAGGTGTAAGTGCCGAAAGTCGCGAAGATGAAAGTGCGCACTACTTGTTGCGGATAATGCAGCCCGTCGAGCGTCATGTAGATCACGAGCAGCATCAAACTCGTCACGACGCCGGAGGACAGGATGAGCCAGCGCATTTCCGGATCGAGGATGCTGCGGCGCAAGAGCGAAGGTCGGCGGCGCGGTTGGTCATGGTCCTCGAAGGCGAAGGCCACGGCCGGGAAGCTGTCGGAAAAAAGGTTGACGTACAAAATTTGCAAAGCGTTAAGAGGCAGGGGCAAGCCGAGGATGAAGGAGCAGCCGATGAGCGTGAGTTCGTCGAAAGAATGCGACAGCAGATAGACGATAATCTTGCGGATGTTGTTCAGGATCTTGCGTCCTTCGTGCACGGCCGCGGCCAGGGTCGAGAAGTCGTCGCGCAAGAGGATCAAGTCGGCCGCGCTGCGTGCCGCCTCGGTACCTGAACCCAAAGCGATGCCGATGTCCGCGGTCTTGAGCGCCGGCACGTCATTTACGCCATCGCCCGAGACCGCCACGACCTCGCCCAGGTCGCGATAGGCTTTGGCCAGGATGAGTTTTTGTTCCGGCGAGACGCGCGCAAAAACGCGGGTGCTGCGCAGGACGGCGGGCAGATCTTGCGCTTCGAGCGCGGCGAGTTCTTGGCCGGTCAGCAGGCAGCCGTCTTCCCATATCCCGAGTTCGCGCGCGATGAATTCCGCGGTGCCGGCATGGTCGCCGGTCACGATGATGGTCTTGACCCCGGCTTCGCGCAGGCTCGCGATCGATTCCTTCGCGTCTTGGCGCAGGGGATCACGGAAGGAGAGGATGCCGTTGAAAGCAAAACCGCCGCGCACTAATTTTTTCAGATCAGGTTTCTCCGTGAATTCGCGTGAGGCTAGGCCCAGGATTTTTTCGCCCGTCGCCGCGCGCTCGTTGATGATGCCTGATACGGTCCTGATTTCCGTCGCGGACAAATTCGAGAATTCCAGCAGCGCTTCGGGCGCGCCCATGAGCACGACGCTCCAGCCTCCGCCGTGGCGCGCGAGTACGGCGGAAAAACGGTGGATGGAACCGAAAGGCAGCCGATCCTGCGGGGTGTATTTTTTGTTCAGTTCGAGCAGCGTCACGTTGCGTGCCGCGGCCGCGCGCAAGATGCAAGCCTCGATCTGGCGTCCCAGGATGCGCCAGTCTCCGGGCGGGTCTTCGGGATTTTCTATCGTGGCTTCGGCGGCCAGGACGGCGAGACTCAAGAGCCGCGTCTCCGCTTCAGCTCCGCTGCCGTAGGGCACGACGGCCGTCAGGCTGGTTTCGGCGCGGGTCAGCGTGCCGGTCTTGTCGGTCAAGACCAAGGTCACGGAACCCAGCGTCTCGGCGGCGAGCAAGCGTTTGACTACGCCGTGGCGCTTGGCCAATCTTTCCACGCCCACGGCCAGGATCACGGTCAAAGCCACGGGCAGACTTTCGGGTACGGCCGAGATGCCGACCGCCACCGCGATCAAAAACATCTCGAGCAGGCCATGCCCCGAAGCCAGGCCGCCGAAGAACAGGATTAGGGTCAATGCGCCCAGAGCCAAGCTCGAACGTACGGTGAAATAGCTGACCGCTTTCTGCAGCGGAGTATCTTCGCTGTGCACCGCGGCGAGTTTGGCCAAGCGGCCGAATTCAGATTGCAGCCCGGTGGAGGTGATGATGGCTTCGGCGAAACCTTGGACCACGACCGTGCCGCAATACAGCATGGAATGGCGTTCGGCGACCGTCGTGCCGGCAGCGACGGGATCGATGGTTTTGGCCACGGGCAAAGATTCGCCGGTCAGCACCGCTTCGTCGGCTTCCAGGTTGTTGGCGTAGATGACGCGGCAGTCGGCCGGCACGCGCGCGCCTTGCGCCAGCTTGATGATGTCGCCCGGCACGAGCTCTTCGGCCGAGATTTCGCGTTCGCGTCCTCCGCGGCGCACCACGGCGCGCGTCAAGATGTAGCTCTTCAAATTCTGCACCACGGTCTCGGCTTTATCCTCTTGCCAAAAACCCATGCCGGCGTTGACCGCCAGCGCCGCCAGGATGACCACCGTCTCCATCCACTCGCCGAGCGCCGCAGTGGTCAAACCGGACAGGAAGAGGATGACGATGAGCGGACTTTTGAATTGACGCGCCAAAATGCGCAAGCGCACGGCACGCTGACGTTTGCCGATGGAATTCGGCCCGCAAATCGCAAGTCGGCGCGCTGCGGCTTCTTCGCTCAAACCGCGTCGTCCGCTTTCCAGATGCTTCAAGACTTGTTCGGAGGTAAGCGCCCAAACGGCGTGCTTGGGTTCGTTGCAAGTAGCTGCGTTTTTATCAGGCATGAGGGTAAATAAAATTGTACCACGCGCGGCGCAGCCTGCCTTGAGCGTAGGGGCGAATGATTATTCGCCCCTACGCTGTAACGAATATGCCGAAGCATGTTATACTTGAAGAAGTCACGAACTTTATTTCTCATCCTATGCCACGTTCCACATCACTCGCCGCAGCGAACTCAAGCCGACGGCGTCCCGCTAAAGCCTCGGTTCGTCTTACGCGGAGCGCAGCCGAAGCAGAGCCGCGCCGCAGTTATGCTTTTACCGTGCTGCTCACGCTGGTGCTTTTCCTGGCGCTCGGTTCCGCCCTAGCGCTCCTGGATTATTCCGACAAGCTGAATACGCAAGCCCAAGCCTTGGCCGAGATGCAAGTCAGGTTGGATATGACCGAACAGACTCTTGTCGCCTTGCAGGGCAACTTGAACGCACCGGCCAGTCCGAGCGTTGCGCCGACGACACCGCCGCCGGTCGTGACAAGCGATGACGTCAGCCCGGGTGGACTCTTGCACCGAGGCAGCCGCTCGCCCGACGGCACAAAATATGCAGGTTATGACGATACGACCGCAGGCAAAAAAGGCATCGGCGTAGAGATCCTCGCCTCCGGCGCGGTCAAGCACATCGTGATTTTCGCGCGTTCCGAAGCGAGCGGCACAGGCACTCCGCAAGCCACCGAGCTCGGCGTGCGCTGGAAGAGCGACTCCGTCATCCAATACGACGTGCTCGTGACCAAGAACGGCCAACAGACCAAGCAGACCGAAGACGTGGAGATATATTTCTAGCGAGAGAGTAGAGATTAGAAAGTAGACGGTAGACGGTAGAGGGTAGCCAGGAATATAGATTGTCATCCTGAGCGAGCTTCGAGCGAGTCGAAGGACCTTTAGCAGCCATCGGTTCAAACGTCGCTTATTAAAGGTCCTTCGACTGCACTGCTGCTCCGCTCAGGATGACAAAGAGCCTCGGGGAACCGAGGCTTTTGGTTTTGGTCGCTGCGCAGGTATAATCAACCAAACTCTATGCCAAAAATCGCCATCAATGGTTTCGGCCGCATCGGCCGCAATACCTTCAAAGCAGGTTTCGACAAACCCGGATTCGAGGTGGTCGCGGTCAACGACCTGACCGACGCCAAGACCCTGGCCCATCTCCTTAAGCACGACTCCACTTATCACGCCTGGGATAAGACAGTCTCGTTCGACGACAAGCATCTCATCGTCGCCGGCCAAAAGATCCCGGTGGTGGCGGAAAAAGATCCGACCAAGTTGCCGTGGAAAAAATTGAACGTCGACGTGGTGCTCGAGTGTACCGGCCGTTTCACCTCGCTCGAAGGCGCTTCACAGCATCTCACGGCTGGCGCCAAGCGGGTGATCATCTCGGCTCCGGCCAAAGGCGGGGGAGTGCCGACGCACGTCATCGGTGTCAACGAAAAAGGCGCGGGCAAGACCGCCAAGGTAATCAACAACGCGAGTTGCACCACCAATTGCATCGCCCCGGTGGCGGCCATCATGCACGAAGTCTTCGGCGTCAAAAAAGCCATGATGACGACGGTGCATTCCTACACCGCGGATCAGGTGCTGCAGGACGGTCCGCATAAGGATCTGCGGCGCGCCCGCTCGGCGGCGCAAAACATCATCCCCACCACGACCGGCGCGGCCATCGCGACCTCGGAAGTCATCCCCGAACTCAAAGGTTTGTTCGACGGCATCTCGATCCGCGTCCCCACGTCCTGCGTTTCGTGCGCGGATTTCACCTTCCTGCTCAAGCGCAAGACTACGAAGGAAGAAGTGAACGCGGCGCTCATCAGGGCGTCCAAGAATGCACGCTACAAAAACGTGCTGGCGGTGACGGAAGAAGAGTTGGTGTCATCAGATTTCGTCGGCAACCCGTACTCGTCGATCGTGGATTTGCCTTTCACCCAAGTCGTGGACGGCGACATGGTCAAGGTGCTGGCTTGGTATGACAACGAGTGGGGCTATTCGCACCGTTTGGCCGAGCTGGCGATACTAGTGGGGAAAAGCAGCAAATAAGAATGACTAATGTCGAATGACTAATGTCTAATTCCGACATGGTGGTCCTTCGATAGGCTCCAGGAACTATTTCTAGACATTAGAAATTAGTCATTCGACATTTTGGCATTCACGACCCCCTATGTTCGACCTGCGCAAAAGCCATGCCCATCCGGCGACCTTTGACTTGGTCTCGATTGGGTTAGGGCTGCTGGGATTGGGGTTCGCGGTTTTGACTTGGCGTTGGGGCGGCGGCTGGCTCATTTTGTGCGCCGTCGCCGTGTTTTGTCTCTGCCTCCTTATATACGGCATGTTGCTCGGACCGCGGCGGCTCGCGGTGCGCGACTACTCCGTGTCATTAGCCGGCGCTTCGGCCGTGCGGCTCAAATTGATTTTCCTGTCCGATTTCCACGCCGGAGGTTTCAGGTCAAAGGAATGGTATGAAAGGATCGTGAACGAGACCAACGCGTTGCATCCTGACATCTTGGTCTTGGGCGGCGATTTTGTATGCGATCGCCACGAAGGCATGGTGCAACTCGAGGTGCTGCGCAGACTCGAAGCGCCACGCAAATTTTTCGTGCTCGGCAATCATGATTTCATGGATCGTCCCGACTTGGTGCGCCAAGCCGTCGCGCAATTCGGCGTCGAGGATTTGACCAATAAAAAAATCCTGATCGAGAAAGACGGACGTAAGCTCGAATTGGGGGGAGTGGATAGCCTGTGGTTCGGCGCGCCGCAGTTGCCGCGCCGTACGTCCAAAGACACGCCTTTCATCTTGATTTCGCATGAGCCTGACATCCTGATGGACATGAAAGAAGGCGACGCCGACCTGGTCGTGTGCGGCCACACGCACGGCGGGCAGGTGAGATTTCCATATCTCGGCTATCCTTGGCCCATCCCGGCCAAACTGGGCAACGCAGTCGACCGCGGACGCAAGACGATTTTCGGCATCCCGACGATAATTTCCGAAGGCTTAGGCGAATTCAACACCCGAGCCCGGCTCTTCACCCGCCCCGAAATCAGCGTCATCGAGATTAGAATATAATGCACGGCGTTTCGTGTACTGCGTGATACATATTATTCAAAAATCAAAACCTCAAAGTTTTTCTTGCGCTGTCATTGCGAGCGCATAATCCAACAGCGCGCGGCAACCTCCGTATCTTTGTCATTGCGAGCGCATAGACTAATCGCGCGCGGCAATCTCCGGACTCCGGAGATTGCTTCGTCGTTGCTACTCCTCGCAATGACACAATTGTACGCAATTTGATTCCGCGGCTTCATTAGCATAAACTGCGGATAGCATGAACTCTAATCCCTTCGAAATCCCTCAAAGAAAAATACCCCCTGAACCTGTCGAAGGGCTACCTTATACTTCCGGTATCCGTCGGCAGGATTTGCCGACCCACGTCAGGCGTTACGCCGATAAGCTGGCTGCCCAGATAAAAGAAATCTACGCTAAATACGGAGCGAAGAACTTCGAAGAGCTGAAAGAGAACAAGAAACTATCAGCGCAAGATGCACGTAAGGTGGCTGATCTGTTCAAAG
>Ga0265292_1000593_pt1 | contig 46824 bp, 43 predicted proteins | sample Munlanlewell296A_FD_189080 | JGI IMG/M metagenome (GOLD analysis project Ga0265292, IMG submission 189080) | Leachate microbial communities from a municipal landfill in Southern Ontario, Canada - Leachate well 296A | ecosystem: Engineered > Solid waste > Landfill > Unclassified | place: Canada... | reverse complement strand
CTTCTCTGGCATCGAAAGCGGCATCCTCGTGGCCCTTCGCCGGTCGATCCGGCGTGGGCCGGTTCGAGTACCTTTTCTTCTGAGGCATCGAATCGGTTTCGAGTACATTCTTTCTGAGGCAACGCGCAGCCTTGCGACACCCCACGTCGTTCCGTATAATCAGCCGACGTGTCGCCCCCCGTTCGGGCGGTGCGCGATACTCCTCGGTAGCTCAATCGGTAGAGCATCCGGCTGTTAACCGGAGGGTTGTAGGTTCGAGTCCTACCCGAGGAGCCATAAGACCACTCCGGATCGCCTCCCTCGGGAGGCGATCCGCGTTTCGTACCATGCGATGCTGGGTATCCCTGGTAATGTGGGCTCCACGCCTCTCTGCCGGAAAGGGGAACCCCGTGCGAGTGCTCGTCGCCGATGATGACGAAGCGGGCCTCTACTTCGTCGTGTCTGTCCTCGAGTCGCAGGGCCATACCGTCGTGTCCGCTTCCGACGGAGTGACCGCGCTCGAGCACGCCCGCGCCGATCCCCCCGACCTCCTCATCACCGACATCCTCATGCCCCGCATGGACGGCTATCAGCTCTGCCGCGAATGGAAGTCCGACCCCGTCCTCCGGAACATACCGGTCGTCTTCTACACCGCCACGTACACCGAACCCGCGGACGAGAGGTTCGCAGGCAGCATCGGAGCCGACCTCTTCCTACGGAAGCCCCAGGAGCCACAGGCGCTGCTCGACCAGATCTCCCGGCTGATGGAGCTCCACATCGCCGGTGAGGCCGAGACCCGCCGGCCCGAGACCCGACGCGAGGACGAGGTTCTCAAGGAATACAGCCAGCGGCTCGTGGCGAAGCTGGAGACGAAGGTCCTCGACCTCAAGAGAAGCAACCGCGACCTCAGGCGCGCCATGGAGGTCCTCAGCGACGAGATCGAAGTGAAGAACACGCTGATCGACCAGCTCAACGCGTCGGTTGCTGTGAGGGCCGACCTGCTCACCAACCTAGATGCGGTCGTACTCGCCGCACCTGTCGCCGTCGTCGTCCTCGACGACGGCGGCAACGTCACCTTCTGGAACCCCGCTGCGGAGAGGGTGTTGGGTTTCGCGGGAGACGTCGCCGTCGGCGGACCCGATCCCTCGGTTCCCTCGGAGGGCGAGAACGACCGCGCCGCCCTCTTGGAAAGGCTGCGCTCCGGTGAGAGGGTCGCCGCCGCGGACGTGGTACTCGAACGCGGTGACGGCTCCACCGGTCGTTTCTGTCTCTCCGGAGCCCGTTTCGCCGGCGCCACCGGCGGAACGGGCGGCTTCGTGCTCTTCCTTCAAGACCGCGAGGACCCGGCATCGGCCTGCGCGGACCGCTGAACTGCGAATGGGGGACGGATGCCGCTAGTGCTGCTCGTCGACGACGACCTGGGGATACTCGACGTCTACCAGCTCTACCTGGAATCCAACGGATACGAGGTCGTCTGCGCGACCGACGGGGTGTCCGCCCTCGAGGTCATCGGCCGACAACTTCCCGACGTCATGCTCGCCGACGTGCGCATGCCCCTGATGGACGGATTCACGCTCGTCGACGAGATCCGCAAACGCGGTCACGATATCCCCGTCGTCCTGCATACCGCGTTCGACACCCCGGAAGCCCGTGCGCAGGCACGAGCCTTGCGCGTCGACGACATCGTCTTCAAGCCGTCGCCGCCCGGGGTCGTCATGACCAAGCTGCAGATGGCACTCGACGATCACAAAGGGCCGATGCACTCGTCGTGACCGGGGTCTACTCCAGGTAGTCCTTCAGGCGGCCCGATCGCGATGGGTGGCGCAGCTTGCACAGCGTCTTCGACTCGATCTGCCTGATGCGTTCCCGGGTCACCCCGAACTCGCGGCCGACCTCTTCGAGCGTCCGAGGATGGCCGTCGATCAGCCCGAACCTCAGCTCGATGACCTTGCGCTCGCGATCCGAGAGGCTGTCGAGGACCTTCGAGAGCTGCTCCTGCAGCATGGAGAAGGATGCCGCGTCGGGCGGGACGATCGCGTCGCCGTCCTCGATGAAGTCGCCGAGCTGGCTGTCCTCCTCCTCGCCGATCGGCGTCTCCAGCGAGACGGGCTCCTGCGAGATCTTGAGGATCTCGCGCACGCGCTCGGCGGTCATCTCCATCTTCTCGCCGATCTCGTCCGGGGTCGGCTCCCGACCGAGCTCCTGCAGGAGCTGGCGCTGCACGCGGATCAACTTGTTGATGGTCTCGACCATGTGCACGGGGATGCGGATCGTGCGCGCCTGGTCCGCGATCGCGCGGGTGATGGCCTGACGGATCCACCAGGTGGCGTAGGTGGAGAACTTGAAGCCCTTCGCGTAGTCGAACTTCTCGACCGCGCGGATGAGGCCGAGATTGCCTTCTTGGATGAGATCGAGGAAGAGCATCCCGCGACCGACGTAGCGCTTGGCGATCGAGACGACGAGCCTCAGGTTCGCCTCGACCAGGAGCTTCTTCGCGTGCAAGCCCGTGTTCTCGATCCTGGTGAGCCGGCGCTCCTCGGCGCGCTCGATCTTCCCGCTCTTGGCGCGAAGCTCGTCGAGTTTCGCCGCGGCCTCGAGCCCCGCCTCGATCTTCATCGCGAGGTCGACCTCTTGGCGCGCGGTGAGCAGCGGCACCTTGCCGATCTCCTTCAGGTACATGCGGACCGGATCGCCCGTCAGAGGCGCCAGGGTGTGAGCATCCGCACGCTTCTTCTTCGCCTTCTTCGCCTTCGCGGTCGGCTTCGGGATCACCAGCGCGAGGTCGGGAACCTCTTCTTCGACCGCTTCGAGGACGGGCTCGACGTCGGGCAGCAGGAGTTCGGGATCGTCCGTGCCCACGGTGGCGTCCGGTGTCTCGACCACGCCGATGCCGGTCCGCTCGAACAGCGCATAGACGTTCTCGACCTGCTCGGTGGAGAGGTCCATGTCGCCGAGCGCGCCCTGGATCTCGTCTTCCGTGAGAGTGCCGCTCTTCTTCCCGATCTTCAGGAGTGTCTTGACCTCAGCCAGCTCGAGTTCGGGTGCTGACTTCTCGGCCGAGGCCTTCGCGCGCTTGGGGGACTGTGGACTCACGTGTAGGTCACGCCTCTCCGTCGGTTCCGGTGCCCGTATCGCGACGTCGCGTCTTCGCTTCCCGCGTCAACGCCGCCACCTGCCTGAACGTGTCGTCTATCTCCTTCGCATCCTTCGCGGGGTCGAGAGATCGGATGCGGCCCTTCAGAACGGATATGCGCCGCTCGAGGTCGAATCCCTTTATTCGGTCCGCCACGTCGCGGAAAGCGGATTCTATCGCCTCGTCCTCACGCTCGTCCACCAACCATGCGCTGAGGATGCCCGCAGCCTCCGGAACGCTCCGGCAGACGGCATCCGCGAAAGGAGCCCCCACGGCCGTGCCCGCGCCGAGAACGGCCTCGAACAAGCGCGCATGCAGCGGATCGATGAACAGCGCCACCGATAGCGAATCTCGTGCCTGAGCGCGCAACGACTGATGCACGGCCAGCAGGCGCAGGACCTCGCGCTCGGCACGGCCCTCGGGACCCGAGGGCGGGATGATGACGGGTCCCGACGACTCGTCCGCCGCCGAGTGCGCGACCGCCGCGCGTGGCGACCGCACGCCGTGAAGCGCACGCTGTACCGTCGCATAGTCGACCAGCAGCCGACCCGCGATGTAGTTCACGTAGTCGTGCGCGAGGACGGAGTCGCCGAGAGGGACGAGCGCGGCGACTGCGTCCGCCAGCGCGCGCGAGCGCCCCTCGGGCGACGACAGATCGTGCGCATCGAGGCGCCGGTCGAGGACGAACCGCACGAGTGGCAGCGCGTCCGTGACGACCCGCTCCACCCCCTCCACGCCCTCCGCGGCGACGAGGTCGGCGGGATCGCGGCCTTCCGGGATCACCGCGACGAGCAGGTCCACCCGCGCGGCGCCCGCCTCGGGAGTCGCCTGCCAGTCGAGGAACTCGGATGCGCGGTCCGCGGCGCGCAATCCCGCCTCGTCCCCGTCGAACAGGTAGACCACACGCTTCGCGAAACGGGAGAGGAGGCGGACGTGACGCTCCCCGAGCGCCGTCCCCAGTGTCGCCACGGCGTTGCATACCCCCGCCTCGTGCAGGGCGATCACGTCCGTGTACCCCTCGACCACGATGGCCGTGCCCGTGCGTACGATGTGGTTCTTGGCCTCGTGGATGCCGTAGAGGTTCGCCGCCTTGTGGAACACCGGCGTGTCCGCGCTGTTCAGATACTTCGGCACCCCGTCGCCCAGCACGCGTCCGCCGAAACCGACGACGCGGCCGGAGAGATCGACGATCGGGAACATGATCCTGTCGAAGAACCGGTCCTTGAGCCGCCCGCCCTCGTCGGCGAGGGCGAGGTTCGCCTCCACGAGTTCCTCGCGCGTGAATCCCTTCGCGAGCAGAGCATCGGCCAGCGAGTCGCGTCCGCGCGGAGCGAAGCCGAGACGGTGCCCTTTGGCGACATCGAGACCGAAACCGCGGCCCTTCAGGTAGGCGCGGGCCGACGTGGCGGCCGCGTCCTTCGAAGAGACCAGAAGCCGGTGGTAGTGGTCCGCGGCCGCGTCGAGCGCGGCCAGCAGCCGCTCCTTGTGCCCGGCGGGAAGCCCGCCGCCGCCTTCCTCGCGTATCTCGATGCGGGCGCGATCGGCCAGACGCCGCACGGCGTCGGGGAAGTCGAGACCCTCCCCCTCCATGACGAACCCGATGGCGTCCCCGCCGCGGCCGCACCCGAAGCAGTGCCACAACTGCGTGGCGGGGTCGACCTTGAACGACGGCGTCTTCTCCTGGTGGAAGGGGCAGTTGCCCCAGAGCAGGCGTCCGCGCTTCTTCAGGACCACGGACTCCGCGATCAGTGCCGGAAGGTCGGTCGCGTCGCGCACCTTGACGACATCGTCGTCCGGGATCCGCCCCACTCGACCTCCCCTCGTGCATGCCAGACGGACGCTCCCGGACGCCGCTTATGATCGCGGCGCCCGGGAGCATGTTACCCGTTCGGACCGACACCCTGACGGGTACCGGCTCAGGAATGTGCGACTCTACATCCGGGTGAACAGCGGAGCGAACACCACGGCGATGACCGACATGACCTTGATGAGGATGTTCATCGACGGGCCCGCGGTGTCCTTGAAGGGATCGCCCACGGTATCGCCCACGACGGCCGCCTTGTGCGCCTCGGAGCCCTTTCCTCCGTGCGCGCCACCCTCGATGTACTTCTTGGCGTTGTCCCACGCGCCGCCGGAGTTCGCCATGAAGATGGCGAGCAGGAATCCGACGACGAGCGAGCCGGCGAGGAAGCCGCCGAGCGCGCTCTTGCTCCATAGGCCGATCAGGATCGGGAGCGCTACCGACAGGGACGCCGGCAGGATCATCTCTCGCAGGGCGGCACTGGTGGCGATGTCGACGCACTTGCCGTACTCGCCTTCGACGCCCTCGGCGCCCTCGCGCAGCCCTGTGATCTCACGGAACTGGCGACGGACCTCCTCGATCATTGCCTGAGCGGCGCGGCCGACGGCGTTGATCGCCAGCGACGAGAACAGGAACGGGAACATGCCGCCGACGAACAGGCCGATGATGACTTTGCTCTGCAGGATGTCGATATCCGCGAGACCGACCTTCGTGGCGTAGAGCTGGAAGTACGCGAGTGCGGTGACCGCGGCCGAGGCGATGGCGAAGCCCTTCGCGATGGCGGCGGTGGTGTTGCCGACCGAGTCGAGCGAGTCCGTGATGGCGCGGACCTCGGGGCCCTGGTGGCTCATCTCGGAGATGCCGCCGGCGTTGTCGGCGATGGGCCCGTACGCGTCCACGGCGACGACGATGCCGGTGGTGGCCAGCATGCCGATGGCGGAGAGGCCGACGGCGAAGATGCCGCCGCCGGCGGGCATGGCCCACTCGCCGGCCCAGTAGCTCACACCCATGGCGATGACGAGGAAGACGATCGACACCGCGGTCGACTGCATGCCCGTCGCGATCCCGGCCAGGATCGTCGTGGCCGGGCCGGTGTTGGCGGCATCGGCGATCTTCTTGACCGCCCCATAGGCGTCGGAGGTGTAGATCTCGGACGCCTGGCCGATGGCCATGCCGGCGGCGAGGCCGACGAAGATGGCCACGAAGAAGCCGAGCGGAGCCACGACGGCCTTGTCTGCGAACGTGGTGCCGGCCGGGACGAGCCACATCACTAGGAAGTAGCACGCGATGAGTGTGAGGATCGCGGCGGCGTACGTACCCACGGACAGCGAGCGGCCGGGGTGTCCGCCCTCCTTGCCGCGGACGAACGCGGTGGCCACGGCGGAGCAGATCATGCCGACGGCGGCGATGAGCACCGGCAGCAGCGCTCCGCGGAAGCCGAGCAGCAAGGAACCGAGCGCGAGCGGCGCGACGATGGCGCCGACGTAGGACTCGTAGAGGTCCGCGCCCATGCCGGCGACGTCACCGACGTTGTCACCGACGTTGTCCGCGATGACGGCCGGGTTGCGGGGATCGTCCTCGGGGATACCCGCCTCGACCTTGCCGACCAGATCGGCGCCCACGTCGGCGGCCTTCGTATAGATGCCGCCGCCGACACGCGCGAACAGCGCGATGGTGGAGGCGCCCAGGCCGAAGCCCGGGATGATGTCCGAGAAGACGATCTCGGCCGGGATGGAGAGACCGAATATGCTCCACGCCGCACCCTTGACGATCTCGAGGTCCTTGACCAGGCCCGTCGCGAACAGGAGCACGAGGAAGCACAGCGACACGCCGAGCAGTCCGAGGCCGGCCACGGTCAGGCCCATGACGGCGCCCCCGCGGAACGCGACCTCGAGCGCCTTGGGCATGCTCTTGGTGGCTGCATGGGTGGTGCGGGAGTTCGCCCGCGTCGCGATGGTCAGACCGATGAAGCCCGCGGTACCGGAGAAGATCGCACCGACCAGGTACGCGATCGACATGACGATGCCGCCGCTCGCGCGCAGGAAGACGGCCATCGCGACAGCGACCACAACAAGCACGATGGCTATCGCACGGTACTCACGGGTGAGGAATGCGATCGCGCCCTCCTGGATGTGCTTCGAGATCTTCTGCATGAGCGCCGACCCCGGATCCTGCTTGAGGACCCAGAACGCGTAGTAGGCCGCGGTCCCCAAGCCTGCCAGCGCGCACAACATGGCGATCCAGACGTAGATCAACTGACCCCTCCTTCTTCCCGAAGCCCCCGTCAGGCCGGCTTCCGGCTCGGACGAACGTGCAAGCGCGCCGTCGGGCACGCACATCTTGGCAAAAGATAGCGGAACGGCCAACGCACGGCAATCGAGACCGGGCCGGCTAGACCATCCAGCTCTTCGGCAGGAAGAACCGCTCGTGGCATCGTATGGCGAAGCGGTCGGTCATGCCCGCGATGTAGTCCGTGACTCGGAGCGGCAGTTCGTCGTCGGAGGCCGCCCGGTGCTCCTCGGGCAGGTCCTCGGGGTGCGCCATGTAGTGGTCGAAGAGAGACGCGACCAGACCGAACGCCTTCGGCTCCTCGACCTTCGCCTCGGAGCCCAGGTAGACATGGTCGAAGAGGAACGCCCGCAGCTCCATCATCGCGTCCCAGACGCGCGGCGTCATCCGGATGTCCTCGAGATCGGCGCTGGCGTCGACCATGTCGCGCACCATCGTCGTGATCCGCGCGCCGTGCGTGTGGCCGAGGACATCCGTGGGCGCCTCCGGGAGGTCCGCCTCGGCCAGGACACCCGCGCGCATCGCGTCGTCGATGTCGTGGTTCACGTACGCGATCCGGTCCGCCGTGGCGACGACGCGACCTTCGAGGGTCGACGCGCGTTCCTTGCCGGTGTGGCGCGCGATGCCGTCGCGCACCTCCCATGTCAGGTTCAGGCCTTTGCCGCCGTACTCGAGCCGTTCGACGATACGTAGCGACTGCTCGTTGTGACGGTAGGGGTGGACGGTCCCCGGATACTTGGCGGCGACCGCCGCGAGCTTCTCCGACAGCGCGTCCTCGCCGATATGCCCGAAAGGCGTGTGCCCGAGGTCGTGGCCGAGCGCGATGGCCTCCGCGAGGTCCTCGTTCAGTCGCAACGCGCGGGCGATCGACCGCGCGATCTGCGCGACCTCCAGGGTATGCGTGAGGCGCGTCCGGTAATGGTCGCCCTCGGGAGCGAGGAAGACCTGCGTCTTGTGGGAGAGGCGCCGGAAGGCCTTGCAGTGCAGGATGCGGTCGCGGTCGCGCTGGAACTCGGTGCGCAGAGGATCGGGCTCGAGCGGCGTGTCGCGACCCCGGCTCGCATCGGAGAACGCGGCCTGCGGCGCAAGACGCTCGTGTTCCTGCGCCTCCGCGGCCTCGCGTGTCAGGATGAGAGCGCTCACCAGAGGTTCCGCAGGACCGCCGCGGCGATAGCCACGCCGACGAGGCCGAAGGCGGTCGCGATCCCCCATCTGACCCGGAACCCCCACGCACGAGCGATGATCGCCCCCGCATACGCACCGAGCGCCGCGCCCAGGACGACTCCGAGGTCCGTCGAGCGCAGGGCCTCGGGCGACGTGACGCTCCCGCCGAGTACCTGGATCACCAAGCCGCTCGCGACGCACGCGAGCGTCGTCCCACCGAACCACGACTGCCACAGGGAGCGTTCGGTCTTCGAATGACCCTGGATGAGAGGCGAGCGCGCGGGCTGATACAGCCGCGTCTTGCCTGCCATGTGCGCGCCCTCCCCCCTCGCCGCCCTGCGACCTGTGCCTAACGGTTATCCGAGACCTGAGTCTTCTGTGCGAGCGCCGCCTGCGCGGCAGCCAGACGCGCGAGCGGAACCCGGTATGGCGAACACGACACGTACGTGAGCCCGATGCCGTGGAACAGCTTCACGCTGTCCGGGTCGCCTCCGTGCTCGCCGCACACACCCAGCTTGATCTTGGGGTTGACGGAGCGGCCCTTCTCGCACGCCATCGCCACCATCTGCGCGACTCCCGAGTCGATGGTCTCGAACGGGTTGCGCGCGAGCACCTTCCGCTCGAGATAGCGCGGAAGGAACTTCGACTCGATGTCGTCGCGGGAGAACCCGAAGACGGTCTGAGTGAGATCGTTGGTGCCGAACGAGAAGAAATCGGCGACCTTGCCTATCTCGTCGGCGGTCACCGCGGCGCGCGGGAGCTCGATCATCGTCCCGATGGGGATCGTGAAGACACAACTCTCCGCCGCCTGGACCTCCGCGACGATCACCTCCGACTCGGCGCGCAGCATCTCGAGCTCGGTGACGACCGAGACCAGAGGGATCATGATCTCCGGCCTCGGGTCCTTGCCGGCCTTCTTGAGTGCGCACGCCGCCTCGGCGATCGCGCGGACCTGCATGCCGTAGATCTCCGGGTACACGATCCCGAGCCGGCATCCGCGCAGCCCGAGCATCGGATTCATCTCGTGCATCGAGTCGATGAGCGCCAACAGCTTGCGCTTCGGCGCGAGCGTCGCCGCGTCGGCACCCTGGCACTCGAGTCGCGTGATGGCGATCGCCAGGTCGCGCGGGTCGTCGAGGAACTCGTGCAGCGGAGGATCGAGCAGGCGCACGGTGACGGGAAGTCCGTCCATCGCCTCGAAGATGCCCATGTAGTCCTCGCGCTGGACGCTGAGCAGCTTCGCCAGCGGAGCCGCGCGTTCGGCCTCGTCCTCGGCGAGGATCATGTCCTGCACTATCCCCTTCCGGTCACCGAGGAACATGTGCTCCGTGCGGCACAGTCCGATGCCCTCGGCGCCGAACTTCCGGCCGAGGATGGCGTCGTCCGGCGTGTCCGCGTTCGCGCGCACTCCCATCGTGCGGGCTTCGTCGGCCCACGCCAGCACGGTGCCGAACTCCTCGGAGACCTTCGGTTCGATGAGCTCGACCGACCCCTCGACCACGATGCCCGTCGTGCCGTCGATCGAGATGACCTCGCCTTCGCGCAGCTCCTTCTCGCCGATGCGCAGGACCTTCGCCGCGGCGTCGATGCGCAGCGCCTCGGCGCCGCACACGCAGGGCTTGCCCATGCCGCGCGCGACGACCGCCGCATGGCTCGTCTTCCCGCCATGGCTGGTGAGGATGCCCTGCGCGGCGACCATCCCGTGAAGGTCGTCGGGGGTCGTCTCCCAGCGCACGAGGATGACCTTCTGTCCCTGCTCGGTCGCACGCACCGCGTCGGCGGCCGAGAAGACGATCCCGCCCACGGCGGCACCGGGGCTCGCGTTGAGGCCCTTCGCGATGACGTCGTAGGACGCGTCCGGATCGAACTGCGGGTGCAGCAGCTGGTCGAGCTGCTCGGGATCGACCCTCATCACCGCTTCTTCCTTGCTGATGAGGCCTTCCGCGACCATGTCCGCGGCGATACGGAGCGCGGAGCGCGCGGTGCGCTTCCCCACGCGTGTCTGCAGCATCCACAACTTGCCCAGCTCGATCGTGAACTCGATGTCGCACATGTCGCGGTAGTGGTTCTCGAGCAGACGGAAGACGTCCTCGAGTTGCCCGCCGGCCTCGGGCAGGACGTCCTTGAGCTCGGCGATCGGGCTCGTGTTACGGATACCGGCGACGACGTCCTCGCCCTGCGCGTTCGTGAGGAAGTCGCCGTAGAAGACGCGTTCGCCCGTCGCCGGGTCGCGAGTGAACGCCACTCCGGTCGCGGACGTGTCGCCCTTGTTCCCGAAGACCATCGACTGGACGTTCACCGCCGTGCCGAGGGCCTCGTCGATGCGATGCATCTTGCGATAGAGGATCGCGCGGTCGTTCATCCAACTGCGGAAGACGGCCTCGATCGCGAGCATGAGCTGCTGCCGGGTGTCCTGCGGGAAGCCGTCGGCGTCGCCGTGCTCCTCGACGATGCGCTTGAACGCGCCCACGAGCCCCTTCAGGTCGTCGGCGGAGAGATCGGTGTCGTTGCGCACGCCGCGGGACTGCTTCAGAGACGTGATCGCGTTCTCGAAGAGGTCTCCCGGGATCTCGAGCACCACCTTGCTGAACATCTGCACGAACCGGCGGTAGCTGTCCCACGCGAACCGCGCGTCGCCGGTCTGGGCGATGATGCCCTCGACGGAGGCGTCGTTGAGCCCGAGGTTCAGGATGGTGTCCATCATCCCCGGCATCGAGAACGCAGCACCGGAGCGGACCGACACAAGCAGCGGGTCCGACGCGTCCCCGAGCCGCTTGCCCATCTTCGCCTCGAGCGCGGCCAGTGACGACAGGATGTCGTCGGTCAGCCCGTCAGGGAAACGTCCACCCGCCGCGTTGTACTCGGCGCACGTCTGGCATGTGATCGTGAAGCCGGGGGGTACCGGTAGCCCCAGCCGCGTCATCTCGGCGAGGTTGGCTCCCTTTCCACCGAGGACGTACTTCATGGAGGCGTCGCCCTCTTCGAAGGCATAGACGCGCTTCAGGTCCGACACAGCCCCTCCCCTTCGTTCGCTAGACCGTCGCGCACCGTGCCGGTGCACGCATATCCTACATGAACGACGTCATCCCTCCACGCCCGACGCGAGGAAGTGCCGGAGGATGTCCTGAGCGGTCTCCTCGATGGCGCGCCCTTCGGTCGACACGACGATGCACCCCAGCCGTCGCATGACGGCGCGCGCATCCTCTATCTCCTGCTCGACGGCCTCGCGGTCGTAGTAGCTGCCCGCGTAGGCGCCGAGGTCCGCGATCCGCTGCCGGCGGATCCTGACGAGCAGTTCGCCCGAGGCGACGAGACCGAAGATGCGCCGCGGATCGATCTCGTACAACTGGCGCGGCGGGTCCACACCGGGGACCAGAGGGACGTTCGAGACCCTGTACCCCTTGAACGCGAGGTACATCGACAGCGGCGTCTTCGATGTGCGCGAGACGCCGACGAGCACGATCTCGGCCTGCTCCAGTTCCTCGCCGCCTCGGCCGTCGTCGTGCTTGACCGCGAACTCGAGCGCTTCCACGCGCTCGAAGTACCCGCGGTCCGTCTTCCGGATGACGCCCGCCTCCCACGCCGGCTCCTCTCCGCTCGCATCGCCCAGAGCGGCGATGCAGGGACCGAGGATGTCGACTGCGGTGATGTCCATCTCGCGCGATATCGCGGCCATCTCGTCACGCAGGCGCGGCGCGGCGAGCGTGTAGAAGATGATGCACGCGCGACCGCACGCCCCATGGACGACGCCCTGGAGCTGTCCGCGCGTGGTGATCTTCGGGAGACGCACGACGTGGAAGGTGTCCGAAGGGAACTGCGAGAGCGCTGCCTTCGCCACCTGGTCCGCGGTCTCTCCGAGCGAATCCGAGAGGATGTAGACCGTCAGGGCCGCGACCGGCATCCCGGGACTACCCCTCGAGCTGTGCGAGATCGGCGAAGCCGGCGAAGAGGTCGGCGACGCGATTGAGGAGTCGCAGGCGGTTGGCGCGCACCGCAGCGTCCTCGTCCATCACGAGCACGCCGTCGAAGAACGCGTCGACCGGGCCGCGAAGACCCGCGAGCAGCCCGACCGCGTCGTCGTAGCGCCTCGTAGCCACCAGGGTGTGGACCTGCGCCTCGGCGGAGGTCACCGCATCGAACAGTGCGGACTCCACCGGCCCCATGAGCCCGGGATCGGGAACGTCGCCCTCTCGACGGTCGGCGAGGTTCGTCGCGCGTTTGCAGGCGACCAGCAGGTCCCTGCCGACGTCGGTCGAGCGCAGCGCCTCGAGCGCCTTCGCCCGCGCGAGCACGTCCGCAGGGTCTTCCGGCCGCACCGCCATCACCGCGGCGACGACGTCGTGCGCGAGCCCGCGGTCGCGCAGCATCACCTCGAGGCGGCCTTTGACGAAGACGCGCACGGCCGTGTCGGTGCCGGGACCCGCGATACCCTCGTATCCTTCGAGAGCCGCTTCGACCGCGGTGTCGAGCGTGAGGCGCAACCCGCCGTCGAGGATCATCGCCAGCACGCCGATCGCGGCGCGGCGCAGCGCGTACGGGTCCGCCGAACCGGTCGGCGCCTGCCCGACCGCGAAGATGCCCGCGATCGTGTCGAGTTTGTCCGCGGCGGAGACGAGCATCCCGGCCACGCTGGAGGGAAGCACGTCTCCGGCGAACCGCGGCTGATAGTGCTCGGTGATGGCCCGTGCGACAGCCGGCCCCTCGTTCGAGGCGAGCGCGTAGTAGCTTCCCATCACGCCCTGCAGCAACGGGAACTCGATGACCACGTGGCTCACGAGATCCGCCTTCGCCAGGTGGGCCGCTCGGCCCGCCTCGGCCGCGGCGCCCGGATCCGCGCCGTGGGCATCCGCGAGCCGCGCGACGAGACGCTCGACCCTGGCCGTCTTCGCGGCCAGGGTCCCGAGCTTCTCGTGGAAGGTGATGACGCCGAGGCCGCCGACCCAGTCCTCCATGCTCGAGGAGAGGTCCTCGCGGTAGAAGAACGCAGCGTCGGCGAGGCGGGCACGGATGACGCGCTCGTGACCGGCGACGATCTGCTCCGTGCGCGCCGGGTCCCCGTTGTGGACGACGACGAAGCCGTTCGTGAGCGACCCGGCCGCGTCCTCCACAGGGAAGTAACGCTGGTGCTTCGTCATCGCGGTCTCGATGACCTCGCGCGGAAGTGATAGGAACGACTCGTCGAACCTGCCGAGAGCGGCGGTCGGCCACTCGACGAGGTTGACCACCTCGGCGAACGTCCGCTCCGGGACGACGGCCTTGACGCCGTGCGACTCCTCGACCGCGGCGATGCCCTCGCGGATCAGGCGAGCCCGCTCCGCCTGGTCGTACACGAAAGAGCCCCGTCGAGCGGCGGTGTCGTACTCGGAGGCGTCCGCGATGGCGATCGCATCGACGGGCCCGAGGAAGCGATGCCCGCGGGTGCTGCCGCCCGCGACGAGCCCTGCGAAGGAGACGGGCACGACGTCACCACCCAAGAGGGCGAGCATCCACCGCACCGGACGGATGAAGCGGTCGGAGCCGCTCCCCCAACGCTGGGACTTCGGCCAAGCCAGTCCCTGCGCGAGAGACGCGAGCGTCGCGGGCAGGACCTCCGCGGCGGGAGCGCCGGTGTTCTCGATGACGGCGAACATGTACTCGCCGCCGGACTCGTCCGTGTCGCGCACGAGAGACGCGACCTCCACGCCTTTCCCGCGCGCGAAACCCTCCAGCGCCTTCGTGGGCGCGCCGTCGGCGTCGAACGCCGCGCGAGCGGCCGGCCCCTTCACGCGACGGTTCTCGTCGGCCTGGACCTCGGCGAGTCCCTTCACGCGCAACACCAGACGGCGCGGGGAGCCGAACGTCTCGACTTCGCCGAAGCCGAGGCGCGCCTCGCGCAAAGCGCGCTCCGCGCTCGCTTTCAGTTGCGCGATCGCGTCGTAGAGCGCGGCGGAGGGGATCTCCTCGACGCCTATCTCGAAGAGCAGTTCACGGCTCACCCGGCATCACCGCCGGCGAGTCCCTCGGGCCCCGCGTACGCCTCGGCGCACCCCTTCGCGAGAGCACGGACGCGGGCGATGAACGTCACGCGCTCAGTGACCGCGATGGCGCCGCGCGCGTCGAGCAGGTTGAACGCATGCGAGCACTTGAGGCAGTAGTCGTAGGCGGGAAGCACCGCTCCAGCGGCGAGCGCCCGCTTCGACTCCCCCTCGTACGAGTCGAAGAGACCGCGCAGCATCGTGGTGTCGGCGATCTCGAAGTTGTACGCGGACTGCTCGCGCTCGTTGCGCAGGAAGACGTCGCCATAGGTGACGCCGTCGACCCAGGTGATGTCGTAGACGCTGTCCACGCCCTGGATGTACATGGCGAGACGCTCGAGACCGTACGTGATCTCGGCGGGCACGGGGCGACATTCGATGCCGCCCACCTGCTGGAAGTACGTGAACTGCGTGACTTCCATACCGTTGAGCCAGACCTCCCAGCCCAGGCCCCAGGCGCCCAACGTGGGCGACTCCCAGTCGTCTTCGACGAGGCGGACGTCGTGCTGCGCCGGCTCGATGCCCATCGCGCGCAGCGAGCCGAAGTAGAGGTCGAGGACGTCGTCGGGAGACGGCTTCAGGATGACCTGGAACTGGTAGTAGTGCTGGAGCCGGTTGGGATTCTCGCCGTAGCGGCCGTCGGAGGGGCGGCGTGACGGCTGGACGTACGCGGTACGCCACGCGTCGGGGCCGAGCGCGCGCAGCGTCGTCGCCGGATGGAAGGTCCCCGCACCCACCTCGATGTCGTACGGCTGCAGCAGGACGCACCCCTGCTCGGCCCAGTACTGAGAGAGGGCGAGGATCATCCCCTGGAAGGTGAGTGGTGGCATCGTCCGGATGCTAGCCCACCCCACCCCCTCGGTCAAACGCTTCGATAGGGTGTCGCTCGAGGTACTCCAGCGAGCGCAGACGCGCAGGCACGTGCCACACGGCGTAGGCGCGCAGAGCGCCGACGCACTCCCGCAGCGCCTGCTGTGGGAACTCCATCGCACCGATCTCCTGCATCCTCGCCTGCAGCAGCGTCGCGAGCGCGGCGCGCGCCGGCACCGACACCCGCGCGACGGCCTCGCCCTGCTGGGAGCACGCCTCGCAGAGCACCCCTCCGGCCTCGTTCGAGAACGCCTCCGAGTCGCCTGGATCGCCTCCGCACGCGGCGCAAGCGGACAGCAGCGGCCTGAAGCCGAGCATCGCGAGCGCCTTCGCGACGAAGGCGACGACGAGCGCGAGGAGAGTCGCGGCATCGGCGATCTCCATGGCGTCGAGGGTCGCCAGGGCGAGAGCGTAGAGGCGGTCCTGGACGTCGCCCTCGAGGGTGGCCTTGTCGAGCAGGTCCGCGACGACCGACGCGGCGGTCGCGCGGTCGAGGTCCGTGCGCAGCGCCTCGCGGCTCTCGACGACCTCGACCTCGCTCACGACGTCGAGGCTGCGCCCTGTATGGAGGAGGAGGTCGACGACCGCGAACGGCTGGAGCCTTCCCCCGGTGCGCGACCCGGGCTTGCGTGCGCCCTTCGCCACCGCTCGGACCTGGTGCCCGTCCTGGGCCAGCATCGTGACGATTGAGTCGGTCTCCCCGAGCTTCGTGTACTTGAGCACGAGCGCGCGCAACCTGTACGGAGCCACTGCCCCTAGTCCCCGGAGTCGAGCGCTTCGAGCAGCAAGAGACCGGCGGACGTCCCTATCCGGTCCGCGCCCGCTGAGAGCATGGAGAGCGCCGCCGGCAGGTCGCGGATCCCGCCCGCGGCCTTCACCCCGACGGCGGGTCCGACCGCCGCACGCATGGCGCGCACGTCCTCGACCGAGGCGCCGCGCGGACCGAACCCCGTCGACGTCTTCACGAAAGCCGCGCCCGCACGCGCGGCGAGCGCTGTAGCGGGTCCGACCGCTTCCGCGGGCAGGTGCCCGGTCTCGAGGATGACCTTCACGAGCCCGGACCCGCCGGACTCGGAACGCACCGCGGCGACGACCGCCGCGATGTCCTCCGTCACGTATCCTTCGTCGCCCTCGATGAGCGCGCCGATGTGGACGACCATGTCGACCTCCGCGCAACCTGCGGCGACGAGCCTGCGCGCCTCGTCCGCCTTCGCACCGGTCTGCGCGAAGCCGAGCGGGAACCCGCACACGGAGCAGACACGCGTCGTGCTCCCCTCCAGCGCGCGTGCGGCGTCGGGCACGAGGAACGGTGCGACGCACAGCGCGGCGAAGCCCTTCCCTGCGTTCGCGGCGAGCCACTCGCGCCCCTCGCGCGGACCGGCGGTCGGCGACAGCAGCGTCTGGTCTATCGCAGCGGCGAACGCATCCCGCTTGGGCAGCAGTGTCGCGCTCATCCTCGCCCTCCGTCCCCGTAGCCGAATCTCCTGACCTGCCCCTCGTCGCGGCGCCAGTCGCGCTTCACCTTGACCCTCAGGTCGAGATGGACGCGCGTCCCAAGGAGCCGCTCGAGGTCGCGCCGGGCCTCGGTACCGATGGTCTTGACCATCTCTCCGCCCTTCCCGACGAGGATACCCTTCTGCGACTCGCGTTCCACGAAGACCGTCGCCGAGACGAGCGAGAGGTCCGACCGCTCCTCGTGGGAGAGCTCCTCGAGCATGACCCCTACCGCGTGCGGCACCTCGTCGCGCGTGTTCAGGAGGACCTTCTCGCGGATGAACTCCGCGATCGCGGCCTCGAGGGGCTGGTCCGTGCGCATCCCCTCGGGGAAGTACCGCGGACCCTGGGGAAGGAGCGACGCGAGCAGGGTCACGAGGTCGTCGAGCCCCTCGTCGGCCACGGAGGAGACGACCGCCACGGAATCGAAGGACATGAGGGCGCGGGCGGCCTCGACCTGGCGCGACACCGCCGCGGGGTCGGTGAGATCGGACTTCGTCATGACGAGCACCTTGCGCGCCTTCGCCGACTCCACGCGCTTCGCCACCCACGCGTCCCCCCGGCCCACGCGCGCGGACGCGTCGACGAGCAGGCACGCGACGTCGACGTCGGCCAGAGCGGCGAGCCCAGCGCGGTTCAGACCGGCGCCGAGAGCGTCCACGGGCTTGTGCAGACCCGGCGTGTCGACGAGCACGATCTGGACGCCCGGCCGGTCGACCACGCCGCGCAGACGCGAACGCGTCGTCTGCGGCACGGGAGACGTGATGGCGATCTTCTCGCCCACGAGGGCGTTGACCAGCGTCGACTTACCGGCGTTCGGGCGCCCGACGAAGGCGACGAAGCCGCTGCGGAACGGCTCTGCCGTCCCCGTCACGCCTCGTCGTCCTGGTCGAGGTAGCCTCTGACGAAGGCGTCGGGCAGCATCTCCTCCAGAGAGGAGACCTCCACCGCATCCGTCTTGCCTCCCATGATGACGCGCATGGCGGGGTTGAACTCCGCGAGGAACTGGCGGCACGCTCCGCACGGCACGGTCGGCGCGTCGGAGTCCCCGACGACCGCGACCGCATCGATCTCGGTGCAGCCCGCGGCGATCGCGGCCGCCGCCGCCGCCCGCTCCGCGCACATCGTCGACCCGTACGCCGCGTTCTCGACGTTGACTCCCTGGTAGATCTCCCCGCCGGCGAAGACGGCCGCCCCCACCCGGAACCCGGAGTACGGCGCGTACGCCTTCTCCTGCACCTCGCGGGCGAACGCGAGCAGAGTCAGGTCTGTCGGCGAGATCCTATGCATCCTCGGCTCCTTCCGCGCCCGCCAGCCGAGAGGCCGGCTCGACGACGAGTTGTCGTATACGTGTACCTTGCAGGTCGTCGACGGTGATGCGCAACCCCTCGACCTCGACGCCGTCCCCGAGTGCGGGTATGCGTCCGGCCAGCTCGCTCACGAGACCGCCCACCGTGTCGGCATCACTCTCGATCGCCGTGCCGAAGCGCTCGTTCAGCTCGTCCACGGGCAGGCGAGCGTCCACCCTCAACCTGCCGTCCGCGAGCTCGACGACGAGCGGCTGATCGCGATCGTACTCGTCGAAGATGTCCCCGACGATCTCCTCGATCAGGTCCTCGATCGTCACGAGGCCCGCCGTTCCCCCGTACTCGTCGGCGACGATCGCGATGTGCGTCTTCGTCGAGCGCATATCGACGAGGAGTTCCTCGACCGACTTCGTCTCGGGGACGAACCGCGCCTCGCGCGCGACCGCCGCGACGCCCCTTCGAAGCTCTCCCCTCCCGACCTCGAGCAGAAGGTCCTTGGCGTAGAGCACGCCGCGGATGTCGTCGAGCGTGTCGTGGAAGACCGGCAGACGGGAGTAGCCGGTCTCCGAGATGAGCGCCAGCGCGTCTTCGACCGTGGCGTCGTCCTCGAGGCAGCGCATGTCGGTCCGCGGCACCATCACCTCGCGCACCCGCGTCTCGGCGAAGGCCGCGACCGCGTCGATGAGGTCGTCGTCCGCCTGGTCGCGCGCGGCGTCCTCGTCCGGAGCGCCGCCGGCGCGCACGATGTCCGACGTCGCCCACGGGTCGTCCACGGACTCCTCGCCGCGCACGAGCCGTGCCCCGCGAGTCCACGCGACCCCGAGCAGCCGCACGAGCGGATGCGCGGCGTCGGCGAGACGGAGCGCCCAGCCGGCGGCCGCGAGACCGACGTCCTCGGGGTTCTGCACCGCGATCGTCCGCGGCAGAGTCACCGCGAACGAGAAGACGACGAACGTGCCCAGCGCGAGACCGATGCCGAAGGTCGCCGGCGACGGCACCGCGGGGAAGATGTCGCTCACGAGGATGACGCACGTCAAGGAGGCGAAAGCGCTCGTCACCGCCGTGAACACGGCGGCCGCCGCGGTGGTGCGGCCGGGACGCTCGAGAAGGCGCTCGAGCGCGACGGCGCCCTCGCGTCCGCCCTCCGCCATGCGATGGGCCCTCGCCCGCGTGAGCAGCGCGCTCGCACCGTCCGCGGCGCAGAGCACCGACGTGGCGGCGCACAGGAACGCCGTCAGCGCCAAGGCCGCCAGGTCGATGAGAGCGGTCATGGCACCTCCCGGGACGTCGCGCTACCGGCGAAGCCGGACGCCGCGATCCTAGTGCCAGGATACCTGAAACACGATCGTCGCCAGCAGCAGGCCCAGCAACGCCCCGATGATCACCTGCGGGATGGTGTGTGTCTCGGACTCGACGCGGCTCTGAGCCACCAGGGCGGCGATGAAGAGCGCCAGCACGGTCGCGTCCGCGCGACCGGACGCGTACCCGACGGCCGCGGCCGCCGCCGTGGCGAGGGCGGTGTGGCCGGACGGCCATCCGCCTTGCAGCCACGTCCCTTCCCGGCCGAGCGCCTTACCGACGAGGACGGCGAGCGCGGTGAGCGCGAGCGCGATGACCGTCAGGTGCGAGGGCGCCTCCCGTACCCGGGAGAGGACCGTCGTGGTCACGCTCGTCAGGCGCTTGAAGAAGACCAGATAGCCGACGGCGACAGCGTCGAGCGACGCGATCAGCACCGCGCCTGCCGCCACGTCCTTCGCCGTCTTCGCCATGGGGTCGAAGGTGTCCGTCGCGACGTCGACGGCCGCCTCGATGGCCGTGTTCGCGAGTTCCGCGACGAAGACGCACGAGATCGCGAAGAGCACCATCGCGAGCTCGAGCCGTGTGATGCGGAAGAAGAGCGCCCCGCCGAGGACGACGGCCGCCGCGAGCGCGTGCAGCCGCATGTTGCGCTGCGTGCGCAGGGTGAAGACGATCCCCTCGATCGCGTAGTTGAAGCTCCAGAGCAGCGACCGGCTGCGCATGCGCTAGCCCGCCAGGTGGTACGCATCGAGCAGTGCGGCCTCGCGCGACTGCATGACCGCGGCGTCCTCGTCCGACTCGTGCTCGTACCCGAGCAGGTGGAGGATGCCGTGGACGAGCAGGAGGTCGAGCTCAGCCTCGACGGTGGTCCCTGCCTCGATGGCGTTCGCGGCGGCGACCTCGGGCGCGATGACGACGTCGCCGAGGGTGATGGGCTCGCCGCCCGACGCGGCGCAGGGGTCGTCGCAGCCGAACGACAGGACGTCCGTCGGGCCGTCGACTCCACGGTAGCGCTCGTTGAGATGGGCCATCTCCTCGGAGTCGACGAGTGCGACGGAGAGTTCCGCGAGGTCGGGCACCTCCTCGCGCTCCATGACGAAGAGCGCGAGCCTCTCGAACGCCTCGACGTCGAGGACCTCCGGATCCCGATGGGTGGTCACGCTGACCTGCATCTTCAGGACCTCCTAGTCGGGACCGGCTCGGGATACTCCAAGCGAGCGTGATGGACGCTCGCCAGCAGGTGCGAATAGACGGCGACGACGCGCTCGATGTCGGCGAGCGTGAGACCCGACTCGGCGAGCTGCCCGTCGGCGAGCCTGTCGTCGACGACCTTGCGGACCGCCTGTTCGATGCGCACCGGCGACGGGTTGCGCATGCTGCGCACCGCGGCCTCCGCGCTGTCCGCGAGCATGACGAGCGCCGCCTCGCGGCTGCTCGGAGGTTCTCCCGTGTAGCGGAAGTCCGCCTCCAGCATCGGCGCGCCACTCCCGCGACTCGCCTTGTCCCAGAAGTAGGAGACGAGCGACGTGCCGTGATGCTGTCTGATGATCGCCACGATCTCCTCGGGCAAGCGGTATTCGCGGGCGAGTTCGACGCCCTCACGGACGTGCGCGGTGATGATCAGAGCGGAGAGCGTCGGCGAGGTGCGGTCGTGGGGGTTCTCGCTGCCCGCCTGGTTCTCGACGAAGAACCCGGGGCGGCGGACCTTGCCGATGTCGTGGTAGTAGGCCCCCACCCGGGCGAGCAACGGGTTCGCTCCGATTGCGTCGGCCGCCGTCTCCGCGAGGTTGCCCGTCATCACCGAATGGCTGTAGGTGCCCGACGCCTCGACCATCAGCCGCTTCAGCAGCGGGTGCGAGGGATTCGCGAGCTCGAGGAGACGCACGTCGGTCGTCACTCCGAAGACCACCTCGAAGAACGGGAGCAGACCATAGGCGAGGACGGAGGAGAGCAGTCCTCCCACGAGACCCCACCCGCCCGCGGTGATCGAAGCCTGCGGCCCGACCCCCGACGCCGCCGTGACGAGCGCGCCGGCCGCGCCCATGCTCACGGCGACCGCGCCGCCCGCGACGAAGAGCCTCCTGCGTTCGGTCATCGACGCGACGGCGACCACGGCGACGACGCTCACGATCAGCGCGCCCACGAGCGTGGCTCCGGTGGAGAAGCCTAGGAGCGATCCGACGACCGTGGAGCATATACCGACCACGATGCCGACACGATGGTTGACGAGCAGCGTCGCGAGCATCGCTGTGAGCGGCACCGGGAGAAGGAACGGCGGCGTCTCGGGTGCTAGCCAGACGACGAACCGCGTCATGTACGCCATCCCGACGACGAGCGTGCCGAGGATGAGCAGGTCGCGATAGCGCCTCCACACCCTGTCCTCGAATCGGCGCAGGTACGCGCCCCCGGCCAGCACCATGCCCGCCATCAGCAGGGCCGCGGCGGCGAGCGCGCCCATGGATCCGGCCTCGACACGGCCGAGACTGCTGACCAGCTTCACCTGCTGGCTCGTGACGACCTCTCCGCGGACGACGATGTTCTCCCCCGCCTGCTTCGCGACGACGACCGGGGCGACCTTGGCCTCGGCGGCCCGGCGCGCCTCGGAGGTCGCGGCCTCGTCGACCTCGAGAGTCACCCGCAGCGCGCGGCCCGCCACGTCGGCGACGAGCGCCCGCTCCTCGAGCCGCAGCGGCATGAGGCTCGCGTACTCGGAGGCCTGCAGACGGGCGTCGTCGAGATCGGCGGCACGGATCCGCCGGGACATGAGCGTGCCGACCAGCTGCTCGGCGTCGCGGGAGACGGTGTCGAGACCCGCGTCGTCCAGCGAGAGTGCGGTGCGCAGCGACCGCTCCGAGACGGCGATCTTCAGACGCGTCCGCAACCAGGCCTCCTGGCGATCGACGTCGCCCGGGAAGGCCCTGCGCGACGCCATGACCGACGTGAAGAGATCGCGCACGTCCCTTGCCGCGACCGGGGGGGCCTCGGCGTCGTGGACGTAGACCGGCGACACCGAGGCTCGGGCCTCCGCACGCAGGATGCGGCTCGCCGAGGCGTCGACGTAGTGGATGTCGCGGGTCGCCCGGTAGGTCCGCGGCGCGGGCTTCCCCGCGACCAACCCCACGGGAGCGGTGCCCACGGCGATCGGGATGGCCGCGAGCACCACGACCGCGACCGTCAGGGCGAGACGCTGCCCCGCGAACGACGCGAGCGGGCCTTCGCTCGGCCAGAAACGCTTGAACCTGTCGAACGCGCTCGCCATGTCAGTCCCGCCCGCGAGCGGCCGCCGGTGCGGCAGCTCGTTCCTCCTCGAAGGCGTGGTAAGCGGTCACTATCCGCTGGACGAGCCGGTGGCGCACGACGTCGCGCGACGACAGTTCGACGAACGCGATATCGTCGACGCCGGCGAGGATCCCGCGGACCTGCTTCAAGCCGCTCGCGCCGCCCGGAAGGTCGACCTGCGTCACGTCACCGGTCACGACCACCTTGCTGCCGAATCCCAGTCGCGTGAGGAACATCTTCATCTGTTCGGGAGAGGTGTTCTGCGCCTCGTCGAGGACGACGAAACTGTCGTTGAGGGTGCGGCCGCGCATGAACGCGAGCGGAGCCACCTCGATCACGCCGCGCTCCGTCAGGCTCGTCGACTTCTCGACGTCCATCATGTCGAACAGCGCGTCGTAGAGGGGGCGCAGATAGGGGTCGACCTTGTCGAAGAGCGTGCCCGGCAGGTACCCGAGCTTCTCGCCGGCCTCGACCGCCGGCCGCGTGAGGATGAGGCGGCCGACCTCCTTGCGCTTGAGCGCCTCGACCGCCATCGCCATCGCCAGGTAGGTCTTGCCCGTGCCCGCCGGGCCGATCCCGAACGTCACGGTGTTGGAGCGGATCGCGTCGACGTAGCGCTTCTGCCCCGCCGTCTTCGGCCGGATCGTCTTGCCGCGATGCGTCAGCAGCACGTCGGAGAAGACGCCGCTGGGGCTGGCGTCGCCCCGTTTGAGCATGTCGATGGCCCGATCGATGGACTCCACAGTGAGCTTCTCGCCCTGGATGAGGAGCTGCATCAACTCGCTGAAGAGCGCGGAGACGGCCTGTGACTCCTGGGGGTCGCCGGAGATGGTTATCTCGTCGCCACGCACCGAGATCGTCGACTCGAACTGGTCCTCGATGAGCTTGAGAAGATGGTCCCCTTCGCCGAGCAGGTCGACCATGTTGAGTCCGGCGGGGGCGACCAGACGGATCCGGGCAGCTTCGGTCACGCGAGCACCACATCCTTCCTTCGCGCCATCGGCGATTCTACCACTCGCCGAGCGCGAACGTGCCCTGAGAGCCGCTCAACCGCACGCGCACGACGTCGCCCGGACGCGACTCCCGCGCGGGCATGCGGACCTTGAGATAGTCCTCGCTCGTGCCGAGTGCATACCCGTCTTCGACGCGCTCCACCAGCACGTCCGCGTCGCCGCCGATCCTGCCGGCGAGATACGCTGCGCGCAGGCGCTCGCCGACTTCGCGCAGGAGGGCCGCCCGGCGGTGGCGCTCGCCGGGGGCGACGGCGCCCGCCATCGACGCCGCGGCGGTGCCGGGGCGCTCGGAGTACGGGAAGACGTGCGTCTTCGCGAAGCCGACGCGCTCGCACAGCGCGACGGTCGCGTCGAGGTCGGCGAGCGTCTCGCCGGGGAGACCGGCGATCACGTCGGTCGTCACCGCGAGGCCGGGAAGCGCATCGCGCGCCGCGGCGATCGCGCGCTCGAACGTGGCCGCGTCGTACGGGCGGCCCATCGCCGAGAGCACCGCGTCCGACCCCGACTGGAGCGGGACGTGCAGATGCCGGCACACGCCCGGCACGCACGCGAGGGACTCGAGCAGCCGCTGGGTGAGGTGCGCGACCTCGATGCTGGAGAGGCGCACGCGACGCACCCCCGTCGCGGCGACAGCGGTCACGAGGGCCGCAAGGTCGGAGCCCGCGTCGTCGTAGCGTCCGAGGTTGACGCCGGTGAGCACGACCTCGGGAGTCCCGTCCGCGACGAGCCGCTCCACGCCCGCGACGACCTCGCCGAGGGGGACGGAACGCGGCACGCCGCGCGCCGTGGGGACGATGCAGTACGCGCATCGGCAGTCGCATCCGTCCTCGACCTTCACCATCGCACGGGTGCCCGCATGGACCGCGGCCCCCGGCGCGCTCGGCGCGGCCGGGTCCGCCTCTCGCCCCAGGGCCTCGAGCGCCCGAGTTGCGACGAGCGACCTGTCGGGCTCAGCCACCACACTCTCCCCCAGCGCCGACACCGCGGCGGGATCGACCGACACGAGACACCCCGTCACGACGACCGGAACGCCCGCGCGCGCGAACCGGCGCACGACCTTGCGCGCCTTGCGGTCGGCCTCGCCGGTGACGGTGCACGTGTTCACGACGACGACGTCGGCGTCCTCCGGCGACGTCTCGACGAGACCGCAGGCCCGCAGGGACGCCGCTGCCGCCGCGCCGTCGACCTGGTTCACCTTGCATCCCAGCGTCACGACGGCGAACGACGGCCCGGCCTCGCTCACCCCAGTCCGCCGAGCTCGTACAGCGTCAGCGCCAGAGCGGCTATCGCCGCGGTCTCCGTGCGAAGGATCGAGGGCCCGAGGCCGACGGTCACGGCCCCCGCCTCGACCAGCCACTCGACCTCCGCGGTAGAGAGCCCTCCCTCCGGGCCGACCACGACGACGACCGCGCTGTCCGGTCCGGCGCCGGCGGCGCGCAACCCGGCGCCCACCGAGACCGCGCCCTCGCCCGCTTCCTCCCAGCACACGATCGCGGCGTCCGCCGCACTCACGAGCGAGAGCAGCGCCTCGAAGGAGACCGGCGCCGATACGCCGGGGACGTCCACGCGGCTGGATTGCTTCGCCGCCTGCGCGGCGATGCGGTCCCAGCGGGCGGCGCGCTCCTCACCCTTCGCCGCGTCGAGGCGCACGATCGAACGCGCGGCGGCGAACGGCACCACGGCCGCCACGCCGAGCTCGGTGGCCTGCCGCACGACGTCGTCGAGCTTCGCGCCCTTCGGCAGCCCCTGCGCGAGCGTGACGCGCGGACGCGCCGTGCGCGACAGCGTCTCCTCGACGACCGCCCGCACCTCTTCGCGCACACCGGTGAGGCGAGCCACGTTCGCGGTGCCGTCGGGTGAGACCACGACGACACGCTCGCCGGGGACCATCCGCAGCACGTCTCGCAGGTGATGGACGTCGTCCGACGAGAGAGGCAGCACCGCGTCCTCCCCTGCAGGGGCGAGGAGGCCCGCCAGGAAGAAGCGCGGGTGCGACATCAGCCGCCCAGCCAGTCCCGGAGGCGCTGCAGGGGCGTGCGACGCGAGCGATCGCCGAACGTGCCGGCGAGCTCGCGCAGGAGCTCCTTCTGGTGCTTCGTCGGCTTGCGCGGGACCTCGACGTCGAGATGGACGTAGAGGTCGCCTCGGCTGCCGCCGAGCCGCGGCATCCCGGCGCCTCTCACGCGCACCGCATCGCCGTGCTGCGAGCCGCTCGGCACGTCCACGTCGACGTCGCCCTCCAGGCCCGGCACGCTGACGACCCCGCCGAGCGCCGCCTGGGCGATGTCTACCGTCGCGCGCCCGTGCAGGTCGTCTCCTTGGAGATGTAGGTATTCGTGCTGGACGAGCGACACGCCGACGATGAGGTCGCCGCCGGACGCGCCGCGCAATCCGGCCTCGCCCTTGCCGCCGAGACGCACCGTGGTGCCGTCGCGCGCTCCGGCTGGGACGTCGATCTTCACGGTCTCGACCAGCGGCATCCGCCCGCTCCCGTCGCACGCCGCGCAGGGCTTGTCGACGGCCCGTCCCGTCGCGGCGCAGCGAGCGCAGGCCGCCACGGTCTCCATCATCCCGAACAGCGTCTTCCGGCCGACCCTACGCCGGCCAGAGCCGCCGCAGTCCGGGCACGTCACGACGGACCCGCCCTCGGCGGCGCCCGAACCGGCGCACTTCTCACACGGCGCGAGACGCTGGACGCGAAGCTCCTTCGTCACGCCGGTCGCGGCCTCCTCCAGCGTCACCCCGATCCGCGCGGTCATGTCGCGGCCCTCCGGGCTCGCCGGGCGCGCACCGCCCATGCCGCCCATGAATGCCGAGAAGATGTCGTCGAGACCGAAGCCGAACACGTCGCCGACGTCGGCGGGGAACCCGGTACCCATGCGGGGGTCCGCTGTGCCGTAACGGTCGTACATCGACCGCTTCTCGGGGTCGGAGAGCACCTCGTACGCCTCGTTGATCTCCCTGAAGCGCTCGTCGGCCTCTCCGTGGTCGGAGACGTCCGGATGCGTCTCGTGCGCCTTGCGCCGGAACGCCTTCTTGATCTGACTGTCGTCGGCGTCCCGAGACACCCCGAGGACGTCGTAGTAGTCCTTCGTCCCGCTCGCCACGCGCGTCACGCCCCGTACATCGCGCTGGAGAGGCCGTCGGCCACGCAGCGCACGGCGGACATCGCGCGGGCGTACTCCATGCGGGTCGGGCCGATGAGACCGACCACGCCGCCGTCCGACCCGCCGTACGCGGCCGCCACGAAGCTCAGCCGGCCGAGCTCGGCGATGTCGTTCTCGTGGCCGATGCGCACCGTCACGTCCTCGGCCGAGGCGCTCTCGCCGAGCGCACGCAGGAAGGCGACGCCGTTCTCGAGCACCGCCACGAGCGGGCGGATCACCTCGGGATCGGCGAACTCGGGCTGTGCGAGCAGCGCGGAGACGCCCGCGTGATGGAGACGGTCGCGGTCGGCCTCGACGAGGCACTCCGCTACGTCGGTGAGCAGCCCCGCAGCGACCGCGTCGCCGTCCGTGCCCGCGAGCGGTTCCCGCAGGGCGCCGACCTCGGCTGCGACACGGCCGTCGAGATGCGCGTTCAGCGTGCGTTCCGACGCGGCGAGCGCCTCCTCCCCGATGGGGTCGGCGAACTCGACCGGCCGGTTGACCACCTGCCCGCCATCGGTGACCACGACGACGAGGACCCGGCGCGGGCCCATCGGCACCAGAGAGACGCGGCGGATCCTCGCGCGGCGCGGCATCGGCGCCACGGCGACCGCGGCGTAGCCGCTCAGCCTCGCCAGCACCTGGGCCGTCTCGCGCATGAGATCGTGGAACTCGACCTCGAGCTCCCCGAGGGTCCGGCGCACGCCCGCCGCTTCCTCCGGCGTGAGACATTCCGATGGTGCGAGGTCGTCGACGAAGACCCGGTAGCCCGAGTCGGTGGGCACGCGCCCCGACGAGACGTGCGGCTGGAAGACGAGGCCCGTCTCCTCGAGCGCGGCGAGGTCGTTGCGCACGGTCGCCGGAGAGCAGCGCAGGCGGGAGCGGTCGACGATGGAGCGCGACGCGACCGGCTGGGCGCTGTGCACGTACTCCTCGACGAGCGCGGACAAGACGATGCGGCGGCGGTCGTTCAGCATGTGAGGCTCCTGTGGTTAGCACTCGACCCGCGCGAGTGCCAACCGATGGTAGGGCGCGCGGTTCGCGGGTGTCAAACCGTCCAGACCGCGCCGAAGACCTCGTTGCCGAGGAGCCAGCCTTGCTGGGTGGTGCGCCAGCGAGGTCCGTCGGCGCCGGCGTGGACCTCCACGAGGCCGCGCTCGCGGAGCTCTTCAAGCGTCGCCTTCAGTCCCGCCGCGTCGACCTGCGAAGTGGAGACGCCCGCCGTCATGCGCAAGCGCAGCATCACGTCCTCGCGCGCGGCGTCGTCGGGGGCGAGGTACTCCCCTCCCGGTGACGGTCCTTCGAGGACGAAGCGCACGCGGCCTCCCGAGGCGTCCACGGGGATGCCGGCGACCACGTCGAGACCCGCGGCCCGGTACGTCTCCAGCGGGAGCATGCTCGCCGCCGAGGGACCGGCGCCGAGGTAGGCGCCACCCGTCCAGTACACGATGTTGTGGCACGACTGGTAGCGGGACGCGGCGTAGTTCGCGACCTCGTAGCGCGGCAGGCCGGACGCGGCGAGAGCGACCTCGGCCGCGAGCATCATGTCCGCCGCGACGTCGGGGTCGGGAGCCGGCGCCTCGCCCGACGCGATCGCGGCGGCGAGCGGCGTGCCCTCCTCCACGGTGAGCGGGTAGACCGAGATGTGACGCGCCCCGCTCGCTACGGCGCGCTCGAGCGTCTCGTCCCAGGACGCGAACGTCTGGCCCGGCACGCCGCAGATCAGGTCGAGCGAGAATCGGACGTCGGCGCTGTCGAGCACGCGAGCGGCTGCGGAGGCCCGCGCCGCGGAGTGCGGGCGGCCCAGCGTGCGCAGCACGGCGTCGTCGAAGCTCTGCACGCCGAGCGAGATGCGCGTGACCCCGGCATCCACGAGCGCCGCGACGAGCGCGGGGCCGCACGAGTCGGGGTTCGCCTCGACCGTCACCTCCGCATCGTCGCGAAGGCCGATCTGCTCGCGCAGTCCGCGCACGAGCACGACGAGCGACTCGCCGAGGACGGTGGGGGTGCCTCCGCCGACGTAGAGCGTCGGCACGTCGGTCAGCAGGCCCGCCCTACCCGCAGCCGCCAGCTCGTCGACGCGCCGAAGCGCGGACTCGACGAACGGGACGAACTCCTCCTGGGAGCCGGGGACCGAGTGGAAATCGCAGTACGCGCACTTGGCGCGGCAGAACGGGACGTGCACGTAGAGCGAGACCGGCAGCGCGGTGCCCGGCGCCCGCTCAGTCATCGACCTTCAGGATGGCCATGAACGCCTCCTGCGGGACCTCGACGTTGCCGACCTGCTTCATGCGCTTCTTCCCCTTCTTCTGCTTCTCCAGCAGCTTGCGCTTGCGCGTGATGTCGCCGCCGTAGCACTTCGCGATGACGTCCTTGCGCTTCGCTTTGACGGTCTCGCGGGCGATGATGCGGCTGCCGATGGCAGCCTGGATGGGCACCTCGAACATCTGCCGAGGGATGATCGCGCGCAGTTTCTCGGTGAGCACCTTGCCCCGCGCGTACGCTTTGTCCTTGTGGACGATGAACGACAGCGCGTCGACCGGCTTGTTCGCAAGCAGCACGTCGAGCTTGACCAGGTCGCTCGGGCGGTAGCCGAGGAACTCGTAGTCGAGGGAGGCGTAGCCCTTCGTACGGCTCTTGAGCTGGTCGAAGAAGTCCATGATCAGCTCGGAGAGCGGCATCTCGTAGTGCATGTCGACCGTCGTCGGCGAGAGGTACTGCATGTCGACGAACGTCGCGCGATGGCCGTCACAGAGCTCCATCACCGCGCCGACGTACTCCGGCGGCACGAGGACCGTCGCCTTGAGGTACGGCTCCTCGATGCGGTCGACGGCGCCCGCCTCCGGCATGTCCTGCGGGGAGTGGACCACGACCTCCTCGCCGTTCGTGCGGAAGACGTGGTACTCGACGCTCGGCGCCGTCGCGAGCAGGTCGAGCGTGAACTCGCGCTCGAGACGCTCCTTGACGATCTCCATGTGGAGAAGACCCAGGAAGCCGCAACGGAAGCCGAAACCGAGCGCGTGACTGGTCTCGGGCTCGTAGATGATCGCGGGGTCGTTGAGGCGCATCTTGTCGAGCGCGTCGCGCAGCTCGGGGTACTGGTCGCCGTCGATGGGATAGAGACCGGTGTAGACCATCGGCTTGACGTCGCGGTATCCCGGCAGCGCCTCGGCGGCGCCGTGCTTCGCGAGCGTCACCGTGTCGCCGACCTTCACGTCGGCGGGGTCCTTCATGCCGGTCACGAGGTAGCCGACCTCGCCGACACCGAGCTCGTCGACCGGCGTGTGGACCGGGCGCCTGACGCCGACCTCCTCGACATCGGTGACGGTCTTCGTCGCCATCAGGCGGACCTTCATGCCCTTGGCGATGCGGCCGTCGATGACGCGGATGAGAGCGACGACGCCGCGATACGGGTCGAAGAACGAATCGAAGATGAGCGCCTTCAGCGGCGCCGAGGGATCGCCGACGGGGTGGGGCACGCGCCGCACGACCGCTTCGAGCGCCGCGCGCACGCCCTCGCCGGTCTTGCCGCTCGCGAGCACGGCGTCGTCGGCGGGGACCGCGAGGACCTCCTCGATCTCGTGGCGCACGCGCTCGGGATCGGCGGCCGGCAGGTCGATCTTGTTGATGAGCGGCACGATCTCGAGGTGCGCGTTCATCGCCATCAGCGCGTTCGCGACGGTCTGCGCCTCGACGCCCTGCGCCGCGTCGACCACGAGGAGCACGCCTTCGCACGCCGCGAGCGAACGGGAGACCTCGTAGGTGAAGTCGACGTGGCCAGGCGTGTCGATGAGGTTGAGCGTGTACGTCACGCCGTCGTCCGCGGAGTAGAGGACCCGGACCGCCTGGGCCTTGATGGTGATCCCGCGCTCGCGTTCGATGTCCATCGAGTCCAGGACCTGCTCCATCATGTCCCGGTCCTCGATGGTGTGCGTGAGCTCGAGCACGCGGTCGGCGATGGTCGACTTGCCGTGGTCGATGTGCGCGATGATGGAGAAGTTCCGTATGAGGCGGGGGTCGGTCGTCACCGCGCCAGCATAGCAGCCGACGCGACCCCGCGCACGGCCCCGCGCGCGCTTTACCCTCTTCGCGGGCGTGTGGTAGGATTGCCGGGTTCGTCCGCCGCCCCACTGCGCGACGGGCACTGACCACACGAGAGGAACCGAGAACGTGGCCAACATCAAGAGCCAGAAGAAGCGGAACCTGACGAACGCGAAGGCCGCCGCACGCAACAAGGCAGTCCGCTCATACGTGAAGACCGTCGTCCGCCGCGTGAACGAGACCGTCGAAGCGGGCGACAAGGCCGCCGCGGTGGCCGCGGAGCGCGTCGCCGCCCGTGCGTTGGACAAGGCGGCGAGCAAGGGCGTCATCCACAAGAACCAGGCGGCCAACCGCAAGTCGGGCATCCGCAAGCTCGTCGAGAAGCTCGAGGGCTAGCCGGCCCTCCCGCACACCGACAGCACCCAGCGTTCCAGCGCGAGCCGGGCATCCACCCGGCTCGTCTTGCGTCCGGCCTCCATCTCGGTGGCGTCCCGCAGCGCTCGCGTGAGCTGTTCCACGCGGAACTTCTCGGCCTGGCGCGCGAGGTTGCGCATCTGCCAGTCCTGCATGCCGATCTCGCGCGCTATCGCCGACTGCGACATGCCGCGGTCGAGGAGCGCGCGAACGCTGGTGAGGCCGCGCACGTGACGCACGGCCATCGCCTCGATGCGCTCCGGGGCGTCGCCCGAAGCGATGAGGTCGCTCATGAGCCCCAACGCCTTCCCGCCGTCCCGCATCCCCATCGCGTCGAGGAACTCGAAGATCGAGGGCGGCGCGGTGGACGCGACGACAGCCGCCACGTCGGCGCGCGACAGCATCACCGCTTCACCGGCGAACGCGCAGACTTTGTCGACCTCCGTCATGAGGCGTTGCAGGTCGTGACCGACCGCATGGACAAGCGCGTCCGCGACGTCGAGGCCGACGGTCTTGCCACGTTCCTGGAACATCCGCACGACCTCGCCCGAGTACTGGTTCTTCTTCGGAGCCGCGTACTCGAAGACGCCGCCGATGGCATCCACGGCCTTGTAGAGTCTCGTGTTCTTGGCGATCTTCGCCGCGACGAGCACCAGGCACGTCGTCAGCGAAGGATCCTTCGCGTACGCGGTGAGCTCTTCCAGGTCGGCGGCGGACATCTTCTCGACGTCGTCCACGACCACGAGACGCCGGCCGGCCATGAACGGCAGGGTGTTCGCCGCCGAGACGACCATGTCGGCCGTCGCGGTCTCCCCGTCGAACGTGTCGGAATCGAAGTCGGCGTCCCCCGCTTTCGCGATGCGGTCACGCAGGCGGCGGACCGCGGCTTCGAGCATCACGGGTTCCGCGCCGTGGATGAGGTAGACCGCCTTGAGGTCGCTCAGGTCGCGCGTCGCCATGCGAAGCCTTCCGCAGCCGGTCTGGAGCAGGACCCATTCTCGCACACGCACTCTCGCGGCTGCCACGGCCACGGCCGACCTTCACGGCCCACGCCGTCGCCGAGACGCGCACCGTCACGTCGCCGTCGCGATCGGTCCGCAACACGCGCGCACCGTAGGACGCGAGCAGCCGCAACGCCGTCGGCGTCGGATGCCCGAACGGATTGGCGGCACCCACGCTGATGACGGCAACGCGCGGACGCAGCGCCTCGAGTACCGTGTCGTTCAGGCCCGCCGCACTGCCGTGGTGCGGCACCTTCAACATGTCTACCCGGGGAAGCAGGCCATCGCCCGCGAGTGCGCCCAGGACGTCGGCCTCGGCATCGCCGCACAGCAGCGCCGAGAACCGCCCGAAGCGAGCGAGCAGGACGACGCTCCCCGCGTTCGCCGACTCCGGCTCGTCACCGGCGCGCGGCCAGAGGGCCTCGAGCCGCCAGCGGCCCGCTTTCGCGACACTGCCGGCCGCCACCGGAAGGACCGGGACACCGCGCACGTCGAGTCCTGCCGTCTTCTCGCAATCCGCCGTCTCGACCGCGCTGCCGGCGATCCAACCGGACCGCACGATGCCGCGCAGCCCCGCCAAGCCCGCCGTGTGGTCGTCGTGCGCGTGCGTGAGGATGATCCCGTCGAGCCGGCGGATGCCTTCCCGCCCCAGGGCGCGGCGCAGGGCCGTCCCGTCGGGACCGGTGTCGACGAGGACGGCGTGCGCACCGTCGCGCACGAGCACGGCGTCTCCCTGACCGACGTCGAGGACGACGATCTCCGACCCGGCAGCGACCGAAGGGCCCAGCGCCACCGCGACCATGACCGTAGTCGAAGCAAGCGCCAGACAGCGCGCGACGGTGCGGCTTCCGGGGTGCGGCCAGAACGCCCAGACCGCGGCGATCCCCGCGATCCAGGCGGGTATCGCGAACGCCGGGAGGCCCGCGGTCGGTATCGCGGCGCCCGGGAGCCGCGCGATCCACGCCGCGATCCACGCCGACCCCGCAAGCAGCATCGCGGCGACACGCAGGAGCAGCTTGGACGGTGCTGCGAGCGGGGACGCGAGCGCACCGCACACGCCGAGCGTGAGCGCGGGCGGGATGAGCGGCAACACGACGACGTTCGCTACCGGGGCGACGATCGAGACCATCCCGAAGGTCGCGGCGGCGACCGGCAGCGTCGTCGCCTGCGCGGTCAGGGTCCACGCGAGCGGCATGACGATCCGCTCGGACGAGCGCTCGGGCAGCGCCGCGCCCGTCCACTCGGTCGCCAGGCCGCCGAAGAACAGAAGTCCTCCGACGGCGAGCACCGACAGACGCAATCCCACGTCGAAGACCGACCACGGCTCGCACGCGACGATCGCCGTCACTGCCAGCGGCAGCGCCGCGAGGCCGTCCGCGCGCCGTCCCGCCAGGGTCGCGCTCCCGGCAGCGACGACCATGCCCAGCGCGCGCAGCGCGGAGCGCTGGAACCCCGTCACCACCGCGAATGCAGCGCCCGCCGCCATCGTCCCGAGCACCTGCGACCAGCGCGGGGCCCTCGCGCGGCGCAGCAGCGCACCGATACCCAGCGCGACGAGCCCGAGGTGGTCTCCCGAGACCGCGAGGATGTGCGATAGCCCGAGCGCTCGGAAGTCGTCCTCGACCGGGGTGCCGGCGACTCGCCTCCGGTCGCCGAGGAGTATCCCGGTGAGAAGATCGCCGCCCGCGCCCGGGATGTCCGCGACCCGGCGCGCGACCGCCGCACGCCAGCGCAGCAGCGCGCCCACGGGACCCGGGCGCCACCCGAGCGTGCGGGCGCGCCACGCCCGGCCGGACGCGCACTCCCCGCGACGGGCGGACGGCCGTGACCACGGCTTCGCGGCGTCGGGCGTGCGCAGGACCGCCGAGAACGCCACGGCCTGCCCGAGGGAGGGCACGGGCGTCGCTTCGGGCCAGCCCACGCGCACGACGGCGCGTCGCGCGACGGGAGCGGAGAGCCGCACGAGGACGACCGGTCCGTACTTCCCGTCCGCCGGGTCCGCCACGACGACGCCGCGCCAGTCGATCGCCCCCGCGTCCGCGCAGGTCGCGCCGGATGCGCGCCACCAGCCGCCGTACGCCAGCGACAGCGTCCCGCCGAGTGCGGCGCCGATGAGGACGACGCACGCTGCCCGCGGCCAGCGCGCCGCACGTGGGCGTCGCACGGCGTACGCGCAGGCCAGAGCGGCCGCGCACGCGATCCCCACCATCGCCCACGCCCGCTCGACGCCGCCTCCCGCGGCGTACGCGCGCCAGCTCGCCGACTCCCCCGCCGTCGCGCCCGCCCACAGCGCGACGGCGAACCACACCGTCGCGGGCAGGGTCGGACGCCGCGACTCGTGTTGCGGCGACGCTGCGCTCATCCCGCGGTGACCAGGTCGCGCAGGGCGTCGAGCTTCTTCGGGCCGATGCCGGGGACGCGCAGCAGGTCGTCGACTCGCCTGAACGGCCCGTTCGAGCTGCGGTCCTGGACGATCCTCTGCGCCGTCGCCGGCCCGATGCCCGGCAGCGTGTCGAGCAGCGCCTCGTCGGCCGTGTTGATGTCGACGCGACCACCGGGGCTCGCCCTCGCCTCGGCGGCGCCGACCGCCTGTCCCGACCCCGCCGCAGGTACCCCGGCGGCGGCCGCGCGCTCGGCTTCCGCTTGCGTCGGGACCCTCACCTGCTCGCCGTCCTGCAGCACGCGCGCGAGATTGATCGCATCGGCGCGGCCGGAGCCCAGCACACCACCCGCGAGCTCGATCGCCTCCCCGACGCGACTCCCGGCGGGAAGCTCGTAGACGCCCGGACGGCGCACGGCGCCGACGACGTGCACGAACACGCGCGGCGCCTCGACGGCGGCCGTGGCCGACGCTGACTCCGCCGGAGCGGTAGCGGCCGCTTCCGGCGCAGCGAACGGCTCCGCCGCCTCGGTCGCACGCGGCCAGAACCGCCACGCCGCCCACAGCGCGATCGCCACGCACGCCGCGACGAGCCACACCAGCGCGGACGAGGGCACGCCGCCGAGACCGGCGCGCGCCGCCAGCTCGTCGAGCCGTTCCTTGGTACCCTCGCGCACGGACGCCCCCTCACCCGGCGGGCGGAGGGGGCGTCCGGATCGTCACTCGCTATCTGACCACGCGGGCCTTACCGGGCTTTCACCGGTATCTCACCCGGCGACGATGCTCACGAGCCTCCCGGGGACGACGAGCACTTTGCGCACCGTCATGCCCTCGAGGTTGCGCACGATGTTCGGCAGCGCGAGCGCGGCGGCCTCGACGGCCTCGCTCGAAGCGTCGGCCGCGACGACGAGCCGGTCGCGGACCTTGCCGTTGACCTGCACCGCGATCTCGATCTCATCCGCGGCGGCCGCGGCGGCGTCGAAGACCGGCCACGCGCGGCGGTGCACCGAGCCGGTCCCGCCGAGCACCTCGCGCCAAAGCTCCTCGGCGGCGTGCGGCGCGATCGGCGCGAGCAGCGCCGTCACGCCCTCGGCGACCTCGCGCAGCAGCGCCGCGTCGCGCTGAGGAGCGGGCGTGTCGCGACGGTAGTCGTTCGCGGCGTTCACGAGCTCCATGAGCGCGGAGATCGCCGTGTTGAATTGAAAGCGTTCGATGTCCTCGCTCATGCGCCGTATCGTCACGTGCAGCGCACGCCGCAGCGCCTTCGCGGCCGCGTCGCCGCCGGCACCCGCGCCGCCACTCTCCCCGGCGATCTCGCCGACGAGCCGCCACACGCGTCCCAAGAAGCGGTGCATGCCGTCGAGGCCCTCGTAACTCCACTCGAGATCCTTGTCGGGCGGCGCCATGAACAGGATGTAAGCGCGCAGCGTGTCGGCGCCGTAGCGCGCGATCATGTCCTCCGGCGCCACGACGTTGCCCCTGCTCTTCGACATCGTGTGGCCGTCGAGCTTGACCATCCCCTGCGTGAGCAGGTTCGTGAACGGCTCGTCGAAGTCGAGCAGCCCCATATCGCGCAGGACCTTCGTGAAGAAGCGCGAGTAGAGCAGGTGGAGGATCGCGTGCTCGATGCCGCCGATGTACTGGTCGACCGGCATCCAGTAGCCGACCTTCGCCTTGTCCCAGATGGCGGCGTCGTTGCGAGCGTCGCAATAGCGCAGGTAATACCAGGAGGAACACGTGAAAGTGTCCATCGTGTCGGTCTCGCGCCGGGCGGCGCCGCCGCAGCGCGGACAAGTCGTCTCGTAGAACTCGGGGTGGTCGGCGAGCGTCTCGCCTTTGGTGATGTCGACGTCCTTCGGCAGTCGCACCGGCAGGTCGGCCTCCGGCACCGGCACGAGCCCGCACGCCGGGCAGTGGATCGCCGGGATGGGATTGCCCCAGTAGCGCTGACGCGAGATGAGCCAGTCGCGAAGGCGGAAGTTGATCGCAGCCTTCCCCGCCCCGCGGCGCTGCAGCCACTCGGTGACCGAGCGCATCCCCTCGGAGCCCTTGCCGGCGGGAAGACCGGTGAAGTCGCCCGACTGCACCATCACGCCCGGGCCGTCGTAGGCGACCTCCCAGGTCACGTCGGCCATCGTGCGCTCGCGTGTGGCGCCGAGCTCGGCCGCCAGCGGATCGTCGTCCGCCACCACCACCGGCGGGATCGGCAAGCCGTACTTGCGCGCGAACTCGAAGTCGCGCTGGTCTCCGCAGGGCACGGCCATGACGGCGCCCGTGCCGTAGCCCATCAGCACGTAGTCGGCGACCCAGACCGGCACCTTCTCGCCGTTGACCGGGTTCACGACGTAGCGGCCGGTGAAGGCGCCCTGCTTCTCGCGCTCGCCCGCCTCGCGCTCGACGGCCGTCTCGCGGGCAGCCGCGACGCGCAGCGCGGTGACGTCGGCCTCCCAAGGCGTGCCGCTCACGAGGCGCCCTACGAGCGGATGCTCCGGCGCGAGCAGGAAGAACGTGCAGCCGAAGAGCGTGTCCGGCCGCGTCGTGAAGACGGTGATCGTCTCGTCCGTGGGCTGTCCGGCCTCGTCGCAGAGCGTGAAGTCGACGTGTGCGCCCTCGCTGCGGCCGATCCAGTTCGCCTGCATCGTCTTGACGCGCTCGGGCCAGCCCGGCATCGCGTCGAGGTCGTCGAGGAGCTGCTGCGCGTACTCGGTGATGCGGTAGTACCACTGCTCGAGCTCGCGCTGGACGACGGGCGTCTTGCAGCGCCAGCACACACCGTCGCCGATGACCTGCTCGTTCGCGAGCACGGTCTTGCACGACGGGCACCAGTTCACGGGAGAGGACTTGCGCTCGACTAGGCCGCGCTCCCAGAACTTGATGAAGATCCACTGGCCCCAGCGGTAGAAGTCCTCGTCGCAGGTGACGACGGTGCGGTCCCAGTCGTAGCTGAAGCCCATGCGCTTGAAGGAGGCGGCCTGCTTCTCGATGTTCGCGTACGTCCAGGTGGCGGGGTGTGTGGAAGACTTGATGGCGGCGTTCTCGGCGGGAAGGCCGAAGGCGTCCCAGCCGATGGGATGGAGGACGGAGCGACCGTTCATGACGGCGTGGCGCGCGACGACGTCGCCGATGGTGTAGTTGCGCACGTGGCCCATGTGGATGTCGCCGGAAGGATACGGGAACATCTCGAGGACGTACTTCTTGGGCTTGGAGGCGTCCTCGACCGCGGCGTCCTGACGGTCGGCCGCCCAGACGGCCTGCCACTTCTCCTCGAACGCGTGCGGGTCGAACGGACGGGTCACGGGGGCCTCACATGTGACGGGGACGGTTCCCCCGCATGATAGCCGAGCAGGCCGCGTCAGACGACCTTCGCGGCGAGGCCGACGCCCCAGTGGCGCGCCTTGTCGATCTCGCCGTCGCGCAGCGGGCCGTACTTGCCCTTCACGATGAAGCGCTCGATGTTGCCCGCGCTGCGGTACCCGGCGCGATCGAGTCCGTCGGCGATGGTCTTGGCCGCGCTGCCCGGCGACCACCAGATGCGCGTCTCGAAGGAGGCGCCCACGCCCTTGCCCGCGGGCATCGAGTCGAGCCAGGAACGCATAGAAGGGCTCGAGAGGTCGGGTGTCCTGTTCGCCGGGTTCGAGCGGATACTCTCGCGCATGGCGTCCGTCGGGAGGCTGAAGCCGAGCAGCGGCGCGCCCGCGACGATGAGGTCGGCGCCGGTGACCACGTCCGCGGTCGCCTCCGAGGTGGACAGCGCCCGCGCATCTCCGCCGATGCCTACCGCGATGGCACGCGCGACGGCGGCCGTGTTACCCCAAAGCGATTCGTATACGACGATGGCCTTCATGTATATCCACCCTTCGTGTCGGAAGCCGTTAAACAGGTTCTCCCACAGGGGGTGGAGACGTCAAGGACGGGAACCGGGACTGGCCAACCGCCGTTCTAGCTCCGCGAACTCTTCGATCACCTCTCGCGCCTCGAACGCCCGATTGCGGCGGCCGACCGTCACCTGCCGCAGTATCCCCGCCCCTTCGAGTCTTGCCACCGCATCGTTCACCTGCGGCTTACTGCGGCCGAGAACCGCCATCGCGCTCTTCACGCTCAAGACCGGCGTCCCTGCCAGCATTCGAAGCAGCAGATCCACCGAGGACCCGGAACGGATGCGACCGAGCCGCGCGCGCCACTCGACCTCGATCTCGCGGCAGCGATCCTCGAAGACAGCGGCATCGTCCACCGCGCGGGTACACGCAGCGGCGAAGAAGCCGACCCATGCGTTGAGACCTTCATGCGCGGCAGGACTGCCGGGCGCGCCGCCGTGCCGGAACCCGGTGAGCCCGCTGATGTAGCCTTTCGCCCTGGTCGCAATGATGAGCGATATCGGTGGCTGGACGTGCGTCGACAGGCCGCGACGTCGGAGGACCAGATGCACCAAGGCGCGCCCGATGCGGCCGTTCCCGTCCGCGAACGGGTGGATGGTCTCGAACTGCGCATGGGCGATGGCTGCCTGCACCACCGCGGGCAGCGAATCGGAACTGCAGAACTCGCAGAGGTCGTCGAGCAGCGCCGGCACTTGCGCCGGCGGCGGAGGTACATACGCCGCCGAGCACGGGTTGTACGCGCTGCCGCCGATCCAGTTCTGGGCGACACGGATGCGCCCGGCGTGTGCTTGGAGGTCCGTGTCCCGCAACAGACGTCGATGGACTTCGAGGAGCGTTTCCGTGGTGAGTAGATCCCCGCCCTCGGCTGCGGTGAGCGCAGCGCGCATCGCCTCGATATTGCCCAGCACTTCTTCCGCGCTGACGTCCGCGGGCGACTCGCCCATCTGCCGTGCGGCTTCGGCTCGCAGAAGTCGCCGGGCGGAGACCTCGAGCCCCTCGATCCGTGATGAAGCCACGCATTCCGCTCGTATCAGGATGCGTGCGAGCGTCTCGGTGTCGGTGAGCGCGGAGACGCGGGTATCGAGCCGGGCGATCGCGGCTTCGGCATCGGCTACGTCCGCGGCCACTTCGCCGTCCAGAGATATCGGGCGATCGACCAGGGTGTCCGGCATGTACGCGTCGTATTCGCACGAGCGCCGGTCGGCCCGCGGCACGCCGCTGACCGCCTCGGAGATCCATCGCTGCCGGATGAAGTTTCCCATACCACACAACCTCTTTAGTAAGGTTTATAATCTAAACCTAACCAAGACGTCAAGCTGAAGGTCACCCAGGGTCTACGCGCGACCGTGTTCCCGGGCGATCGTCTGGGCGAGGACGCGATCGAGTGTGACGACTCGCCCGGCGCCCATCGCGTCCCTCGCGGCGAGCAGCGCGTCGACGAGGTCGAGCCGCGGCTCGTCGGCCATGATGCGCAACGCCTCGGTCACCAGCGGCGGATCCCACGAATCGAACGCGGCGGAATCCAGCAGCGCGAGCAGCGCGCCGGATATCTCGCGCGGGGACATGCCGAAGCGGCTGTGCAACACCCAGGCGGTCTCGGCGAGCACGCCCTCGGTCACGACGAGGCGCTCCTCGCACTCCTCGAGGTCGCGCACGAGCCGCTCGACGGCCGCGGCGTGCGGATCGGCCGGACCGGCGAGCACGGCGATCACCACGTTCGCGTCAGCGAGCAAAGGTGCCGTCTCCCGAGCTCACGTAGAGGACGTCGCCGACGCTCGCTTCCTGCTCCGAAGCGAAGTGTTCCTCGATGGCCTCGCGGTTCGTGATGGACCGAGGCTCGCGGCCGCCCATGTAGCGCGCCCTCACCTCTTCAGCCACCTCCAGCGTGGGACGACGCTTGCGCACGGTCGCATAGGCGCCGGCCACCTCGAAGACGAGCATGTCGCCCTCCTCGACGCCGAGGGCGCGACGGACCTCGACCGGAACGGTCACCTGGCCCTTCGACGTCATCCGCGCACGCGCCTCCATCGCTCCTCCTCGTTCGGTGATTCCTTACTTGTGAGGTTACTCCTTACCTGCGACACGGGCAAGGAGCGCGAACACCGCTTCACGGTCGAGTAGCGCAACGTCCTCTCGTCGCTCGAGCAAAGGCGACACATCCCGCTGCACCGCCGGCCAGTCGGCGGCCTCGAGACGCTCCCCAACGACGGAAGCCCAGCGCTCTGCCCGCTCTCCGACATCACCGTGCCCCCACTGCTCGAGCGCCGAGCGAAGCAGTCCGGCGTTCGGCGGCGGCTGGCCGGCGTCGCTCAGATACCAGACCAGGTCGTAGACGTCTCGGCCCTTGACCCAGTCCCCGGTGAGCAAGGCCGCCACCTTTCCGGCCATGAGCGAAGCCCGGTCGTGGTGCTGTATCCGCAGCGGCCGATGACGCATGACCGAGGTGACCTCGAGTCCGGCGCCCTCGGGCGGTCGCGTGTCCGTCTCGACTCTGACCGTGAACGTCTCGTCCGGGTGGGGGCTCAAGCCCAGCTCGTACATGAGACCCGACCAGCGCACGTCGATCCTGTCGATAGTCGTCTCCAGTCGAGAGCGCACGGCCACGTCGTAGCCTTCGAGCCGGAACGTGCCGAGGAGCGCGTCGGCGTACCGTTCGGGCTCGTAGCCGCCCTGCGGTCTTTCGAGACTGAAGTCGAGGTCCTCGGAGAAGCGCGGCAGCCCGTACACGAACCGAAGAGCGGTGCCGCCGACGAACGCGAGCGGTACGAACGCGCCTTCGGCCTGAAGCACGCCAAGGACGCGGGCCTGCAGGTACTCTCGGAGCACGTTGCGCGGCTGGAGAGCGGCCGGGGCATCCCGCAACGCCGCGCGGAGCACGTCCTTCACGTCCGCCACCCCCCTTGTTCGCCTTCCTGCTCGCGCAGGCCGAGCACGGCGTCCACGAAGTCGCGCACGTGGCGCGACCCCGAGCGTTCGGCGCCGGAGCGGAGGCGTTCGACGTCGACGCGCTCCAGGTTCTGCAGCCTGAGCTCGGACACCCACCTCGGATCACCGCTGTCCCGCTCCAGATACGCGAGGTCGAGAAGAGCCTTCTCCGACATCGCCAACAATGCGTTGTCGCCGCCGACGGCCTCCACCGAGGCTCCCCACAGCCAAGCGGGCTTGACGTGACGGTACTGGAACCGGCCGAGCGGAGTGTCCCGCTCTTGAGGCCTTCCGGTGGTGACGCTCGTGACGGCCTGCACCACGTCCGGGATGAGCCCGTGGTATGCGAGCGCCGACTGGAGACTGACGTACGACGGCTGGACTAGCAGGTTCGCCACGGCGAACACGTCGGTTCGCCGGCGCGCGTAAGGCTCTGCGAGCGCGTAGAGGCCTCGCCGCAACTGCACCAGGCGGCCGGCCTTCGTCCACCGGGACAGCTGACTCGCGACGTCGACACGGTCCACTTCGCCCGCGAGCAACAGGGACGACTCGAACACACCGAGATCGCCGACGGCCTCTAAGAGTTCGTCGTATCGCATGCTAACAATATGACATAAGCGTCATATTGTTGCAACACTTGACAGAATCGCACATATGACTACTATTCTGGTCATGTCAGAGACTCGCTCGCTCGCAGACGTCAAGGCCCACCTCTCCGAGATCGTCGATCTCGTCGAGAGTCAGCACGAGCGCGTCGTCATCACGCGCCACGGCCGGCCTGCGGCGATCATACTGAGCACCGACGACCTCGCGGGCCTGGAGGAGACGCTCGACATCCTCTCCTCGCCCGGGGCACTGGAGGAGATCCGCGCCGCGGAGGCCGACATCGACAGCGGAGCTTGTCTCACGGCAGCCGAGTTGCGCGCCAAGTACCTGTCGAAAGGCTAGTACCGGTGCCGTCCTACGAGCTCAGGTTCGCGGCTTCGGCCGAGCGCATGCTGGCCCGTCTGCCGGAGTTCGCCGCCGCCGCGATCGTCGAATTCGTCACGGGGCCGCTTCTGGAGAGCCCGCATCAAGTGGGTAAGCCCTTGGGACTCGAACTGGACGGCTACTACTCCGCGAGACGCGGCGCATATCGCGTGATCTACCGCATCGAGGACGAAAACGTGGTCCGGGTAGTCAGGGTAGATCACAGGGCCGACGTCTACCGACCTCGGTAGGCCTCACCCGACGACGACCACACCGCTCACGGCGGCGTGCGCTCGAGCGTTCGCCGAGTACAGCGTGGCGCCGAGGCGCTCGGCGAGCGCGGGCGCGAGGGCGTCGTAGAACGAGCAGCCCAGCTCGCGGCACTGGGCGAAGGCGGCCGCGGCGAGAGCGTCGTCGAGTCCGAGGACGGTGAGGTCCGCGCCGCGCAGGCTCGCCCACGTCCGCTCGCCGAGGTCCGCTCCCCCACGCCGGACCGCCACGGCGACCACCTCGTGGAAGAAGTGCGAGGAGACGACGATCCTCACGCGGTCCTCGCGGTGGTCTTCGAGCAGCGCCAGCGCCGCGTCGCGGCCGGCCTCGGGCTTGATCCACTTCACCCCGACCGACGAGTCGAGCACCACGAGAGGGCACTCACCCATGCTCGGCGTCTTCCCCGCGCACGTCCGCCAGGTAGTCGACGCCGGAGCGATCGTCGGGTCCCCACGCGCGCGCGATGTCCTCGAACCCGTCGAGGGCAGAGTCGATGCGCCGCCGCCGCTCCTTCGCGTACGCCGCCGACTTGCGCTGCGTGACATACGCGGCGGTCGCCTCGCGGATCACCGCGCTGCGCGTGAGACCATCCATCGCCGCGATGCCATCCACCTCGGCGACGAGGTCTTCGGGCAGAGAGACGCTGAACTTGTCGACGGGCATGGGCTGAGACCTCCCGGAAGGTCGTACCGTGCGGTCGTACCGATGGTAGCACCTGGGTGAGGAGGCGACAAGCGCACCCAGCAAACGCGAAGGCCGCCTCTCGGCGGCCTCGCAGCCCCGGGTCGCGACCCGGGGAAAGTCGTATCCCTCTTGTACCCCTGCGTCAACGCACACGTCAGGTGCCGCGAGACACTCCCCTCCTGCTATCCTCATCCCAGTACTTCCCTCCCACCTCCTCCGGAGGTCCTATGCTCGTCTACCAGGCGACCAAGTCCGAGTTCATGGACCACGTCGATCGTGACGTGATCGTCGAACGCATCAGTGACGCCTTCCGGCAGCGCGTTCACCGGCCCGCCGCCAGCGAAGTCCGCTCGTGGCGCAACTCGATGCAGTACATGTACAAGGTCCTCAACACCGACCGCATCCCCGCCACCTGCGGTGTCGCCATCGAGTTCGGAGTCCCATACACCGGGAGCCGTATCGACTTCCTGCTCACCGGCCGGGAGTCTGCCGCCGATGAGTCAGCGGTCATCATCGAGCTCAAGCAGTGGGACAAACTCGAGGCTGTCTATGGTAAGGACGGCATCGTCCGGACCTTCGTAGGCGGGGGTCACCGCGAGGTCAGTCATCCTTCCTACCAGGCGTGGTCGTACGCGAGAATGATCGAGGACTACAACGAGGCCGTCCGCGACGCCCAGGTCGTCCTGCAGCCCTGCGCGTATCTCCACAACTACTGTCTCGCTGACACCGATGACCCTCTGCTCGACCCTCGCTACGCCGAATACCTCGAGAAGGCGCCCGCGTTCTGCAACGGCGACGTGCCTCGCCTGCGCGATTTCATCTGCGGCCGCATCAAACTCGGTGACGACGGCGAAGTCCTCTACCGCATCGAGTCGGGCAAGCTCAGGCCGTCCAAGTCCCTGCAGGACGCGCTGACCGGCATGCTGGCCGGCAACGACGAGTTCGTCATGATCGACGACCAGAAAGTCGTCTTCGAGACAGCGCTCGAACTCGCCCGCCAGTCATACAAGACCGGGCGAAAGAACGTGCTCATCGTGCGGGGCGGCCCCGGCACCGGGAAGTCCGTCGTTGCCGTGAACCTGCTCGTGCGCCTGACCGCCGAGGATATGGTCTGCCAGTACGTGTCCAAGAACAGCGCGCCGCGCAACGTCTATTCCAAGCTGCTGCAGGCGCGACACAAGAAGGCGTTCATCCAGAACCTGTTCAAGAGTTCGGGGATGTACCTCGAGGCGCCCCGCAGCGGCTTCGACGCGCTAGTGGTGGACGAGGCGCACCGTCTCAACGAGAAGTCCGGGCTGTTCCAGAACCTCGGTGACAACCAGATCGCCGAGATCATCGACGCATCCAAGTTCAGCGTCTTCTTCATCGACGAGAACCAGCGCGTCACGATCAAGGACATCGGCACGGTCGACGACATCAGACAGCTTGCCAAGAAGGCCAGCGCCGACGTCTACGAGACATCCCTCAACTCTCAGTTCCGCTGCAACGGCTCCGACTCCTACCTCGAGTGGCTCGACGACGCTATCGGTATCCAGCCCGCCGAGAACGGGCGCACTCCGAATCTCGACTACGACTTCCGCGTGTTCGACGACCCGAACGAGATGTTCGCGGCCATCGCGCTCGCGAACGTGAGCAACAACAAGTCGCGCGTGGTCGCCGGCTACTGCTGGGAGTGGCCGACGCCCAGCAAGGGCGACCCCGACTACCACGACGTCGCTATCCCCGAATTGGGTTTCGCTAAGAGTTGGAACCTCGATACCACCACTACCTGGGCGATCGATCCGGATTCGGTCCACCAGATCGGCTGCATCCACACCGCGCAGGGCCTCGAGTTCGACTACGTCGGCGTCATCATCGGCGACGACATGCGTTTCGAAGACGGTCGCGTCGTAACCGACTACAAGCGCCGTGCGAAGTCGGACCAGTCGCTCAGGGGTATCAAGAAGATCGCGGATGCCGACCCCGCCCAAGCGCAGCGCCTTGCCGACGAGATGATCCGCAACACCTACCGCGTGCTCATGACGCGCGGGCTCAAGGGCTGCTTCGTGTTCTGCACCGATCCGGCACTCGCCGAGTACTTCAAGACGCGGCTGCCTCGCGCCTACGCACCCGCACGGCAGAACCCGCTGATGGCTGCCGAAGGCCAGCCGGAGGAGTGACTGCGACACGCGTATGCCGTGGTGGGACTTACCCCCGGTAGACGGCCTGCCCATGCCAATCGAGCAGCTCACGGCTCGGATACGACGCCGGATCGCTTGGCAGGTGCAGCCTGTCGCCTTGATGCTCGTAGTAGGCGCGACCGTTGTTGTACTCCTCGCGCAGGGCATCGCTGATCCGGAAGGCGTAATCCGGCGTGACGGTGACGTAGCCCAGGTCGAACAACTTATGCACGTCACTGCGCAGTAGAAGGCCGTTATCGACCGAATGAGCGCCGCCTTCCGCATACGGCTTGATGTGCGCGGCCTCGAGCACGGATAACGAGTGCTCGCCCGTGACTGCACACGCGCGGCCGTACGCGTCGAGCACCTCGACTCGGAATATGCCCTGCCCCAGGCGCGGCGAGATCTCAACAGGCTTGCCGTACCTTGGTGCGTCCTCTGCCACGAGCGCCGACGCGCCTCCCAGACCCTCGGCGCGCGCCATGCACTCGGTGAAGATGCGCAGACCCTCGCCCTCGGTCAGGGAGTATGTCTTGCCTGTGACGATGTTGGGCGCCCAGTCGTCGGCATCCGGAACCCACAACTCCCGCGGAAAGAAGACCGGCGCTGCGATCATCACGCAGCCGACATCGTAGTCGCCAGCGCGGTTGGACGGCTGGGACTTGAAGCGATTTCGGTACTTCTCGATGCGGCGCCTCATCTCGGCGAAATCGCTCGCACCGTTCTTGACCTGGAACGCCTCCCATGCGAGCCAGGCAGGCAAGACGCTGGAGTTGGCGAAGTATCCGAAGCCCGCGATCGCGTTGTACGGTGCCTTGAGACGGAAGAAGAACGGCGACCCTACGGGGACAGCGCCGAAGCTCCCGCCCGAAGGTTTCCAGAAGTTGACCTCGTCGATCCCCGGCTGCGAGCCGAGGAACGAATACCAGTCGTAGTCGGTGTTGGCGACGAATCCCCTCATGAGGCGATGGTATGCCTTGCTGGGACAAGCGCCAACACGTCCAACCGCAACACAGAACGACCCGCGCTCTCGCACGGGTCGTCTCAAAGTCTCTGGTGGAGCCAAGGGGGATCGAACCCCTGACCTCATGGCTGCCAGCCATGCGCTCTCCCAGCTGAGCTATGGCCCCACGTCTGGGCGCGCCGAAGCGCAAAAAGGAGTATACCAACCGCTTCGGGCCGGTCAAGCCGCCGCGTTGCCTCAGAAAGAATGTACTCGAAACCGATTCGATGCCTCAGAAGAAAAGGTACTCGAACCGGCCCACGCCGGATCGACCGGCGAAGGGCCACGAGGATGCCGCTTTCGATGCCAGAGAAG
>Ga0265292_1000592_pt1 | contig 46969 bp, 40 predicted proteins | sample Munlanlewell296A_FD_189080 | JGI IMG/M metagenome (GOLD analysis project Ga0265292, IMG submission 189080) | Leachate microbial communities from a municipal landfill in Southern Ontario, Canada - Leachate well 296A | ecosystem: Engineered > Solid waste > Landfill > Unclassified | place: Canada... | reverse complement strand
TAGTCGTCCCTGAAAAACAATTTAACATTTTTTGAAATAAGGGGTTGCGTTTTTTTATCGGCGCTCTAAATTGCAGGAAAGGCTGATGGAACAGCTAAAAACCGGCAAAATAGGAGCGTTCGATGAAAGCTAAGAATCCTGATCCTCAAAAAGTTTTGTTTTCTTTTTCCACTCGTTTGCTGGATATTCTTGATCGCGAGCACCCGATGGTCAAGCTGGCTGACCAGATCGAATGGTCTGGGTTTGACGTGGCGTTTGAGCCGATGTTTTGCGTCGATAATGGCGCGCCTGCGATCCGCACTCGGCTGATGGTGGGTTTGCATTATTTGAAGCACGCGTTTGACGTCAGCGACGAAGAAGTGGTGGCTCGCTGGGTGGAAAATCCCTATTGGCAATATTTTTGCGGCGAGGAATATTTTCACCATAAGCTTCCGATTCATCCGACGAGCATGACCAAGTGGCGAAACAGGATTAAGGCCGAGGGACTTGAGACGCTGCTTGAGGAAACGATCAAAGCCGGATTGAAGATGAAGGCCGTTACTCCGCGGCAGGCGCAGACGGTCGTGGTCGACACGACTGTTCAGGAAAAGGCGGTGGCATTTCCGACGGACGCCCGGCTTTATCACAAGGCGAGGCAAACGCTGGTGCGAGCCGCGCTGCAACTCGGATTACCGCTTCGTCAAAGTTACGTCCGCAACGGCAAGTATGCCTTTATCGCGTATCACCGCTATGCGTCTGCCCGTCAGTACAATCGTGCGAAAAAGCCTTTAAAAAAGCTTAAAACGTATCTTGGCCGCGTGATCCGCGACATCGAGCGAAAACTGCTCGACCAGCCGCATTTGTCAAAGCAGTTTCAGGAACTTTTAGAAAGAGCCAAAAGAATCTTCCATCAGCAGCGGCACGATAAAAATAAAATCTACAGCGTCCATGCCCCCGAGGTCGAGTGCATCGCCAAAGGAAAAGTTCACAAGAAATACGAATTCGGCTGCAAGGTAGGCCTGGTCACAACGGCGAAAAATCCATTCGTTATTGGCATATCGGCCTTTCACGACAACCCCTACGACGGCCACACACTCGCGGCCTGCCTTACTCAGGCACAACGTCTAAGCGGAGCCGATATCCAAACGGTGCTGACGGATCAGGGCTATCGCGGGCACGATTACACCGGTTCCGCCGCGGTCCACATCGTCGGACGCGGCTTTAAAAAACTCACGCGACCCTTACGAAAATTGTTCAAGCGGCGAAGTTCGATTGAACCGGTGATAGGCCACGCGAAAAGCGAGTGTCGATTGGGCCGAAATTACCTCAAAGGCCAGGAAGGCGACAAGATGAATGCGATCCTGGTTGGCTGCGGGTATAACCTCCGCCGCCTGCTGCGGCATTTTTTATTGTGCCTGCAATCTTTGGCCAGGATTTTTGATCATCCGCGTATTCACACTTGCCGCATTGCGGCGTGATCTTTTAAAATTCGACTTTTTCAGGGACGACTAATTATGGCGATAACGTTACAAATTAGTTGCCTCCGGAGCAGCTTATCAATCCCGACTCGCAATCGTCGCCTATTGGACGATTGCGAGTTTTTGTTTAACGTCATTGCAATAAGGTGAGTGGTTACGGTTTTGCGGTATGTCGCGGCTTGCCGATTTCTTTCCAGTGGGGATCGAGTCTGGCGGCGTTATCGTACGCGGCGGACATGTACATGGCGTCGACCAGCGCAATGCGCACCATGGCTTCGGCGACGGGAGCTACTCTCGGCAGCAGGGTGATATCACGCCGGGTGATGGCGGAGAGTTTTTTCTTTTCCATGGTGTAGACGTCGATGGTGTCCTGATCCTTGGAGATCGTGGGAGTGGCTTTTACCGCGATACGGATGACGATATCCTCGCCGTTACTCATTCCGCCGAGCAGTCCGCCGCAATGATTGGTGTGGAAGCGAATGGCGCCGTTTTCCACAAAAGGCTGATCGTTCCATTGCGAACCCGTCATCGTGGCGCATTTGAACCCATCGCCAAATTCCATGCCTTGTACCGCTCCGATGCTCATGATTCCCTGGGCGAGAGTGGCTTTGAGCTTATCGAATATCTGTTCGCCCCAACCGGCGGGTACTCCGCGGGCGACGATCTCGATAATTCCGCCAGCGGTGTCTCCTTCGTCACGGACCTTGTGCAAATCCTCTTCCATTCTTTTGCCGGCTTCCAGGTCCGGACAGTTGATATCGTTTTTGCGATAGTTGGCTTTGATTTGTTCGTAGGTCATATCGCGCATTTTGATGCCGTGACTTTCTTTGGTATAAGCCAGCACTTCGATGCCATCACGATCCAAAATCACCTTGGCAATCGCGCCGCCCGCCACCCGACCGACGGTTTCGCGCCCGCTGGAACGACCCGCCCCGCACCAGTCGGCATATTGGCCATACTTGACGAAAAATGTGAAATTGGCATGTCCGGGGCGAAAGACATCTTTGACCGCGCGGTATTGCTCGACGTGGACCTGCTGCGTATCGACGTTGTAAATGATCATGCCGACTGGAGCGCCGGTGGTGACTCCTTCGAGCATCCCGGCGACGATTTCCACCTGGTCGGTTTCCTTTCGCGGGGAGTCGATCGGGCTTTGTCCGGGCCGGCGCTTGTCGAGTTCCGCCTGGACCATTTCGCGGGTGATTTTCAATCCCGGCGGGACGCCGTCCACAATGGTCATCAATCCCCGACCGTAGGATTCTCCGCAACAAGTAACCCGGAACATTCTACCAAAAGTATTTCCCAGCATTCTGTATAAACCTCCAATATTTCCTTAATTTACCAATTTCATTTTAGCGCCAAGGTGTTGCATCAGGTTGGCGAATTCCGGAAACGTTACGGCTACTGCTTCAGCCCCGCTGATCGTTACCGGTTCCGCTGTGAGCAACCCTGCCAACGCCAAAGACATTACTACCCGATGATCACCGTGTCCATCAACCGTTCCACCGTGCAGGGGATTATAATCGATTTCCAGGCCGTCGGGAAGTTCCTTGATTATTGCCCCGAGTTTTTTCAGTTCGGCGGCCATTACGGCGATCCGATCCGTCTCTTTGATACGCGCCTGAGGAACGTTGTAAAACCTGGTTTTCCCCTGGGCGAAGCAGGCAGTAACCGCCATGGCGGGAAGGGCGTCGGGAGTGGCGTTCAGATCGAGATTTACACCGTGCAATTGATTTTGGTTCACAATAATAGCCTCACCGGTGATTTCAATTTTTGCGCCCATTTGTTTTAGATAATCAACGACGGCTTTATCGCCCTGGGTATCGTTCATATCCATGCCGATCAACTGTACGTCCCTGCCGGCCAGGGCGGCGGCGCATAAAAAGAAAGTCGCCGATGAAAAATCGGCGGGAACTTGGCATTCAAAATCCCGGTATCCTTGCCGTCCGGGGATTGTAAAAGTTTGAAAATCATTATTCTGATAGTTGATGCCCAGCCGGTCGAGCCAGGCGAGAGTCATTTCCACATAGGGTTTTTCGTTGAGCAGTTTTACAACAATTTCCGTATCACCGGCAGCCAGAGGACAATTTACCAGGAGCGAGGAAAGATACTGGCTCGAAATGGCCTCTATTTCGGTGCGTCCGCCGGTGAGCGGGCCGTGAACGATATAAGGAGCCAGACCGTTTTGCCGGGCGCTATGGGCTACGGCTCCTAATTCATTTAGGCTTTTGAGCAGGGGGGCTGCCGGTCGGCGGCGAATCTGATCGTCGCCGGTAAAGACGGCCATGCCTTTGTCCAGAAGTGCCCCCGTTCCCAACGCCAACCGCAACGAGGTTCCCGAGTTGCCGACATCGATCACATTATCGGGAATCTGGGGAATACCGGAAAAACCTTCGACCTGCCAGACCGAATTATCGTTGGTATTGATTTTGGCGCCGAATGCCCGAAAGCAATTGACGGCGGAACGAGCGTCGAGGCTATCCAGTGGTGAACGAATAACCGAGCGGCCTTTCGCCAACGAGGCAAAGGCGATGGCGCGGATGGTATGTGATTTCGATCCCGGCATGCGGGCCTGACCGGCCAATTCAGATTGTGCGGAGATTAACTTCATTCTTTAATTTTAACAAAAGTTCGCGAGAATAAAAGATTTGAACCAAGCAATTTTTTATTGAAGACCAGTAAGGACCCGATAAAGAGCATCCGGGGTATCCACGATTACGTTTGCTCCGTGGTCGATTAATTCCTGTCGTTCGCGAAACCCCCAACTTACACCGATGGCGAACATTTTAGCTCGGTTGGCCGTCTGCATGTCGGTCGAGGTGTCTCCGACGTAAGCGATCTGTTGCGGAGGTAGCTTCAAGGCCTTTGCGATTGATAAAGCTCCGGTCGGGTCTGGCTTGCGGGGTTTATCATCACAATCACCCACAACCGCGGAAAATCTAAAGCGGCCAAATAGCCGCTCCAGGGTCAATTCCACGAAATTTTGTGGTTTATTCGACAGGACGGCCAGTTTGATATTCTGGGCAGATAGATTATTGAGCAGGTCTTCGATTCCAGGATAAGGCAGGGTAGTGTCAAAACAATGCTTTGCGTAATAGTCGGTCATCAGGACGATCAGTTGCTCCACCAGGTCCTGGCGATTTTCCGGAAGTGCTTTTCGGCAAAGTTCCGTTCGACCGGTTCCCACCAGGTAACGGTAATTGTCCAGACGATGCTGAGGCTGACCTAATTTGGCCAAACCCCAATTCGTGGCGTCGGCTAAATCCTTTAGCGTGTCGGCCAAGGTTCCGTCGAGATCGAAGATGACGGCGGGATATCTTATGTTCATGTGATTGACCTTATTTTGGTTACTCGCCGGGAGTACGGCGTGTGAATGTTTCATAATGGGCAATATCTTTTAATGGACGTTTGGGAACATGTAAACGGTCATTTTCGTCGAGCCAGTATTTGATGGAACCTGCCATTTCTTCCATGACCGGTTGCTCGGCCGGGTATCCCAAAGCCAGAACTCCGAAGATATGATAATCTGCCGGTATTTCATACTGTCGCTTGACAACATCGTGATTTACGACCGACCCGATCCAGCACGACCCGACATTTTCATTCCAGGCCGTCAGGATCATATTTTCCATTGCGGCACCTGCGTCGGAGCTGTTAACGGGATTTAATTCCTGATCACGGACCAGCACGATGATGTATAGGGTCGGTTGTTTGCCTGGCGGTGGATTACGTTTGGGTTGGACATATCCCGCCCAGGCCAACTGGTGAAACAGCAGATCGCAGTTTAGCGGCTCGCGCACAACGATAAATTCGAGTACCTGCCTATTAGCGGCGGAAGGGGCGATTCGACCGGCGTTGAGAATACGGTCAATAAGGTCCGGAGAAATGGGCTTTTGATTAAAGAGTCTTATCGTGCGTCTGGTAGTGATTGTTTGATATGTATCCACGAAAAACTCCTAAATGGCTCCTATGTCCAATCAATGCATCTATAACATAATTACAAGGTGGCTTCAATCCGCGCAATCGGTCCGTGAACACGTACCCGAACAATCCCGAAACTTTATCTTCCAACCGACATGGCGGTTCCCAATTGTCGGTAGTCCTGGGAAGTTATTGCCGGACAATTCGGCATGACCTGGTTATAGCGGACCAGTCGAGGTTTGTTGTTTCGCAGGAAGACAATATCCCAAAAATCAATATTCCGTACCTTGTAGCGGAAATCGATTTCCATATCAACTTGCTGGAGTAATTCATGAAGGTTAAGATCGCTTCGCCATCCGATCTTGGTAAAGACGGGGGAGAGCACTTTTTCGAGCCAGGCCATTGCACGAAAACCTGACTGAAAATGATTGATCATCACGATCCGACAGCCGGGTTTTCCCACGCGTTTGATATGATTTAAAAGACAAACCGGGTCGGAAACGACGGTGACGACCATGCTGATAAGAATATGATCGAAGCTGTTGTCCTTAAAGGGCAGAAACATGGCGTCGGCGATGGCCAGAGAGGCATTGGTCAAGTTTTCTTTTTCTATGCGTTTTGCCGCCTTTTTCAACATCCCTTCAGAAATGTCAATACCAACCACCTTACAGTCGCGGGGATAGGTTTCCAGAGAAACCCCTGTTCCGATTCCGATATCCAAAAGGCGTTCGCCCGGTTGAATCTGCATGTGTTCGACGGCGTCCCGTTGCCGGCGTCGGATCATATTTGCGGCGATGTTGTCGTAAAAATAGGCCTGGAGATCGTATATCCTTCTGGTCGAATGTTCTTCCATACCCATATTTTCAACCCTCGATGTAAAAATGATTATGCCGTGAAGTTTATCGCTATATTCGCTCGATAGCAAGGAACTTTTATACTCATTTATGATAAATAAAGGTATACGTTAAATGATTTATGGCAATCTAGTATCAAGTGTTTTATAATCACGTTTCTTTTGGGAAGGTAAAACAAGATTTTGAGAGGTTAAGCCAATGAATTTGATAACGGGTGCGACCGGTTTGCTGGGAAGCCATATTGCCGAACAATTGCATAGTCGCGGTGAAAGAACCAGGGCTCTGGTTCGTCGAGGGTCGGATACCTCCTTTCTGGATGGTTTGGGAGTGGAAAAAGTTTTTGGCGATTTATCGGATCGTGCCGCTTTGGAAAAAGCGGTTCAAGGGGTAACGCGGGTGTATCATTCCGCGGCCAAGGTCGGGGACTGGGGTCATTGGGATGAATTCCAGAAAATCACCATCGACGGCACGCGAAATCTGCTGACCGCGGCGAGCGCGGCGGGAGTCGAGCGTTTTTTGCATATCAGTTCCATCAGCGTTTATGGTTACGTGGATGGCGAGGGGGTTGTTTTGGATGAAACCGCGCCGCTCGGGACGAATCTTTATCGCTGGAGTTATTACAGCAAGGCGAAAGTCATTGCCGAGAACATGGTATGGGATTGGCATCGTGAAAAAAAGATCAAAGCCACCGTCGTTCGGCCCAGTTGGCTTTATGGTCCCCGCGACCGGGCTAGTATCGGGCGACTGATCGGCGCGATTCGAACCCAACGGGCGAAGATCATTGGGGACGGGGAAAATCGGCTTAGCCTTTCTTATGCCGGTAACGTAGCGGAAGGGGCTATTCTGGCCGCCACCAAGCCCGAAGCTCTCGGACAGGCGTACAACTGCTGCTCCGATGGCCAGATCACCTTGAGCGGCTACATGAATGCCATCGCCAAAACATTGAACGCCCCTGCCGTGGAAAAAAAAGTGCCGTATCAAGTGGCCAAAACCGTCGGTTTTCTGATGGAGGTTTTCGGCAGGATGACGGGGCGAAAAGAACCGCCGATGATTTCCCGTTATGCCGTGTGGCTTATGGGAAGGCGAATTCTGTTTTCCAACGAAAAAATTCGCAGCCTCGGCTGGACCCCGACTATCAATTATGAAACCGGAATACCAATGACGGTTAAATGGTACCTGGAAACAACTAAATGAATGATAAAATCCTGTTACAACAGCCCCAGCGAAAATTGCAGTAGTTGTATGCAGTCTTCCGATCCGATCGGAAATTCCGCCAACGGGGCGAGGTGGAACGTCTGAGGCCGGACCAATTGGGAAAGCGGGGTAACCTGGTCCATTAGTTCCGAATCGTCATCGGTATGGACAAGCCCGACCAGATGGCCGAGTTCATGCGAAGTTACATTAGCCACTCCGGTTACAAACTGATCCTGAGTCAAGCTGGGATCGTGTAACTGTCCACCGGTAAAAATCACCGCTCGGTCGGTCAAATCCTGGTTGTACCAGTCCACATCATCGGCCAGACCGAAAAAACTCCCGCCGCTGCCGGAAACAAAGACCACGCTGTGAGGTCCAGATGGTTCCAGGCTTTCATAGGAGGAAATAATTTGTATATTCAAATTTAGATAATCCGCCCGCACCAGAGTTGTGATCTGAGCCGCCCATGCGGCGGTATTATTCGGAATTACCGCGGAAAACGGCAGCACATTTGAAAACTGGTCCCCCCCGATCTGAAGATTCGAGGCGCCGTTATAATTTAAATAAACAACCTGCATGGGGGGGGTGGAAATATTTCCCGACCCGATTGTAATGACAACGTCATACATGAAGTTGCTCGCTCTGTTTTGAGCCACAACCAAATAATAATTTCCAGCTTTTCGTACGGTAAGCGAAATCTGCTTATCAGTCGACGAACTGGAAGGATCGTCATCCAGAACCGCCACGTCTTGATCCTTGTCAAAGAAACCCATCGCGACATTGCTGCTGATCAGGGCGGAACTGCCTCTTAAATCGGCGGTAAGCGTTTGTCCTTGCTGGAAGGTTCCGAGAAGAAAAACATCGACGTCATTTCCGCCTTCAAGTGAACCTGAAATATCGGTGGCCTCGGAGGCGATGACGGTAACTGTCTGTGGTTGGGAAAACGTATTGTTTGATTCGACCTCATTTACTGTAGTGGTGGGAATCGGAATATTCGTCCCGCACCCGCCCACCGCCAGCAGAACAGCAAACCCCACCGACACCACCCATCCGATCTGCCAAGTACAGCATTTCATAAATAAGGATACAAAATCACGATTTGGGGTGGCATGGGCAATTCTTATTGCCCGTGTATTCAATGCGTAAGTGGGGAAAGGACACGGGCAATAAGAATTGCCCATGCCACCCCAAAGTTGATCTCTTATTTGTAAAAGGCGGTGCTTGGTATCAGTTTCCATAATGAATTTATCCTTTGATAACTCCCATGGGTTTTAGTTTTGCGACCTTCATCGCAAGTCCCGCCCCCACCACGGCATCGACCACCTGCGAAACGTCCTTATACGCCGCCGGCTGCTCTTCCGCCAATCCCTGACGGTCGCGTGAAATAGCAATAATTCCTTCCTGTGCCAATTCCGCGGCAATGTTCCTGCCCGCAGCCGCTCGGATCGCCGCCCCGCGAGAAAGGACTCGTCCCGCCCCGTGACACGTGCTGCCGAAACTTTCGCTCATCGCCTTTGGACTGCCGACCAAAATGTAACTCGCCCTTCCCATATCACCGGGAATAATAACCGGCTGACCCACCGACCGATATCGTTCCGGCAGTTCCGGATGCCCGGCGGGAAACGCCCGCGTCGCGCCCTTGCGATGCACACACAAAAGCTTTTTTTGCCCGTCCACATCATGCGATTCCATCTTGGCGATATTATGAGCGACGTCGTAAATCAATTCCAGCCCCAAATCATCCGGCGATTGACCGAAAAATTCCACCAGGGCCTCGCGGGCCAAATGCGTCAATATCTGGCGATTGCCCCAGGCAAAATTCGCCGCCGCACGCATCGCCCCCAAATAGGTTTTCCCTTCCGGACTATTCACCGGAGCGCAAACCAACTGCCGATCGGGCAGACTGATCCCATAATTACCTGGCGCATTTCGCAAATCGCCGATGGCGTCGTCGCAGACCTGGTATCCCAGCCCGCGTGAACCGGAATGGATCATCACCGTTACCTGTCCCACCCGCAGCCCAAAGATCTCCGCCGCGACAGGATCGAAAATCTCCACCACTTCCTGAACCTCCATAAAGTGGTTTCCGCTTCCCAGCGTTCCGCATTGATCCCAGCCGCGCTCATACGCCCGATTTGAAACGGCGTCCGGATCGGCTCCTTCGATGCTCCCCTGGGCCTCACAGCATTCAATATCACGATCCACTCCCAATCCTTGCGAAACCACCCATTTAACCCCTTGGGACAAAAGCTGCCGCGATTCGCTTTTTCCAAATTTATATTTTCCGCCTTTCCCCACTCCAGATGGAACCGAGTTAAATAGAAATCGGATCAGTTTCTCCATCGACCCGCGAATGTCCTTCGCCTCCAAATTGGTCCGTAAAACCCGAACACCGCAGTTGATGTCATATCCCACGCCGCCCGGACTGATCACTCCTCCCTGCTCCGGATCCGTCGCCGCCACTCCTCCGATGCAAAATCCATATCCCCAATGAATATCCGGCATCGCCATCGAGTATTTTACGATCCCCGGCAGCGTCGCCACGTTTGCCACCTGTTCCGGCGCCTGATCGTTTTTGATTTGCTCGATCAACTCTGCCGAAGCGTAAATAAGACCGGGAACACGCATTCCCGCCTTATAATTCGCCGGTATTACATATCGATATTCGTCGATCTTTTCCAGAGGACCGTTCCAAACTTGACCCGTCATAATGTATTTCCCCGAAACCTTTTGACTAGCCCCCGATGGTAATCGGGGGTCCTCTTTGTCAGGTTACGAAACCACCCACAAGCTTCTTCACACATCAAAGATCACCGTCGCCGTCAATCCCTCTTCGTTCGGCTTTATATGAAGATTATGATACGTTACCGCTTTGATCTCGATATGAATGATCGATTTTTCCACATCGATCTTCCACCCTTCCGCCTTCACCTTCACATGCGTCGGACGCAAAACCTCAAACTCATATCGCTCAAACACGATCTGCCGCACCTGGAACCAGTAAAGCGCCTCGGCGAGCCAATCGTGAAGAAGTTCTTCCTGGCTGTTGGCTTGTAATGAAAAACTATAAACCCTGGACTCCCCCGCCGCACGCACAGGCTCGCCGATCAATTGGTAGACCGCCGTCGCACCAAGTTCAAACAATTCTTTCGCATCGACCGCGTTGATCCTGATCGCCAGGTCCGCCGTATGCTCCAGAATTTCGATCTTCTCTCTGGTCATGCCGCGTCAGCCCGATCTGGGCTACAGACCCGTATATCCGGATGACGGCAGATTCATGGCGTTATAAACCACGGTCTTCAGCAAACCATCCATCATTGTCAGTAATGACGCTTCCAGTTGCACCGCGTTTGCATCCTGAAGTAACGTGTTCGCACTGCATCCACCGGGCAGCACCATCGCAATCACCAACAAAACCGCCACCAGCCACACTTTTACCCTATCCGTCATATCAGTGTACTCCCAATTTACATCCTTTATTGTGTCCCAAGCCAAATTTCCAGACAACATGAATAAATTCAAGTTCCGCCGCTCCCCCGGTTGATGTGGCCTTAACCGACGGGGCCAGATCGTAATGTTCCAGAACCGCTTGTTCGTTTCACGGGTGGGAGACGGGACTCGAACCCGCAACCCCTAGGACCACAACCTAGTGCTCTAACCAGTTGAGCTACTCTCACCATTTCTTTCCTCTACATTTTATACATTTATTTTAAAAGTTCAATTGCCAAAATATTTATCCTACATTATAATTCAACAGGAATTTTGGATATCATCCGACCAGAGGCGCCGCTAGCTCAGTTGGTAGAGCAGCTGACTCTTAATCAGCGGGTCGTAGGTTCGACTCCTACGCGGCGCATTGCCTCTATTTTTTCGTCATCGCAGGGGGTCGCATTATTTTGGTCAACCCCGTTTCACGCCGCTCAATCTACACTGGCCCTGATAAAGAGTCGTTTTGGGACGATTACATACGAAATTTTCCAATGTAGGGTGAAACTATTCTTAGGTGTCATCACGTTGTTTTCTTAATCACGACGGAGGAGACGCCCTGCCGCTGTATTCGCAGGATATTCGATACGCCCCGGTAATTGCCAAAAGTCCATTGCGAGTTATCAAGCGGTCGGCCATTCGCCAAGACCTTCGGCTTAAAGGTGAGACGAAGAATCTCAGCTCCGTCCGGATCAAACGTTTCATATTCAAGCCCGTCCGGCCCGTACTGAACCGTGGTCACGACGGACGTCGAGCTTATGATATGATCCTCATCTTCCGGGGCCATTTCCGGGAGATCCGCCATGCCATCCAGCATGTGCGGCAGGTAATCAAAGTAGCTGTCCGAAAACCAAACCTTGGGATGGCTGATGCCGACGCGGTTGATACCGCATCCATCTTTGGAGTATCGATTGTAGGCGGAATACGTGGCCATCGCAAAAGACGCTCTGGCCTCCTCTCTGTCCTCGGTGTTGTCGGTGACACCAAACCATTTGGCGACAATCGAGGCATAACGGGCAGTATGGCTGCCCATCTCAAGCATGCAGAGGTCCTGCTCCATGACACTGGTCGCGCCGTAGTGTCTAATTTTGCCAAATCGGTTTTTAACCCATGCGATCAGGGCGAGCACGTGGCATTTGTACTCCGGATCAAGGTCGGGATGCTGGAGTAAATAGCGGGCCGTTTCCATGGGACTTTGCTGATCCAGATTCTGATGCAGGCCGGACTTATTGTCTTCATAATAGCCCGACCATTGATTGGTTTTGACAGGGTACTGCAGGATCCATTTCAGAATGATATCGCGTTTTGCGCGATAGATATCTTGGCACCCGTGATAACCGAGTGCATTCAATTCGTCGAATAATCGGATCGCCGGGATCATGTCCGTGCTGTAACAATCCAATACCTCTCCCGTTTTGAGGTTCACGCGGAACGGCAACGGGGAATGCCCGCCGTCGCCCGGACTTACGTGTTGAACGATGACCTCCGCTATGGCCAGGGCGGAATCCAGATATTTTTCTTCCCGGGTCAGCTTGAAAAGGGTTACATACGCAACCGCAACCATGCATATCTTGTCCACCTCGGACGATTCATCCGTATATTCACCATTCGCGGTGCTGGCAGGAATTATCGGATTGCCTTGTTCATCCAACGGCAAACCCGGATCCAGGGGGTGTATCGGATCGCCATCCTGAGTTCTGGGCACATTCGGCCAGGCCCAGTCTTTCGGCGTATGGTAATGGAGAACACGCTCGGCAAGCAAGATGACGGGTTTAAAAGCGTCCCGGTCTGCCGTGTAGGCGTAATACCGTTTAAGCGTCTCGACCGCCCAGTAGGTATTGCCGCCCTGGGTATTTTGATTTCTTACAAAGCTGCCGTCCTCTCCGAGAAAAGACGTCACCAGGTAACACGGGTCATTGCCGAATGCGGTGGCAATCGTGGGGCAATTCTTGATAAAGTTCATGCTCCACTTGAAGATATTGGTGTAGGACGTCCACGGCAAAAGCCGTCCTTGTTCATCCAGCACCACTTGATGATCTATGATAGTCTCATTACGGGTCATGGGTTCCTCACATGTAGTTGGATATAGCAGTACAGCCTCTCCGGTGATCCCCCCCCGAATTGCGATGGAACACTCCATTCGCTGACATTTTCGGGAAGTCAATTTAAATCATTGTCATTGTAGACTACGACATTTCATTGTGCAAGCCATCCCCCCATTTCTCGCAAAATACATAACGTATTTAATAATGGCCGGTTATGTTTGCAAAGATGGGACGGAGAAAAGAAGTAGAAAGATAATTGATCTTCGGAATTCTTCTACTCACTGCTCGCTGCTGTCTACTTCTTTCCTTTGATCCAAAATTCATTCTACCGTTTTCTTTTTCTTTTCGGATTATGGTGGGTGGCGATATATAATGCGGACTATATGGGCAAGAAAATTTATATTATCGATGGGCATTCCCATTTGTATGCGGCGTTTTATGCGATTCGGCGGCTTAATAGTCCTTCGGGCGAACCTACCAATGCCGTTTATGGGATGACATCCGTTCTGTTGAAAATATTGCGGGAGCATAAACCGGATTATATTGTGGCGGTGTTTGATCCGCCTGGGAAGACTTATCGCGATACGATTTTTGCGGAATATAAGGCTCAACGGCCGCCAATGCCGGATGATCTGCTGATACAGGTGAATCGGATTCAGGAAGTGCTGGCAAAGATGGGCGTTAAGGTGGTGATGGTGCCGGGGTATGAGGCGGATGATGTTATCGCCCGCTTCACTCGCAAAGCCGCCGGGGAAGGGATGGATGTTGTCATTTGCTCGAAGGACAAAGACCTTGAGCAATTGCTGGGTCCGAACGTTCGGATTTATGACAGCACCAAAGAGAAATTTACCGATACCGACAGTTTGAATACCGACAAAGGTTTAAAACCTGAACAGGTTATTGACCTGCTGGCTCTGATGGGGGATACGGCGGATAATGTTCCGGGGATACCGGGGGTGGGACCCAAGACGGCGATCAAACTCATCCAGGAATTTGGAAACGTTGACAATGTCCTGGCCAATAAGGACAAACTTCCGCAGAAGATTAAAGAATATCTGAATGATCCGAAAAATATTGAGGCGTTGATGCTGTCGAAGAAACTGGTTACTTTGCTGGAGGATGTGCCGGTCGAGTTCAGGCCTGGAGAGTGGAAGCAGGAAATTCCAGATGAGCAGGCGCTGGTGCGGTTGTTTGGGGAATTGGGGTTTACTCGATTCATTGGGCAACTTGGGTTGACGGCGGTAAAAGAAAAAGACACGGCTGGACAAGCCAGCCGTGGCACAGTTACGGGGGACCTTTTTACCGCTGTTGAAAATACTACATCCACTTTTCGGTTTGAGCGAATCCAATCGCTGGAGCAGTTGAAAAAACTCGTCGAGGAATGGTCGGGGAAAGAACTTTTGGCCGTCGATACCGAGACCACGGGAATTAATTCGATGCGGTGCGAGCTGGTGGGGATTTCTTTTGCGGCAGATGGCGAGACGGGATGGTATTTGCCGGTCAAATCGGCTGATGGTAAACATTTGGATTATTCGCAGGCACTGGCTCTCGTCAAACCGCTGTTGGAGAATCCCGGCGTCAGGAAAATCGGGCAAAACCTTAAATATGACATTTTGGTTTTGCGGAACGCAGGGATAGAGCTGGCGGGGATTTATTTTGATACCATGATCGCCAGCTATGTACTGGACCCTTCACGGCCAAGCCATGGGATGGATTATCTGGCTCAGGAGCTTTTGCAATACAAGACCATCAAAATCAGCGAGTTGATCGGGAGCGGCCCGAAACAGCTTACTCTCGATCAGGTGGCTACCGATCTTGTGGCGGATTATTCAGCGGAAGACGCGGTGGTGACGTTTCGGCTTTATGAAGCCTTGGAGCCGCGATTACGATTGGCGGGATTGAAAGAGCTTTTTGAAAAAATTGAAATGCCGCTGCTGCCGGTGCTGATCGATATGGAGTTTGAAGGCGTTTCCATTAATACCAAAAAGCTGGCGGCGCTTTCCAGGACGCTGGCGGATAAGACGTTTACTATCGCTGATAAGGCCTTTGGTATTGTCGGGCATATTTTTAACATCGATTCGCCCAAGCAACTGGGGCAGGTGTTGTTTGATGAGCTTAAATTGCCGGTTTCCAGGTTGACGAAGACAGGCCGGGGAACGGACGTAACGGTGCTTGAGGAGCTTGCCCCTTTGCACCCGCTGCCGCGGCTGGTGCTGGAGTATCGCCAACTTACCAAGCTTAAAAATACCTATATCGACCGGTTGCCGGAAATGATCAATCCGCGAACGGGCAGGATTCATACCTCGTTTAATCAAACCATCGCCGCCACAGGACGGCTGAGTTCCAGCGAACCAAATTTGCAGAATATTCCGATCCGCTCGGAGGTCGGAAAGCAGATTCGCTCGGCGTTTGTTCCTGCGGACCCGGTGAATAATTGGCTGCTCACGTGCGATTACTCGCAAATCGAATTGCGGCTGCTGGCTCATCTTAGCGGTGATAAAAATCTCATCGACGCCTTTCGCCATGACCGCGACATTCACGCCTTTGTCGCCTCGCAGGTTTTCGGGATTGATATTAACCTGGTAGCTGAGGCTCAGCGGCGAATCGCCAAGACCGTTAATTTCGGAATCGTCTACGGTCAAAGCGCGCACGGGTTGGCTCAGGTACTCGGTATCGGCAGAACGGAAGCCCAGAAATTCATCAATGAGTATTTTGGGCGATATCCACAGGTAAAAACGTTTATCAATGAATGTATCGAAAAGTCACGCCAGACGGGATATGCCGTTACGATGATGGGTCGGCGGCGACCGATCCCGGAGATTAAATCGAAAACCCCGGCCATGCGTGCTTTTGCCGAACGGACGGCGGTTAATACCGTCGTTCAGGGATCGGCGGCGGATATGATCAAATTGGCGATGATCCACATTTACAACGGGATACGCCAGGGGCAAATTCGGGCGAAATTGCTTATCCAGGTGCATGACGAACTGGTCTTCGAGGTCGCGAAAGCTGAAGTCGAGCCAGCCAAAACCAAAATCGTCGAACTGATGTCCAACGCTCTGCCGCTTTCGGTGCCTGTCAAAGTTGACGCCGCCTATGGTGAAAATTGGTTGGAAAGCAAGTAGAACGGTTCTGCAAAAGTTTTCGGAAAAAACCGGTCAATATGAGGATCAATAGGTTTCCAACTTGGCTCCTTCGAGAAGTTTTTCTCCGTTGAAGATGTCCGGGGGGTATTCGCTGTCGTCGAGAATCTTGATGTCAATTTTCCAAGTGGTATCTCCTCGACTTGTGCCACGCGCCGGATCGGGATAATTAATCAGGTTACGTTTTGTGGCATACCATTGTCCTGTCGGCAATTGGGTAAATTCTGAAAAGGTGTCTTCCCGATCCTTCTCCCAATTTCCATTTCGTTTCTTCCACCAGATTTTTTTGACTTCAATATAGTCACGGGACGGGTCGATATAATATTCCCTCCGACCATCCCCGGCAGTCTGGGTAAGGCCCACACATCCCGGAGGCAGATCAGGCGAAATCAAAGGCTCGAAAGCCAATCCTCCTCCCATAACCGCATACGTCCACTGGTTTTCCTGCGGCCAATTGCAATTGGAATACATGAAAGGTTCAAGCCGCATCACCCGGACCGTCGTTTCCTTAGCGTTTATGATTTCCGGATGGGAGTTGTTGCGGGAATAATATCTTTTCCCATCCGAGACAGTGAGAGTGATCGGTATCTGCCGTTTGCTCCATTCCAGGATTTGATCGGTCGTCGCCGAAAGGGAAATGAAGTATTCCGGCTTGTCCCTCATATTAAAATACCGCGTCCAGTGGTACTTTATGCCGTTTTGGTAGTTGATGTCAATTTCCGCAGGCCGGGAAACCACACGTTCGACAACACGGATGTTCCTCGGGAACTGATAATGGGCCTTCTTCCCAGCCTCGACAATCCCCTTAACGGTGGGGTTGTCGATGTTTTTTCGTAGGGTGACGATCTCCGTATTCCGGGGCACACCCAGATCAAAAATTGAAGACGGCCCGGTGGCCGGAAATTCGTAATCCCCGGTGACAAACTCCCGCTTTTGTGATTTGCGATCTGCCAGGGAAAGGTAGCGCCGGGAGCGAAAAGGTAGGCGGGTATTTGTGTCCACCCAGAGATGCTCGCAAACGTGTCGTTTTCCAAAAGCGTCAAGTGTGTACATTTCAAATCGAACGACCGAACGGCCGTTGATGACCTCATGGCGAAGGTCTTGGCCCATGTCTTTCGATCCCGCCATATCCAAAGAATGCAGCAACATGTCCAACCGATAACGCATCGGAGAGGTAGAATAAGCGGGGATTTCCATTTCCGTGATGTAGTTTCCGTGTTCGGCATTATAGTTGTAGCGAAGTCCTCTGGGGTAATCGGCGAACATCGTGAATCCATTTACTTCTTTGAGGAAATACTGCCCACCGCGTAGATTGTTCCATTCCTCCCGGCCATTGTCGTATTTGACATGCACCCAAGTTTGTTCATTCACCGCCTGCTGGACCTGGGCCAGGGTGAGCGTTGGGGTCTTGTCCAAGACGACATACAAAACAGCAGCAATTGCGATCAACGCGGCAGCGGTGGTTGCTTTTTGCCATTGTTTGAAGAGGAAAAGACATATTTTTATCGGTGTCGAGGGGGAAGGGTTTTTGAGAAATTCTTCCACGTCGGTCAGGATTTTTTGATCAATTTCGGGTGGGATGGGCCAGTTTAGTTTTTTTAGATTTTTTTCTATTTCATTATTGGCGTTCATCGTTCACCTCTTTTGAAAAATGGTTTTGAAGTTTTTCCAGAGCATAGCGATAGCGGGATTGAGCGGTATTTTCCGATATTCCCTCGCGGACGGCAATTTCTCGGAACGAAAGTTCCCCGTAAACGTGCAAGGCGACGACCAGTCGTTGCTCATCGGGTAACGTAGTAACCGCCGTTTTTAGCCGGTCGGATTCTTCTTTTTTGGCCATTGTTTGCAACGGATTTTCGGCTGAGGGGCAAGGGATATCGTTGGTCGGTTCGATCTGATTTTTCAGCGGATCGCGTTTGGTCAGGCAGTCTCTTGCCCGGTTGGCGGCGGCGGTGAGCAAATAGCCCTTGAGATTGGAATCCGGGGCCAATTGAGCGGCGTTGCGCGCCAGAGCGATAAAGAGATCATGCAGTAAATCCAGGGCGCCGTCCCGCCGGCCTAGCATTACCGTGGCCAGTGCCAGCACGTCGGACTTGTAGAGGTCGTAAACCTCTTTAAACGCCTGTCGCTTGCCTGCCCGTAGACCTTCGACCAACGATCTGTCTGGAAATTCCATATCGATTAACCTCATCACTTTTGTTCTATTTATATAACGTGGAAGTGATACTTTCGCGTTTAATTATTTTTCAAAATAATTTGTAAGTAGATTCGTTTTATAATCTTGAGAAAAGAACCCCCGATAGCCATCGGGGGCAAGTTAAGATCATTCATCGTAAATAATTTATCGTTTCCGTCCAGTTGGACCGATATAAATTCATTATGACACTAGTAATGATCAATGGAAAAATCGTCGATTCCAGTGAGGCGAAGGTCTCTGCCTGGGATCGTGGACTCTATTTCGGCGACGGAGTTTATGAGGTCGTTCAAGGGTACGCGGGGAAACTCTGGGGATTTACCCAGCACTTCCGAAGATTTCAAAGAAGCCTGCGGGAAATTGAAATCCTGGACGTGAATTTAAGTCAGATCGAACAGTGGGTTTTTCTGGCGTTCCAGGAGGCGAAGATGCCCAACTGCGTTGTTTATTTTCATATCACCCGCGGCTGCGGAATTCGTTCGCATGTGCCAGGCGACGATTTGGGTAGGCCGCAATTTCTGCTTTACGTCAAACCCGCCCCGAATAACACCAAACGGGTTGCCAATGGGATTTCCGCCATCACCTGCCCGGATATCCGATGGAAGCGGTGCGATATAAAAACGCTGAATCTCTTACCGAACGTAATGGCCTCGCAGGCGGCACATAAGGTCGGAGCGGAAGAGGCGATTTTTGTCAGCGATGGTACAATTACCGAAGGAGCTTCTTCCTGCTTCTTTAGCGTACTCGATGGAAAACTTGTTACCCGGCCTTTGGACCATCAGGTTTTACCGAGCGTAACGAGGCAAGCGATTTTGGTTATCGCGGAAAAGATCGGCTTGGAAATCATTGAACGCCCGATTACCATTCGGGAAGGCTATCATGCCGAAGAAGCGTTTGTTTCCAGCAGCGGTTATGAAATTCGGCCTATTATCAAGATTGACGATCATGTTATTTCCGGCGGCAAGCCCGGGGTGGTAACTTCCAAAATTATCGAACGATTCCTGAGCCACACGCGAAGCGGAGAAGCATTTGACGATCTGGTCAAAGATACACGATTTCAACTACTGCCGGCCTTGTAGCCTTAGAGTAGAATCAGCCCTTGCGAACTAACGCAATGTATCTACCTGCGCAGTAACGAGCTACGAAAACTATCTCTATTGCTTATCGTCAAACACAGGGGATGCGCCTTGACCAAAATCCCCCTGCCGAAATAGCTCTTTAAAAAAATCGGGATGCTTGAGTTTTTTTTTGTTGACTTTTTTCAGCAAAAGAGTATATTTAGACGATTGACGCTTGAGAGAGAGTGAGATATTGATGTCCTTTCCCTCTCAAGCGTTTTTCTTTGCGCGGTATCTGATCTTTGTGTGTGTGAGTTTGGCAGAGTATTTTGAGCATTTAAAAGGAGCATGGGATGTACAGATTTCTGAGAAATGCGGCACTGGTAGTTTTGATTTGTTCACCGGTATTGTTTGCGAGTGAGATTCCTCTCACGGCTGACACCAACAATACCTCCTATACTTGGGACAATAGCAGCTTTTCCGGCAATAACCCCTGCACGTTGGACCCTATCATTTCCTGGAAGCTAGGGAACGATGAATTTGGCAAAGCGCTTCCTTTTGTAATGCAGGGGACGCTTCCTGAAACGGACCCGCTATTTACACAAACGATCACCAACAATACCACTCAAACCTGGTTAGATTGGCATGTCGATATTAGAAATGGAACTATCGATAAATTATATGATATAGTGGTTTATAAGAAAACTTCGGCCGGTGTTCAAGTTAGTCCCAACTGGGATTATGGGAGGGACGTTTACAATGCTGGATTCGACGATGGCTTCGGAGCCGTTTACAACGGGAGTACCACAGCGGTTGCGCCGGGTGACAAGCTTTTTGTTCGGTTTCGATGGACAGCCGCTGCTGAGGGTACTCCTCAGATCAGCCAGTATCCGACTTATGACGGTAATTACATTCCAGAACCGGCCACAATAATTTTCCTGATGATTGGGTTGGTTGCGTTCGGCTTAAAGTCCCGAAAACGAACCAACTAGGACACTCGTTTAGTGTCCCTTCCATTATGGAGGGAAGGGACGGTAAATTTTAACCCAGGGTTTTTGGGTTTAAGTGGAGGGATCCGATAATGAAGGCTTTTTATTTACTATGCACAGCCGTTTTATCGCTCTTGACGGTTACCGTGCCGCTTAACGCCTTTGTCTGGATCAAATGGGAGGATCAGACCACTCTGCAACCGATGGAAAGTTACGTCGAGGTGGATTACCCACCGGACGAGGGAGAACCTGCGGAATTTCGCGTTTACCAGATCGGGGTGGATGTGGGCAATCCCGGTTATTTTCTGACAGATTCCGAATCTGATTACCGCAATGTAGATGTATCTGTTACGAAATACCTTCGAATCGAAGGCGGACGAACGGACCCGGTGAATGATGTCTGGACTGATACTGGTTATCCTATTTATGTGCGTATCTTGTTTAAAGTGAAAAACGCCGGCACCACCGACTGGACGGAATTTTACCTGCGGACAAAGGAAAACTGTGTTGCTTATAAACCGCAAGGCTACCTTTTGGATGGGTGGGATTTCGAGGGCCTTGACGGTGACGGATGGAATTACACTTGGGATACCAGCTCGAGCACTGATTTCATAATTAATCCGGGTGAAACTTTTTCTTATACAGACACTTGGATTAGGGTTGACCCGAACGCCGAGCATTGGACAGTAGAGATTTGGCCGGCACCCACCCCGGAACCCATGTCGCTTTTGTTGCTCGGAATGGGATTGGCTTTCATACGGCGTTTCCGCGGTGCATAAAAAGTGCAAAATTTTGCTTGAAGAAAAGTTTTAGTGTGGCAAAAATGTCTTGGTGACGGTATTTATATGGGGAGAAGATGATATCGGTGGTGGGCTGGTTTCGTTGTGTTGAGGATTTTGCATCTATGATTGTCTGATTGATTTCTGGAAGCCTAGAAATACAGGATGAGAAAAAAAGACTGTCATATTCACGAGAGGTCGAGTTGTCGTTGGGGGTTAGGGTTCTTTTTTTTCCTTTTTCTTGCGTTGTTTAATATTTCCGCATTAGGAATTGTCGTCAGCGACGACCCGAATCTTCATGTCGCAACGGCCGCTTCAGAATACAATATGGTCGGAACCCTCAACAGCGCCGGAGGAACCAGCGGTACTTTGATTGGACCCTGGCATGTTCTTACGGCGGCCCACTGCGTCCGCGGTTATTCCGCCGGGACCTTTACTCTGGACCTTCCGGACGGCAGACATACCTATAACTGGACTTCCGAGGGTGTGGTTATTCATCCAACAGCCGATTTGGCCGTCATAAAACTTACGGATTATGTCGGCATGAAAGGGTACGATCTGTTTACCGGGACCAATGAGGTCGGGCTGACGTGTATCCTCGCCGGGTATGGGATGAGCGGGTTGGGAAGCGCGGTTGGAGCCGGCGGCGATCCAAACTTTCCAAAGGGAATCAAACGATTTGGATATAATCGAATTGATTCAATATCTTCCTCCACCCTGTTAAATACTGACTTTGATACTCCAACTTCCACAGGAACGTATGGAACCCTGGGGGTAGATAAGGAAGTCATGATGGGAGATGGCGATTCCGGCGGTCCGATGTTCATTAACGACAATGGAACATTGAAACTCGCGGGCGTTCATTCCATTGTGCTCGATTTCAATGGAAGCGGGAAATGGCCCGATTACGGCGATCGCGCTCGAGATGTTCGAATCAGCCCGTATGTTTCCTGGATTAACGACCTTCTTCCCCTGCCGGGCGATACCAACCTGGACGGCGTGGTCAACGATGCCGATCTGAACACGCTTATGGAACACTGGGGGAAAACGGATGCAACATGGCCACAGGGAGATTTCAACTGCGACAGGGCAGTGGATGCCCTCGATTTGAATATTTTACTCAACAACTTGACGCAGTAAAGATCGAAGTACCGACGCGCTAAGAAAGAAGCGGGTATGGTCAAAAGAAACATGCAAAAAATTTGGCTGGTTGTTTTCTTGCTCGCCCTGGTCAATTGGTCCTCGGCGACGACTTTGGAAGTGAGCATTCCGGCGATTCGTGTTCCAGGAGCGACCATTGGGACCGAGTTCGACGTTCCGATCACGGTTAGCATTCCCGACGGCGTCGCGGGGCAGGGCTTGGCTCGGCTTTACATCCGAATTGTATCCACCGGAAGCGTGAATATCATCGCTCCGGTCGCCAACGGGACAAAGGTGGCGACCACATATACCGACAACGTAACAAATTTCGGTGCCAAGTTACCTTCCTTCCTTTCCGACCCGGATAATGACAGCGACCTCGACGCTGGAGACGCAGGTCTGGTCGACTTGGGAAAATGTCCGAATAATTCCATCGGAATCGGCCCGGGCGTAGTCGTGATGGTCCAGCGGTGGAAATTTACCGCCGTGCCCACAACTCAGACCCCATACTCGCTGGCGGTGCAGTTTCCAGCAGTCAAAAGTTCCGGGTATATTGGAACAAAACAAGAGGTGACTTTTACCACGCAAGTCGCCATTAACGGATCGGTAATGGTGTCGGCCACACAGGAAGAGGAGCTAAATGAGATTATGGCAATTATGGACAGCGTTGCTGGCGACGGAATCTACAAGCAGTACTACGACAAGGATGATGACGGAGAAATCACCAGCACGGACCTGTCTTTGCTTCTGGAGAGTATGAACTAATCCAGATTACTACTACGCCGTCGGTCTGACGCCGTCGATTTTCGGCAGATCGACGTGTGCGACGAATCGAATCGGCGGAGATGATTTTTTCAACTGATCGATCACCTGTGCCGGAGGTGGTGCGTCGATCTTGAAGACCATCAAGGCCTGATTTTCTCGTCGGGAAAGGGTCATATCGGCGATGTTGACCTTGTAGGCTCCGAATAGCGTTCCCACCAGCCCGATCACGCCCGGCTGATCGTCGTTGAACTGAATTATCATCGTCCCTTCCGGAACCATCTGCATGCGGTAGCCGTCGATATCCAGAATGGTGGGTAACCCGTCCGGGCTGATTCCACCCTCGATCCGATGGCTGTAATCGGCTCCGGCGATATCGATCGCGATTCGCTCGGTATCAGCGGAACGGGAGGTTTTCGTGGAATAGGCGATTTGAATCCCCGTGGAAGCGGCGGCCAGTTCCGCGTTGATGACGTTCAGAGGGGTTTCCAGGAATCGGCCAAGAAGTTTAACCAGGACCGACCTGAGAAGAAGCGGAAGCACTCGCTCCAGATGGTGACTGGTCGCGGTAACCTGAACGGACTTTATTCCGCGATCCACGAGCGGGGCCGCCAGGCAGGCCATCCGCTGGACCAGATCGACAAAGGATCGATCCTTGCTCGTCAAGCTGGCGGGCAATCCCGGAACGTTCACCGCGCCGGCGATGGTTCCATGTTGAAGGTAATCGAGCATGACCTGCACCGCCTCTTTCGAGACCGCCAACTGCGCCTCTTTGGTCGATGCGCCCAGGTGGCAGGTGACAATGGCGTTTTCCTGATCAAACAGTGCCAACTTTCCAGGCGGTTCGGCGGAAAACACGTCCACGGCGGCACCGGCGATTTTTTTATTTTTCAAAGCCTCAGCCAGGGCATCCTCATCCACCAATTCGCCACGGGCACAATTGATCAGAAGGGCGGATGGTTTCATCTTGGCCAGTTGGTCGGCTCCGATCATTTTTTTGGTTTGATCCGTAACGGGGGCGTGCAGGGAGATGAAATCGGCATTGGATAAAAGCTCACCTAGGTCGCGAACCACTTTTACTTTTCCATCCAACGCGGTTTCTTCGGGAAAAAGGGGATCGTAGGCCCAGACGGTCATTTTAAAAGATAAAGCGCGTTCCGCCACGGCCCGACCCACCCGTCCCAGACCAACCAGTCCGAGCAGCTTACCCGCTAATTGCTTACCAACGAATTTATTTCGATTCCAATTTCCCGCCTTGGTGTCTATGTGCGACTGCGGAATATTTCTCGCCAGCGCCAGCAACATTCCGAATGTATGTTCCGCGGTGGAAATCGTATTGGCATCGGGGGTATTCATCACGAGAACCCCCGCTTTGGTCGCGGCCGACAGATCGACGTTATCCACCCCTACACCCGCCCGGGCTACAGCCCGCAATTGACCAGGATGCTCCAACACCTTCGCCGTCACCGTGACCCCGGAGCGAATAATCATTCCATCATACTGACCAACGATTTGCGACAGTTGATCTTCAGACAAACCGGGTTTAACATCGACTTGGACATTTTCCTTGGCTTGGAGATCCTGAACAACGCTCTGATCCAGTTTGTCGGCGATGAGTATCTTTACCATGTTTCGCTCCTTGAAAGGTGTGATTGTTTACCAGCCTAATTCTACATTTTTCATAGTAAAATGCAACTATTAAGTATAGCTTTTTATAATTAAAGGGTGGCATGAAAAAGGCCCTATTCGGCGCAAAAAAAACCCGCTAGGTGGAGAAAACCAAGCGGGTAAAGGAGAATGTGTTGTGTTGATGGTTTTTTTCAACTCATTCATAATAGTTTACAACCGAGATCATTTCAGGTTGCACTTTTTTTTAAAAAATCTTTTACGAGCCGCGACCGTGAGGGAGCAGGTATTATGTCTCCATCACAGACTGTGGGATTGCGTCCGGTTAATTATTGTTATTGCATAATCTAACCTCTTGTCATAGCTAGACTTACCTGGCAATCCAGTTTTGGGTTTAGGGGATAATTGGCTTGCAGTAATCGGTCAGGGTGGTAAAAAAAAATTGCAATTCAGGCACAAATTATTTTACGAAGCACGTCTTAGGGCTTCGTATGTCGGGCAGTCGGTAGCCTCGGGCATCGGATGTGATTTTCTGGTAATTTCGGAACAAGTACCCCCAATCGCTGCTGAGGGCTTCCTGAATTTGCTTTTTTCCGACGAAGGGCAGCCAGTACACGTCATGAAAGAGATAACTCGCCAGGTAGCTCCACCATGCGACGAACTCCGACCGCAGGAGCATTTTTTCGAAGCGTTTGAGCGGTCCCCAGTAGATCATGTGTTGGCCTTTGGAGGCAAAAGTCAGTTTTCCCGGGCCTTGGAAATGCCAATTAACCCCGGAAACATCATCGCCCACGAGTTCAATTTCATTCATGATCCCCGTGCCGAGTCCTTCTTCGGTGGCTAGGCGGATGAACTTGATGCTCATCGGGTCGAATCCCATGAGTTTGGCGGAAACAGCGTCGATGGCGACCTGGTCGCTGCCGGCGAGGATAATATTTTTAACATACGGGGTCATGCAGCGCGGTCCGGGACCGTCTCCGGCAAACGTGCCGTCCATGACAGCGAAAATACCGCTGTGGATTTCTTTCTGGATACGAAGCAGATCGACCAGCGTCTCATGTATCTGGCTGTGCGTCCAGTGCCGTTTTTCATGGAGCAACCCGCCGAAGGCATTTTTCATCGCCCCGGTGGTCGTGGTAAAAACGTGCGTTTTGATGGTCGGCAGGTGGCAGATGCTTTCGCCGATCATTCGTTTGGGGATCATAATCCCGTCGGGGAAAATCTGCGGCAGCACCAGCATTTTTCCTTTGGGCTCATATCGAATCCACGGTTCGTTTTCGTAGAGATGGACATTTCGCAGACCGTACTTTTCGATCACGCACCGCTGCTTGTTGGCGATTTCCCCGCGTTTGGCGGAGACGACAACCGTGCGGTTGTGGCAGCCGTGGATTAATTCCCGGCAGTATCCGTCGGTCATCATTGATCGAATCACTCCTTCAAGCTGCCAGGGAGTGGTCGAGCAGGCCGGAAAGAAATAGTGCCAGGAAATATTGATCTTGAGCGCGGTGTCGCGATCTTTCGGCAAAACCTCCTGATATCCAGCCAAATTCATCAGCCGGTGATAATCCTCAAAAACAGTTTGAGGAGTGGTATATAGAACGGCAACTTTACTTTTTCCCATGTAGTTACTCCAACGTATGCAGCAATTCCTGAATTTGAGAACTTGTGGTATAGCCCTCTCGAAGGGCCCGAACGGCATCTTCCTTCAGCGAGGTAAATCCTTCGTCTTTTAAGGCGGCCTGCAGTTTTCTCGCGTCACATCCGGAGAGCATGACCTCGCGGAACTTCGGGGTCATATAAGTCGCTTCCGCTACGGGAACGCGCCCACGGTATCCGGTCTTGAAACATTTCTTGCATCCCGCTGCCATATACGGCTCTTCCGCATCGCCAGTGGCGACCTTGCAGCTCGTGCAGAGTTTCCGCACCAGCCGCTGGGAAATAATTCCCGTCAGCGCTCCCGACAATTGATAAGCGGGCAAACCCATGTCGAGCAATCTTACGACGACTCCCGCCACTCCTGGCGAGTGGATGGTACTGACCAGCAAATGTCCGGTCAGAGCTGCCTCCAGGACGATCTCCGCCGTGTCGGCATCTCGAATTTCTCCAATCGCCACTACCTGCGGGTCCTGCCGCAGCAGCGACTTGATAGCCTGTTTATACGTCAATCCCCCGGCATACTGACCGATCTGCACCTGGGTAATCCCTTCGACGCCGTGTTCCACAGGGTCTTCGATGCTGATAATACTGATTCCCGGCTTGACTCCGAGGATATAGTGCAGTAGCGAGTACACCGAGGTCGTCTTTCCACTGCCCGCCGGTCCGGCGAACAAAATGATCCCCTGAGACTGATACGCAAAGTCCTTCAGGAGTTTCGTCACCTCCTCCGAATACCCCAATTGCTCCATCTGGGGTATTTTCACCAACCCGTGGAAAAATCTCGCCACCGCACGGGTTCCCCACACTGTGGGAAACGTCGAAATTCGCATATTGATCGTTTTATTGTCGGTCCGTTCCGAGACGAACTCGGCCCGTCCTTCCTGGGGGGTTTTGATATGATGTGTCTGAAGACTAGCCATTACCATCAGACGCATGATGATCTGCTTGGCCGTGTCCGGGCCGACCTTTTTCACCGCGTGCAAAATCCCGTCGATCCGCATCTTGATGGCCATACCTTCGGCGTCCGGCTCAAAATGAAGATCGCTCGCCTGGACCTGAACGCAACGGTCAAGCCAAAGATCGACGATTTGGGCGGCGCTACCCTGACTGGTTTCGTTAAGTTCTTCCGTCATATTTTTTAGCTGTATGCTGTTTCGCTTCTCCTATTGGCTCACATCGGTCAGAATGCGTTCTTCGACATAAATCGGCACATCGTTCGCCACGCCCAGGGCGATGGCATCGCTGGGCCGGGAATCGATTTCGATCAGTTTCCCATTCTGCCGGATAAGTAGTTGAGAATAAAATGTGTGTTCCCGAAGATCATTGATGATGATCTTTTCGAGTTGTCCGCCCAGCTGTTCAACCACGGTGGCCAGCAACTCATGCGTCAGAGGCCGGGGAGTGCGGATACCTTTGAGTCGCCTATCAATGGCAAAGGCTTCAGCGATACCGATCACAATCGGAAAACTGCGTTCGCCATCACGCTCTTTAAGAATGATGATTTGCTGATCAACCGTTTCCGTGATTATAATTTTCGCCAAATCCACCCGAATTTGCATTTTCTTTCGCTTTCTTTACTTTAAACACTTATTGTAATGGTGGCTTATCGAATTCGCAAGGTCAAGTTTTGAGAAGTTGTCAAAAGACCGAATGACTGAAATCATAATGTCTAAATTAGACATTATGATTTCAGGATTTAGTCATTTTTCGTGATATTCCTTGACTGTAGACTACAATAAAATATAGTTAAAGATTGCCAGAAACAGAATTTTCCGGAGTTAATGGTGTCAGAATTTGAAATAGAAGGCAAAATCGTAGGCGAGGCGATCACCTTTGACGATGTCAGCTTGATCCCGTGCCGTTCACGGATCGTGCCCGCAGAGGCCGACGTGAGCACGAAACTGACGCGTCAGATACAGTTAAATATCCCGCTGGTCTCGGCGCCGATGGATACGGTCACCGAATCGACCCTGGCCATCGCTCTGGCCCAGGAGGGCGGGATCGGGATCATTCATAAGAATCTGACCGTCGCGGCCCAGACGCGGGAAGTTGACAAGGTCAAACGTTCGGAGAACGGAATCATCACGGACCCCGTAACGCTCAAACCGGACGATACCATTGCCAGGGCCCGGCAGGTCATGGACGAGCATAACGTATCGGGTATTCCGATTGTCGTCGATGGCGCCAAACTGGTGGGGATCATCACCCGCCGTGATATGAAATTCATCGACCGTTCGGGAGACCGGCCCATCCAGGAGATAATGACGAAGGAAAACCTCGTTACCGCTCCGCCTGCCACGGTATTGGATGATGCGGAAAAAATTCTGCACCGTCATAAGATTGAAAAACTATTGCTGGTCGATAAAGATTATCGGCTGACGGGCCTGATCACCATGCGGGATATCGACAAATCCCGCCAGTTTCCACGGGCATGCAAGGATCGGCGGGGAAGGCTCCGCGTAGGCGCCGCCGTCGGGGTGCATGATTATGAACGGGTGGAATCGCTGATTAAAACCGGGGTCGATGTAATTGTGGTCGATACCGCTCACGGGCACAGTGAAAACGTGATCGAAACGGTTAAAAATATTCGCAAACAACATACCATTCAGATTATCGCCGGTAACATCGCCACCGCCGAGGCTGCCAAAGATTTGATCGACGCCGGGGTCGATGCCGTCAAGGTCGGAATCGGTCCCGGAGCCATCTGCACTACCCGCGTCGTCAGCGGGGTCGGAGTTCCGCAGATCACGGCGATCATGAATGTAGCCTCCGTGACCAGCGGCGAGGGTGTCCCTCTGATTGCCGATGGTGGAATTCGTTATTCGGGCGATATCACCAAAGCCATCGTCGCCGGAGCTCACTGTGTTATGATGGGATCGCTCTTTGCCGGGTTAGAGGAATCGCCGGGGCAAATCGTCATCTTCAAGGGAAGACGTTATAAGGAATATCGCGGCATGGGTTCGATGGGAGCTATGATGGCCGGCTCTGCTGATCGGTACGGTCAGAGCCACAAGGGAAAACTCGTCCCGGAAGGGGTGGAAGGGCGGGTGGCCTATCGCGGTTCGCTCAGCGATTTTGCCTATCAACTCGTAGGCGGGCTTCGGGCGGGAATGGGTTACTGCGGAACCCAGACAATCGAAGATCTTCGAAAAAATGGCCGATTCGTCCGCGTCACCTGGGCTGGACGGGTGGAAAATCATCCGCATGATATTACGATAACCAAGGAATCACCTAATTACAGTATTGAATATATGGCAGAGGGATAAGCGATGCGTACGGTAGCGGGATTATTGCTGGGATTAAGTTTGATGATCGTGTTGGTAGGATGTGAGGCGACGGCGAGGTCGGATCGGAGTGAGCCTCATTGGCAGACTACGGCCAGTTACGATAAGATCATGTCCGTCCCAGCCACCCAGCCAAGTCCGATTGAAAACCGAATTTGGTCTGAAACCGTCGCCACCTACGAAGCTCCCGTGGTGGCGCATTTCGGAAGTTATTTTAATGACCCTATGGTCTCGGACATCGAATATACCTACGGCTGGACCCTGATGGACCTGGCCAGTGTCGCCTATTCACCTGCCAGATTTGCCGTCAATACCGTGGCCGTTCCGGTCAGCATGGTCAAGGAACCGCCGGGTGTATTGCAGTCCGCGAACCTGGATCAGCCGATCGGTGAGACGAATAAAGCGGACAAAAAGTAGACGACCGCTATGCTTGGAAACAGGATCATGCTTAAAATATCGCTGCATCGAGGGAACCTGCGGGATGTGATTATCGTGCTTTCCCTGCTGTCCGCCTTGTCCGGACAATTTCACCTGTCGAACGGGTGTCTGGGATTCGCCGTGGCGGCGATTGTTGCCGGGTGCGTGTTTCGTTATCTGACGAAGGCGACACTAATCCGCGATGAAGTCCTATGCTCCCAGGGCGTCTATCAACTGGTGCGACATCCATATTACCTGGGCAATTTCATCATCGACGCCGCTCTGATCCTTCTGAGCGGAAATATCATTCTGGTGTTTCTGTACCCGTTTCTTTTTTTCTGGGCATACGGGCCGACCTTTCAGAAGGAAGAGGTTTTCCTGAGCGAAAAATTTCCAGCGGACTACGCGCGATTCCTATTGAGCACGCCCCAGGTGCTTCCATCGTCCCATGCCAGGCCGGGATTTCGCCGGATGCTCCAATTTACCTCTCGAAATCGTGTCACCCGGACGGAGTGGGGAAGAATCGCCTCGCATGGATCGGCGGTCTGTCTGATTCTCCTGGCCCATCGCCTGGTCAGGCAGGGTCTCTGGACCGGTGGTCGTCAGGCCGTTGACGCACTCGCGCTGTCCCTGGGAGCCGGCGCCTTGATCCTGTTTGTCATGGGATTTTGGTTTCAACGGACACATTGGAAATCCGGCGGACTTTTGTCGGAATTGAAATTTCCCCCACCCCCTGAACGGGTATGAATTTAAAGGATCGGTTTGTTATGCATGAAACGGTTGTAGTTTTGGATTTCGGGTCTCAATACTCACAGTTGATCGCTCGGCGGGTACGGGAAAATCATGTCTTCAGTATTCTGCTGGCCCCGGAGACCCCTATCGAAAAAATCAAAGAGTATCAACCCAAAGGGCTGATACTTTCCGGCGGGCCTTCCAGCGTTTATGAACCAAATGCCCCGCGATGCGACAGCAGGATTTTCGAGCTGAATATTCCCATTCTCGGAATCTGCTACGGAATGCAGATCGGTTCCCAGCTCCTGGGCGCAAAAGTAGAGGCCGCCTCGGCAAGGGAATACGGCAGAACGCGATTGTCGGTCTCCGATCCGAATGACCTGCTTAGCCATGTTCCCGCGGAAACCACCGTCTGGATGAGTCACGGGGATGTCGTCTGCAACCTGCCCCCGGAATTCAAACCCCTCGCCCGGACCGGCAACTGCTCACATGCTGCCGTTTATTACGAGGCAAAAAAATTCTATGGCCTGCAGTTTCATCCCGAAGTCAGCCACACCCCGATGGGCGGGCAAATCCTGCGAAACTTTCTTTACGAGGTTTGCCAGTGCCAGGGGAATTGGCGAGTGGGTAGTTTCATCGAGCAGGCGGTGGCGGACATCCGCAGAAAGGTCGGTAATTACCGCGTGATCTGCGGCCTGTCGGGCGGAGTGGATAGCAGCGTCGTGGCTGCGCTTTTGCATAACGCCATCGGCGATCAGCTTACCTGCATTTTCGTCGATAACGGTCTGCTGCGGAAAGATGAAGCTGACCTGGTCGAAAGCACCTTTAAAAATCATTTCCATATCGACCTTCGCGTCGCCGATGCTTCCGAAAGATTTTTAACCGCCCTGGCGGGTGTAACCGATCCTTCGCGAAAGCGGAAAATCATCGGCCATGAGTTTATCGAGGTTTTTAAGCACGAGGCCAAGAGTATTCCCAACGCAAAATTCCTAGCCCAGGGCACGCTTTATCCGGATGTGATCGAATCCGGCTGTAGCGTGGGCGGCAAAGCGGCCAGTATCAAACTTCATCATAACGTCGGCGGCTTGCCGGCGGAGCTGGGGTTTGAACTGATCGAGCCGCTCCGCGATCTATTCAAAGACGAAGTCCGAGCGGTCGGCGAGCATCTAGGCCTGCCGGAAGATATCGTCTGGCGGCATCCGTTCCCCGGCCCGGGACTGGCGGTCCGAATCATCGGAGAAATCACGCCCAAACGCCTGGAAATCCTACGCGAAGCCGACGATATTTTCATCACCGAAATTCAAGCCGCCAATTTATACCGCCCCATCTCCCAAGCCTTCGCCGTTTTGATTCCCGTAGGCACGGTCGGAGTAATGGGCGACGCGCAAACCTATGAATCGCTGATCGCCATTCGCGCGGTCGAGACCCACGACTTCATGACCGCCGACTGGGTCCGCCTGCCGCACGATCTACTTGCCACCATCGCCAATCGCATCGTCAACGAAGTCCGAGGCGTCAATCGTGTGGTCTACGACATTTCCACCAAACCCCCAGCTACGATTGAATGGGAATAGGGGAAAGGAAGGACATAGATGGAAAAATCGATTGCTGTTTTGACCAGCGGGGGCGATGCCCCTGGTATGAATGCCGCCATTCGGGCGGTCGTCCGCGTCGGGCTTGCCGAAGGTTTTTTTACGACAGTCTATGGAGTCATGCGCGGCCTGGAGGGATTGATCAATGACGACTTTGTCCCGTTGACGCTGCGGTCGGTGTCCAATATTATTCAGCGTGGTGGGACGATCATTCGGACTGCGCGGTCAGAGGCGTTCATGACGCCCGAAGGCAGACAAAAGGCTGCCGACAATCTGGTTAAACGCGGTGTTACTGGTCTGGTCGGCATAGGCGGGGATGGAACGTTTCATGGCCTGGTCGAGTTGGGCAAGATATGGTCCGGTCAGATTATTGGCGTGCCTGGAACGATCGACAATGACCTTTACGGTTCGGATCTTACCATCGGATTCGAGACGGCTGTCAATACTGCCCTTGACGCTATCGACCGGCTTCGCGATACCGCGGATTCCCATGACCGATTTTTCCTCGTTGAGGTCATGGGCAGATGGGCGGGCTACCTTGCGCTGCAAGTGGCCATCGCCGGTGGGGCGGAGCACGTGATTTTACCGGAGTTCGATAGTGGCGTCGAGGAAATCGCCCGCAGCCTTGAAGCCGGCAGAGCACAAGGCAAGCAAAGCGGTATCGTGATCGTCTCCGAGCGCGGCAAGGAAGGGGCGGTCTATGAGATTGCGCAGGCATTGGAAAAATCGGGGCATTGCAAATATCGCGTAACAGTCCTGGGGCATATACAACGTGGCGGGTCGCCATGTTCGCGTGATCGGGTACTGGCCACCAAACTCGGGGCCTATAGCATTAAGGCCCTTCGAGACGGCATGACCGGTGTCATGGCAGGTGAAATGTCCGGTAAGCTTGTCTGTGTTCCTTTGGAGGAAACCTGGACGCGAAAGAAAGACAAACCGCTCGATGATTTCCTGATACAAATTCTGCCCGCACTTGCCCGGTAACGATGAATAACTTATTTAACCGCTTTTATTTGTGTTCTTTGGTGGACGTTTCCGACAATTCGCGTTGCAGGACCGATTCGCGGGCCAATTTAACCAGGGCGGGGAGTTTTGCGGCAAAGATAGCGGACCCAGCCACTGACAGCAGGCCGAAGATCAGGTAGGTGTTGGAGATATCGATAGCCTGCGCGAGCAGACCGCCAAGCAACAGAAAACGGGCCGGGTGTGCGTTTGTTTCTTCGGAGACGGGGCTTCAAATGAGGGCATCTTTCACGAATCGATGAATCTGGCGGCGGTCCATAAACTGCCGGTAATTTTTGTCTGCGAGAACAACCTGTACGCCACGGAAACCCCTATTCGGAATGTTACGCTTACCTGTGATATCGCCGATCAGGCCGCGGTTTATGGGATGCCTGGGGTAATCGCCGACGGGAACGATGTTTTGGATGTTTACGCCAAGGCGAGCGAGGCCGCAATTCTCGAAGGCCATTTTCAGGCGACTCAAATGCGGTTTGCCCATACCCCAGGCCTGGCACTGTTGACGGCTCGAACCCTGTCGATGAAAGTTGCCCTGCGGGCTAACCCGCCTTCATACACCCCGCCACATCCGCATGGCCCAAACTCGCCCCTCGTCGAGCCGGTAAAGATCACCGCCAGATCGACTTTACCCATCGAACCGGCAACCGTTCCTATTTCATCGCGTCCGACAGAGTTTTTCTGGTCATGGTCTTGCGTTACAGAACCGCACATAACCAGCATGAAGAAAACGATCACTCCTCCCATCATTACAACCTACCTGCCGAATACATTCTTTAAAATCTCACTGGTTCGCGCCATCGGTTCTTTACGAATTTTATATTCTTCCTGCGCGATCATCAAAAAAAGACCGTCCAGAGCCTTTTGGGTGGCGTAACTGGGAAGATCGGGGTTTATCTTTTCAACGAAGGGGATCTTATTATAGGTTGTCATCATAATTCCCCAGTACTTTGTAGCCCCGGTTCGGTTAAGGGATGAAAAGATCACGGGCTGGAACTTTTCCCTCAACTTATCGGAAGTTGTTTTTTTAAGGTAGAGTGTGCATTCATCGTCATTTCCTTTGACAATAGTAACGGCATCCTGAATGGTCAGGCCTTTTATGGCATCGATGAAAATCGGTTTGGCTTCAGAGGCGGCGCTTTCAGCGGCACGGTTGATCGTCAGGATCGCTTCGTCAACCTCCTTGTCCATGCCAAGGCGACGAAGTCTGGCTTCGACATCTTTGGCCTCTGGCGGCAGCAGAATCTTGATCGCGGGATTTCCAAAATAACCGTTCGTTTGGGAAACAATTTCCGAACCCTTTCGGATTCCGACCAGGAGAGCTTCCTTGATCCCCTCGGCGGCGTTTTGTTGAGTTAATGAAGTAACTGAACTCCCACCCGCGCTAAAATATTTTTTTGCGTTACCCGCCATTTCCTGGGAGCAGGAAGTGAAAAACCCGACGGCAAAAATCAATAAAAGAAAATAGATGGAGCGTTTCATGGTATTCCTTTCAATAAAAAAACTCTTTAACCTATCATATCGTGAGATTCTGTTTGCTTTGTCTGTTTTCAACTACCGCGGGAGATGCTCCACGTTCCACAAGGTCGGCCAACGTTAAATGACCGAGAAGTGAGTGGGCTTGTTCCAGCACCTTTTGCACCCGCTGACCGATTTCGGCGTCGTAATTAAGCATCGGACTGGCTTTTTCCTTTGTTGAATCGATATCCAGAATTTCATACAGGGGAATCGTTTCCACTGGCCGAGCAGGCACATAGGCCCGCCCGTCGTTCTCTCCCGATTCCACCGGCAGGATGATCTGTATCGTTTGCAGCCGTTCCAAAACTCGGTTCAGCGTATCGCCCGGCAGCCGCACATGCCGGCCGATTTCCTGTTCCCCCGCCGGACCCGCTCCGGACAGATAATGTCGTGCCACCACCAGTGCGGTAGCCAGCAAGTCCGAAGAGACCAGCACAAAACTATCTTCTTTCGCGGAGGACTCCAACCGCTGCAGGTTTGCCACCGTGTAGGCCACTTCCATTCCGAACAGGAAAATAAGCCATGAAAGATTCAGCCAGACCAGGAAGACGGGGATCAATCCCAAAGCCCCGTACAAATGGTTCGCCGCGTGCTGTACATAAAGGCCGAACCCCCATCGCGCGATCATCCAAAGCGGTGCCGCCACCACCGCCGCGATTATCGCCGTTCGGTATGGAACATTCGTATTGGGCAAGAACTTATAAATCGCTCCCAGCAAGAGGATACCCACCAGGGGTGTACCGATCCAGAACGCAAAGTGAGCCAGAACCCACGAGACTCCCCAGATGCCTTTCGTTGCCTCCATCGCCTCCCGGCTGAGATAAGACGCAGCTGTTAGCGTCAACGGCACCAGCGTCATTGCCGACCAATACAGGAAGAATCCTCGCGGGATCGACCGGTTCTGATCGACTCCGAACACACGGTTCAGGGATTTTTCCATGGTCGTCAACAGCGCAACCGCGCTCCAGATCAGCAGGACCACTCCAACCGGGCCGAGCGTTCCCACCGTGATCTTACTTTCAATAGTTTCAAAAATCGCCTCAATCTTGTCGCTTAAGGCCACCGGCTTTCCCTTTGCCTTAACTCCGGGAGTGACTTCCTCGGTCACTTGTATCTGCGACATCCCGGCCCGATCCAGCAGTAATCGGACACTTTCTTTTGAGTCCCCGATTGCTCCCAGGGATTTTAGAACCAGCACGCTGAGGACCAAGACCGGAATCAGGGCAAAAATCGTCTGGTAGGCTAGAGCCGAGCTCATCGCAAAGGCATTATGCATCCACATTCGTCGGTTGACGATCGACCAGAACGTTAGGTGAAACCGTAAAAACCGATTCCATCCGCTTTGGCCCATCTCTGGCTGGGTTTTGATTTCCCCGATTCGTTGCCGGGCTTGTTGGTAAAGACTCATTTCTTCTTGCCCTTCTGAAAGAGGTTCTGCAACGTATTGACCGGATTTTCCTTCGCTCCCGGCTGGGTTGATGCCCCTTTCTTACTTGGGAGAAGATTTTCCAACGGGTTACTTCCCTGACCCAGTTTTTGTTTTCCGGGTTCAGAGGGCCCAAGGAGTTGTTTGATCTGTTGCCCAGGGGACAGTCCGGCACCCTTGAGCGATTCAGTAAGAATTTTCATCATGGCCGTGCTTGAAAGGTCCATTTTCAGATTCGTCCTGGTTCCCACCAGTGGAATGGCGATGCGCATTCCCTTCAATTGGGCGTCATCGGGCTGGAGGCCCTTGAGCCCAGCCCGTCCAAACATCGCCGGCTTCAATGGCAGCGACACAACCAGATTGACCGTACCGTCAACAAGGCCCACGCTACCCGAAAAGATCATATCAAAATTCTCCTCCGGGAAGGCGATCGTGAAGTTGTCGTATCGGAAGTTGCCATTCTCTATCGTGAAATACAGGCCGCTGATTGTAGGAGAATAACTTTTCTTGAGCTCCGGAGCCGCTAGTTTCATCAACTCGCCCATAAGCCCCGACGGCTGCATGTGTACCTGTGTCAAATCCAGATGGCCCCGCCCGGTGCCCTTGGTCTTAATCAAATCGGACATCGGCAAATCGAGGTCCGACACCTGGAGGGTAGCTCGACCGTCCAGTTCGGCAAGATAACTGAAGATGGGATTGATCCTGCTGAGCAACTGCTGTCCGGTTTCCTTGTCGATACGTATGTTGTCCAGAAGATTGACGCTTCCGGGCATATGCAATGTGGTTGGGTTGTGAAAATCGACAAACCCACCCATCCGGATAAACCCGTCGGAGGCAGGGATCGGCTCCTTGGGCAGGTCGAAACGAGCCTTTTGGATCAGTAGCGACAGGGCCGTCTGACCCAGGGTCAGCCCGTACACACGCCCCGATGCCCAGTTGATTCCCCCCTTCGTCATGACCTCTTCCATGACGGGGTTCGCCATCGGACCACGAAGTGTAAAGGCACTTTCCGAACGTCCGGCCATCGAAACCGTCTGTTTCGTCTCCGGGGAATATTGATGTAACAGCTCCGTCAGCCGGTCCCAGGACGCCTGATATTGTCCTGAGAAATCCAACAACCCTTTCCCCTTGTATTGCTGAACGTTTCCCTTCACTTGCACCGTAAGCGGAGAAGAGGCCAGTTCGAATTGATCCAACGTCACCATCTCCTTACGGGGGTCTATCACAGCTCGTGTTGTAAAGCCGATTTTTGCTTCCTGAAAGGCTTTTTCGCCTGTGCCCACGACCATCTGGTTGATTTGTCCGCTACCATCCATCACATACCCGGCTTGTGAGGATGCTTTATCCACTTTTATCGAGAGGACGAGGTTGCCGTCCATGGCTCCTGGATCTTTCACTCCCATCGATTCGGCTTGCTTGGACGCGTATCCGATGTTTAACTGATCCACGTTAATTTCCCCGTGCAGGCTGTCCTGGTTCATGTCGTACCATCCCAAAGCCTTCACTTGCACACTATCGTCGATTTTCACAACAATCTCGCTAAGAGTCGCTTTACCAAGCCGGTTGTTGGACAGATCGAAAGACGCTTTTCCACTCACCTTCGACTGCTGAGCCTGCACCGATCCCTTTTCTGTCTTATAGCTGAGACCAGTGGCAGTGAGGTCCAGGGTTGCGTCCAGCCGTTCCCCACTTGCTCGGACCAGCCGGGCAGTCCCGGTCACTGCCCCCGCCACATCCATTGAAAGGAACTCAAACACTTCACCGAAATTCTTCAACTTAGCCAAATCAGCCTGGAAGGTTGCCTCCAGATTTCTAAGCGTTCCCTTCGCCCCAGCCTGGACAAATTCCGATTGTAAAGTTCCCTGCCGGATCGTCAATCCCTGCCCGGATTCGATCGTCGTGTCAAAACCGGCAACGATAGGCTGGATCGTAATTTCCTTGGCCCCTCGTTTTGCCGTGATTTGTGTAAGCTGTATCGCACCCTTCGCGATTGGCTGATTTCCACCCTGGATATTGACGTCGTTGATCTGAATGCTCCCGGCTAAAATCTCTACTCCGGGTTGCACGGTCAACAGGGCCGGTACCGCCTTTCCTAACGTCGGAATATCCATCTTCCCCTTGACTGTCAAGGTGAACTCCGGCAGCGGATGCATCTTCCCATCCAGAACCATCGCCAAAAGGTTTTCTTTTGATAAATCCATCGGTTGTTTTGATTCAAGGTACACAAGTTGAGATTCGAATTGTCCGGGCGGTCCACTGACAACCGCCTGCGCTGTTAATTTCCCTCCCCCGCGGCGAACTTCGCCCTTCAAGGTCAGATCAATAGGCTGGAGGTTTTCCTGGCCCTTTTGACCCGCTTTTAGCCCTGTCGCCCGGGTTGTGAAATCCACCTTCGCCTGACTCGGATCCATCACGCCGTTTAAACTCACATCCAATTTTCCCCCTGCGTTGGAACTGTTCGTGGTGATGGCCAGTAACGGTCCGATCTCCACCCCGCCCGACGTTTCGAGCTTCACGGTCCCCGTCGCCTTGCCGGGAGCGAATTGATTTTCCTTAAAAAGCCCTTCCACCTTGAAATCGCCGCGAATCCCGCCGCCTTCCGCGGTGGTCACCTTTAAATTGCCTTGCAGACTCTTGAGCTTATTTGATTCAACGGATAAAGAGATCGATGGAAGCTCGTATGGCGCGACGTTCTCGCGCTCGATTCGAACCGCTCCTTCCACAAGCTCCAGTTTCCCGATCGGCAGGAAAAACTGGCCGGCTTTTTTCTCGACTGCGGGTGGTGATGGTATTCGAGATTCCACCGCCCCAGCCAGCGAGGTGGTTCCATTCTTATCCACATATAAAATAACGCGAGGCGATTCAATTTGCACTTCGCCTAGATTTGTCAACGACATCACAGCTCCCCATACGCCCCGCGACCAGGAAACGGTTTTCACCTCCAGTACCTTGCGATTCGCAGCGTCGGAAAGCTGCAACCCCCGTAATTCCGTCGGGCCTCCCCACGAGGTGGAAAAATCCGCTACCTGAACGTTTCCCTTCAGTCGGCCATTGACCATGGACAGAATCCGTCCCCTTACCGATGATGTCGAGACCAAGGTAGGAATAAGGAAAATCAGCACCCCGATAACAACAAGCACTACCACCAGCACGATCGGCCACTTTCGTCGCCGAACGGCCTTTTTTGACTTTTCGCTCTCTGTTTTCTTTACATCAACAGCCATATTATATCTCCTGTTAAAATTTGCGTATGCAAAAGAAATCCTCAGGAAATTCTTCGAATTTCCGCATCAATTATAACTACATCCACTTTCACATACTACTGTTTATTGTCCTTCAACCCTTAGTACAGCATTTCACAAATAAGGGTACAAAATCAAGATTCGGGGTGGCATGGGCAATTCTTATTGCCCGTGTTCTTTTCCAATTCACGCATTAAAAACACACACAAGAAGACTTGCCCATGCCACCCAACACCGTGAACTTAAGCCTTTGAGTAAGATTTTTCTCCCTGACATATCAATCAACACTTTAGTTCCCAACGTCGAAGCAACAAATCTCATTCTAACATTCTCAAGAACGTTAGAATGAAATTGAAGCTATACAAACCACCGTTTCAAGTGGATTTATACCATCCAAAGATTAAACACGAGCGGCGCATAAGGTTTTTTGCGGCAGATACACAGGGCGATGTTCCATTTTAATTTTATCTGCAACGCCGTTAAGTTCACGGCGTTGCATGCCACCCCGAATTTGATCCCTTATTTGTGAAATGCTGTACTTAGACAACCAGACCCCAAACGTCGGTCGGATTGGCGAAGCTTTGGCCGTTTAATGCTCCGTTGTAATACCAGGAGTTGCTGATGGAGAGCCAGATTTTCTCCCAGCAAAGCGGTCCGAGATGAAATCATCCCACAGATTATCCAAAAGACCATACGCAGAATGAACCTTAGCGTCTCTTTCCAAGGAAAATTCTATCCGAAATACATAGGGAGCCATTTTACATAAGTGCCTGGAATTACATGAGGACGGAATTTTCAATAGGGACAGGAGCGGGTTACAACAATAATTACCCGCTCCCTCACGGTTGCGGCTCATATTATAGGTTGCCTCGCCTGAAAATCTTGGCACGCACTTTGGATGAGAATCACTTCTTTCTTCTTGAAAAACAGGAACGTTTCGTTAAGAATTCGATATAAATGGTCTGAAGGTTTGATACAAACCGGGTATTTAAAGAATGGAAATCATTAATCATACGGAACTGGAGACCGAACGTCTCGAAGCTATGTTTCTTCGTGCCGCGGAGACCTGGTCCGCTCCGATGCTCAAAGTCACCATCCGATATTCACGGGGAGCCATTTATTCCGGAACCTTTGCTTCTAAATCACCGCGAATTTACGTCAACCTCGGTCAGCGAAACCGATACCCCATGAAAATCGAAACCGGAATCGCCAAGGCCAGGTCCTTCGGACCTTCCTGGTGGAAACCAAGTTATCATATCAAGGCGGAAAATCCTTATCAGGTCGCCCTTTTCGTTTTTCTCCATGAGTTTTATCATTACCTGATCCATCGTGCCCGGAGAAACTCTCATCGCAAAGAAGCGATGTGTGATCGCTTTGCCATCCGTTATCTGACTAATCACTGCAGGCTGACCGTTTTCGATTCCAATAATAATCCGGTCCCACGTTCCGCCTGGCTCTTCCAGGACCTGGATGAATTTGTCGCCAATCGAAAAACCATGACCACCACCATTCGAGCGGCCAGACGACCCCGGAAACGGGTTTAGTAAAGGGAGGGTTCGCCATGTGGAAAGATTTCAGAACATTTGTCATGCGTGGAAATGTGTTGGACCTGGCGGTGGCGGTGATTATCGGCGTGGCGTTCGGGAAAATCGTGACCTCGCTGGTCAACGACATCATCATGCCGCCGGTCGGACTTCTGCTCGGCAAAGTGAATTTCAGCAGCTTGTTCATAAATTTGTCGGGCAAATCGTATCCCAGTCTGGCCACGGCGAAAGCCGCGGGGGCGGCGACGATCAATTATGGCGCCTTTATCAGTACCGTGGTCGATTTTCTGATCGTCGCGTTTATTCTCTTTTTGATTATTCGCACTTTTACCCGGATGGCCGGCCATTTTAACCCGCCGCCTCCCGCGACACCGGTCACCACCAGGGAATGCCCCTATTGTATATCGTCCATTCCATTGAAAGCCACCCGCTGTCCCCATTGCACATCGGAGATGAAATCGTAAGAATGCTTTTATATCCGAACCGTGCCTGAATTGAAATTTTCCGTAACCGTTCAGACCACGCCTCATTTTTGGGCTAAAAGCAGGATTTATTTTACTGGCCAGGACGGGAATCGAACCCGTACGGCCTTTCGGCCAGGGGATTTTAAGTCCCCAGCGTCTGCCAATTCCGCCACCCGGCCAGAGTGTGCGTTTATCATACTACCGTAAATCCAAAATTGCAAAAGGAAAGACGACGAGAGGGATTATGGATTACCCTCTCACGACATTGACCGGTTTGCCGGCCAGGAACGACCGAAGATTTTCGACGGTGATCTTCATCAATCGTGTCCGGGCCTCCCTGGTGGCCCAGGCGATGTGAGGGGTGATCAGGCAATTTTTGGCCGACAATAGAGGATTTTCGCAATCGGGCGGCTCGCTTGATAGCACATCGACCCCGGCTCCGGCAAGGCGATTGTTATTCAACGCGTCGGACAAATCGTTTTCATTCACCAATCCTCCGCGTGAGGTGTTAATCAGGAAGGCGGATTTTTTCATCATCGCCAACGTCCGTCCGTTGATCAGTTCTTTCGTTTCCGCGGTAAGCGGCACATGAAGGCTGACGACATCGGATTTCGTAAAGACCTCATCCATCGAAGCCCAGGCAAAATGTTTTACTGTGGGCGGATTCTTGCCGCTCCGGCTGTAGGCCAGGATTTGCATGTCAAAGGCATCGGCCATCTGGGCGACCTTTTTTCCGATCTGACCGACGCCGATAACGCCCATTGTTTTCCCGGCAAGTTCGATCAGGGGAAATTCCCAAAAGCAAAAATCCTCACTGCGGCACCACCGACCTTCTCGCACAAGATCGCTGTGAGCCTTGGCATGGCTAACCAACTCCAGGAGTAAAGCAAACGTCAACTGTGCGACGGAATTAGTGCTGTAGGCAGGGACGTTGGTTACGGTTATTCCTCGCTCGACCGCCGCCGGAACATCAACAACATTATAACCAGTAGCCAGCACACCGATATATTTCAGGTTCGGTAAATTTGCAAGGGTATCCGATAGTAAAAGGGTTTTATTGGTCAACAATATGTCGGACTTGCGAGAACGCTCCAGAACAAGCTCTTTGGGCGTTCGATCATAAACGGTCAGGTCCCCGAACTGCAAAAGATCGTCCCAGGTTAGATCTCCGGGGTTCAGCGTTTTTCCGTCCAGAACCACAATTTTCATCGATCCGCTCCTTTCTCGAAACGTAAATGACGTTTTCTAAATATAACCTTGCATTTTCTTACAAAACACTCTAAATTTTTAATCATGGCGGCATTCAAGCAATTTTACAACAGGTTCCGCTCTTTCACTTTAATTGAATTGTTGGTCGTTATTGCCATTATCGCTCTTTTAATCGCCCTTTTGATGCCTACCCTGCAATCCGCAAGAAGCATGGGCCGCCGGAGTGTTTGTGCCTCGAACCTGCACACTCTGGGCGTAACGATGCAGGGATATTGTTCCGCATTCAATGATTGGATTCCCGGCTCGCCGAATACCAGCGGAAACGGAGCCTGTCCGGGCGGAACCAGTATTCAACTTTATCCGGGAACGTATGTCTGGGACAACACCACTGATGCCTGGCCCGCTGTGCATATTTTCGATTGGGCCAACCCGCTTTTGTTGATGATGGGCGGGTCCATCCCGAAATCGATTCTTGACCGCTACGATCAAAGCAAAAAAAATGTTTTTGTCTGTCCGGAAAATTCCTGGATAGCCAAAGTCAATCATCCCAGCAGGATACCTATTGAAACCATTGTTTCCAGCTACGCTACCAGCAAGTATTTTACCTATGTCCCTCGTGACCAACAGACCGGCACTTCTCCCGGCACACTTTTTTGGTCGCATGACTTTGTCCCGAACGATTTCATGCCACAGCTAGACCAAATCGAAAATTCCGCTGTAAAAGTCTTTTTGGCCGACAGTTGCCGCATCGACCGGGGCAATCCCCGGCAAATTAGCAATCGGGAGTATGGATATAGCACCGAGGGGGCGTGGCTGAATGTAAAGGACGTGGAAAATGATAATATGAGTTTGTCCTATCGATTCGCGTTTGGCCGGGAACGGTCGTATCGGCATGGCGGCGGGTTGAACATGTTATTCTTTGACGGCCACGTGAACTATCAGCCGGAAGGATCGAGCGAAGACAATAACGGCTATGGTTCGGGCAGCCGGCAGGCGAAATTCTGGTTCCCATCGGGCACGGACACCAGGAATCTGCCCAGTGCCGATAGTTTTTCCAATCGAGATGTGATCGTGCCATGATTTTCAGGCGATATACGAGCCGCGACCGTGAGGGAGCGGGTTACAAAAATAATTCAATAATTACCCGCTCCCTCACGGTCGCGGCTCGTATATAGTTCGCCTTGCTGTCTTTTTTGGCTTGCAATTAGTGGCATGGAAAGAGTAACTTTACGTAATTACGGACAATCGATTTTGAAGGAGTTTCGTTTATGGCAATAACTGTTACCAAGTTCTTCAGGAAATACAACAAGGCGATGCTGGCGATTTTTACCGTGGTGTTGATGGTCGCCTTCCTGGTTCCGACCACCTTGAAAGAGTTATTTCAGTCAAACCCGTATAAGCAAGTGGTCGGGAAGGGGTTTGGGAAAGACATTTATCGGTTTGATTTAATTAAAACCAGCCAGCGGGTCGAGGTCCTGGATTTACTGACCCGGCAGTTTTCTGCCATGAATCCGAAGGCCGGCCGCGCGTTTAACCTGGATGTGTTATTGCAATTTTCACCGGAAAATCAACGGGTTATGAATTACTACCTGCTGATCCGGGAAGCTCAAAAAATGGGGATCGAAATTACCGATGACCAGGTGGATCGCACCCTGATCGAGCGAAACGTCCCGCCGGAACTAATCAACGGAATTTTGTCCGGGTCGCAAATCTCCCTGAACGACTTTCGCAGGGCGATTGGCGATTACCTGAGCGTGGAGAAGGTCTTCGAACTGGCGGTTTCGGCGATAAAGATTTCAGAACCTGAAATTCAAACCTTTTTTAAACAAACCAACGAACGGCTGAACGTTGAAATCCTCCCTGTGCGAGCGGAAGATTTTCTTGGCCAGGTGCCTGTGCCGACGGAGAAGGAACTGGCGCCCTATTTCGTTCAAAACGAGAAAAAATTTGAATATCCGCCCCGCGTCGAAATCGAATACCTGGGGGCCGACCTGGACAAAATAAAAGAAGGAATTACGATCAGCCGAGATCGAGCCAAACAATATTGGCAAGAGCATAAAGGGGAATTTACCCTCACGACACAACCGGCTACACCAAAAGGGACGACCACGGCCCCTTCGAGTAAACCAGCCCCGATTAAGGTCGAAATGACGCAGGAGCAAGCCCTTCCCAAAGTCATCGAAAAGCTTAAATACGAAAAGGCCCGTGACCTGGCCGCCCAAGCCATGATGGAGGCTCGACACCAGATGGAAATTCCCTGGATTGCCGCTCCGACCGATAAAGCAGGGCTAAAGCAAAAACCGGATAAAGTCGCCGATTACCAGAAATTGGCCGACCAGCTTTCCAAGCAGTTTCACGTGCAGATTATTTACTATCGGTCTCCTTTGCTTTCCCAGCAAGACGCGGCCGGCCTGCCCGGAATTGGAGCTTCCTTTATTCCGGAAAAACGCCAACCGTTATATTTCAGCGATTATGCCTTTCGTGTCGTTCCCCTTTACGCGCCACCCGTCCGCAAGTCCGTGTCGGAACAGATGTTCCTCGTTCCTTATCAGAACAGCAGTGGTCTGCTGCGGCAAATGGGGGATAACAATGAGGATAAGGGGTTTTATCTCTTCCGGGTGATCAAGGCCGACCCGAGGCATCTTCCACAGTCGCTGGCGGAAGTGAAGGACAAAGTCACAAAAGAATATCAACTTGACCAAGCCTACAAAATCGCCAAACAGAATGCCGAAGAAATCTGTCAGACCGCGGGCAAGCAGAAATTATCGCAGGTCATCAAGACCCCCGGGGCGAAACTTAAAAAAATCATCGCTACGCTTGGCGTAAAGAGCATTGAACCTCAAACATTCTCGCGGGAAAATTTCTCATATGGCGGTCAATTGGTTCCGCCGACGATTTCCCTGGTCCAGGGCGATACGGCTAAATTTGCCCAGATCGCTTTTGACAAACTCTGGAGCCAACCGACCACTCAACCCAATGGAACCCTGACCTGCGCCGTTATTCCTATGGACGAAAATCGCAGCGTTTACGCGGTTCAATTCCTTGAAAAGACCCCCGCCACCGCCGAGGATTTCAAACAGTATAAACCATTCCTGGCCAGGATTCTCCTGATGACCAAACAACGGGAATTCATCCAGGACTGGTTCGCGCCGGAGAACATTCATCGCCGGACACAGTTCGTCTCGTCCACGACGAACGAAGAAGAGATGGAGTAAAACGGACAGGGGGGAAGAGAAAAAGAATGCCAAAACCGGGATGATTGGCGATGGTCTTGCGAATCCAACTTTGGGCTTGCTTTATGCCTAAAACAGGGTAGAATACCTGCTTGTGTTTTCTCGTGTGGGGCCACGTAACTATTTAATACGTGAGGGTAAAATATGAAAATTACTTCAAATCAACTAAAGGGTTTTGTATTAATTTTATTGTCTATTTTTTTAATCAGTGGTAGAAAGGGGACGCAAATGGGTAACGTTCAAGGACCGGAAAAAGCAAGTTCGTACACGGCCAAGGATTTTTCTCGCCTTCTGGGCATGGAGGGGTTCAGCGATACCCTGCTGAAAAATCACTTTAAACTTTATGAAGGGTACGTTAGCAATACCAATGCTGTCCGGGAAAAGCTTGGGGGAATAACTCTCGAAGCGAAACCTTCCATTGATTACTCGGAAATCAAACGACGTTTTGGGTTCGAGTTCTCCGGCATGCGGCTTCATGAATATTATTTCGGCAATTTAATCAAAGGCGGAAAAGCCCTGGGCAAAAATAGCGCGTTGGCCGAAAAAATCAACGCGGTTTACGGCAGTTTCGATGCCTGGAAAAAAGATTTCATCGGAACCGGCTCCATGCGAGGCGTGGGCTGGGCCATTCTATATTATGATCCGCAGAATCATCAGTTATTTAACGTCTGGATCGACCAGCATCAAGTCAATAATCTGCCCGGCTGCAAGCCGATTCTCGTGATGGACGTTTGGGAACATGCTTTCATGATCGACTACCAACTCGACCGGGCAAAATATATCGAAGCGTTCATGAAGAATGTCGATTGGCAGGAAGCGGCTAATCGGCTGGGAGTTGAATGACAGATCAAAGTATTTGCTTGGACTTTTCCCTGTGGCGGGATGAGGGCATAGAATCTCCGGACACGCTAGACGTGTTGTCGGGCCAAGGATTTTGAATTGGCGGCGGATCGGCGAGCAGGCACCATCCTGAGCCTTTGGACCTCC
>Ga0265292_1000591_pt1 | contig 46976 bp, 40 predicted proteins | sample Munlanlewell296A_FD_189080 | JGI IMG/M metagenome (GOLD analysis project Ga0265292, IMG submission 189080) | Leachate microbial communities from a municipal landfill in Southern Ontario, Canada - Leachate well 296A | ecosystem: Engineered > Solid waste > Landfill > Unclassified | place: Canada... | reverse complement strand
ATCCCAGTCGTATGACATCCAGTCCCAAAGCTGATAAGGTTCGCCTCCGCCGCAGGCCCCTGCCCACATGTCTGACGGTCCAAACACGCCTGATCGCCATACATTCACCGCATCCATGTTATTGTTGCCATTCCAGTCAAAGAGCAGGTGGACGCCAAGTTCTGACGCACCCACCGTAAAAGTGACCGGAGTGCCTTCTCCACAGCCGGGGCCGCCTGCCGGACAGTCTGCGTAGACCGTATAGGTGCCGGGTGCATAGATGGCCATATCATGCACCGACCATGGATCACCAAAAAGATCACAGGAAGATGAAAGTGTTGCATTGGAAACCTGGCCGGACACGGCAACAGATGTCTTCATGGTCCTGTCCCAGGTGAAGGTAACGTCATTGGCGCCTCCAAACGTGACGCCGGATGCATCAAGCATGGTGAGGTTGTTATTGAAAGTCTCCAAGACTCCCATTACATTGAAGTTGACGATAAGACCTTGAAACGATCCATCTAACATGGGAGCTCCGTTGATGCCGTCACCATCCCAGTCTTTTGACATAAAGTCCCAAACCTTCACCGCTGAATTAGCTCCGCAATCCCCCGTCCACATGGATGACGGTCCAAATACAGCGTTCGTCGTCCATATATCCACGACATCGTGGTTATTTTGACTATTCAAGTCAAAGAGCATGTGGCCGCCGATCTCTCCCTCACCAACGGTAAAGGTGATCGGAATGCCTGATCCACAGCCGGGACTTCCTGGCTCACAATCTGTGTAGGCCGTATAGGTGCCAGGTCCATAAATGGCCACATCATGCGCCGACCACGTTGCATCAAACCAGACATGACATGGCGAGGAGAGTGTCGCATTAGAAACCTGGCCGGATACATCAACCGTGCTTTTCAGCGTGCCGTCCCAGGTGAACGTAATGTCATTGCTGCCGCCAATAACGATGCCGTCAGGCTGGAGCAGGGTCAAGTTGTTGCCTTCCGTATATATACATCTTGGTATTGGATCATAAACGCACCCGCTTGCCGGATTGCAGGAATCAGTTGTGCACAGGTTGCCGTCGTCGCAGTTCATCGTCGTTACCATGCAAACCTTGTTTTTACACACATCGCCTGTGGTGCAGACGTTGTTATCGTTGCAAGGCAGGGTATTGGCGCCGTGTACGCAGCAACCGGGAAGAACCGGGACACTTGAATCGGTTGTGCAGATATTCCCGTCATCGCAGTTCATGGTCGCCCCGGGCTTGCAGACGCCGTTCAAACACACATCGCCCACGGTGCAGGTGTTGTTATCACTGCACGACAGCGTGTTGTTCGTAAAGACGCACCCGGTCGCCGTGTTGCAAGTATCGGTGGTGCAGACATTGTTGTCGTTGCACGTCCTGGCCGTACTGACGCACACCTGATTGACGCACTGATCCACGGTACAGGCATTGCCGTCAGTACAGGGGGAGCCATTCGGCTTTCCCGCGCAGATACAATCCGGCACCGGGGGATATACACAACTGCCCGAGGCCGGATCACAGGAGTTGGTGGTACACGAGTCATAGTCTTCGCAGGTCTTGGCAGTTCCCGCGCAGATGGAATTTGCACACTTATCGTTTGAGGTGCAGGCGTTATTGTCGTTGCAGGACTTGGTATTGGGGACGTGGATGCAGCAAGCGGCAATAACGGGAACATACTTGTCGTCGGTGCAGACATTCCCGTCGTCGCAGTTCCTGAGCACCCCGGACTTGCAGAGACCGTTCAAACAATAATCGTTATCGGTGCAGGTGTTTCTGTCACTGCACGGTCCCGTGTTGTTCGTGAACGAGCATCCATTCAACGTACTGCACGTGTCGGTGGTGCAGACGTTGTTGTCATTGCAGGTCCTGGGAGCGCCGGGCTGGCAGCTGCCGTTCAAACACGTGTCGCCCACGGTACAGGCGTTGAGATCACTACAGGAGGTCCCATTCGGCTTTCCTGTGCAATCACAGCTCGGATCCAGAGTTCGCAAACAATTGCCTGTTGTCGTATTGCAGGAATCAGTAGTGCATGAATCATTGTCGTCGCAGTTCTTTTGCGTCCCCGCGCAGACCGCGTTTTTACACTTATCGCCTATGGTGCATGCGTTGTTGTCGTCGCAGGACAAGGTATTGGGGTTGTGTACGCAGCCGCCCGGAATAATTGAAACACACGAATCGGTTGTGCAGATATTCCCGTCATCGCAGTTCTTGGGTGTGTGAACACAGACGCCGGTGACCGGATTGCAGGAATCGGTTGTGCAAACGTTGTTATCGTTGCAGCGTGTCTCCCATCCATCACAGAGATCACCCATCACATTGAAGTTTACAGCCCACGCACCCGCAAACGCGCCGTCCACCAGGGGATAACCGTTTATGCCGTCCCCATCCCAGTCGTATGACATCCAGTCCCAAAGCTGATAAGGTTCGCCTCCGCCGCAGGCCCCTGCCCACATGTCTGACGGTCCAAACACGCCTGATCGCCATACATTCACCGCATCCATGTTATTGTTGACATTCCAGTCAAAGAGCAGGTGGACGCCAAGCTCACCAGGATTGACGGTAAAGGTGACCGGATTACCTTCTCCACAGCCGGGACTGCCTGCCGGACAACCTGCGTAGACCGTGTAAGTGCCGGGAGCATAGACGGCCATATCATGTACCGACCATGGATCACCAAAGAGATCACAGGAAGAGGTAAGTGTTGCATTGGAGACCTGGCCGGATGCAGCAACCGCTGTCTTCATGGTCCTGTCCCAGGTGAAGGTAACGTCATTGGCGCCTCCAAACGTGACGCCGGATGCATCAAGCATGGTGAGGTTGTTATTGAAAGTCTCCAAGACTCCCATTACATTGAAGTTGACAACAAAACCGACAAACGGGCCATCCATCATCGGCGCTCCGTTGATGCCGTCACCATCCCAGTCTTTTGACATCCAGTCCCAAACCTTATCCGCTGCATTAGCTCCGCAATCCCCCGTCCACAGGGGTGACGGTCCAAATACGGCGTTCGGCTGCCATATGTTCACCACATCCTCCATGCTATTGTTGCCAAACCAGTCAAAGAGCAGGTGAACGCCAAGTTCTGTCGCACCAACCGTAAAGGTGATCGGCAGGCCTGTTCCACAACCGGGGCTCCCTGCCGGACAATCTGTGTAGACAGTATAGGTGCCGGGTCCATAGATGGCCACATCATGCGCCCTCAACGGTAAACCATATAACAAACAGGTTGAGGCCAATACCGCATTGGAGATCTGGCCGGATGCTGCAACCGAAGTCTTTCTGGTACCATCCCAGGTGAACGCGACGTCATTGCTGCCGCTATAACTGACGCCATCTGGACCAATCATGGTGAAGTTGTTGTTGACAGTATGTACCGGTAGGTAGGGTACATCAGCTGATGCTTGTGTCCTGATCAAACCAATACACAGAATAGATAATACAAAAACTGCAAGACACTTTCCGGTATTCATGATTTTGTTCCTCCTTTTAAGTTTAGACTTATCTGAAGAAGGGCAGCGCCTCATAGAGCAGAGCCATTGCTTTTGATTGAACACAATCACATCGTCACAACTGAACAATCATGTTGAAGTTGATGCTCATGTACGTGCAATCCAATCCTGCACACGAATACCAGGAACAGTATCACCAGAAGGTTTTGGTACTGATATCACGTTTCATGTGTATCACCTCCTTTCCGTGTGAGACGTCTCACCGTTGCAGGCCCATTCCGCAAGCCGTCGATGTCCAGCAACCTCCGTCTGTTATGTCAGGACCGTACCGTTCTGAGCTTCATCTCGCGCGATTCAACCCGGAGCAATAATCGGCTATTTTTCACCTCTGCGTTTATTATATTAATATCAGCAAAAGCTCAATAATACTTGAACGATTCGGCTGTTGTTCACCAGTTCGGAAAGAATAATGCCTAACATTTATTCAATAGACGAGAATCAAATGAAATAGGATACACCTACGTTTGTTTATCATCCGTCGCCTTCTTCGCAGTATGATACTTAAGTCAGGGCCGGCAGTTCACCGTTACCGAGGTCCGACAGCGATCATTTCCATATTCGAGTATCGAGTCTCTTGGGTATGGCCTCAATGCTCTCTTCACTTTCCACTCTCCGTTGTCATTAGGACGCTGCCCGCTTCCACGCCCATACCGCACGTCAGTGACGTCCAGTAACATCCTGCCGGTGATTGGATAGGACATTTTTCTTGTGCTGAAAATGCAAGGGGTTGATAAGCTAGTTATCCTATCTTATCGGATAGAACTATTTTTCTATCCGGACACTGCAGGAGTTTTAGAAATGTGGTGGTGTAGAGAGCAGAAAATGAATTTAATGCGGATGGCTTTTACGCTCGCCGCTGAACATTGGGAGCTATCCCATGAACTGACCTTCCCACCTATAAATGTCATAGGGGAAAATATGCCGAATGGAACAAGTGGTACCCGCTCTTTGGTGTGAATATCAAGTCCCATGACGCATTCCCTCCTTTCTGACTATTTAGACGAAAGACAGACGGGAAAAGATACACATAGTGTTATTTTTTTTCATCGGTAGGCGGGGTTTTGCGTTCGCAGCACAACTCATTCTGGTCATTGTGGTAGAAGCTGCAGTGTGTTTCGAGCTCTTTTTTGTTTTTTTCTGGCGCGATGCAACCTGATCTTGACGTTTTCGAAGCCGGGCTTACTCGTATAGTACCGGACCCCTGTACCGGGGGGTCACCTTTTTGAGACTGTAACCGGACGACCAGCGTGATAGATCGTCCCGCCTGCAGTCACGTATTCCTGGAGCACCGCCACGGCATCCTTACGGAGGATGTCGCGAAGCACTGCTATGCCTCGATCGTTGAGCGATGAAACCCAGTCATCCAACTTGGGCCCTTCATCGAAGCCGATTGCCAGGGCATCTTCGCCACGCGCCCCGCACACCAATCGTCTCACGCCGGACCACGGGATGGCGCCAAAGCACATGGCGCATGGCTCAGTCGTGGAAAAAAGATCGAAGTGCACCATTCCGCCGTCACTGAGATCGTACCTGCCGAGAACCTTTTGAGCAATGGCCAGCGCCACGATCTCGGAGTGGAAAACAGAGCATTTTGAAGTAACCACCATATTGACACCGGGAGCGATCAGGCGCCCGTCCTTGTCGAACACCGCGGCGGCAAACGGACCGCCGGTCGCTCGTTGGACATTCTGGCGTGCAAGCGCCAGAACGAACCGCATCCTGTCCTCCACACCCGGGAAGATCGCAGGGGATTCGGTCAAAAAGTCTTCCACCCATGGGGGCAGATGAATGCTGATCTCCGGCAGTTTCATTTCAGATCTCCTGGTCTGCACGGTGTCTCTCTCCGGTCGTCACACTGATTCTCAGCTGTCATCATCCATCATCCTGTGCTTCGGCCGTTCAATATCGTCGAACTGGCCGGTCTGTGCTGCCCAGAGAAAGAGGAACCAGGCTGCGAGGCCGATGAAGAACATGAGAATGATGAGCGCGGTGATGGTCCAGAGCATAATAATTTATTCCTTTGAGCCTCTTGCATAAATCACCCTTCGACAAGCTCAGGGCGAACGAATGTTGGATTGAAATCATTGCCTTTCCCCCGTTCGTGGTGAGCCTGTCGAACCACTCACCTCGGTCCTCTCCCACCAGGGGAGAGGATGTTGAGGAAGAATCCAGGCAGCAGTCCCTCCCTTGATGGGAGGGATTACGGGATGGGATCACTATCCTCTCAGCCTCAAGGAATTCATCACCACGGTCACGGAACTCATTGCCATGGCTGCCGCTGCCACAATAGGACTGAGCACGCCCGCCATGGCGAGCGGGATCGCGGCGACATTATAAAAAAATGCCCAGAACAGGTTCTGTCTGATGATCGTGAATGTTTTCCTTGAGACCTCAACAGCCCGAACAACGCTCGAAAGGTCCGATCGCATCAGGACCACATCAGCGGATTCCATGGCAATGTCCGAACCCGCTGCCATTGCCATGCCCACATCCGCGGCCGCGAGCGCAGGCGCATCATTGATACCATCGCCTACCATGGCCACGACCTTGCCTGCCGCCCGTAGTCTTGATATCTCTTCAGACTTTCCAGCGGGAAGAACGCCCGCGCGTACGGTATGGATCCCGGTCTTTTCCGCAACGGCATCCGCCGTGGTCTGATTATCCCCGGTTATCATGAGAATGTCAATCTGCATGCTTATCAATCGCTCAATGGAACCTTTCGCATCTTTTTTTGGAGTATCCATCAAGGCGATGATGCCGAGAACAGCCTTGTCCCGCGCAACCCATACAACCGTTTTCCCGCCATGTTCGAGCCGTTCAGCCGCTACCGCTGTCTCCGAATCTATCTGAACACCCTCTTGTTCAAGAAAAACATGTTTCCCAACACGTATTGATGCGCCATTGATTTTCGCAACAATACCCCGTCCCGGCAAAGCTTGAAAAGACTCGTAGTTTAACAAATCTATCCCCTGCTCTTTTGCATGACTCACGATCGCCTGTCCCACAAGATGCTCGGACCCCTGTTCTGCTGATGCGGCGAATTGCAATACCTCTTCGTAAGCGTCCCCCCTCACCTCAATCCTCTCCCCTGTAGGGAGAGGACTTTCTGCTCTCACCCTCGCCCCTGCGGGGAGAGGGCCGGGGTGAGGGGCGTTCAGTGCATTATTCTGCTCACTCCACACTTCCACAACCTTCATCTTCCCCGTCGTGATCGTGCCGGTCTTGTCCAGGACAACGGTATCCACCTTCTGCAATCGCTCAAGGATGTCCCCTCCTTTTATCAGGATGCCGCTGCGTGCCGCCCTCCCCGTACCGGCAAGGACAGCGACCGGCGTGGCAAGTCCGAGCGCGCAAGGACATGCGATAACCAGCACAGCGACGGCATGAAGTATCGGTATGGCGCCGCTTGATTGCTGCGACCAAAAAATGAACGTTGCCAGTCCCATAAGAATGACGAAGGGGATGAAATAAACCGCTATCCTGTCCGCCAGTCTCTGGATCGGCGCCGTGGATGCCTGGGCATTCTCAACAAGACTGGTGATCTGTGAAAGGGTTGAATCCTTGCCCACGCGGGTAACTTCGAGAACCAGCGTCCCGGACCCGTTCATCGAACCGCCGATGACCTCCCTGCCGGCTGATTTTTCATTCGGCCGTGACTCGCCGGTCACCAGAGACTCGTCCACCTCTGAGGTGCCGCTGAGCACAATACCATCCAGGGGTATTTTTTCTCCCGGCCGCACTTCGATCCTGTCACCCGTTCGCACCTCAATGATCGATACGAGAATGCGATCATCTCCTCTAATCATCCTCGCTTCCTGAGGCTGAAGCGACAGGAGCCGTGAAACTGCCTGCGATGCCTTGTGCTTTGCCGAATTTTCGAGGAACCTGCCGAGCAGAACGAAGGTGATGATCATGGCAGCAGTATCGAAATAGACCTCACCGCTTGAGAACAGCTGGTGTATGCTCAGAAAATAGGCGGACAGCGAACCAAGAGATATCAGGAGGTCCATGTTCAAGGTCCGGTTCCTTATCCCGCGGAACGCGCCATGAAGAAACGGCCATCCCGAGTAGAACAGGACCGGCGTGCACATGAGAAAGGCCGCGAGATCAAGCACTCTTTTGGCCGCAGGCTCGATACCCTGGAAAAAGCCGGCGTAGAGGCCGAAGCTCACGATCATGAGCTGCATGGAGAAGAACAAGGCAGTGCCTAACCGGATCAGCAGGTCGCGGTTCTGTTTTTGAATGAAGGCTTCCTGCGCCGCGGGCGTGTAGGGACGCGCGCGGTATCCGATGGACGTGATCCGTGAAATGATCCTGCCAAGCGTGGTCTGAGAACTGTCCCATTTGATGAGCGCCCGGTGCGTGGCGAAATTGACGCGTGCCGAAATAATACCCCTGGTCCGCTCGAGGATCTTCTCATTCAGCCAGATGCAGGACGAGCAGCGTATTCCCGCGATCACCAGGTCCGCTTCTTTGATCGCGCCATCGCCCCGGATATAAGGAATGAGCGATGCGAGTTCCTTGACCGGGAAGGAGGATTCCTGTTCCAATGTTTCCCGCAGGACATCAGGGATGCCGAAAGACTTCCAGTCGCGCTTTTTATAGAAGTCCTGGAGCCCCTCCTCTATTATGAGGAGATAAATTGCCCGGCAGGCATGGCAGCAGAAGATCTTATGTCCCGAGGGAACCGCTTCATACAGGGCGTCCTTTTCGGAAACCGGCAGGAGGCAATGATCGCAGATCAACAAGGTACTGTGTGAAGACAACACGTTATGTCTCTCCTCCTTTGTCCGATCGTTCGGGAGAGATGAACGTCGCTTCCCGTACCATCCTGATCTCCCGGGAAGATATATTTTCCAGTGTAAAACGCAGCCGCGTGACACGGTTGACGAGGTTCTTTCTCCGCGCAAACACGTACACCTTGATCCTCAATGAGGAATTGGGGTGGAGCAGGATGGGGTTCCGAGGAACCATTAATTCAGCATCCTTGATGCCCGAAATGCTCAGGCGGTAACCCGCGGGAACCAGGCTCCTGTTCTCCACGGTCAGGAGGTAGGCGTTCAGCATGCCGCCTTTCGTGCCTGCCTGCTGGTAGGATTGCACCTCGTCGCGGAACACCCAGAAATCGACAGGCATTCGAGCATAGATCTGATACGCGAGCATCGCGGCAATGAACGCGAAGACGAGCGAAAGCCCGATAGCGCGGGCACGCGGCCCTTTTTGAGCTCCGTCGCTGGAATCGCCCCGGGAATATTCGATGAGCGGTTCCTTCCCCTGCTCCGCAATCTGTCCTGCGCAGGCATCGATGCACTCAGCGCAGTTGATGCATTCCACCTGGAGACCATCCCGGATGTCAATGCCTGAAGGACAGGTACGCACACAGGCCTCACAACCGAGACACTCCTCTTCACGTTTCCGGTTAAAAGCGATGGTCAGCGTCCTGTCATCAAAAAATGCGCTCTGAAGCCTCGAATAGGGGCAAACCGATCTGCAGAATCTCTGGCGGATGAATGCCAGATTGAGATAGATCAGAACGGTGAACAGGGTCCATGACCAGAACACCCAGGGGCCCAGTGTTCGGTTCTTGATCTCCGCAAACATGTCATAGGGAGAAACGAAGAACCAGATCAGGTCGGCGGAAACAAGGAGTGATAGAAGCAGCATGCTGACATGCGATATCGTCGTGCGGAGGACCTGATTGCGGGTGAACCACGCCGCTCTTCGTTCAAGGGACCTCGCGAAATCAGACAGTACTGTCTGGGGGCATGCCCAGCCGCACCAGATGCGGCCGTAGAGGACCGTGAAGAGCATTACGCCGATGAAGAACAGGAGTAAGACAAGCAGGAAGAAGTATGCTTCACTGATCCAGATGACAGAACCGAAAAAGTACAGTTTGAGAGATGGAACATCGAAGCGGAGGGCGCTTTCACCGTGTATCCTGAGGAAAGGCAAACCAAGCATCAGCACAGCCTGCAGCAATGCGAAGAACCATCGGCGGGCGTGATAGGTCGCTGGTTTCATGCCGGCTTAATGGGCGTGACGAAAGTGAATATAGTGGGCCACCGCACGGATCTTATCCGGACCGAGCTGCCTTTTGAACCCCGGCATGCCGTTCGGCGTACCGTCGGCAATGACCCGGATATGATCAGCAAGTGTATTGCCAAAGAGGAACTTCGGACCCGTCAAAGCAGGGCCGATCCCTCCCTCTAATTTTTCCCCGTGGCACATGGCGCAGTCAGAGACATAGATCGCCGGCCCCTTGTCCTCCCTGGTCTCTGATATGCCGGATGCCACTTCCTTTACCTCGTGAGTAATGACGGCGGTTTTGTGGGCTTCCATGCGTTTCTCATACTGCCCTACCTGTTTCCATCCCGTGGTCAGGGGTGAGAACAGATACAGATAGACCAACCCGCACACGAGCAGAGACAAAAAAAGGACCAGCATGCCAAAGGGCATTTTTTTCCTGCCCTCTTCACGTTCCCGTATGCCATCGTATTCACCCATGGTTCAGCTCCCTGTTGATGAAAATTCTAAATCCTGGCCCGGACAAACCGGATCCCTATTTACCACGAAGACACGAAGAAATACAAAAATATCTTTGTGTCTTGATTAACAACATAATTTAAAAGATTTTCTTTGTGTCTTAGTGTCTTTGTGGTGAAATCTTCTTTCCATGTTGGGGTAGAATTTGATTACTCATCATCCAGCATCCGGTACTTCGGCGATTCTACCCGGTCTTTTCGTTTACTACGGAAGAAATAGACCATGATACCGAGCAGAACGACGACGAGAAGCATCGTAAAACCAAAGTAAAGCCAGGCCTTGAACCCCATACTATGGTTTCAACTCCTTCCCCAGTCGCACAAGATACGTTACGAGCGCATCCATCTCGGTCTTCCCTTCCAGTGCCTTCATGTCTTCGATTGCATAGGGGTAGCCGAGGGTCTTCATCTTCTTTTCCGTATAACGCGTATCGATCTTATTATCAGCAAGCCATGCGTAGGCAGGCATGTTCGACTGCGCATACATGCTCTGAGGATTTTTCATATGCAGATAGTGCCACGCGGCGGGATATTTCGTGCCTACCCGTGCAAGGTCCGGTCCTGTGCGCCTGGACCCCCACAAATGGGGCCGGTCTATGGCTGATTCTTCGAGCTTTGAATAGTTCCCGTACCGGGCCGTCTCGAATGGGAGCGGCCGCACCGTCTGCGTATGACAGTTGTTGCATCCCTCACGGATATAGATGTCGCGGCCTTCGACCTCAATTGGCTTATAGAAGATCACTTTCTCTATCGAGGGTGAAGCGCTTCCTACAAAAAGCGGAATGAACGTGGTCAAAAGCGTTCCCACAAGGATCGCAAGCGTGGCAAGAAGGATGAACACAACCGGCTTTTTATCGACATTCATGGTGAACTCCTTCGAACGCAGCGGGCATGATCGATCATTCTTGCGCCCTAATACCCTCTGCCCCTGCTCTACGCGTTCCGCGTTGCCGGGGTGTTCCTGATCGTTTTGTAAATGTTAAAAACAAACACGAGAAATCCGGCAAAAAAGATGATTCCTCCAGCTGTCCTCATGTTCCAAAAAGGATAATTGGGCGTCAAGGTCTGAATGAAATTTGGATAGAGCAAACTGCCGTCCTTGTCCATAGCCTGCCACATGGCTCCCTGCCTGATACCGGTTACCCACATGGTCACGGAGTAAATGAGCTGTCCAACCAGCACAAGCCAGAAATGGAGGTTCGCAAGTTTAACGCTGTATACTTCCGTGTTGTATACGCGGGGGATCATGTAGTAGAACCCGGCGGATATCGTCATCGTGACCCATCCCATGGTGCCCATGTGCACATGGCCCGGGACCCAGTCGGTATAGTGAACAAGCGCGCTGAAGGCACGGATCGCCTGGCTCGGTCCCTGGATGGTCTGGAGGCCGTAGAACGTTATGCCGAGCACGATGAACTTGACAAGATAGTTCGACCGCATCTGCGCCCACTGGTTGTTCATGGTCCCGTATCCATTGATCACCGAGGCCCAGGACGGCGCGATCAGAAAGATACTGAAAGCGATTGCCACGGTCTGGATCCAGTCCGGCAGAGGAGTATAGATCAGGTGGTGGGCGCCTGTCCAGAGATAGGCAAAGACCAAGGCCCAGAACCCGACGATCGAAAGCCGGTGGCTGTAGAGCGGAGCACCCGTTGTCTTGGGAAGGATGTAATAGAAGATCGCAAGCGGGATCGTCGTGAACACAAAGGCCACGGCATTATGCCCGAACCACCACTGCACGTTGGCATCATTGGCGCCGGCATACACTGAATAGGATTTGAACCACGAGACCGGTACCGCGAGGTTGTTCCCGATGTACACAATGGCCACACCAACCACCGTGGCCAGGATGTACCACAGCGAAACATACATCTGTTCTTCTTTGCGTTTCATGATGGTGCCGATAATGATGATCGAAAACATCACCCACAGGATGACGACGCCTATGTCGAGCGGCCATTCAAGCTCCGCATATTCCTTGCTTGAGTTCATGCCGGCTAAGAGTGACAGCGCCGCGAGCGCAATGGCTATGTTGAACACAACAAGCATGACCCGCGCCAGGCCGGGAAAGGCAAGGGACGTCCTGCCGAGCCGCTGAACAAGGTAGAAAAAGATGCTGAATGCCGCCGGGATGGTGAAACCATAGATGAGCGCATTGGTATGGAGCGGACGCAGCCTGCCGTACGTGAGCCAGGATGTGAAATTCAACTGCGGGTAGACAAGCTGGAGCGAAATGAGGACCCCGACGAGAAGTCCAATGATCCCCCAGAAGAGAGAGGATAATGCGAATCCCTTTACTGCGCGGTAATCATAGGTAATCTCCGCCATTAGGTTGTCCCCATACCTGGAATTATTGTTCAGGAAGGCGTATTACACTTTTTGTTTTGCCAGGTCTTCGAAATTGGTCTTTTTAAGTGTTTCGACTATTTTTGATTGAACATTGACCCACAGAAAATAGGTCGGACAGTGTTTTGAAAAATTGCATTTCTTTTTGTCGACAAGGCAAAGGTTGATGGCGATCTTGCCCTCGATCGCGTTCAGCACGTCCAGCGTCGTGATCTCCTTCGCTTGTTTGGCAAGCGAGAAACCGCCCTTCACGCCGCGGTAGGACCTGACGATCTTCGCCTTCACCAGCTTCTGGAGTATCTTCGCGAGAAAACTCCGCGGTATCTTGTATTCCTCGGAGATCTCGTTCACGAAACTTACTTTGTTGAACGGCTGACGGGCGAGATACAGCACACTTCTAATGCCGTAATCTCCTTCGCGGGTGATATGCATGTCTTCACTATATCAAACCTGCGGTCTTTGTCAAGCCCCGACATACTGCTTTTTATGGGATGATGAAACCTTACTATCTTAAGGCAGTACATCACTACTTTGTGATATAATATTGCGCACAAGAGTTAACCTGCATCTATTTCTACAGGTAATAACGATAGTATGAAAGAGATACGTCTTCCCATACCCGTCAAGCTGTTCATCGGGATGCTTTCACCTGAGCCCGCGCTGTTCGACGCATGTGCCGACATCGTGCGAAAGGAATATGGCCCTGTCGATTACCAGAGTGAGATCGTTCCGTGGACTAATTCGGATTTTTACCAGGATGAGATGGGGGCCGGGATTTTACGGAAGTTTATTTTCTTTGAGCACGTGATGGACCCCGGCGATCTGTCGGCGATAAAGATCAATACCACCAGGATCGAGAAAAACTTCGCCGTTCAGGCAGAGAACCGTGTGCGGCGCAGGATCAACCTCGACCCCGGATATGTGACCGAAGCCAAGGTCGTGCTTGCAACAACCAAAGACTACTCTCACCGCCTGTACATCGGCAAAGGCATCTATGCCGAAGTGACGCTCCGTTACGGCAATAAAGACCGGAGCTTTACCCCCTTCGATCATACCTACCTCGACTATGGTTCGGAACCCTACATAACGATGTTCAACGAGGCGCGGGAGCTTTTGCGATCCGCACTGCAACGACCGGCGCGGAAATAATTTTGCAAAGAGTGGTGAAGGGCAATCAGGAATGCGGAGCAACAGCATGCGTTGGATTGATAGATTTATTTCATCGCCGCTTTGATCGCGTACTTGACATCCGGATCGATCGAAGTGAACCTGACCCCGTAAAGAAAAACACCAGGCTCGTCCTCCACCTGAATGACCCTTATGATCTCACCATATCCGCTGACGTGTGCGCCATTGGGAAGGTAGAACGAAAAGAAAATTCCGTCGTCTCTTGAAAGCGGTTCCTCTGTTTTGATGAGCATTCCGCTCACGCTGATGTTTTCGGTCCAAAAGGGAAGCGGCCTGTCCTTGAACTTGCCCTCGATGGCAACAGCGAGCGCGGCCCGGTAGATACTTCTCGGCGCTACATTGAGCAGTTTCCGCACATTGCCGTGCAGGAGGTCCGGATCAACCGGGATCGTTATGATCGCGTTGGCGCCGCATTGTTTGCAAAGTTCCCGGTTGACCAGGTTGCCCTTGCAGATCATGATAAGCGAGACATCCCGCAGGTCTTTATCGTTCCTGATGATCCTGAAGAGATCCACGTTCTTGATGCCGCTCATGTCGAGATGCGTGATGATGAGATTGGCCTTTTCCTCCCGGTGAAGACTCAGCAGCTCATCATTAGTGGCCGCCGTATATACCCTGATGCCCGCAATGTTGAGATAGTCGTTTCTCTTCAAGAGGAGTTTTTTCAGGTCATCCGCGATCAGTATCTTTTTCATAGTCGGTTCCGCTCTTTCACGGTAAGGGATTGTGGTGGTTGACTACCTGTCCTGCCCGATTTCCATCAGAGGAGCCTTCTGCAATATTTCAGCTATTACGGTGAACGGAATAACAATATCCGGGAGCCGGGTGTTCATGCTGAGATCGCTGAGCCGTTGATATTTCCGGACCGTTTACCTGGTCTTTTTCACAAAGATCTCTTTCGTAATGTCTTTGTCCACGGCGATCATGGTCTCGCCAAGCTGGATCACATAAGACGGCCGTTTCTGATGAAGCTTGACGATACTGCCCGGAACTACCCCCATCGCGGAAAGCCGGTCAAGTCGGGAATGAGAGCCCGGCGTGATGAATACTATCTTTGCCTGTTCTCCCGGCACGAGATCGGCAAGCGGCGCGACAAGGGGTTTCATCTCCTGCCGGAACATGGCGCAGCATTCGCCTCTTGGAATGGGTTTGCCGTCCGGCGAATTCGGCGGATGGCCGAGCAGGGTGCAGACGCTGTCCGTCACCTCGGGGGAAAGAATGTGCTCGAACTTGCACGCCTCTGCCTCGGCGCCGTCCAGGGCAAAAAGATCGTAGAACATCCGCAGCGAAAGACGGTGTCTCCGGACCAGCTCCCGCGCCCTTTTTTCACCCTTGGCAAGCAGCTCCACGGACTGGCCTTTTATCTCGAGCCATCCGTTCCCGGCAAGATCTTTAAGGATATCCTCACATCCCTGGATGGTGCAATTCTGAACGATCTCGTCCATGGACAGGACCCCATCTTCCCGCAGGGTCCAGATGATCTCGAAAAGTTCATCCTCTTTCTCGATCTCCGGCAGTACGCACAGCGCGGGATGGCCTGCTTTGCCTTCAACGGAGTCAATTCGCTTGTGTTCTGACATGGCGCCTCCTTTGTTTCACGATGGACGATGGACGATCGTTCGCTTCGCTCACTATGACGATGGACGATTTAGTCTTTTTCGTCCCTCGTCCCTCGTCCGTCATCCCTCACAACGCGACTTTAAAAAACCTGAGCACCCAATTCATCACCCCTCCCACACCAAAGGCGAAAGGGAATATGAATGCCGCCATATACAACGCGGTCTTCATTCCCCGCTCCTTCACCATCATGAAAAAGTTCGCTATGCAGGGCACGAACAGCGTCATCACCGTAAGACTCACCACGATCTGTATCGGGTCGAGCAGGCCCTCTTTGGCAAGCATGAAGAGGCCGGCTGCGCCGTAGTCACGACGCAGAAAACCGATCACGAACGCTTCAGCCGCCCTGCTTGGCAGTCCAAGGAACGTGACCACGATCGGATCCGTCAGTTTTTGGATATACGCCAGTGCCCCTATCTTGTGCCCGATAAAGAGGATGAACGTGCCCAGAATAAAGAGCGGCACCGCCTCTTTCAAATACCATTGCACGCGGGCGGCGGTCTTGACCAGGATGTTCGCGAGCTGCGGCACACGGATCGGCGGCAACTCGAGAACGAAGTCAGACGGCTCGCCGGGGATGACCTTCGCCGCAAGATACCCCACCAGAAGAATGACACCGACAAGTGTGCCGAGCCAGATAAACGTCGCAAGGGCCGAAAGCCCGGCAACCATCCCCAGGATAACGCCGAGCTGGGCTGAACAGGGCACACCGAGCGCCAGGAGGAGCGTTACCAGTATTCTTTCTTTTTTAGTCTCAAGGATGCGCGTCGTCAGAGTTGCCATGGTATCACACCCCAGCCCGAGGATCATCGGGAGCACCGCTTTACCATTCAGCCCCATGATCTTGAAAACCTTATTCACCATGACCGCAAGCCTCGGCAAGTAACCTGAATCTTCCAGCAATCCAAAGGCAATAAAGAAGAAACCCACGATCGGCAGAACAATGGCAATAGCATAGGTGAGCGCCATGGTCACCAGGCCGTACTCTCCGATGATCATTTCCTGAAGAAACGGGACAGGCAGGATAACATGAACGATCTTTATCGCCCAGGGGTTCAGGTATTCGCCAAAGACCATCTTCTCCAGAAAGTTGACCGCCGTACCGGCGCCCAAAACACCGACGAACTGATAGACCACATAAAGCACCGCAAGCAGGATCGGCAGCCCATAGACCGGATGCATGGACCACTTGCCGATAAGGAATGCGATCGTTGAACTTTTGCCGGCCTCGTGGAGGCTCAACACCTGCGCCAGGATCTCATCGGCCTTTTTCATCCGTCGCTGGTTGATCAGATAACCGAGAGAGTTGTTGAATCGTGCCTGCACCCCCTGCCGGATCTTTTCGATCTCTGCGATCACGTGGTCCTGAAGGTTCGCATGGAGCCATCCCTTGAGACTTTCGTCGCCCGCAAGGACCATGAGCGCGAGCGCCCGACGCGAGATATTCGCTTCCGGCAACAACGCGGCAATGTCCCTGATCCCGCCTTCGATCACCTCATCGAACCGAACCTCGATACCGGACGGCCGGGGATGCTGAATGCCTTTCAACAGCCTGTCGATGCCGCTCCTCCGGATGGCGACGGTTTTTACCACTTCAATGCCGAGGATCTTTGAGAGCGTCTCCTGATTGATGACGATACCGCGGCTTCTGGCCTCATCGTCCATGTTGAGATCAAGAATAAAGGGTACGCCCATTTCCGCCAGCTGAAGTGTGATTAAAAGACCCCTCCGCAGGTTTTTGGTATCGGCAACCTGCACGATCACGTCGGCCCGGTCAGACAACAGCATGTCGCGGGTCACCTTCTCGTCCTCGGACATGGGAACCAGGCTGTTCACGCCGGGGGTGTCTATCACCAGGGTCTTTGTTTTATTCAGGACCGCATTTCCGTAAGTGACCTCCACTGTGGTGCCCGGGTAGTTGGACACGGTGACATAGGTCCCTGTCAGGAGACCGAAAAGCGCGCTCTTGCCGACATTGGGATTGCCGATCAGGAGGACCTTATGTAAAGGAGAGTCGCGATAACGATTTTCATCATTTGAATCATGGTCGTGCACTATATGAACATCCTCACTTTCAGCGCTATTTTATCATTCCTGACTACTGACTGCTTTTTTTCTTGCCCTGGCAGACCTCGCACAAGCCATAGAGCTCCAGTTTATGGTTCTGTACCTTGAAGCGATTCTTCCTTGCCACGTCCTGCTGGAGCGCCTCTATGCGCTCGTTCTCGAACTCGATGATGGCGCCGCATTGTGTGCAGATAAGATGATCGTGGTGGGCGTCGGGGCTCGCGTGCTCATAACGGGTAAATCCGTCATCGAACCTGCGCTCCTGGGCAAGACCCGCTTCGGCCAGGAGCTTGAGCGTCCGGTATACCGTGGCAAAGCCGATTCCGGGATGCGATTTCCTGACCCGGGCATACAGTTCCTCGGCGCTCAGGTGCCTGCCGGCTTTGACAAAGACATCAAGAATCTTGTCCCGCTGGCTGGTTGACTTTAACCCCTGATCGACGAGGTATTCACTCAAATGTTCTGTCGGCTTTTTCCGCATAATACGATATTGATAACCATTTTCAATATTCACCTTTATATCATGGGGCGAAGACGCTGTCAACAGGTTTTCGAACAACCGACATACGTGACGTCCTGTTTCCATTTTCTTTTGTGCATTGGAGAATTCAACTTTCAAAGACATTCAATTTGTGGTAAACTATGATACAAATTTCAGCAACAGAACCGCGGGTTGCGGCAGATTATAAAAAGGGAGGTAGTAATGGGAATGAAACGGACGTTCTTTTCGGCAATACTGGTGTTCCTGGTCCTCTCCCCGATAGGGTGCGGCAGTGATCACAGCAGTTCTCCCCAGATATACAGTTCATTTATCCTCAGCAATCCTGCGTACGATGGTGATATCGCAGTCAATACTGAGGGAACTTCCACGATAACACAGGGCAACACGCAAAGTGTGTTTTCCGGGATAGATCCGGCAACAAATGTGGAATATCGTGCGTTCCTGGACTTCCCCTTGACCGGCGGGGTCCCGGGGAACGCCACCATTGATTCGGCGACGCTCGACATTGTTATCAGCAACATCGTGCTTCTATCGCCGGGCAACACGATCCCGATTCGTATCGAACTTGTTTCCTTTCAGCCACCAACGTTGGTAGGAACGGATTTTGACCGAACTCTCCAGCCGGCGATAGCATTCACGACAATCGTGCCCGCCATTTCCTCAGCCGACATCGGATACCATGTATCCGTGGATGTCACTTCACTGATGACCGAGGCACAGCGTTTGGGGCTGGCTGACTTCCAGATTCGAATATTGGAAGATCTCGGATTTGTATCCCCCGGGCTTATTGAGATCACCGACACAACGGGCCCGAACCGAGAAGATCTTGCACCCATGCTGATGGTCTCCTATTTCTGATAGCGAGTTGAACCTGACCCGTAAGTTTCATACTTGATCGTTACCAATACTCAGCGCATCCTGCAGCAGGCGGTCTTCCTATCATCCCCGGGTAACCCTGCCCGGCGCGCCAAAATAAAGGCCGTCCGGTTACAAACCGGACGGCCATGTCATCGCCAATTCCCCGAGCTCCTTAGAATGTTAATTCTTTATCCCGCTCCTGATTCCACTTGACCCAGGCGTCCGTATCAGCCTGGGGATCAATAACCTGGGGCTTCGACGCAACGCCCTGCGGCGAGATGCTGATCTGCTGCATGGCCTTGACAATGACGGTCCACTCCTCCATCGACACCTCGTGCATGGGCGGCGGTACCGCATGGGGTCCGGCAACGGGGTGCGGCGCGGTCACCTTGTCGGTCGGCTGTGCCGCGTCCCTCGGCGGATTGGCCACAAAAACCTCTCCGTCGTACACCTTGACCTTCGCGCTCTTGTCCTCAAACACGTTGACCTGGTACACGGTGCCACGCACGCCGGCAACGGCATTCGAGGTCTTGACCACGACCGACGAGTCAGGAGTACCCAGTTTTTTCACCGTGGCCCAGAGTTTTCCCACGGCGAGATCGACCTCGACGTTCTTGCTCTCGGTCTTTTTATTGAAGGCCAGATCGTTCATCTTGAGCCTGGATTTTTCCGCAAGCCTCATCACCGTTCCGTCGGGAAACCGCATCTCGATGCGAGACTTTTTTGCGACCCGTACCTCCTGGTCTTCCTTGATGCGGTCTCCTTTTTTGATACCACGTCCCTTGGTCGCCTCTCTGGAGTACACGCGCGCCGTGCCCTGGATAACGGTGACCACGGCATCGCTTCCGCCTGACTCGGCGGCGTGTACGGGTGTTGAAACGCACACGAATGCCAGAAGCAAAACGATCGACAGTGTTAGAGATTGCTTCAGCATGGTATCATCCTTCCTGCCGCGGCCTCGCGACCTACCTGCTGAGTTTAACGATATCGCCGGGCTTGAAACCGGTGCCCGACGTGGGGACCGCGATGGAGAGATCGGCCTGGTCTCCGATGTCGTTCTGCTGCACCAGGGCCTGTCCTATCTTGCTCTCGGTGGTCCCCAGTTTCTGCTTGGTGACGGGATCGATGATCTCCTTGCCCGGCCTGAACACATCAAGCTTCTCTCCAACGTTGAGTCCGGATTTCTCACCGGCGTTGATGTAAAGGTTTGATCCGTCAACCTGCGCAACCCGTCCGTTCCACTTGCGCTTGCCGAGTTGTTTCATCATGTTGACCATGGCCTTATTGAGGGCGTCACGAAGAGCGCCGTCGCGGAGGTCGGTGTCATACGCGGCCTTGGTCCCCATGCCGAGGACCGATCCCGCTGACTTCTCATAGATCCCCGCGCCTGAATCAGCCAAAAGCTGGACCCCGGTCGTGGTATCAACGATCCGATAATCAACGGTGACCCGGGCGATCTGTTTTTTCCCTTTACTCACCACATAATCGTAACCCTCTTCCGTCTCGGAATAGGCGGAGATCGATCCGGTCACGATCGCGTTCAGGCCCATGATCTCACCCATCTTTGCCACAGTCTCGGGATTGAAGGCGCCGGAAGCCCCCTGCCGCTGCTGCGCGAGAATGGACTCCAGGTCCTGCTGGGGGATAACGATGAACCGTTCGGTCTTCTGCAGGATCGTTCCGAGGATCTCGGCCGCTGCCTCGCCGATACCAAGTACTCTCGATGGGGTTTTGTTCTGGAAATTGACCACACCGACCCTCAGCTTCGGCCCCTTGTAGTCCCCCACATCGCTGCTTGTCTTCAACTGTTTGGAAGTATCGGTCAGGGTTGTGTCGTCCTTGACGGCCCCGGACATGGATGGCGAACATCCTGCAGCGAAAGCGATTATCAACAGCAACACACCTGAACTCATCATTATTGAAAACTTTTTCATTATGTACCCTCCTTGGCATTCTTGAGATATGTTTTTCGTTCTATTTATTCTTCGGCTCCGCCGCCATCAGGTCCATGAATCCCTTTGCCTCGGTATAGCCCGCCGGGATCTCGAACATTGCGGCGGCCGGGGTCTTCACTATGATGTTCCTGACAGCCGTCGTGACCTTGTAGTCCTTGTTCTCCACTTCGCTCCTGATGGTCATGCCGTTGAGGTCTTTTGCGTTCCAGATAAACCCTTCCTCGTCCTTTCCGTCCTTATAGATGATCTTCACCTTGTATTTGTCCGTAGGATGCTTATCGATCACCTCGCTGCCCACCAGGGTCTTTTCGACCCTTGGTTTTTCTTCAGTCGCTTCATTCTCCGTATGGACCAGGTATTTTTGAGCATCAGGATACAGCGTGTAACTCACCTTTTTGTCGCCCCTGGTGATCAGAATCATTTTACTGAGCACCGAAGCTGAGTCACCCTTGTTCATCTTCGACAGATCCATGTCCATCCGCATACGGTTGAATGCGACCGCAATCGGTATCTCCATGGAAAACGGCTCGTTCCGGTTTTTGTCGAATGATACGGAATAGAGGACTGCCGAAAAATCCCTCTTCCCCTCCCAGTCCATGTACCCGAAGGACGGTGGTTCGGGCATCTTGATCTCAGGCATCACGATCTTCGGCGATGGCATAGTGGCAACAGCCCCCGGACCCGGACCCCAGTGGAGGTTATCAGTGACCCGTCTTGCCAACTCTGTTGATTCGTGGTCCAGGTGCTTGCCGATAGCCTGACTCAGCAGCTTTGTGCCGAGACCGATGGCAAATGACTCCCCGAGGTTCTTTCTTCCCGTCGTCATGGTCTCGACGGTCACCCAGGGGACGTCCTTGTCCCTGGCATCGACGGCACGTGCGGCTATGGCCGCCGCTGCTCCATATTGACTATGCATGACCAACTCGCTTCTCACGCCGAGGCCCCGCTCCCATACGGTCTGTCCGGTCATCGTATTCACGAGCTTGAACTTCCCACGGACCTTCCTGACATTTATTGCGCCCAATGTCGTTTCATTGAAATCCATAAGCGTTCCATACAGCACACCCTCAACCCCCAACTCTTGCCCGAGTTTTTCCGCCGTCGTCAGGCTAAGCTGCCCTCCCAGGGTGATCCCCATCCGGTCTCGCAGGATCTGGTCTGTTTCTTTCAGGTCTTTCACGACATAGGACCGTTGTTCCAATGCCTGGGCCATTTTTTTTCTCATCACATCAGGCCCGTCCACATCATTGGTGTCGTTCTTCATCGTCAGGACAGCCACCCGTTTGATCGGGTTGCCGTAGTCACGGGGCAGATTCGAAGATGGAGGATGACAACCTGCCATGACGGTAACCAGTGTTATGGCGGCAAGAGAACATACCTGTTTTTTAAGCATTCAGCGCTTCCTCTAATTGCGTTCTATGATTTATACCATGCGAACATGCGGCTGACAACGACAACGATATTTGCATAAATGCCGATGCCTGTCAAGTTACAAATCCCCGCGTGCGGGGACAGGAACGTCGCATCAATAAACGATGATGACCCTGCAGTTCTGGAGAAAATCGCCCTTTCCTCCAAGCTGATGCAGCATCCCGGCGTCCGCCTGGGCCACGACAATATCGGTCCTGGCAGAACCGGATGCGCGCAAACCCTTAATGACCGCCGGGTTGTCCGTGACCCGGAAATTGTTCGCCGCGGCATTCACGTCCCTGGCATAGCCTGCGACACCCTGTTCCACGGCATTGGTCCTGGTGACCACCTGTCCCACGTATATCTCCTGCCCCTCTGAATCGATGATCCTGGGCAGAAGCGCGGGCCTGAGACCGAGTCCCCTGCCATCGATCACCAGGCCGGTTGCCACACCGCCTTTGAAATCGACCGAAGGCCCTTCCGGTGATGGCGCGACCGGTCCCGGCGGCTCCGGTTTCTTCTCCGGTGTCACGGCTGTCGGCGGGAGCGGCGGCTGAACAGGCTCCGGTTTCATCTCAGGCACTGAGGGCGAGGGGACAGGAGGCAGGGAAGGTTCAGCGGGTTTCGAAGGTTGCTGCGATGGTTTTATATCCGAGGGTTTTTGAGGTATCAGCATCGGCTTCAATGGGATCTGACCTCCGGCAGGTCTCCCGAAGTTTTCCGGAACGATGGTGTCCATCAATGAGCCTTTCAGCGGCATGGCAACCAGCATCTCGACAGAGCCGTCGGACAGATACTGCTTTTTGACGACCCGGGCGCCCTTGACGATCCCTTCAACCCGCGTCCTGATAACGTCGCTTTGGACCATGAAGTTCCCCACCACCGTCTCAGAATCCACACGAACTCCCTTCACCACTTCAAGAAGGTTCCGAATCGCTACAACAAAAGCCGCGCGTTCGGCCATGGCGCGGGCCTGCGCTGCGTTCGCGGGCTGAGCCGGCGGCACTCCTATTCCGGTGGCAGAGACCTCGCCTGCAGTCCAATTGATCTTGCCTGAGTTAACAGCCTCAACAGCGTCTCCAGGACCATTGGTCTGCGCTGAGACCGGACCATACCCTGTTATGACGGATAGGAATAATACGATGACGAGATGCCTTTGCATGCTTTCACCTCTGGGTATTTTGGGATCAATACACCTGCCAGGATGTATCTGACTCCTGAGTGCCTATTTTACCACAAAATCCATGACCGTCTCTTTACCGGCCTCAACCTGCGCGCTCCCCGAGGATTCCTTCTCCCCGGTCATGACCGAGACTTTATACTGACCCGGAGCCAGCCCTTCTATTTTATAGGTCCCATCCCGGTCGATCGAGACGCCGTAGCTGGCGGATCCCTCTTTATAGAATACATCGCCTTCCTGCAGAGGTTGGCCGCCCGCATCAGTGACCTTGCCTTTGATCACACCGCCTGGCTGCAGCGTAAAGTTCAGCGTGTATACCTGTCCCTGCTCAACCTGAAGTTCCCGGGACGATTTTGCAAAACCCGGGCCTTTCAGTTCCACGCGGTATTTGCCCGGGTTCGACAACGACGCCGCATATTTTCCCTCAACAAAATGAGAGGACTCCCCTCTCCCGTCCTTCCACAGGACCACCGAGCCTTTCTTTACCGGTTGATCCGTTTTGTCGATCACCCGGCCGGTCACGAGCGCGGAATGCTGGCGCTCATCAAGCCGCCTGCCGAGCCGCTTCTGTTTCGGGAAGGGCAGTTCGTCGACCATAACCGTACTGTCCTCTTCTTTGAAGATGGTGTAGAACGTGGCCTTGTCCACGTCCAGGTAGCCCCCCTTGTAGGCCCCGGGCATTTGCATGTCATCGAGACGAAGAATTATGTGGAATGGGTCGACGAAATTATGGGAATGCTCGGCATCGGAGAATACCCATCCCGTGTCGTGATAATATATTTCCAGATAGGCATGGTACCCGCCGTCATTTACCTTGACGCCCCAGTACTCCTTGGAAAATCCCCACTCGTAGCCCGGGGGCAGGTATCCGTGCGCAACCCGTGCCGGGATCCCGGCGGCCCGCAGCAGGGCAACCGCGAGGTTGGAATAGCCGACGCAATAGGCCTTTTTGTATTTGAACGCGGAAACAGCATCGCTCGGGACCGTGATGCTCGTATCAAAGGTAAGGTTGTCCGCCAACCAGGAGAGAACGGCATTCGCCGCTTCATGGGCATACCTGCTTCCCCGGGTGACCTCCGCTGACAGGCGCACGATGTCAGGATCCTGAGACTGGCGGTCCTGCTCCGGCATCAGATAGCGTGACACAGCCGCCGGCAACCGCTGCGTGGAGACCGGGAAAGGGACCCGCGTCTTCAAGGGACCCATCTTCGAGGTTATGGTCACTCGCTTGCTGAACTCGTCAAGATTGACCACTTTCTGATCAAATGACTCGTTGGAATATTCAGGAATAAAGGCGACTCCCCGAGGGTTCACGATGTCATACACGACCGTGTGCTCTCCCTCAAGCACCTTAAGCCCTGCCAAGGCGTTTTGAGCGCATACCGGAAGCAATAATGCCAGTATGAAGGTAGAGAGATACGTTTTCATCCTGAAAAATCGGCAATTCGCCCCGGATGGACACGGTGAAATCAACCAGGTGTCAAGCATTGTTAGTTTAACCTTTTTGGTGAGTTTTTATAATGCAACTTTATGTTTTCTTAACGATATGTATTTACTAAATACTTAATGGAAAGGTTCATCGTTCCATCAAAAAAGCCCGCCCCGCAAACGCGGAGCGGGCTGTATCGAACAACTTAGAATTTCAGCTGGTTCTTGAACTCACGGATGGAGAGAAGCGCATCCGCGCCTGAAACCGGGTCTCCCGGTTTAAACTCGCCGGTAGCCTTGTCGGCCTCTATGAATCCCCTCGAAGTTGCGGTCATGGCGGCGCTGAAAAAATACTGATCGTTCCTGATGTCCGGAAAGGGCGACGTGGCCCCCAGGAACCTGGTGGCCAATTTCTCGTCACCGGACACCTTGATCAGGATATCTTCGAGCATGAGGGCGAACTCGCCCTTGGTGATAAGCTTGTCCGGCTCGAACGTGTGGTTCGGTCCCGCTTCGAGACCGCGCACCTGGAGTTTGAGCACCAGATCGATACTTGGCTTGAGCCAATGGTCCGCGATATCCGTCGCGGGTTCCATTTTGATGACCTTTTCGGTATTCATTGCTATGGATGCTTCTGTCGGCGCCTTGAATTCCGTATCATAGGTCTTGACGCCGCGCTTGGTGAAGAGCTTTTCCAGGTTCATCTCCTGGTCGAAGAGTGCGGCTGTATCAGCGCGGTCGATCTTGTCGATGAGGGCTATCTTCTTGCCGATCTCGGTCCCCGGCGCGGCCCGCTGGATCTTCTGGATCAGGGACCACTCGGCATTGGCCTCCCCGGTGAACTCCTTGTTCATGTCCAGAACGATCTTGAACATTTCCTCGGCCTTGTCGAAATCCATGGCGACCTTGTAGGCCATCCCCATATAGTAATGGAGCCGTGCGCTCTCCGGGTCTTTCTTCTTTGCGGCCTTGAACTCGCTTTCAGCATCCGGGACCCAGCCAGCAGCCCGCTGCATGCTGTAAAGACGGATCATACCGATAGGGGCCTCAATGCCCTTGTCAAGGCCTTTGGCCTTTGACATGTTGTCGAGAGCGGGTTTAAATTCTCCCTTTTTGCCGAATGCCAATCCCCTGCCGATATACCCGAGCGGCGACTTGGGGTCGAGCGCGACGGCACGGTCAAAGGACTTCATGGCATCGTCACTCTGGTCCCTGTCGAGGTACTTCAGTCCGTTATTGTAATGATACTCGGGAGAGTCCATCACCGACACGGGGGGAGCTATCTTCTTGCCGCATCCGGCAATTACGAGAGCCATGGCCGCCACCAGCACTATAAGGCGTTTCATCTGTGTAGACATTACCAACCTCCGATCATTTCGCACGTTTTAGTTTGGACCAGGGCAATCACTCCGCCCCGCTCTATTCGACAATCACCACAACTGTCTGTGGATAAGATCAATCGACCAGAACAATGACCCTGCACTTCTGAAGCATGCTCAGGTTCTCTGAAGCGCTGTGCAGCATGGCTGCGTCAGCGTTGGTGATGACCATATCCACTCTCGCGTCTCCCGCAACCTTGATTGCCTTTACCATGAGGGGCTTATCCGTTACCCGGGGGTTCGTCTGTGCCTGAACAGGGTCCTTGAGATAGCCGACCATGCCCTCACGCACGGCATAATCCCGGTTTATCCAGGCGGAGCCGTAGACTTCCTTGCCGTCTTCATTCAGGATCTTCGGGGCCATGGCAGGCTTTACACCGAGTCCCCGCGCGTCCACGATCAGGCCGGTATACAACTGCCCTGGAGCAGCGGGCGCCAGCGTGCCGGTAAGACCGGTCGGGGGTGTCGGCGGCGTCTTCGGGAGAAGGGACTCGGCAAGCGCGCCCGTAAGCTTCATCCCCACGGTCACCTCCACAGAACCATCGGACATGTATTTTTTGTCCATGATCGTGGCCCCCTGGATGATACCGCTCACCTCGGTCCTGATGACATCGCTCGTAATGATGAAATTCTCGACCGTAGTAGTGGAATCAACCCGGACCCCTTTCACGGCCTCGAGCAGGTTCCGGTACGCAACCACCTGTGCCGCACGTTCTGCCATGGCCCTCGCCTGCGCCGCGTTGGCGGGTTGTGCCGGTGGAGCGCCGATACCTACCGCCGTCAGCACTCCTGTGGTCCAGTCCACCCTTCCCGAGGAGCCCACCGACTGCTCAACATCCTTGATCGTGCCCGCAAGCTGGGCTGATGCGTTTCCTGCCACAACGGTGAATAGGATTAAGACGATTATTGCGAAAACTGCTGATCTCGTTACGAACATGGTATACCTCCTTCGGTTGATTTTCTGAAATGGATAAATCCAGGGTAACTGCTCAGGTTGTCGGGTTCAAGGTTCATGGTTTAGGCTGGATAAACATACGTCAAACTATACCTAACCACAGAGTAATTGTCAAGATTACCTGCCGTTCATCATGCCGTTTACACCGCCCTTGCAAGCGTGAACGCCGTCACATGCGCCGCCCCCGCCTGCTTGAGCACCGAAGCACATTCATTCATGGTAGCGCCGGTGGTAAAAACATCATCAATGAGAACGACGTTTCTATCAGCCACCACTTCAGGCTGTCGGAGCGCAAAAGCGCCGGCCACGTTCCGTATCCGCTCCACTCCTGACAGTTCCACCTGCGGCCTGGTGGGCCTTGTCCGGCAGAGGTTGTCGCAGGAGAACGGAATATGGTGCGCTTCGCTCATCCGGTGCGCGAGCAGGAGCGCCTGGTTGAAGCCCCGCTCTTTAAGCCTGCTCACGTGGAGCGGCACCGGCATTACGAGATCGATGTCCATGACCAAACGGACATTCGCCGCCATCCATTCACCCAGCGGCGATCCCAGGGTCCTGCATGGTCTGTATTTGAACTGGTGCACGGCCTCGCGCAACGAACCCTCAAAATATCCGACCGACAATGCCTGATCGAACTGGGGCGGCTCCCGCCTGCACTCATGGCACACATGCTCGGGACTGTGGGTGAGCGTCTCGGGCGAGTCGAAGGGCCTTCCGCAGCATGGACATACCGGACCGTGTATCAGGGTGAAATCAGCCCAGCAGGCGGAACAGAAAAAAGGGATGTTGGAATCACCAACCGGATCATTGCAGAAGGAACAGGAGGTAGGAAGGATAACATCCAGAATTCGTCTGAAGAAGCGCATAGCACCTCGAAATAGTAAATAATCAAATCACAAATGCTGACCTTATATAGGATGATCTCGGATAAAATAAAAACATTTTTTCGTCATTCCCGTGCAAACGGGAATCTATGTTTGTTCAGGTCGTCGCATGGATACTGGATACCCGCCTTCGCGGGTATGACGATTTTTATCATTGAAAACTACGCGTTATTTAGCGTTCGCCTCGAGAATGAGACTTTTTCCGGTCATCTCCGTTGGGATGCTGATACCCATGAGGTCGAGCACGGTCGGCGCAACGTCGGCAAGGATTCCGGATTCCCTGACCCGAACATTTTTTTGCACGATAATAAAAGGAACAGGATCGGTCGTGTGCGCTGTGTGCGGCTGGCCGGTCGAGGCATCGAGCATGATCTCGGCATTGCCATGGTCGGCGGTGATGAACACCACCATTCCCTCTTCCCGTGCCGCGGTCAGCACGCGACCCAGGCATTCATCGATCACTTCCACCGCTTTGACCGTTGCCTCGATCACCCCGGTATGGCCGACCATGTCCGGATTAGCGTAATTAGCGAGAATAAAGCCATACTGGCGTGATGCGATATGTTCAACGAGCTTATCGGTGATCTCACGCGCGCTCATCTCCGGTTTTTTGTCATAGGTAGGAACATCGCGCGACGACGCCACCAGCACCCGCTCTTCAAGAGCAAATGGGCGCTCTTCTCCTCCATTGAAAAAAAAGGTGACATGGGCGTATTTCTCGGTCTCCGCAATGCGGAGTTGACGTATTCCGTGCGTGCTCAGCACTTCTCCAAGGATATTGACGAGCCGCACCGGCCCAAAAGCCACCGGCAGCTCAAAAGTCTCGTCGTATGTCGTCAGACAAACAAAGGAGGAAAGCTTCGGGACCTGGTCCCGCTTGAACGCCGCGAATTCCGGATCCGTGAGCGCCCGGGTGATTTCCCGGGCCCTGTCTGACCGGAAATTACAGAAGATAACCGCATCATTGTTCTGGATCGTGGCAATGCTCCTGTTCGTATTCCCGTTGAGCAGCACTGTCGGGAGCACAAACTCGTCGGTCTTATGGTGATCATAACTCTGCTGGACTGCATCGAGAGCCGAGTATTTTCTTATCCCCTCGCCCATGACCAGGACCTCATAAGCCTTTTGGATCCTTTCCCAGCGTTTATCGCGGTCCATGGCATAAAATCTTCCTGAAACCGAGGCAATCTTGCCGATGCCTATCCTGGCAAAATGTTCTTCAAGCTGAGTGATGTATTGGATGGCACTCGAGGGCGGAGTGTCCCTGCCGTCCAGGAATGCGTGGAAGAAGACATTCGTGATTCCCTGGGCCTTTACCATATCGAACATCGCGATAATATGGTCCATCCGGCTATGGACGCCGCCATCCGAAAGGAGTCCCATCAGATGAAGTTTCGCCCCGGATTGTTTGACGGTTTCCATTGTCGAAAGCAGGACCGGATTGTGAAAGAACTCACCGTCACTGATCGCCTTGCTGATCCGTGTCGAGTCCTGGTACACGGTCCTGCCGGCTCCGAGGTTCAGGTGACCCACCTCGGAATTTCCCATCTGTCCTTCGGGAAGACCAACCGCCTCTCCCGATGCCTGGAGTAATACATGCGGGTACTCGCGCATTATCCCGGTATAGACCGGGGTTTTTGCCGAGGCAATGGCATTTCCTTTTTTGCTCGTGTTGATTCCCCATCCATCGAGGACCAACAGCACTACTCGCTTGCTTGACATGAAAGCTCCCGTACCCGATAAAACTCCAAATTAAAAATTAATTCCGTAACTATTCAGCATGTCTGATGAATTCAGAAAAGTTTACAACAGAGAATCTTTTTTATCCGCAGATTGCGCAGATGGACGTCACGCCCAGGCGTGATGAAATCGGCGTAATCTGCGGATAATGTTTTTACCTGAGTAGTTACTAAATTCCAAGATCCCAGTATAGAATCCCAAGCGTTTGCTTATTGATGCTTGTGTATTGGAATATATTTGGGATTTGCCCGCACCCAGCGGTAACGAGTGCCTGCCGCGAGTGCCGGGCGATGCTTGAAATTTGGTATTTGCGGTATCAGCAGTTCTTTTCGAGATTGACCCCGAAGGTGTTCCATCTGCCGCAGTTCGGGCACCGGCCGGACCAGTCAACGGTCCTGAGATCGCAGTTTGAGCAGACGTAGGGTATGATAATCTGCTTCTTAAAGCCAAGCGCTTTTTTGAACTCCGACGCCGCTAGACCAAGGGAGCCGCGGCGCAAATAGATATTGCCGAGCAGTTTGTGAACGTCCCGAAACTCCTTGTCCCCCCAGTCCACGGCGGAGAGGATGTCGAAGGCCTCGTCGATCATCTCAAGACGATAGTAGAGTTTCCCGAGAAAGAATTTGATCATAATGTCCTGAGGCTGCCAACTCACCGCCTGGGTATAGAGCTCAATGGCCTTGCCCGGTTCACCCTGTTTCAGGTAAAGATCCTCGAGACGGTAAAGAAGCAGTACCGAGGACGTCATTTTATAGGCCTTTTCCCAGAGTTCGGCCGCGTCCTTGACCTTACCCTCGTCAAGGTATATCTCACCCAGGCCGAGGTACGCGGGGATGAAATCCTTGTCGAGCTTGATCACGCCGCGGAATATCTTTTTCCCCCGCTCAAGATCGCCCGCTTCAAGCAGCGAGCGCCCGAATTCATATTTAAAACCGACAAGCTTGCGATGCTCGACCTCCTGTTCCGAGGAGGAGAGGGGATTGGCAACCAGCTTGCGCTGCGTCTCGTATAAATTATCCCAGTAGTTCAGCTTCTGGTAAAGATCGCGCATCTTGATCAATGCCGTCAGGTTGGATGAATCCTTGGAGAGGATGTTCTGGTACATTCCAAGTGCGTCGTCGTAGCGCTTTGCTTCTTCATAGTCCGTGGCGAGCGAGAACATGACCTCCTGGTTATCTTCATCCAGACTCAGTGCCTTTTGGTGAAGCAGGATGGCCTCCTGCGGGTTCTTCTCACGGAGCTGGCTGATCCCCATGCGAAGAAGCGTGTCCACGTGGTTCGAGTCAAGAGTGAGCACCTTCTGAAAAAAGCTGATCGCCTCTGAATTCCGCTTGGCAAGCATGGAATTCAGGCCCTTGGTATAGAGGTCCTGGACCTTGAGACGTTTTTTCTGCTCACGCTGGACCCGCAGTCCTCGCAGGAACCGTTTGACATCCCGCAGCAGATAGAGGAGGAATACCATGCCGGCGCCGAAAGCCAGGGACAGGAGGAAGAAGGTGGATTTGGTGATATCGTAGGATTTGGAAGGGAGAAGGTTGACCGTAATGATCCCCTGATTTAACTCCCTCAGGAGCATAATGAAAATCACTGCTGCGATCAGAAGCAACGTGACGATAAATCTCATCCTCGGTCCTTTCTTAATCTAAAAATTCCGCACTCCGAAATCCGTACTCCGCACTCGTCTTTAATAATGATACGTCTTCCCTTTAATGATCGTGAACGCCCGGTATAACTGCTCAAGCAGCACCAGCCTCGCCATCTCATGGGTAAGTGTCCATCGAGACATGGCTATTGTCTTATTCGCGCGCCCGGTCACACTCTCATCCAGACCCAGTGCGCCGCCGATCACGAACACAATGTCCCTCACACCCGACTCGAGCGACTTGTTTAAGAACTCCGCGAACTCGTGAGAGGTGAATTCCTGCCCACGCTCATCCAATGCCACCAGAAACGCGTTCGCCGGGACTGACGTGAAGATCCTCTCCGCTTCTTTCTTCCTGATAAGCGGAGCGTCCCTGAGGTCGTGGATCTTCTCTTCTTTCAATTCCTTGATCTCGCAATCCGAATAATGTTTCAGGTATCCGGAATACTTGGCGATCCCATCCTGAATGAACCGTTCCTTGGTCTTTCCCATGCAGATGACGGTCAATTTCATTTTGAAGCGCCGGCCAGCTTCCTGGGCCCCGCGGCAGGGGCTATTCGGGGGGCCTCTCCCCAGAGCTTCTCAAGACTGTAGTAGGTCCTGGTCTGCTCTTCAAAAACATGTACCACCACATCACCATAGTCCATGAGCACCCAGTTCGCCTCCGTCGCTCCTTCCACGTGTGAAGGATGGACGCCGACCGTCGCAAGGTCCCGGCTTATCCCCTCGGCAATGGCCCCAACCTGAGTGGAATTGCTCCCCGAGCAGATCACAAAATAATCGCAGATCGAGGTAAGTTTGCTGAGATCAAGAACCAGGATTTCAAAGGCCTTTTTGCTGTCCGCAGCCTCGGCGCAAAGCTGCGCGGTTTCCGATGAATTAAGCATATAACTTATTTGTAATTATATAGGTTTCGATTGCATCAGGCAAGAGATATTTGATGCTTACACCCGCTTTCACCCTGTTGCGGATGTCAGTGGATGATATGTCGAAGAGCGGAATCATCTCCAGAAAGATGGTGAATGCGGCGGACCGGACCACTGCCTGCTGCAGGTCACCCCGGTCCAGCCCTGCCAGTTCGTGTGCGGCGCCTTTCATGAAACTGATCTTCGCAAGATCAACAAAATGATATCCCGGCCTGGAGATCACCACAAAATTGCAGAGGGTCAGAAGCTGCTCCCACTGGTGCCAGGTCTGTATCTCGAGGAACGAATCAAGACCGGTGATAAAAAAAAGTTCCGTGCCGGGGAATTCCTGCCGGAGCGCCTCGACCGTATCAACGGTGTAGGATCTCCCGCCCCGTTTGATCTCGATCTCCGAAGGTTCAAAAAACGGGTTATCCAATGTCGCGAGCCGCACCAGCTCCAGCCGTTGAAGAGCTGACGGGACCTCCCCTTCAAATTTATGAGGCGGAAGATGAGAAGGGATGAACAGTATCCGTTCCAGCTTCAGCCGGCCCCGGACCTCTTCAGCCGCGGCAAGGTGGCCGTAGTGGATGGGATTGAATGTTCCGCCGAGGATGCCGAGTCTTTGCGACAAATGACCTCCGGTTAGACCACGAGGGACGATGGCATTACACGATGGACGATAGACGACCGCTTCGCTTGGACGACGGACGTAAAAGCTTTTACGTCTCTCGTCCTTCGTCCCTCGTCCATCGTCTGTCGTCCGTCGCCCCTACTTCCTAATCTGTCCGTCTCCGTTCACGATAAACTTGGTCGAGGTGAGTTCTTCCAGGCCCATGGGGCCGCGTGCGTGGATCCGGGTGGTGGAAATGCCGATCTCAGCCCCAAGCCCGAACTCAAACCCGTCATTCAGCCGCGTGGATGCATTCACGAAAACAGCTGATGCGTCAACCTCGCGCTGGAACCGGTGAGCGTTCCGGTAGTCGTTCGTAACAATGGCTTCGGAATGCTGTGAACCGTGGACCGCGATATGCTCCATGGCCTCTTCCATGCTCGTGACGGTCTTCACATTCACAATTAGGTCGTTGTACTCCGTGTCCCAGTCCTTGTCCGTTGCGTCCTTGATGTCGTGGACGATCGCCCTGGTCTTCGCGCAGCCGCGGATCTCGACGCCGGCCTTCTTCATCCTGTTGATGATCGCGGGAAGGAATGTCTTCGCCACGTTCTGGTGAACCAGCATGGCCTCCATGGCGTTGCACGTGCCCGGCCGCTGGACCTTGGCGTTAAAACAGATCTCCTCTGCCATGGCGAGGTCGGCCTTGCTGTCCACATAGACGTGGCAGACGCCCTTGTCATGTTTTATCACCGGGATGGTGGAGTTCTCCGATACCATGCGGATGAGCCCTTCGCCGCCGCGCGGGATGATGAGATCGATAATGCCGTTCAGTTTCAGCATCGCCATGACGCAGGCGCGGTCGGGGTTCTCGATGAACGATACTGCTCCTTCAGGAATGCCCGCCTCTGCTCCTGCCCTGGAGAGTACCTCAACGATGGCCGTGTTCGAATGCACGGCCTCGGACCCCCCGCGAAGTATTACCCCGTTGCCGGACTTGAGGCAGAGCGCCGCCGTATCAGCGGTCACATTTGGCCGCGATTCGTAGATGATGCCGATAAGCCCGATCGGTACGCGCATCTTTCCTACTTCCATTCCGTTCGGTCTTCGCCGGATGCCGAGCACCTCGCCGACGGGATCGGGAAGCGCCGCCACCTCGCGAAGCCCGTCCGCCATGGCCTTGATGCGCTCCGCGTTCAGCGTCAAGCGGTCGATCATGGCCTTGGACAGGCCCTTTTGTTCCGCGGCAACTAGGTCCTTCTTGTTCTCGGCGATCAACTTCGCTGATTCTTTCTCAAGCCCTGCGGCCATCTTGAAAAGCGCGCTGTTCTTGATCTCCGTCGAGATGTTCGCAAGCACCCGGGATGCGGCCTTGGCTTTTTTTGCTTTATCGGAAATGTATTGTTTTATGTCCATGGAACCCCCATGTGATATGTTCTTTTTGATATCTTAATTGTTTATTGTAGAACCAAGACGCGTCACGATCAGGATTAAAGATCATTAATCTGTTCCGGGATAAGCTCGGCTTGTTTGAGCAGTTTACGCAAGAGGCCAGGCCCCAGTTCATCATGGAGAGGTACCGACACCGTCCATTGATAACCCGGTTTTGTGAGCATCACGTGAGAACCTTTTTGGCGGGCAACGGTCCATCCTGCTTTCTGAAATTATCTGACTGCATCGAAACCCGAGCAGAGCTTCAGGTCCTTGCCCATTATACAGTAACTTCCGTAAGCGTTGCGAAATTAAGAGGCTGTTTGGACTCCATCACTTCGATCCACCCCTCTATTGCCTCCTTGATGTTCGCAAGAGCTTCTTCATGTGTTTTCCCCTGGGAAAGACACCCGGGAAGGGCCGGAACTTCAGCAACATAGTACCCTGATTCATCCTGCTCTATTTTGATATGAAGTTTCAATTCTGCACCTTCCTGCGCCATGCTGTCTGATAAAGATTAACAAAGAGCGGCGTAAATAGCAATTATAATACATGAATGTTAATCTAAGAAACCGCCTCGCTTTACTCCCTGAGCATGCTCCACTTGCTACTTTTTAAACAACTTCTCGCCGCCTGTTTTCAATTCCTGTTTGTCTTGAATCTCGCCGAAAATGATATGCTTCACTTTTCCATCAGCGCCTATAAAAAACGTCACCGGTAAAGTTCTAACCTGATACTTCTCTGCTGTCTTTCCGTAGCGGTCGCTCAAAACAATGGGCTTGTCCACTTTCAGTTCGTCAAGAAGCTCCCCAATGGCATCAGCATCGTCTTTGACGTCCACGATAACAACCTTGACGCCCTTACTATTAAATTCATCCACCAGCGCGTTGATAAGCGGAAGCTCTTTCCTGCAGGGCACGCACCACGAAGCGAAAAAGCTCAGGACAACACCGCCGGCTCTCGTCTTGCTCTTCGGCCCGACCACATCGCTCAGATAAAAGTCCCTTCCCTCCCTGTCGCGAAGGGAAAAAGTCGGAGCGTTTTCATTCAACTTGAGTGCGGCAAAAGCTGAAGAAGCGAGCAGAAAAGTCGACAATATTACGAAAAATATTTTATGCACTTGAATATCTTTTTGTTGTCATCCCCGAACGCACCTATCGGGGATCTTGTTAAAAATGGATTCCCGATAAAACATTTCGGGAATGACGGCAAAGAAAACAACGATTCAGAGTATCACCAGATCATCCCGGTGTATCACTTCGTCATAGTCCTTGTGCCCGAGCACGGCTTCGATCTGCGACGTCTTGAGCCCCTTGATCCGTTCCAGATCGGCCGAAGAATACTTGACCAGACCCCTCGCGAATGCACGTTCAGACCGGTCAACACAGGTCACACAGTCGCCGACCTTGAAGTTCCCCTCCACCTTCACGATGCCGCCCGGCAGCAGGCTCTTGCCCTTGTTCATCAGGGCTTCAAGCGCGCCGTCATCCACCATGACCCTGCCGTTGGAGCAGACCGTGTACGCGATCCAGTGCTTCCGGCTGTCCTGCTTTTCCGGCTTCGGCAAAAAGAGCGTGCCGACCTCCGCGCCCTCGAATAATGCCTGAAGCACGCCGTTCTTCTTCCCGTCCACGATCACCATGGGCACGCCGTACGCACCGACCTTCTTCGCGGTCATGAGCTTCGAACACATGCCCCCCGTGCCAATGGTCGTATGGGAACCACCCGCGCAGCGCTCAACCTCGGCGGTGATCTTTTCCACAAGAGGGATCAGTACTGCCGAAGAATCTATTTTGGGGTCCGCAGTATAGAGACCCTCGATATCCGAGAGGATGACCAGCAGGTCCGCATCGGTAAGATGCACCACCATGCTGGACAGGTTGTCATTGTCACCGAACTTGATCTCATCCACCGAGACCGTATCGTTCTCGTTGATGATGGGGATGACACCGTAATCCAAAAGCGTCTGGAGCGTGTTTCGGGCATTCAAAAATCTTGTACGGTTCGAGAGGTCCTCTCGCGTGAGCAGCACCTGCGCGACCTTTTTCCCGTGCGTGTCGAAGGTCTTTTCATACATCCACATGAGGCCGGACTGTCCGATGGCCGCCGCAGCCTGTTTGAGTGATAGAGGCATGCCCTTTGTCTTCTTCAGTCCCAGCTTTGCCAGTCCGGCCGCGATCGCTCCCGATGAGACCAGGACCACCTCGTGACCCTGTGCCATGATGGCAACGATGTCCGACGCGAGCCGCTCGATGCGGCTCTGGTCGAGTCCCCGGTCAGATGAGGTCAATACCGCGCTGCCGACCTTGATCACGATCCGCCGGGATCTGGAGAATATGGTTTTTCGATTGATTTGAATATTTTTCATCTTATTCTTAACAAAGTCGTAAAAGTCTTTGTCTCACACAAAGACACGAAGACACAAAGAATAAATCAATAAATTTTCAGCGCCTTTCTTTGTGCTCTTTGTGACTTCGTGTGAAAATCCGATTTTTTGCAGGTCCATCATTCTTGCTATGAATGCTGACTCCTCACTCCGCATTCCGCACTCTCTTTCGCCCTTCTCTCCCTCTCCTCTTCCACCCGGTCCGCTAAAAATCTGAGAAGAGGCTCCAGGCCCGCACCGCTCACGGCCGAGATGGGGAAAAATTTGTACCCGTTCCCAAGACAGTGGTCAGTCAATGATTCAAGCATGCCGGGATCAGCGGCGTCGATCTTGGTCGCCGCGACAGCCATATACTTGTTCTTCAGGGCTTCGCTGTAGAGCCCCAGTTCCGTATTGATCTTTTTAAAGTTCTCGACCGGATCGCCCGGCACGATGCCTGACACATCGACCAGATGCAGAAGGATTGATGTCCGCTCCACGTGGCGCAGAAACTCGAAACCCAGCCCCGCTCCCTTGTGCGCATTCTCGATCAGTCCGGGGATATCGGCGACAACCAAGCTTGTCCTGTTATCCGGTTTCACCACGCCGAGCACCGGTGACAGCGTGGTGAACGGGTAATCCGCGATCTTGGGCTTGGCTGCCGAAATGCGCGATATGAGCGTGGACTTGCCCGCATTCGGAAGCCCCACGAGCCCGACGTCGGCAAGGAGCTTAAGCTCAAGGAACAGCCACTGTTCTTCTCCCTCTTCACCCGGTTGTGCGTGCCGGGGCGCCTGGTTCGTGGCGGTCTTGAAAAAGGTGTTCCCTTTGCCGCCCCTGCCGCCCTTGGCAATGACGTAGTACATTCCGTCCGTGTCGAGGTCAACAATCATGGTGTGGTTCTCGGCATCGTTCACGATCGTACCCACGGGCACGCGGACAATGACATCGTCCGCATCGGCGCCATACTGGTCCTTGCCGCGGCCTTGCTCACCGTCCTTTGCGCGATACTGCTGCTGGTACTTGAGGTCGATCAGCGTACCAAGCTGCTTGTCGGCCTTGATGATCACGTCGCCGCCCTTGCCGCCGTTGCCCCCGTTCGGCCCCCCCCGCGGAACATAGGCCTCGCGCCGGAAACTCACGCAGCCCGGCCCGCCGTGGCCTGCTATCACTTCGATCTTGACTCTATCAATAAAATTAGACATCTCTGTTTTGAAATCCCCCTGGCTCGCCTTCTCTCAATATTAAGTAATTACTCGGGTCGGTTGCGGAGCGTAGTCGCAATAAGAGCGCGTCTGCCGGATTCAGCGGCGGTCCACTGAAAATCCAGGCGGCGCGGGCGAAGCGGAAGCGCCGCGAATGCTGTTCATGCCGGGAAAATCAATGTCCCCAGCGCTCCTTGCGACAAAGCGAAGTAACTGACCTGAGTAGTTGCAATTCTAAAAGGGAGATTTGAACAATGTTTTCAATGAAATATACCGTTATATGCCCTAAAATGCAAGCCCCGTTAATGGATATTCTTCCTTTTCTCTGTATTCAATATAATAATACCCTTTGAATGACCATCCATTAATGGGGCAAGCTGGAAAGGTATAAAGAATAAAAAAGGCGGCATAAACATCTATGCCGCCTTCGCAATTAATTCTTTTTGTGAACCGGTTACGCCTCTGCTGCCGCCTCTGCTGCGTACACGCTCACCTGCTTGCGGGTCTTGTCATAGCGCTCGAACTTTACCACGCCGTTGATCTTTGCAAAGAGCGTATCGTCGCAGCCCTTGCCCACGTTCTCACCCGGGTGGATCCTGGTCCCGCGCTGACGCATGATGATCGTTCCCGCGTGCACCTTCTCGCCGTCATACCTCTTTACGCCAAGGTACTGCGGTTTGCTGTCTCTTCCGTTCCTTGAACTGCCAACGCCTTTTTTATGAGCCATATCAAATCCTCCAAAATCCGTAAATCACTCAGACACCAAGACACTAAGAAATTCTCTCTTTTTTCTTCGTGTCGGAGCCCGCCCTCGAATGTTTCTGTCGGGGGTGCCTTCGTGGTAATGTTTTGTGGTCTTACGCCGTAATCTCTTTTACCTTGATCGCCGTGTAATTCTGACGATGACCGTTGGTATTGCGGTAACCCTTGCGCCTGCGGTGTTTGAATATAATAAGCTTCTCGCCCCTGCCCTGCTCCACGACCTCACCTGTTACCTTTGCCGATGCGAGCATGGGCGTGCCCACGGACATCGTGTCGCCATCGACGATCATGAATACATCCTTGATCTCGATCATATCGCCTTTTTGACCTTCAAGGGTCTCCACCCTGACGATATCACCGGGAGATACCTTGTACTGTTTTCCACCGCTCGTGATAACTGCGTACATATTTACCGCCTCCTTGAACGAACACATTCACTCGTAATGAGAGCGCATAAAATACCATGTAACTTGTGGACTTGTCAAGGGAAAAAACAGGTTTATTAGAAAAAAACCTGCTTCCCCTCCTTGTTTGACATGTTCCCTGACATCCTGCTACAATTGAACAACAGTTCGATCAATCAATCCATGCCCTATTATGAATTCTTCATCAGAATATCCGACGCCTTCAGGGATGCACTCATCCAGCGGCTGACCGAAACGGGATGTCTCGGCATGATAGAAAATGATGACTCCCTCACGGTCTATTTCCCGTCATCCCTTGACATCGACACGATCAAGAACGACCTTACGCTCCTTCAAACATTGCTTGAAAAAGCGGGACATAGCCATGAACTGACCTATGAGTATGCCCTCATTCCTGAAAAGGACTGGAACGAAACATGGAAAAAGAGCTTTCAGCCCGTTGATGCGGGACAGCGGTTCACCATCCTTCCACCCTGGGAAAAAGAAAAAAAGGACCGGATCAACCTGGTCATAGACCCCGGAATGGCTTTCGGAACCGGCCACCATGAGACCACACGGTCCTGCCTTGTGCTCATGGAGCACTATGCGCCAAAGACCGACAAAGAGAACTTTCTTGATCTCGGCACCGGTACGGGAATCCTCGCCATTGCCGCAAGGAAACTCGGATACCGGCATGTCATCGGCATTGATACGGACATCCTCGCCATCGATGCCGCACGGGAAAACATCGTCATTAATAATGTCCCGGATGTTGAGATACGCGAAGACCTTCTTGAAGAACTCGATGAGCACTTTGATGTCATTGCGGCAAACCTCATATCCGGAGTCCTGGTCCTGCTTGCTCCGGCGCTGTTTTCGCGCATGAACCCCGGCGGCATTGCTATTCTCTCGGGCATCCTCGTTGGTCAGAACGGCGAGGTGATCGAGGCAATGGAACAGGCGGGATTGTTGTTACGGGAAACATACCGTGATGGCAAGTGGGTGTCGCTGGTCATGGAACGGGACAGGAAATCCTGAGTCGCATACTCCTTTTCCATTACGCTGCTCATCGAACACTGTTTTAAACCGAGCGTTGACTGATTAAATATGACTGTACAATTAAAACCTGTTTGTTTATAATTACAGAGATGACAAATACACGACCGCTACGGTTATTCACTTTTCTACTCATTTCCTTTATTGGAATGCTCGTGTTTTCCCCCCGTTTCGCTTTCGCCACTCCGGACTACGCGCGTCAGACAGGCTTCGCGTGCGGGCAGTGTCACGTCGATGTCATCGGCGGCGGTCAGCTTACCCGGGAGGGCAGTGATTATCTATTCGATATGAAGTCCAGGGGCCTCATCCGCCCATTGACCATGACCCAGCATGTCGTGCGCCTTATCATCGGCTACCTCCACATGATAGCGGCCATCATGTGGTTCGGGACGATCATGTATGTACACATCCTCCTGAAGCCGGCGTATGCCTCGAAGGGCCTGCCCAAGGGCGAGCTCAGGCTCGGCTGGCTCTCGATGCTCGTGCTCCTGATAACGGGCACGCTCCTGACCATTGCAAGAATACCGTCGTGGGACACGTTCTTCACTACACGGTTCGGCATCCTCCTGGGTATCAAAATATCCCTGTACCTCATCATGCTTTCCAGCGCCCTTGTCGTTACCATCTATATCGGGCCAAAATTGAGAAAACAGAAGACGCTTGTCCCCGCAATGGACGCCGACGGCGCCTCCACGCTCGACGCCCTCGGCCAGTTTGACGGAAAAGACGGACGCCCGGCCTACGTGGCATACAAGGGGCTCATCTACGACATGACCGGAAGCAGGCTCTGGAAGAATGGCTCGCACATGATGAAACATGCGGCAGGCAATGATCTGACGGACATCCTGAAGACCGCGCCTCACGGTGAAGATAAGATACTGGCAATGCCTCGAGCGGGAAGGCTGCTTGCTCCCGCAGAAAAACCCAGGCGGCCGTTCCACATGAAGCTCTTCTATTTTTTTGCCTACATGAATCTCATTCTCGTTTTCGTCATCACGTTTGTTATCGCGCTCTGGAGATGGTGGTAAACGTCCTTTGAAAGAGACTTAACAGGTTGTTGAAAAAGGTTCCGTTTACCCTTCGACGGGCTCAGGGCGAACGGAACGAGCATTGAAATAGTTGTTCTTTATCCGTTCGTGGTGAGCTTGTCGAACCACTCTCATGACTTTTTCAACAACCTGTTAATGTAAACCGGGAATGATCGCCCCTGCGCAGAACCGAATCGCTATCGAACTCTGTGATATACTTACCGTGAAGGAGCACAACGTGACCGAAACAATTCTCACCCGCATACTTTATATGGAAGATGACCCGGGTCTCGCGCGCCTGCTCCAGAAGATCCTCCAGCGGCGCGGATTTGTCATCGACATCGCCACCAATGGCGAAGAAGGTCTCTCGATGCTCGATGCAAATCACTACGAGCTTCTGCTCATCGATTACAATATGCCGTTCCTGGGCGGGATCGATGTCATACGCGCTCTTTCAGCCAAAAACGCGCTGCCCCCGACGATCATGGTTACCGGCGAAGGCAATGAAATGGTGGCGGTCGAGGCCCTCAAGCTCGGGGCCGCGGATTACATCGTCAAAGACACGGACATGAAATACCTCGACCTGCTCCCTACCGTGATCGACCAGGTGCTGTACCGGCAGCAGATGCTCAGGGATCGGCAGAAGATGCTCGGGGTGCTCCGTGAAAGCGAAGAACGCTACCGGTTGCTCTTTGACAGCAACCCCATCCCCAGCATGGCCTACGATCTCCAGACGCTCAAATTCGTGGCGGTCAATGAAGCCGCCCTGGCCCATTACGGCTATACGTACGAGGAGTTTCTTTCTTTGAACGTCAGCGACGTCTATACTCCGGAAGAAATGCCGGCTTTGCTGAGCATCCTGTCAAAGATAGACCAGGGAGAAAAACAACGCGGAGTTTGGAAGCACCGGCTGAAAAACGGGTCTCTCATCGACGTTGAGATCACCTCGCACAACCTCATGCTCGGCGATGTCCGGGCGCATCTTATTCTCGCGAATGATATTACGGAACAAAAATTGATGAAGGAAAACATGTTGAGGTCACAGAAGCTCGAATCACTCGGCGTTCTGGCCGGCGGCCTTGCTCATGATTTTAACAACCTGCTCACCGCGATCATCGGCAATATTTCCCTGGCAAAGCTGAACACGCTGCCCGGCGAAAGCGTATCAAGCTTTCTGGATATCGCCGAGCAAGCGACTTCACGGGCGCAGAGCCTCACCCAGCAATTACTCACCTTCGCCCGGGGAGGCTCACCTGTCAAGAAGCCTCTTGCGGTGAAAACACTGATCGTGGATTCCGCCGGCTTTGCCATCCGGGGTTCCAAGTCCCGGTGCGAATTCAAGATCGCGCCCGACCTCCGGGTCATCGAAGCGGACGAGGGACAACTGGGGCAGGTGATCAACAACCTGGTCATGAACGCCGATCAGTCCATGCCTGAAGGCGGCACGATTACAGTGAGCGGTGAGAATGTCACCTTGAAGACGGACAATTCTCTTCTGCTCAAACCGGGGGACTACATCAGGATATCCGTGGCGGACCAGGGCATCGGCATTCCGAATGACAACCTCAAAAAGATCTTCGATCCTTATTTCACCACGAAAGATAAGGGGATCGGTCTCGGTCTTGCCACCTGCTACTCGATCATGAAACATCACGATGGACACGTCACCGTTACATCAACGCCGGGCGCTGGATCAACATTTTCCCTGTATCTTCCCGCCTCTTCAGTGCAGACCGTTCCCGCCGCTCCAGACACCGGTCGAGCACCCCTGCACGGGACCGGCAGGATACTGGTCATGGACGACGAAGATATTGTGAGGGACGTACTTCAGAGATCACTCACTCATCTCGGCTACGAAGTGGTCAGTGCGCTTGATGGGAATGAAGCGGTCACCCTCTATGAACAAGCCCTGAAAAACGGCAAGCCGTTCGACGCTGTCATCATGGACCTGACCATACCGGGAGGCATGGGCGGCAAGGAAGCGGTGATCAAACTGCGCAGGATCGATCCGGGGGTAAAAGCGATCGTCTCAAGCGGTTATTCAGATGACCCCATCATGTCTCGCTTCAAAGACTATGGCTTCAGCGGCGTCGTATCCAAACCCTACACGCTCAAGGCGCTGAGCGAAACGGTACATGCGGTGATCGCGGGAGATAAAACCTGAGTATTCCGTATGACGCAGGTCATAGCTTCTTCATCGCATTCATGCTATCGTAAGCTCGAATAAGAAATGCGAAACAATGGAATTGATGGGTTTCTATAGAACTCTGAACCCTGAACATTTAACCGAGAACGTTAACCCGCCATACGGAGGATACCATGGAAGTGCTCGACCTGAAGAAATTGATTCAATTCAAACCCGACCGGATCTCGCGCGAGATGCTTTCGGACAAACCTGAAATGCGCGTTGCCCTCATGTGCCTTGATGCGGGCCAGAAGCTCGATCCCCATAAGGCGCCGCTTCGTCTCATGATGTACTGTGTCCAGGGCAAAGGGACCTTTACCGTGGGCGAGGAGAAGATGGAAGCGGATGAGAAGACCTGCATCCTGTGCGAGCCCAACGTACAGCACGGTTTTGCCGCTGACAAGGGAGAAAAGCTCGTGGTCATGGCGATCGTTACGCCGGTGGAGTAAGCGCTGAGGTCTTCGAATTCCATCGGCGACCAAGAACAGTGATCTGGTACTCTGATATAACCAATAATAAAGCCCCCGTCTCGGTAGATGGGGGCTTTTGCTTTTTGCAGGTTAACACTATCCATACTTTATTTTCCTGTCAGAATCGCATTTGCCCTGCTTATCGTCTATGCAGATAAACGCGCAGTTGTCTCCAAATGTCCGCACCTTCTTGCTACAAAAGTATGCAAATCATGCTAACGGGAATAAAAGTTACAGTTACAACTTTTATCGAATACTTTCACATCCGCTTTAATCATCATCTATACTATGATTCATATCATAGTCAAATAACTCGATTTTGATTATTCTCTCTGCAAAGGAAACTCAATAACGCTGAAGGAGGTGCATATGAGCAACAAGGTTGCAAGGAATTTGTTTATTTTCGGCAGTCTCTTCTTTTTCGTGATCTTTCTCGGCCTCACGTACGACACGATGAAACAGATCGATGGTCGGGCCCCGGAGATCACGAAGGAGGTGGAGGCCGGAAAACTGGTCTGGCAGAAGTACGATTGCATCGGGTGTCACACCATCCTGGGCAACGGGTCATACTTTGCCCCGGACATGACCAAGGTCGTTGATCGTAAACCGGCCGGATACCTCAAGCAGTTTCTGATGGACCCCCGGGGTGTCAACCCGAAGGCCGCGATGCCGAATCTGGGGCTCAGCTCCGAGGAGGCGGAAAACCTCGTCACATTTCTCACCTGGATATCCAAGATTGACACCAACGGCTGGCCGCCCAAACCGATCCTGGCCGCTGCAGCGGGCCTCGGCGGGAAGGAACAGTCCCGGGGCCAGCAGATATACCAGTCGCAGGGCTGTTCCGGATGCCACACCATCTACGGCATCGGCGGGACCAGCGGTCCTGATCTGACGAACGTCGGCAAGACCCGGAAGGATGTGGAATGGCATGTGAAACATCTGAAAGATCCGCGTTCTGTCGTACCGAACTCGGCGATGCCCCCGTATGCCGGCGTACCGGATGATGACATTAAATCGCTGGCAGCATATCTCGTCACGTTACAATGACCCTCTCTCGTCTCGTCACCCCTGAACTTGTTTTCTCTCCCGGCGCGGGAGGGGAGTTGAAGTGAGGGGCATCAGACGAAGTGGTTTATCATTCTTAGGAGGTGAAACTAATGACCGTCAAATATCAGAGCCAAAAAATTGCGCAGTATTTTTACACATTCTCCGTCATTCTTTTCCTCGTGCAGGTGCTGGTCGGGATCATCGCGGCGATCCAGTTCATGTATCCCGATATCTTCATCCTGAACTTCAATACCATCAGGACGCTGCATATCAACGCCCTGGTTGTATGGCTCCTGTCGGGGCTCATGGGCGCGACCTACTACGTGGTCCCCGAGGAATCGGAGACCGAGGTTTGGAGCGTCCCCCTTGCCCTGATTCAGTTCTGGGCGACCGTGGTTACGGTCACGCTGGTCATCGTGGGATACATCTGGATGGGCCTCGATCCGCAGGCGAACAAGCTCGTTCTGGGCGCCCAGCTGCTGAATGAAGGGCGCGAGTACATCGAGGCGCCCCGATGGGCCGATGTGCTGATCGTGGTCTCGGTGCTGACCTTCCTCTTCAACATGTTCATGACCATGCTCAAGACCAGGAAGTGGACCGGCATCCAGGGGGTACTGCTTTTCGGGCTCGTGTTCCTGGCCCTCATGTACCTGCCGGGCATGTATTATTCGAAGAACATGATCAAGGACCAGTACTGGTGGTGGTGGGTCATCCATCTCTGGGTCGAGGGTTCCTGGGAAGTGATTGCCGGCGCGCTGCTCGCCTTCATGCTGATGAAGACCATCGGCGCCAAGCGCGAAGTGCTCGAGAAGTGGATGTACATTGAAGTGGGACTCGTGCTGTTCACCGGCATCCTCGGCACGGGCCATCACTATTATTTCATCGGCACGCCGAAGTACTGGCACTGGATAGGCGGTTTTTTCAGCGCCCTTGAACCCGTCCCGCTCCTGCTCATGGTATGGGACGCTTTCAGGACCACGAGGGAAGCGCGGAACGTGACGAACAAAGCCGGGCTGTTCTATACCGTGGCCCATGCCATATTCAACTTCGTGGGCGCAGGTCTCTGGGGAGTGATCCATACCCTGCCGCAGGTGAACCAGTGGACCCACGGCACGCAGATCACCACGGCCCATGGCCACCTAGCGTTCTACGGGGCCTACGTCCTGCTCATCATCGCAATAATTTACGTGACCCTGCCGTCCATTCGCGGTATCAAGGACTATGACCCCTCCCGGGCGTACCTTGCGTTCTGGTGGATGACCATCTCAATGGTCTTCATCGTCATCACCATCACCGGTGCGGGCATGGTCCAGGTATACATGGAGCGGCTCATGGGCCTTGATTATGTCGCGGTCAAGACTACCTACAATCTCTGGTTCTGGATCTTCCGAGCGATCTTCGGCGTCGGGTTCCTGGTCGGCGTCGGGATCTTCGCATATGATTTTTTCACGCTCCGGGAAAGGGCGGCGGTCCGCGCGTAAGGTAAGAAAAACAGGATATTCATGGCTATTAAAGAGGACGGTGAATTTACCGTCCTCTTTTTTTATGGCTCTTCTGACTTTCATGTGGGTGGAATAAGCGCCTATATGACTTATTATGCAGTATTATCGCCCCTTTTTCACATTTGTTGTCACCTTTCTTGCTTGCCCAAGAAATGTGACCGAAAGAAGGGCACCCGGCGAAAATCCTTTACGGCATGCTCGGTCGTCCTCGGTACATTTCGGAAACTCGCCCTTCGGGCTCAGACAGTCCGAAATGTTTAACCCTCGGACTCGGTCGCATGCCTAGATTTTCGCATGGGAAGCTTTTGGTGAAACGTCTTTAAACCAACCCCGCATGTCCCCGGAGCGGCCCTATAAAATTTTTGGGCACCCGTCTTGGCCTAAGGCAGCGTCCCTCTGGGGCGAACGCAAAGTACTGCCTGCACCAGCGTTATCGCAAGAGCACGGTGTCTGAGGCCGTAGGCCGAGTTTACGCGGGCGAGCGGACGTGGCCTTAGTCGGGTCAAAAATTTAATTCAGGCCACGAAGGGGATATGCAAGAAAATAGATAAAGGGTGAAAAACTACCCATACAAAACCCGGAAGTTCCTTTTTTATTATGATACAGGTCATAACCATAGAGAGGATGACCGTGCTATAAAGTACTATGAAGTTGATCACGTACAGACGAATATCACAGGTTTCTTTCATCCTCTTCATCTTCCTCATGCCGGTGCTGAATATCTTCCGGTATGACACGGACACCCATGAGCTGATCATGTTCGGCCAGGTCTGGGGCCTCGGCCTGGAACAGGGTTTCAC
>Ga0265292_1000590_pt1 | contig 47034 bp, 45 predicted proteins | sample Munlanlewell296A_FD_189080 | JGI IMG/M metagenome (GOLD analysis project Ga0265292, IMG submission 189080) | Leachate microbial communities from a municipal landfill in Southern Ontario, Canada - Leachate well 296A | ecosystem: Engineered > Solid waste > Landfill > Unclassified | place: Canada... | reverse complement strand
GGGCGGCTAACTCCCGTAGAGTTTGAGGCCGTGTACGAAGGAGCCCTTGCAGCGTGAAAGGCTCACAAGCTACGAGTCAACCAGATCGGGGGCAGTCCCAACCATGTCATGCCGAACTTGAGGCACCTGCCCCAAAAAGAGTGGGGAAGATGCCCCTGTGCCGTTTACGGATGACTTCGGGGGATCCCGGTACGCGTGCATGTTCCGGCAGCAGGATGCCGGGAATGAGTAGCATGCACCTGGACTTGCCCTAAGGAGGCGACGTGAAGATCCAGATCGAGTACTGCGCGGTTTGAGGATACGCAGACAAAGCCGTCGGTCTGGCGGCTGAGGTACTGAAAGAGAACGAGCAGGAAATCGAATCCCTGGAACTCGTGCCATCCTCGGGTGGAGTGTTCGAGGTCAGCGTGGACGGGACGTTGGTCTTCTCGAAGAAGGAACTCGGACGACACGCAAAGGCGGGAGAAGTCATGGATGCGATCAGCCGCCGATGAGACGTGGACTGCTGGTATTCAACCCGGAAGCCACGAGCGTCTCTCCACGCGTGCGCGACGTCATCGCCCATGCTTTGGCCTCGGAGCTGAAACTGGACGTCGCAGAGACAAAGCGGCGCCACCACGCCACCCACTTGGCGATCGGGGCAGCGCATGAGGGATTCGACATCGTCGCGGTGCTGGGAGGAGACGGCACACTCAACGAAGTCGTCAACGGCCTCGCGGGAACCGACGTCACCGTCGTCGCGCTGCCGGGAGGCGGGACGAATGTGTTCTCCCGCACGCTGGGGCTTCCCAACGACCCGATCGAAGCGACGGGTGTCGTCTTGGAACGGATCGCTGAGAACGCCCCCGCCCGCCGGATCAACCTCGGGAAGATCAACGGGCGAGCATTCGCCTTCTGCGCAGGAATCGGCTTCGACGCCGCAGTGGTGCGAGCCGTCGAGCGCCGGTTTCGCCTGAAGCGCAAGATCGGCGAGGGCTTGTTCGTCGCCCAGACACTGCGGACGTTCTTCTTCGTGTACCCGCGACACGATCCGCCGCTAACGCTTCACGCCGGCGGCGAGTCCATCACCCACCTCCACGAGGTCGCGTCGTCCAACTCGAACCCGTTCACATTCCTGGGCCGGCGACCGTTTCAGGTCTGCCCTGAGGCCGATCAGGACTTAGGGCTGGACGTTATGGCGCTCACCAAACTCGGGACGGCAGGAACGCTTCGGATGGTATGGCGCGCCTTCGGCTCGGGCGGACACACGCGACTCCGGCACGTGCGAGCCTTGCACGACTTGAGCGACTTCAGTGTCGAGTCGTCCAGACCTGTTCCGTACCAAGTAGACGGTGACTTCGCCGGGGAGGACACCCAGTTCCGTTTCGAGGTACTTCCCCAGGCGCTCAACGTCCTGGCGTGATCATAGAGTCCCCACCTGGGGTGCACAGGCAGCGCGCGCGCCCGCCGGGTCGTCGGTGAAAACCCCGTCGACACCGATGTCCCGCAGTTCGCGCAGCCGGCTCGGTTCGTTCACCGTCCAAACCAAAACCCGTCGCCCGGCGTCGTGCGCGCGCCGGATGAAGCCGACCTCGACCGCGCCGTTCGACACGTGGCATTCCTCATGGCCGCCGGACACCGCGGTCTGAAGACACCAGTCCAGAGGAAGAGCCTCTGCGCAACCGATTCCCGTGGGGATCTCGGGGGCAAGAGCACGAACAGCCGCAACGGCAAGCGGGTCGAACGACGACAGAGTCACACCCGGAACGCCGGCTACCAGCGGCAGGATGGCTTCCGCGGCCGGCGCGGCCGACCGGAACTCGCCGTCGCGCCAGGAGGCCTTGAGTTCGATGAACAGGCGCGCGCGACCCGAAGCAAGCTCAATCACCTCTTCCACGCACGGCACCTGCAGTCGCGCGCCCCACTCCCGCCGGCGCCCTACATCAGCCCGGCGAACCTCGTCGAAGGTCATGTCCGCGATCCGGGTCGAATCACCCGTGATTCGCTCAAGGTTGTCGTCGTGAATGACCACCAAGCGCCCATCGGCCGTGACCCTGACGTCGAACTCAATCCCGTCGGCCCCGACATCCAGCGCCTGCTCAAACGCCGGAAGGGTGTTCTCAGGTGCAGTCAGAGATGCGCCCCGGTGCGCAATCACGATCATCTTCTCATCCTTGTGAATACGTGAACGCAATTGGAGTCGGCGAAACCTTTTTCCTTGTGGGGTCTTGCCTTGCCCGTGAGCACGGTCTTATAGTCGCTACCGCTCCGGCACTGGAGAAACCTTTCACAATTTATGGGATTTTTGCGTCGAAGGGACGGGTGAGGGCACTGGAAATGGACTGGCGAGGTCAGGCGGCGTGCCGCGACGCTGATCCGGAGATCTTCTTCCCCGTCGGGACAACAGGCCCAGCTCTTGCGCAGGTCCAGGCAGCTCAAGCTATCTGTGGCACGTGCGTCACGCAGTCGGCCTGCCTCGACTGGGCGTTGGACACGGGTCAGGACGCAGGTATCTGGGGAGGCAGCACCGAGGAGGAGCGCCGGGAAGCCAGGCGATCCGCTCGGCAGGCGGTAGCCGTTTGAGTCACCCGTTCGCGGCAGAGAAACAGAACTTCCCATGACCCCCGGCCGAGAGCAGTACCTCGGGCCCGTCGGAATCGCGCGCGAACCTGCCGGCGAGCGTCGGCGCTGGATTGGCCGGATCGCCCTTGCCGGATTCGTATTGCTCATCTCGTGGTTGCTCGTGAACCGCGTCATCCATCCCCCGGCGGACGAACCGTCGCGCGCGGGCATCGAGAGCACGCTTCCCGGCGGATCCTAAGGCGGCTCACTCCCGACCGATCGGGATCACCAACTCCACGCGCGTTCCGCCTGAACTCTGCAAGTCGATGTCCCCGCGGAGTTCCCGCACCAGGGTCCCAACGATCTGCAGGCCAAGGTTGGCGCTCGACTCGAGCGCGAAATCCGACGGCAACCCGGCGCCGTCATCAATCACGACAAGGCGAAGTTCCTTGGACGCTCGATGCATCTCGACAGTCACCGACCCGCCGGAGTTCTTGAAGGCATGCTCCACCGCGTTCTGAATCAACTCCGCCAGGATGAGAGACAACGGCGTGGCAACGTCACTCGACAAGTCACCGCTCGAGCCCACCACGGCAAACTCGATCGGACGATCGGGCCCCACGAGCGAGTGTGCCGCCATGTCCAAGACCCCGTGGGCGACGCGGTCAAAGTCGACTCGTTCGGGGACCTCGTTCTGCGACAAGGTCTCATGGACGAGAGCAATTGACGAGATCCTCCGAACCGACTCCTCGAGTTCGGCGCGCGCCTCGCTGGTTCCGAGCCGTCTGGCCTGCAAGCGCAGGAGCGAGGCCACCGTCTGCAAGTTGTTCTTCACTCGGTGATGTATCTCGCGAATCGTGGCGTCTTTGATCGAAAGCATGCGATCTCGCCGCCGCAACTCCGTGATGTCCCGAACGAGCCCGACAGCTCCGACCAGATCACCTGCGTGGACTACCGGCAAGAAACGTCGGAGCACCCATGTCCCGTTCGCCTCGACTTCATCTTCGACCGGCCGGCACGTCGCGAGCATCCGCGCGACGCTCGGAGCGGCCGGATCCAAATCGACCAGCCGCTCCCCTGCGATGTTCGCGGTCAAACCAAGTCGTCGGTAGGCGGAGACCGCGTTGGGGCTCGCGTATGTAACCCTGCCCTCGGCATCGAGCTGCAAGAATCCGTCCCCGACGCGGGGCAGCAGTTCTCGCTCGAACTCCTCCTCGACAATGTAGGGAAACGTCCCCTCGGCGATCATCCGTTCGAGATCACCGGCGGCGCGCAGGTACGACAACTCCAGGTGTGACGGCGTGCGGGCGGCCGCGAGATTCTGCTCGGCGCTGATCACCGCGAGGACACGCCCCTCAAGAAGGACCGGGACGGCCTCTTCTCGCACCGGCACTCCGCCGTGCCACTCGGGGTCCCCTTCGCGAACGATCCGCCCCTCGCGGAACGCGAGGGCCACCTTCGGACGATTCAGCACATCCACGAAGCGGCCGACCATGTCCTCCTGATAGAGCGTCTGCGCGGGGTACGGACGAACCTGCGCAAGGATCAGAAACCGCTCCGCCCCCACGGTCGGCGCCATCAGCAGACAGTCGGAGAAGGCAAGGTCGGCCAGCAGTTGCCACTCAGCCAAAAGACGGTGCAAGTGCTCGACGTCTCTAGCCGACAACGTGGTGTGGCGACCGGCAAGACCGCTCAGACCCGACATGATTTGAGCATAGCGCCCGGTGAGGACCTCCCCACCGGGCGCCGCGCTGGGTCACTCAGTCGATAACGGCTATGACGTCGCCCTCTTGAACGACGCCGCCTTCCTCGACATTGATCACGCTCACCGTCCCGGCGACAGGAGCCTCAACCGGAATCTCCATCTTCATCGACTCCAGGATCACCAGCGTGTCCCCCTCGGCGACGCCGGCGCCCGCAGACACCATCACCTTCCACACGTTGGCCACCATCTCTGCTTCAACGTTGATTCCCATGTCATCTCCTCGGCGGAAGTCCGATGATCGCGCGCGCCTCGTCCGGCCCGGCGATCTCTCGTCCCGTCTTTCGAATGATGTCTGCCGCGGCGGCAGCCAAATCCCCGTTCGAGGCCGCCATCTCGCCGTTCGGCAGGTAGAAGTTGTCCTCGAATCCGACCCGAGCGTTCCCGCCCAGCGTCGCCGAAGCGGCCACCAGTCGCCATTGCTCGTGCGAAACCCCAATGACTCCCCAGTCGGATCCCTCGGGAAGAATCGACGACAGGTAAGCAAGCGACTGCGTCGTCGGCAACGCTCCGCCCAGCACGCCGAGGATGATCGAGAAGTGCGCGGGGGCCGACAACACGCCCATGTCGATCAGCGGGAAAGCGTTTCCAATATGGCCTGAGTCGAAACACTCCAGTTCCGGCTTCACGCCGACCTCGTTCATCACCTCGAGGAACTTCATGATGTCGGCGAACGGGTTGGAGAACACCAAATCGAACACCAAACTCTTGCGCTTCGGTGAGTACTTGGCGTAGTTCATCGACCCCATGTTCAGTGCCCCGATGTCGGGCTTGAGTTCGCGAACGTGAGCAATGCGCTCTTCAACGGGGATGCCGATCGACCCCGTCGAGAAGTTAATGATGATCTCCGGAACCTCCGAAACGATGGCGTCGCGGATGTCCTTATAGGCGCCGACGCGGTGCGTCGGACTTCCGTCGGACTCGCGCGCGTGAATGTGCACCATCGTGCACCCGGACTCGTACGCGCGCCTGGACTCCGCGGCGTATTCCTCCGGGGTATAGGGAATCCCCGGACACTGCGCCCGGTTGGCGACCACGCCCGAAAGAGCGACGGTGATTACGGCTTTATCGTTGATGCCCATTTGGCTCCTCTCCTCCCCGCGAGCGCGCTCATTCCGGCGCCCCTTCGTCACCCGGCATTGCACCGAGCAGCTCCTCCGAGAGCGTGCCCACCAGCGCGCTCAAATATAGGTACATGTTCTGCGCCGGCGCGTCGGGGTGATCCGAGGGGAACGCTTCGTCGAAGGCGTCTTCAGCAACTCCAATCCGGGTCCCCAGAACAAGCCGGGCATCGTTACACACGCCGAGCCACGCCCCCACCGTCTCCTCGTCAAGCGTCATCGACAGCAACCGCCGCCGCCCACGCGTCGCATCGTCGATGCCGGCGATAACGACGCGCGCGGCGTGTTTCTTCGCCTCGATCAAGTCGTCCCTCGTCATCCGACGGAACTCCTCTTCTCGGTTCGCGTCGTCCGCGTACGCCGGAGGAAACAGCCGATACATCCCCTCGTCCTCCGGCGCCTCAAGCAACGTCAGCACTTCCTCGGCAACCTGGCGAACGGCAAGAGCGGCGTCGGTCGCCAACCTCATCCGTACGGATCCGTTCGACAGCAGGGTAAAGGGGCGAACCGCCATCACGAGTCCCGCTGCATCGTCGCCCAAAGGCCGTGGTGGTGAAGGCGCGCGACATCAGCCTCGGCACGCTCGCGCGCGCCGCTGGAAACGATGGCCCGTCCCTCGGTGTGCACCTGCATCATCAGCTTGTGGGCCTTCTCTCTGGAGAACCCGAACAACTTCTGCAGTACGTACGTGACGTAGCTCATCAGGTTGATCGGATCGTTCCACACAATGACAAGCCACGGCCGATCACCGCGATTGGTCTCGTCCGTCCCGGGGTGCTCGACCCGAGTCGGAGTCGTCACGGTCCCGCCGACCGCAAGCACGACGGCTGCGCCGCCGCGCATCAAACCGGCAGCACTCCGTGCTTGCGCCACGGCCGCTCGATTGCCTTGCCCTCCGCGTACGCCAGACCCTCGCAGATCACCGAGCGAGTATCGGCCGGGTCGATCAAGTCATCGACAAACCCCCAGCCTGCCGCGACGTACGGGCCGATCGAAGAACGCACCGCCTCGATCATCTCGTTGCGCTTGGCGTCACGCTCTTCTTCCGGGATCTTCTCGAGAATCGAGCGGCCGATGATGTTCACCGCGCCTTCCGGACCCATCACGCTGATTTCCGCGGTGGGCCAGCCGACAATCTTGTCCGGCTCGAATGCGCGACCGTTCATCACGTAGTAGCCCGCGCCGTAACCCTTGCGCATCACGACCGTGATCTTGGGCACGGTCGCCTCGCTGACGGCGAACAGCATCTTGGATCCATGCCGGATGATGCCTTGCTTTTCGACCGCCGATCCGACGAGAAATCCGGGGCAGTCCATCAGGAACACCAGCGGGATATCGAACGCATCGCACAGCCACACGAAACGTGCCGCCTTGTCGGCCGCATTGACGTCGATAGCGCCACCGAGAAACATCGGCTGGTTCGCCACGATTCCTGCGGGTCGGCCGCCGAACCTCGCGAACCCGGTGACCATCGAGCGCGCCCAATCCTGCTTCATGGGGAAGAAGTCCCCGTCGTCCACAAGCGCCTTGATCACCTTGCGAACGTCGTAGGCCTGGCGCGGGTTCGCCGGAACGATGTCGTACAACTCCTCGCATCGCCGGTCCACCGGATCCGACGCGGGCCGCACCGGGGGCTTCTCGCAGTTGTGCGACGGGAAGAACGACAAGTAGTGCCGAATGGCCTCGAGGCACTGGTCGTCGTCGGCGACCTCGAGGTCGGCCACTCCGGAGACCTTGCAGTGCACTTGCGAACCGCCCATCTCCTGCTCGGTCACGTCCTCACCGACGGCTGCCTTGACCAAGTGCGGGCCCCCGAGAGCCATCGACGAAATTCCCTTCACCATCGGCACGAAATCGGCGAGACCGGGGATGTAGGCGGTTCCGGCTGCACCGGGCCCCATCATTGCCGCCACCTGCGGGATGACTCCCGACATCACAACTTGTTCACGGAACAACTCACCGGTGCGCGCGAATTGCGATCCGGCCGCTTCTTGGATGCGCGCGCCGGCGGAGTCGATCAGCCATACGATCGGAATCCGCTCGCGCAACGCAAGTTCGCGCATGCGCGTCGCCTTGATCTCCCCCACCATGCCCATCGAGCCGGCCATCACGGTGAAGTCGTACGCGATCAAGCACACACGCCGTCCATCGATCTTGCCGACGCCGGTTACCACGCCGTCCGCAGGCGTGAACTTGCCTTGCATTTGCGGGGACTGCGACTGGTGATGACCTAGAAGTCCGAACTCGCCAAAGGACCCTTCGTCAAAAAGCTTGTCGATGCGCTCGCGGACCGTGAGCTTGCCGAGTGAATGCTGGCGCGCGACCTTGTCGGGTCCGCCGCCGGCGCGGTGGTGATCCTTGCGTGCGACGAGGTCGGCTGCTGCCTGCGCAAGCGTCGGTCCCTCGTACGCAAGGGTCGGCATTTCGCGCTTCTCGCCGCCGGCGGGTCCGGCAGCCGGGGGCGTGCTGGATGGAGTGACGTCGGTCACGTTTCCTCCCTTCCGGGGGCCCGTCGCCGAAGGACAATCCTCCGAGGTTTACCGGGGCCCGCCTGGGTGGTCCGGGCATTATCGCCCGGGCGTTGCGCAACACACAAAGGCGGCTAGCGGTTCTTCCACTCCGGCGTTCGCTTCTGCAGGAACGCCGTGACGCCTTCGACGACGTCCTCGCTCTCCAAACAGATTCCCAACTGGCCGTGCATGTAGTCCAGCGACTCGCGAAACGACATGTCGCGCGACGCGTAGAACGCGTCTTTTCCGAGCCGCAGAATCATCGAGCTTTTCGACGCAAGCGTTGCGCACAAATCGTCGACAGCCTCGTCGAGCAACTCCGGAGAAGCGACACGGCTAACGATCCCGAGACGCTGCGCTTCTTCCGCGCCGATGCGATCGCCGGTCATCATCAGTTCAAGCGCCCTTCGCTCCGGCATGCAACGGCGGACCGTCGCAGTGATGATGAACGGCCACAACCCGGTGTTCACCTCGGGCATGCCGAACTCCGCGTGATCCGACGCGACGACCAGATCGCACCCACACACAAGTCCGAATCCACCGGCGAGTGCGTGGCCGTTGACGCGCGCGATCACCGGTTTGCCCAAGCGAGTCATATCCTCGAGCAGATCCGAAAGCGTTCCTCGCATCAGATGCTGTTCAACCTTGGACTGCTCCGCCGTAAACCCGCCCAGGTCGCCGCCGGCGCTGAATGCCTTTTCACCCGCGCCCGTAAGAACGACGACCTTTACGGAAGAATCGGCGCGCGCGCGCCCGAACGCCTCCCGCAGCTCCGTCATGACGCTTACGTTCAGCGCGTTGCGTTTCTCGGGGCGGTTGATCGTGATCCGCGCCACCGGCGCGCTGGTCTCATAAAGAACAGAGGTGAGATCCACAATTTTCCCCCGCATCCTCGATCCGGCTCCGATCCGCAGGTATATACCACTCATGCTCGCTTTCATAACCGTGTTGGTCCTCGGATTCGGAACCGGTTTCGCACGCCGTGGCACGATAAGCAACCTCGCAAACGCGCGCATGCCGCTGGTCTGGCTGGTTTTCGTTGGGGTCGGCCTGCAAACGGCAGCTCAATTCATTCCGGGATCCGCGAACATGCTCGCCTACGGCCTCGTGATCGTCTCATACGCGGCGCTATTCGCCTTCGCCGGCGCGAACTGGCGCCGCTCGGGCGTCGGGTTCATCGCCCTCGGTGCGGCTCTGAACTACATCGTGATCCTGGCGAACCAGGGAATGCCGATCAGTGCCGAGGCCGCCGCGCGCGCAGGATGGAAGGGCCCGGCTGCGCAGCAACTCGTCATCCGCGGGAAGCACTTCATCGACATCGCCGGCGGAACACGCCTGGGGTTCCTGGGGGACATCATCCCGTTAGGCGGCGCGCCGGCGGTCGCAAGCGTCGGAGACCTCGTGATCTGGGCCGGGATGGTCCTTCTAATTCAGGATCTGATGCACGGCCCACGGGGACGCAGGACCATAGGTGCGCATAGAGCCGTCGGATCGAGCGCAACCTCCGCTCCAGGCGTCATCATCGACGTCCGAGACGCAGCGCCCGTCGGCGAGGCAAGGTCAATCGCTACCGACCCGGGGGAGTCCGTTCGAATCATCCGCGAGTCGCAGCCACCACGGGCGCGCGTGGACTAGGACCTAGACCAGGCGGTTCAAAGCGGCGAGGGATGCGCGCGCAATCGCGTCGGCCGCATCCTTGCGCACCACTGCGGAGCCCGAAACGATCTGGTCCCCTCGCGGCGTCGCGAGTCGCAACACCGAGACCGCAACCGAATGGAGTCCCGCGGGGACGACGTCGGCGAAATCCACGTCCAGCGCGGAGTCGCCCATGAACTCGCCCACCGCATCAACCACCGCGCGCGCGACAAGCCGGATCCCCGACGAGCCCGGACCGCGCGCGCGACCGATCTCCTCGTGGTCACCAAGCCGGAGCCGCACCGTGATCTCGGTCGCGTGCCCACTGGTCTCGGCGGCAACCCCGAGCAGTTCCACCCTGGTGCCCCGAACCTGGGGAGCGGCTGGTTCAGATTCCGATTCGACTGCGACGTCCTCGAGCTGAACAACGCTGACCGTCCGGTAGTCGATCTCGATCCCGAAGCTCGCCACCGCAACGCTCTGAACGTCTCGGACCAACTGCTTGGGCCCTCGATCGCGGCGCGAGAGAATATGCACCTCAGCGATCCGACCGGCGGGCGTAGCTACAACGCGCGCGCCCGTAATGCTCGGAATGCGCAACAAAGCGGCCTCAAGTTCCCGTATCCGCGTCTCGGTCGCCGAGTGCCCATTCGAGTGGCCGTCAGGTTCCGTCGAACTCACGCTCCGTCCGCCAACGGGGCGCCCCGGACGAGGCAGCCCCGGAATCGATTCCCTCAGGCGACGATACACGACCTCGATCGGGACCTCTTCGAAGCCGGGTTCATGGGGAAAACCCGCCCTAGCACTCATTTCGAGCGCGAGCAGCCGGTTCCTGCTCCGCGAGATCGTGAATCGTCAAACACGTGTCCGCCCTCCGGATCCCGTCGCAATGCGTCCAAGGGCGTTCACCCCCGATCTACGCAAACCGTAAATATACCGCGTTGATGGCACGCCGTTTCTTCGGTGGCTCCGTCCACGATGCCCCTGCGGGTCTTCCAGGCGGGCGTGACGGCGAAAGCCTCTTTGTCCGTGGGTCCTTGGTCCCTAGTCCACATGCATGAGTTAGCATACCCTGCAAGTCATGCAGGAGAGGCAGGAACTTGCGAAGGGTTTGCTCACCGCTGAGGAGTTGAGCCGGTTGCTCGACGTCGACACCTCGACGATCTACCGCATGGCCGGCTCAGGGCGGCTGCCGGCCGTGAAGGTCGGCCGGCAGTGGCGTTTCCCTGCCGGTCGCGTGGATGAGCTGGTCCGGTTAGGAGTGGCAGCCCGCGCGCACAACCCAGCGGTTGAGAGCACCGTCGCGCTCCTTCCGAACGTGGCGCAGCCGGTGATCGACATGGCGGCGGAACTGCTCGGCGTCATGATGGTGGTGACCGACATGGCCGGTCACCCGATCACGCAGGTCGCCAACCCATGCCCGTGGTTCACCGATCGGGCCGGTGATCCGGACGTTGCGGCAGCGTGCATTGCCGAGTGGCGCGCGCTTGCGGACCACCTCGACTTCGAGGCTCGTCTCCAGGCGGGTCGGCTGGGGTTTGAGTGCGCGCGCGCCTTGGTTCGTCGCGGGTCTCAGCTCATCGGGATGGTTCTGATCGGGGGCATCGCGCCCGAAGGAACGAATGATCCCGCGCTGTACCAGCTCGATGGTGTCGGCAGGGAGAAAGCTCTCACCGCATTGCCGAAGGTGGCCGCGGCGCTGTCGCGGCTCGCCACACAGACCCATCCTTATGACACAAGCGACGCAAGGAGCGGAGGATGAAACGACTACTGGTGCTCGGCGCCGGCACGGCCGGGACGATGGCAGTGAACAAGCTCCGTCCGCGCCTTCGCCCGGAGGAGTGGGCGATCACAATCGTCGAGCAGAGCGACACGCACTACTACCAACCGGGCTACTTGTTCGTTCCGTTCGGCATCTACCGCCACGACGAGATCGTCAAGCCAACGCGCCGGTTCATTCCGGATGGGGTCGATCTGATCCGCGGCGAGATCGACCGCGTGGCCGCGGACGATAACAAGGTGCTTCTCACGGACGGCACATCTCTGCCATACGACTACCTTGTGATCGCTACCGGAACATCGCCGCGACCCGATCAGACCCCTGGGATGATGGGGAGCGAGTGGCGTGGGAGCATTCACGAGTTCTACACGTACGAGGGTGCGACGGCGCTACGCAAGAAGCTCGAGACGTGGAACGGTGGCCGACTGGCCGTGCACATCGTCGAAATGCCGATCAAGTGCCCAGTGGCTCCACTGGAGTTCACGTTTCTTGCCGATGCATTCTTCACCGCACGCGCCATGCGAGACCGCGTCGACATCACGTATGTGACGCCGCTGGAGGGCCCGTTCACCAAGCCGGTGGCTTCCCGGCACCTCAGCGGGATGCTCACGGAGCGCAAGATCCAGTTCGAGGGTGACTTCGTCGTCGAGCGGATCGATCCGGACGCCAAGACGCTGGTTTCGTTCGATGAGCGGGAGATTCCTTTCGACCTGCTGGTGACCACCCCACTAAACATGGGCGCGGACTACATAGCTCGTTCCGGGCTGGGCAACGAGGGTAACTACGTGCCGGTCGACAAACACACGCTGCTGTCCAAGGCGTACGAGAACATCTTCGCAGTCGGCGACGCATCAGACATACCCGCGTCGAAAGCGGGATCGGTCGCGCACTTCTCGATGGAGTTGTTTCCTGAGAACTTCGTGCGTCACGCGCAAGGCTTGGAGATGACCAAGAAGTTCGACGGGCATGCCAATTGCTTCATTGAATGTGGCAAAGGCAAAGCCATGCTCATCGACTTCAACTACGACATCGAGCCGTTGCCCGGCAAGTACCCGCTGCCGGGCTTGGGACCGTTCAGTCTGCTCAAAGAAACCCAGATGAACCACCGGGGGAAGATGATGTTCCGCTGGCTGTACTGGAACGTTCTGCTCCCCGGCCGCCCGATGCCGTTGCCCGCGCTGATGTCGATGGCGGGCAAGCACCTCGAAAGCACCAATTGAGGAGGGACAACCAATGCCTGTGACCACAATCGGCGGCCACGAGGTTCACGTCAATGAGGAAGGATTCCTCACCGACTACGACGAGTGGAACGAGGAACTGGGCGCGGCGCTTGCCGTGCAGATCGGCATCGAGATGACCGACGCGCACTGGAAGGTCATCCGGTTCCTCCGCGAGGACTACAAGCAGCAGGGCGAAACCGCAACCAGTCGCCGTGTGCAATCCCTCGGCGGCGTGCCGATCAAAGAACAGTTCCTGCTGTTCCCCAAGAAGCCTGCGAAGAAGATGGCGTACATCGCCGGATTACCCAAACCGCAAGGCTGCGTGTGAACATCGAGAGTGGAGGCCCAGCCATGACGACTACACAGACAACGCCGATCGTTCCGACGTTCGACGACGAGAAGACGGATCGCACACTCGCCCTGATCTGCTCCAAGGGGAACTTGGACATGGCCTACCCCGGCTTGGTGCTGGCCAACGCCGCGCTCGGAGAGGGGGTCGAGACGCACCTGTTCTTCACCTTCTGGGGCTTCGACATGATTACGAAGTCGCGGATGTGGAACCTCAAGTTCACCCCCACAGGCAATGCCGCCATGCATCTTCCGATCGGCGACGCGCGCATTCCTCAGGCACTGGCTCCGATGCCGGGGATGCAGGCAATGGCGACACACATGCTGAAGAAGCAGCTCTCGGATCTTGGGATTCCGGAGGTGCCGGACTTCCTCGATCAGATCGTTGCGTCGGGTGGACACCTGTGGGCGTGCCGGATGTCGGCCGACATGAACAAGCTCACAGAAGCCGATCTACGCGATGACATCGAGGGAATCATCAACGCGTCGCAGTTCATCGAGATGACCCGCGGCGCGCAGATCCTCTTCATCTGATTACGCGCTTGGCGAGGGTTCCGACCTCCGGATCCCGCGCGCCCTGAAGGTGTCTCAACTTCCGGTCTCGGTCTAGGTTGAGGATGGCACCGGCATCAACTCGCGACTCGCAACGGTCACCGGAGTTCGGGCCACGGAACGACTGCGATCGCCGAGTTGTTCACACCAGTCGCAGGTGGCCGCACAGCCCGTGACTTCAATACTTAGAAGACCACATTGTCGTCGGTCCAGCACTGCGCCACCGGCGACGAGGTGCCCGCCTATTTCTTCGCCCTCCATGCGCGGGGTGGAAGACCTCGACTGGACTTTCATCTGCCGATTTGTCACCATTGTCCGATCGTCGGCCATTGGGGGAAGCCGCGATGAGAGAACTGATAGGCAGAGATAGAGAACTGCATCAGCTCGAGCCGGTCCTCGAGCAAGTCGCCGCCGGGGCAAAACGCGGCCTCGTCCTGTCCGGCCCCGCCGGCATCGGAAAGACCGCCCTGCTTCGCTGGGTCCACCAGCGAGCCGTTGAGACCGGGTTCCTGACCGCCTTCGTTCGAGTTCCCGCGGCGGCAGGCCTACCTCCGCGCTTCCCGATTGGAGACCTGCTTTCCGGGCTCGTCGAAGCCTGCCACGCCCGGCATCTCTCCCCGCCGGACCCCCTGATCCGCGTCGTAGGCACCCTCCGAGGAACAACGTCCGCCAACGAGTATCCGGCAGACCTACCCCAAGTGGCGCGCGCGCTCGAAGCCACCGCAGCCCTCGCCCCCATCGGCATCTTCATCGACGACTACCAGTGGATCCCACCCGACAGCGCCAACCTCCTGCTCCTTCCCGCGATTCGCGGTGCCGACGGTGGATATCTCCTGGCAACGAGCGTGCGCTCCCATATGTCTAGCGCACCCATTCCGTACGAGCCATCAGCCGACCTCTGGGTCAATCGCCTCGACGTCTCGGGTCTCGATGCTCTTTCGACGCAAGCACTGGCGGAGCACCTGCTCGACGGTCCCGTGCTTCCCTCTCTCGCATCCCTCTTGTACGCCCAGACATCCGGGAATCCCTTGTTCATGATGGAAACCCTCCGCGCCCTACGCGAACAGGACGTCGTCACACAGGTCGGCGGTTACTGGCGCGTACGAGAAGGGCACGGCCCAGGAGCACGGCAATGCGCCCTTCAGGAGGCGATCGAACATCGGATGGGGCAGCTTCGCCAGCCCTCAAACACGGTCGCCCAGGCCCTCGCAGTCCTTGGTCGCGATGTTCGATTCGACGAACTCGCAGGAATCACCAAGTTGGATGTCGATCTTCTTGTTGCCACCCTGGAAGACCTGATGAAACAGGGGTTGGTCAACGGAGACCTCCTGCCACATCCGCGCTTTCAGTTGGCCCACCCGATGTACGATGCAGTCCTTCGCCGGGTGATGGGTCCCTTGTCGCGCTCCGCGATGCACGAGCGAGCCTACGCAATCCTGTCACAGCAGAGCGCCGCCCACACCAGCGCGGCAGAACTCGCCCATCACGCTCTCAACGCGCTCCGCCCGCCCGCAACCCTCACCAATCACCTCCGGGACGCTGCGCTCGAAGCATTCCAGGCGGGAAGCTACCGCGAGGCAGCAGATTGGTACGGACACCTCGTGTCTGAGATCCCGAGCGGCGACGGAGAAAGATGCTCCGTCTTGACGTCGCAAGCAGAGGCAACCGCGCGATTCGATCCTCAACGCGCGGCCGCGCTCTACGCGCTCGCAATTGATGTCGCACCGACCAACGCCACGCGTGCCAGGATCCTCATCGGTCGGAGCCATTCCCATCGGATGTGCGGCTCGTTTGCCGACGCCCTGGCAGATCTCAAGCAGGCTGCTCCGCTCGCCGACCATTCCGATGCCCTCAACGTGCGTCACGCGATCGCCGTTCTGCACGGCATCGCCGGACACGTCGGCAAGGCAGAGACAGAACTCCGCGCTCTGGTGAAAGATGCGCACGGGACACCGACGCGCGCGCGCGCGATCGGCCACCTGGGCTTGGTGGCCTTCACCAAGGGCCAAGTCTCGCGGGCCCGGCGGCTGTGGGAAGAAGCGCTGACGGAGACGAATTCGGAAGAACACCGCCGGTGGATTACATCCAATCTTGTCTGGCTCAAGATCGTGGCTGGCGAATGGAACTCGGCGAGAGAGATGATCACGCGCGCACTTGACGCAGCGATATCTGGCGGCGACGTTTGGGATGCGGCGACGCTGTGCTGCAGCTCGGCGCGACTCTACGCGTGGGCGGGGGATCTGCCCCACGCGCTCGACGAAGCAAGCCGCGCACTTGACCTCGCCGCACAGTCCAGGAACCCAGCCTGCAAGATTGCCGCCCTAGACGCCCTTGGCCTCGCGCTCCTTGAGGCTGGCAGGCCGGCAGAAAGCAGGAAACACCTGCAACAGATTCCAACTCTGGCGAACGGGGCCCTCGAACCGCGGGAACTTAGCCTCACATTCGTTGTGCTATCCGAGGCGTGCCTCCATCTCGACGACGTCGAGGCAGCCGTTCGATACCAAGCTGCGGCATGCAAGCACTTGCCCAACGCTCAGACCCTTGAGATCGCTGTGCGCCGGGTCTCCGCACAGATCGAGCTGGCCACGGGCCGATGGGAAGAAGCCCTCCTCACAAGTGAGCCGTGGCTTCAAAGTCGGGTGACGTTCCCCTACGAGACCGCCCGTATCCGGGAGATCGCCGCACGCGCGCTGTTTCAGAGCGGACGGCGAACCGAAGGCCTTGCACAGGCCGCCGCAGCCCGGAACGCCTTCAGCCTCATAGGCGCGAAGAAGAGATCCGCCGACCTAGAACGGTTCATCGAGCGGACGCGACCCGCGACCAGAGGAAGACCGAGATCAGCGCACCCCTCTGGGATAACCGATCGCGAACTTGAGATCCTCGTCATGGTCGCCGACGGAATGCTGGATAGCGAGATCGCCTCCACGCTCTTCTTGAGCCGGGCGACCGTGAAGAAACACGTGGACAACATCAGGCGCAAGCTCGGGGTCTCACGGCGGGCCCAGATCCCTACCGCGGCGAATCGTGCCGGGATCTCGCACTCAACATCAGGGTAACCCCCCTGCCCCGACCGATTATCTACGCCACCCGACCGAGATTAGTTACACCCCTTGGGGGATGCCGCTTCGACGATTCGATCCAAGAATGCGGCCATGAACAGCCCCAACCCAGCAAACGGATCAACCCGCATGTCGCGCCAGCGCGGGAGACTTCGAAATTGCTCCCGGAACACGCCATCTCGTGCTCCACCCCGGTCCCCTGCCGAGTAAACCCCTTATCGGAGGATGGAAGATGATGGCACGCAGAGAGAAATACCTTCGCACCTCGGAGGTCGCCGGTCGCCTCCACGTTTCGCCCAAGACGATTGCCCGTTGGGCCAAGGAAGGCCGGTTGCCGTATCTCGCCACGTTGGGCGGGCATCGGAGATTCCCCGCGTCGACAATCGAACAACTGGTTGCTGACCTATCATCCCTGGAGTCGGTTCTTGAACCTCTCGCCCCGAACCCCCTCCTCCCGCTACCGTGACAGGAGTGACTGTTGACAATTTGTGTTGCGTAGTGACACCATAGGTGCGCTCCCTGACCGGAAGGTCAGGATTAGGAACTCCCCCTGGAAGTAGTGCTTTGCCGGTACCGGGGGGAGTTCTCTTGCGTTCGATCCCATCCAACGCCGGATTGACAACAACAAATCGGGTGAGATCGGGCGGCGGCGCCAACCAGCCCTGAGCGGAGCGGACACACCCCTCACTAGCGGACGAGGGGAATCCGTTCGAAGGGAGTTGACGCCTAAACATGAAACGCGTCCTTGCGATGCTTGCGACCCTGGCAGCGATGTTCCTCGCAGCTGGGGCAAATGCGAAGTGGTGAGATCTAGAAAATGAACCGACCGGGCGTAAGCGGCGCCGCCTGACCCCACCCTCTTGGCTCAGAGACCTATGAGCGGAGACCTATGCGGCCTTCTATCCGCCTATACGTAGCTTTTTGCTTCTTAAGCGCCACTGGAGTCTCGGCTTTGACGCTGAGCACTCCTGTCGGAGTGCTGTGGGGGCTCGCCCTTGGCCTCGGCGTGCTCGCCTTTCTCGCCGAGCAATTCCCAGTCGAAATGGCCAACGGCACGACGTACTCGGTTAGTTTTGTGGTCACGATCGCGGCGATCGTTACGGCGGGGCCTGCGGAAGCGATCGTCGCGACGCTGCTGGGGACGCTCAGCTTGCGCAACGCGCGCGGGCGGTCCCCGATCCGGCATCTCTTCAACGCCTCGCAACTCGCCATCAGCGCCGGGCTGGCCGGTCTCGTCTACGAGTGGGCGGGCGGGATCCGGATCACCTCGGGGGTCGGCTCCTCCCTGCTCAGCGGTTCGGTTCTGGGCGGCGTTCTCGTCCCCCTGCTGGCCTGCACGGCCGTCAACTTCCTCGCGAATACCCTGTTGGTATCGGGGGCCGTAGCGATCAGCGAGAAGCGGTCGATGATCCGCGTCTGGCGGTCCCAGTACGCAGGCCTAATAGGCACCTACGTTGCGTTTGCCCTGCTCGGACTACTGCTTGGGTTGCTCTACCGGCAAGTGTCTTGGGCTTCTGTGCTGTTCCTTCTTATGCCGCTGCTGGTCGCGCGCCACGCTTTTCAAGCCGCGATCACGATGCAGGGGGCCTTCGACAAGACGGTTCGCAGCCTGGTCGAGGCGATCGAGGCCAAGGACCCCTACACCCGAGGACACGCGGAGCGGGTTTCGCGATTGGCCGAGTGGACGGCGCGCGCCTACGGGCTCTCGGAGCCCCGATGCCGGGCCATCCGTTACGCGGCCCTCATGCACGATGTCGGAAAGCTGACGATCCTGGGTTCGGTCCTTAGAAAGACAGGCAAGTTGACCGACGCTGAATACGACCACATGAAGATCCACCCCGAACGAGGAGTCGAGATCATCTCCGAGATCGACCTCTTGGAAGAGGCCATCGAGGGTGTGCGCCACCACCATGAGCGAATCGATGGTCGCGGGTATCCCGACGGACTCTCGGGCGATGCCATCCCCCTGTTCGCCCGCCTGATCTCGGTGGCCGACGCATTTGACTCCATGACCTCAACTCGGACGTACCGGAAGGCGATACCTATTCAGGACGCTTTGGTGGAACTCCGGCGCTGCATGGGCAGCCAGTTCGATGGGCGCGCGGTCGCTGCCCTCGAGAAGGCGCTGGCAAAGCGGCACTGGGAACCCACAACAGAGGAATACATCACGCTGGAGGAGGAAGGCGATGGAAGCGGCGCGTACGCGGCTTCGCTCTAGCGACGTCATCACGGCGGCCGGCGCACTATGTGTCGTCACGGTGTCGGTGGTCTTTCTTGTGCCCGGCGACTGGCGGGTATTCGGCGCGTTCGCCGCCCTCGTAGCGGCCGGCGAGATGTTCGAGGTGACCCTTCCGAACGACCGTCAGTACTCGATGGGCCTTGCGCCCGCTCTCGGCTTCGCCTTCCTCGCCGGCATCGACGTTCCCGCGGCGGTAACGGTTCTCGCCTGCGGACTTACGATCTCGACCGCCATGCGCGCAGTGCTCCGCGAGCCCACTCGACTCCTCGACAGCGCGCGCCGAGTCGTCGTACTGGCGGCTGCGATGTCCGTCTACTACTCCATCGCCGGGATATCGGTGCTCGAACCGTTCGGCAACCACTCCCCGGCCGGCGGCGCGGCCGGCACGAGCATCTCTAAGGAGGGATTGCTCGTCATCTTGGTGACCCTGTTGTTCATGGAGACGCTGCTGCACGCGTTCCATCAGGTCGACCGGGAGCGGATCCCATTCCTTCCGGTCTTCGTCAGCACTCTGCGCTCAACATCGGCTCTGCACTTGTCCATCCTGTCGGTGGGTGCCTTGCTCGCACTCTCTTATCCGTCGCTGGACTACTGGGCGTTCCCGCTGTTCCTCGCCCCCCTTGCCGCAACCCAGTTTGCCTTCCGGCAATTCGCCTCGATCCGCAAGACCTACCTGCAGACCATCCGCGCGCTCTCCAAGGTGCCCGAACTCGCGGGCTACACCGCGCGCGGGCACTCCGGCCGCGTCGCGGACCTCTCGGTGGCGATCGCGCGCGAACTGGGGATCACCGACCAAGCGCTGAACGAGATCGAGTACGCAGCGCTACTGCACGACATCGGCCGGGTGAGCATTCCGGATCCGGCGGCCGGCGAGCCCGACCGCAGGGAGTTGGCCGTGGTGGGAGCAGGAATCGTGAGGGAGACCGGCCACTTCCCGAAGGTCGCCGACATGATCGAGCGCCAGCACGATCCGTACCGCCGTCGCGGCGAGGATGCCGACCCGGACCTGTCCGCGGGCGCCAAGATCATCAAGGTGGCGAGCGCGTTCGACGACATCACCAAGCCCGGCGGAATCGGACTCAACCCAAGAGACGCCCTGGAAAGGCTGTACCTGGGGATGACCTACGAATACGACCCGGCAGTCATTCAGGCTCTGGCGAAGGTGCTCGAGAAGCGCGGAACTTCGATGGAGTGGTAATTCGCTGCCGCTCAGGTCATCGATTCGAGATTGGCGCGCACCCGCTCCAGGAGGTGCGCCGGCACGTCTTCCTTGCACACCTTCCGCCTGACGAGTTCCTTGAAGTGCTGCTCGAAGTCGGCATGGTCCTGACACGGCAAACAGTCCCTGATGTGCCGCCCAATATCCGTGCCGTCTTCCGGCGCGATCTCTCCGTCCAGGTAGAGATACAGGCGCTCTAGGACGGATCTACAGTCCGTCTCGGGGTTCTCCATGGCTCCCTATCCTCTACCAGCCCGCGAGTCCTTGCGTATTCCCATAACGCTCGCTGGAGCGCCTTCCTTCCACGATGGAGCCGAGACATGACGGTTCCGATCGCTACTCCCATGATGTCTGCGATTTCCTGGTAACTGAATCCTTCGACGTCGGCCAGCAAGACGGCCGTCCGAAACTGCTCCGGCAACGAGTCCAACGCGGCCTTGACCTCTTCGTCGGGCAGTCGATCCAGCAGCTCAGCCTCTGGGGTTAGGCGATGCTCGACCATCGTGTCGTACAGCGAGAAGTCCTCGTACTCGTCCGCCGACACGGTCCGGGGCTGACGCTGCTTCTTGCGGTAGCCCGAAATAAATGTGTTGGTCAAGATCTTGTAGAGCCAGGCCTTTAAGTTGGTTCCCGACTCGAACTGGTGGAAGGCGGTGTAGGCCCGCATGAACACCTGCTGGACGAGGTCCTCGGCGTCGGCTGGGTTCCTCGTCATCCGCAAAGCCGCAGCGTAGAGCTGGTCAAGGTAGGGAAGAGCTTCGGCCTCGAACCGCTCCTTCGTCGCCGCCCCCGCAGTCTCTCCTGTCATTTCGCGAACACTTTACACAGAGGCTCGACCTTGACCTGGCGGCCGGGGCAAAACTGACGCGCGCGTCAGTTTTGGTGACTAGCTCGATTTGACCCCTCCGGAGGTCTCTGGCAGCCTGGCTACGGGTATTCCGGCGTCTCGGCAGCCCGCGAGGCGCTTCCCCAGCCCATGAGACTAAAAAAGACGGCACTACAGCCGGCCATCGTTCTTGCGATGGTCCTGTCGAGCATTTCAAGCGCCCAGCCCGCGAGCGCGCTCACCCTCCCCGAGATCCGCACCAAGATCTCCGCGGTGCGCGCGCAGATGAGCGTGATCAGCCGACGCCTCGACGTTGCAACCACAAAGCTCGAACTCGCCGAGAAGGCCGCAGCCGCGCACCGTGGGGCCTTGCGAGCCGCCTCCGGCCGCCACACGTTCCTGCGCCAAGCAATCAGCCATCGCGCCGCCGAGCTATACATCATGGGCGTCGAGGACAACGCCCCCGCCCTGACCATCGGCGGAGACCTCGCCGGTGCGATCGATCGCATGAGTTACCTCGAGCAGGTCCGGATGGGCGAGCAGGAACTCCTCGAAGAAGTCCAGGCGCTTCGCGCTCGGTCGAGGGTCCAGTCCGCCGCTCTGCGGTCGGCAGTCAAGCGCGCCACGGCCGGCCGCAACGAGATGAGCGCGCGCCGCAAGGAACTCAACGCGAAACTCGCGGAGCTGACGAAGCTGCAGGCGCTGGTCAAGAAGTTCGGCGCGCGCTTGGGCGCGCGCGCATCGCGATCCGGTGGTCGCGGATTCCTGTGTCCGGTCGGCGGTCCCGTATCGGTTTCCAACGACTGGGGCGACGCCCGGCGCGGCGGTCCGCACGCGGGGAACGACATTCGCGCCAACAGCGGTCAGCCCGTACGAGCAGCGATGCCTGCGCGCGTGGTGGACACCCCGACCGGCAACTGGATGGGCCTTGGAATCATCATCCGCGACTCCGGTGGAGACGAGTGGTGGTACGCGCACTTGTCCAGCCGTTCGGTCAGAGTCGGCCAGTCGGTTCAGATGGGCGAGTTCATGGGTCGAGTCGGGTGTACGGGGAACTGCTCGGGTCCGCACCTGCACTTCGAGTGGCACCCCAACGGCGGCAACCCGGTCAACCCGTACCGGATCCTCAGCGCCGCCTGCTAGCGACCCCTAGCCCGAGCACCCACCAAAGTCGAGCGCGCGCGTCTGCGTGACGTCCGCCAGGCGCACCAACCCGTCCACTTCTGCCCCAAGATCGGCCAGCGTATCCACGTCGGCCGGAAGCAGTCGCAGGCATGCGCCCGCGCGCACGAATAGCGGAATCCGATCCAGCGGAGCGTCGGCCTTTACCACCCGGCCTCCCGTGACGGTCGTCGCCGACCCCACGCGATCGAAGGACCCGGTTGCCTCGTCGTAGGCAACGGCCTGCCAGAAATCCACCCACTCCCCAGGCGGGAGGTAGACATCCCGGGTGGTCGCTCCCGACTCGATCACGGGTGCCACAAGGATGTCCGGGCCGAACATGTACTCGTACTCCGCCTCGGGCGAGTAAGCCCCCTGATCCGCCGGATTCGCCAGCCCAAGGTGACGGATCATCGGTATCCCGGTGCTGCGGTACTCCTGCGCCGCGTCCCAGATGTAGGGGAACAACTGAGTCCGCAACTTGGCGAACTTACGCCAGATCGGGCGGACGTCGTCGTCCCAAGGCTGCGCGCGCGGCGTGGAATCCCCGGGGCGCGGGTACCCGTTGCCTTGGGTACGCATGATGCCGGAGAACGCCCCGAACTGAAGCCACCGAGACTGCAACTCGGCGTCGGTGCGGTCGGTGAAGATCGCGTGAAAGCCCCCGATGTCGCTACCCCAGTAGGCGACGCCGGAGAGTCCCATGGAAATCCCCTGGCTCACCGCGGCCGCCAGACCATCGGCTTTGGAGAAGTCCTCGGACGGATCGCCGCCCCACACTAGGCGCGAGTACTTGGCCGACCCCGTGTAGCCGCAGCGAACGAACTGGGCGAACTCCCGGGCGCGCGTCAGCACATCGGAGGCTTCGTGATACTGGTTGCAGTAGTCGTTGTGCGCCTCCAGGCCCGAACGGCCGTCGAACATCACAGCGTCGGGCGGCACGTACTCGCCGAAGTCCTCCATCCAACCGTCGTAACCGTCCTCGAGCGCCTGGGTGATGAGCCCCCGCCACCATTCGCCGGCGTCGGGGTTGGAGAAGTCCACGATCCCGTGCCAGGGCGAGTCGTAGTAAGCCGCATACGGAACCGGATACGTGGTGCCGGCGCGGGTCTTGATGAAGTACCCCTTGGCGTCGCCCTCGTCGTAGGCGCCCTCGGGATGATCCATGCAGACGAAGGAGTTCACGTAGGTCGTGATCTTGTATCCGAGCGCATGATAGGCCTCGGTTTGGGCCTTGCGCGCGTCGCGGTTGCCGACCTGCGCGCCGCAAGGCAGGTAGTGCGTGTAGGTCTGGGCAACGGTCATCGGAACGTCCCACTCGTCGCGCCACTTGGCCGCGAGCGATCCTCCGATCGAACCCGACGGCTGGTACCAGGGTCCGAAGAACCACTCCGAGGGCTCGGGCTGACGGCCCACGTCGGCGCTGAAGCGCGCAACCACGTCCGCCGGCGTCGGCCCTGCGTAGACGCGGAAGGCGAACTCCGGATCGCGGCTCTCGACGTTCCAGGCGTCTTTGCGATCCGAGCCCATGCGGAAGCGGCTCGGGTACGAGGTGTCCAGCAAGAACCCGTAGCCACGGCTGCTGACGAACCACGGCATCGAGAAGTTCGTACCGGGGAACGGTGTCGGACCTTGCCAGCGATCGCCCAGCGCCGGATCGGTCACAGGCTTGAGGGATCCACCCGACCACGGGCCTTCCTCGTTCCAGGTCTCGACCATATTTCCGGTCTGGTCGGCTCCGTTCGCGCGCTCGCCGAATCCGAGGAAACGCTCGCCCTCGGCCGCCTCGAACGACCAACCCGTCGCGGTGACCCCGATAGCGTTGTTCAGCGTCGCGCGCACCTGCATGACGCCGTCCGCGCCGGCGGAAACGATCAGGTCGAAGGTCCTGGTGGGGTCGTCGGTCGCAACCAGGAACTTGCCGGGGCCGGTCTCCGTCGCGCGCGTGGCGTGAAACCAGGGACCGGGCGCATCGGCAAACAGCCCGTACCCGGCCGCCGGACTCTGCGCGTCCACGCGCGCGTCCACGGTGAAGCCGAGGGTCCCGTACCGGCCGAGCAAGTCAGATGGAATATCTGTGAAGCCCTCTCCCCGGTCTTGCTGAAACGAAACACCGAACGGATCGAGACGCACAACGGCCGTCAGCGGACCGCTTGCGATCTCGACCTCGCCCACGTCCGCGCGCCCCGCGAGGGACAGCCCGAGCACGAGCACGAGCACCGACGCGACCACGCTCTTCGGCGCGCGCGCCGAACTCATCTTTGAAAGCCTCATGACCCTCCCTCGCACCCGGCTGATGCGCGCGCGCCAAGGCGCGCGCGTGTGCATCAGGTTCGCCGCGCAAGACCCGATCCCCTGCCGCGCGCGAAGTCACTCCTGGTAGATCTGAATCAGGTTCCCACAGGCGTCGCCGAACGCGGCGGCGGCCGAAACGTCACGCGCAGCCGGTCGAGAACCGCACCCAAGTCAAAGACTCAGGCGGAAGAACCAGCGACAGACCGTTCGGACCAACCTCCACGTCGGTAGCGGCGGCGAGATCCGAGGAAGCTTCGCTTAGGGCCCGGACCTCCGCGGAGCCGGCGCACGCGCCCGCCAGAGAAACGGTCACATCGCGCGCCGATCCGCCCGTGGCGACGAACGACGCCAGAAGAACGTCGATGCGACCGGGCGATGCGGTGGCGCGCGCCCACAAGCCTCCGGCGGGATCGTCACCTTCGATCGGCAGAACTTCGCCCGCCGTCTCAAGCCACGCCCGGAAGATCCACCACGCAGGCTTCGGCGACCCGTCCGCCCACACTAGTCCCCAATCCCCGGGCCGGGTCTCGCTCGGACTGTTCGACGCGCGATAGAAGTCGGCAGCGTCCAGGCCTGAACGTTCCATCTCGATCAAGGTTGCGGCGTCGAACGCTGCGCCGACGTTGGAGTCGTTGCGGACATCGTGACCGCCTGCCGAGAGATTCCATTCCGTGATCATCAACCTCGGGTCGAGGGCGCTCCCGGCAAGGGCCGAGTCGGTCAGCGCGCGCACGAGTTCCACCCCGACGCCGTAGATCGCCGGCGTGGTTGCGGGATTGCGCTGACCCCAGACCAACGTAATCGGACGCGCAGGTTCGGGAATCGTTGCCTCCGCGCCGTCTGGACCGAGGAACGGGTAGTTACCGTAGTAGTGCCACGACACGAAGTCGAGTGGCACGCCGGCGTTCCGAAGGGCCGCGAGGTAGCCAAGCATGAAGGGTGGGTCGGGGAAGGTAGCGGCCGGACCACCGATCTCAAGCGGCAACCCGGTCTCCGTGGCAACCGCCGCGACCGCGCGGTGAGTGCGGATCGCCACCTCGTAGAACGCCGCCGGCGTGTCCTGCCAGAAAATCGGGCTATCGGGTTCGTTCCAGACCTCGAACCGAAGCGCGGGCTCCGGCGCCGTCGCCAATTCGCGCACGACGTCGCGGATCAGCGCCTCCCATACGTCGAAGTCGTGGGGCGCGACGAGCATCGGGTCGCGTCCCGCCGCAAGGGGCTCCCCCAACCACCGCGGCATGTACCAGAGACCGACGAGCGGTTCGGCGCCGATCGCACGCACCGCGGCGACCTGCTCCTTGACTTGCGTGAGATCGAGGACACCCAGCGATGGGGCGGCCGACTGCAGAGACGCGTCGATACGCACTTGGTGAGGCTCGAGACCGGCGACACCGTCAAGAGTCCCCGTGTTCCACCCCACGCCGGTGAGTTTCTGGTTCGATGCGCCGGACGGAGCGTCAGCGCGCACCACGATGTTCGAACTTCCAGCGGCGGCGCCGGGCAGCGCGCCTGCGAAGACGGCAGCCAGTGCGGCCACGAAAGCCGCGAGGTGAGAAGCGCGCGCCACGTTCTTCATCCACTCACCTCCACCGCGTCGGCCGTCTCGGGTAAGTGGATCACGCGCTCAACCTTGGGTTGACTGAACTGAGACAGCGCCACGGCCCCGATGAGGATCGCGACGATGCCGCCCAGCCTCGCCGCTTGCTGCAGGGCCGACTCGGGAAGCCGTTCGGAAAACACCCAGAATCCGCCGAGCACGGGCAAGGTCGCCACCAACGCCGCGATTATCGGCACCACGGTCGAAGCCTTGCCCCGCTGCAGGGCGGCCTGCTCAAGCAGGAACGGGAACAGAGTCAGCGCGACCATGAACCCCACATACGTCAGGCCCGGCAGGCTCAGGAACGGGTGCAGGTCCAGCACGATGGTGACCGCCTTGGTCACCAGCGTGGACAGTCCGAAGAGCACCCCCGCGATCAGTCCGAGTCCGACTCCCCAATCCGGCGCGCGCTTCATCGCGACCGCGATCCCCAGAAGCAGACCGGTGGCCGCGAGCGAGATCAGACCGAAAGCAGCCAAGCGGCCGTGAGCGACCACCGGCGGGACTCCCTCCACCCGAGACAGGCTGAGTCCCAGCATGCAAAGTCCGGCCACCACCAAGGCGATGCAGAATCTTTCGCGGAGGGTTATCCGCTCCTTCAGGTAGACCGCCGCAAGGAATACGAGCACCAAGACGCCCGAGCTCTTGACGGGTTGCACCACCGTCACCGGCGCCAAGTTGAGTGCCGCGATGAACAAGACCAGCGAGAACAACTGGAGCACGAAGCCCGTCAGCCAAATGCGACTGCGGAAGAACTCACGGGCGACGTGCCGGCTCGGCTTCCACGTGACCCGAGAGATGTCGTCCACCCCGCGCTTGAGCAACACCAGTCCCGTGCTGCTGACAACCGCCGCCGCAAGGGCGACGAGCGCACCGACCATCCAGTCTCCCCCGGCGGACCACCTCTCGAGACGGCGCCTTCGAAACGCGCCGTTCGGGACGGGGGGACCGTACCAACACGCTTGTCCCGCGGTCAAAGAACCGCAGGACTTCCCTCTACCTCACTCCTCCCTTCGCGAGTTGGAGCGCGTATCGCTTGAGCCAGTCCTCGACACTCCCGCGGGTGTCCGTCTCCGAGATGAGCAGGGCCGTCACGACCTCCAACAGAATGGCCATGCCCTGCAGTATCTGCTCGGATTCGAAGTCGGTGGTCGCAAGCAGCAACCCCCAGGCCTCGTACGATTCCTGCACCGACGCGAGTGCGAGTCCAACGCAAGTCGAGAGAACCTCCCCGACTTTGTCGTCCTCCATCATCCAGGCCGCCTCCAGCCGGCCGGCGGATCGGATCGCCGCCCGATCCAATCGACTCCTCTCACTAATAGGGATCGAATGCCATGGTTGTGCGATTGTCCAAGGCTCGACCAACACCGCGTCACTTCGCTGACCTGCATGAGTGCACGGCGACTGATCCACTCGCATTAGCGAAAGATGCCGCTAGCGCGCTACCCCGCAAATTCACAAGGTCGAATGCCGAGCGCTTCGGCGACCTTGACGGCCATAGACCTTGGGAGCCAAATCCGACAAGGCTGGACGGCAGAAGAGATGCCTAAGACAAGTCCTCGATCGAGATCCATGCGTGTCGAAGGGCGCGCGTCTTTCGGTCGAAGGAGAACGCATGACCTTGTCCAGGCTGGTCTTCACGCGAATCGATCTCGACGCCTTTGAGCGCGCACAGCAGAAGCGTTCCTACGGCGCCGTGCGAAACGATGGCTACGTCGCCTTCCGGCGAACAAGAGACAACCTCTTAAACCGCTTGAAGGATCCGCTGCTGAGCGGCCCGGGCGGTTTCCCATCCCCGCGCGCTCACATCCGGCTGCGAATAGAACAACGCGGTGTTGTCAAGGTGTTCGTCGCCGGGCAAGACGCCCGTCGATGAGCGATCGATCTCCGCGAGTTCGCGCAGCACTTCCAACGTCAATCCTGCGGCCTCGGCCAAGATCCCGCCGGCCTCAATCGCCTTCCGCTCGTCGCTCGACCATATTGCCGAAAGTCGCGAAACCCATGACCCGGACGCTGCGCGGGCCATCCTCGAACAGCCGCGCTCGGAAAGACCCCACTGAGGGACCGCCACCTTGGGATCTAGAATCACATCGGGATGCGTCAAGAATCGGACCGTGCCCATCCGGTCCGCATACTTGCCGCGGCTCCCTCCATCGAAGTCGTACTCGTCACGCATTTTTCTCCGTCAGACCTATGACAGGTTGCGTCCCGCCGGGATTCCTTGGTTCTTGGGGTCGAGCATCGCCTTTAACATCTCCACCCACCTACGTCCGAAGAAGTCGAACGAGTTCAGCGACCGCGACCGCGCCTTCGGGGTACGGCTCGCCACCCGCAACGCGCGCTTGTGCAGCCAGCGCGCTGAATCCGACGCCCTGAAGCCGGGTTGCCAAGAGGGCTCGCCTCTCCGGTGGAGTCCGTGCGACGTCTTCGGCCAGCGCCGTAGGTCCATACGCCTCAAGCAGTGCGAGCGCATCGAGGCCGTCGCTTGCCTTCTTCCTCGGCTCCCGATACTCAAGGTAAAGGCAGCCGAGCTTCGAGGCGAACAAGGCACCGGCACGTGGAAGCAAGATGACCGTGGAGACTCCTTCGGCGTCGAGGGTCACAAGCTCGACACGGTGCGCCAGAAGATCGGCGAACGGGGGGACCATCATCTGGAGACCGTCCACGTCGCGCACGAGGCCGGGCTCGGCCTTGAGCGCCTCGTCAACATCATCGGCAAGAAGATCGACGATCAACGGGAATCCGCTCAGTCGCGCGGCATGCTGCGGATCATCCTGCATAGCGTTGATCGCGGCCAATGCTGCCCTCGCGGGTCGCATCCCCCGGCGAAGCGCCACGTCGATGTCCTCGGTCGGCCTCGCCATTCTGTTCACGAGCGCGAGACGGCAATGAACAGCCCAGCCTCCCGCCAACATCACCGGCGTGCCGACGGCGCGGCTCAGGGACGCCAGGACGTCAACAATCACACGCGGCACAGTGATCAAACGTGAATCGGCCATGGCACGAGGTCCCGGTTTCGAAGAACTTCCCTGCCGCGCGCGTCACGCGCGAGTTCGAGTGCACAGATTAGTCCCGGGGCCAGTCCATTCGTGAGCGGCAGAGGCTGAATGACCGCTTCCCATTGCGCCATCCGCGACGTTGAGGGAGTGGAGTTGGTCTGCACAATCAGCGAACGCAATCGATCGCGGGTCGGAACATAGGCACGGGGCAGGGCCGGAACCACCAGCCCAAGCTTCTCGTAGGCGGGACCGCCCCCAATCACCGCGTCGCCTTTCCCGGTGGGCGCTCGCCCGGAGAAGAACACGCTCGGTTTCGGCCAGTGTTCGGCGAGCGCCGCGAACAGAAACTCGACGCGCGGTCGGAAACGCCTCTCGTCCACATCCACGAAGCCTTGATCCTCCAGTGCGCCGACAACGCGCGAAACGAAACTCTCGGATACCGACGAGGCGGTCGCAAGATCGCGGACGGTCCAATCTCGTTCGGGGTGCAGAAGCAGCGAGACGCAAACCCGCCGTCCTCCGGTGCTGAACGGGTTCCGTGTTCGATCGGGATCGCTCAGCGCACGCGGCGGGCGCACGTCGACGTACAAGCCCGGGCCAACGAGGAAGACGATCCCCTGCGCCGTAACGAAGGATGATCTCGCCTCCCGAAGCACAGCCAGGGTGTGCGGATCCGCGTGCTCGGCAAAGAGCACCGTTTGGGATTGAGTCCCGTCGACACCATCAGCGTCGGTCACGATGCGATACCGCGCAGATGGACCGCCGGGAAGCAGCACTTCGATCTCGCCCTTGCGTTCGGTCAGCTTGGCGCCGGGCAGGGCACGCTCGAGGACGTCTCTGATGGGACTCACGGCTTCCAGTGTGCCATATGCCAAGGGTGGCATGCCACTGTCGGCATATGGCACACTCCTCGACAAGCCCATTGCAGCGCCCTTCGATGGTTGGCCTGGATTGCCTCGCTGCTAATCAGGCCCGGAAACTGCCGTCTTCCGCGCCGAGCACTGCTTCCTGGCTGCCTGAGCCACCGGCAAAGAGAAAACCCAGGCCGTTTGACCTGGGTCTCCTTGAGTAGCGGGGGTAGGATTTGAACCTACGACCTCTGGGTTATGAGCCCAGCGAGCTACCGAACTGCTCCACCCCGCGTCGCGGAGTGTCATGCTACCAGGCGGGTTCGATGCTCGCTAGATCCTCAACTCGGGCTCGGGGACGGACTCGGCGCGGGCGCCGCGCCGGCACGTTCCGCAGCCTTCCCGAGCGCGCGCCTGGAAGCCTCTCGCTCGCGGCCGTAGCACGCAAAGTCCCCCTGCTTCAGACATGCTTCAGCGCGCGCGTCGGCGGCGATCGCATCCGTCAACAACTCGACCAGCGTCTGCGTCGTGACCCCGGGGACAACCTCCTCGGCCTGGGCGCCGAAGATCGCCGCCAGCGCCTCAGCAAGCGTGCCTCCCATGCGCACCTTCTGTCCGGCCACGGCGACGACACGCTTCAACTCCGGAAGCGTGCTCCCTTGACCCTGCAGGAAGATCGGCTGCACGTACAGCAGGGACTCCCCCAGCGGTACCACGAGAAGGTTTCCGTAAATGACGCGCGAGTTCTGCTGGTTCCACAACGTAACCTGCCCACTGACGGCAGGATCCTGGTTGATGCGGGCTTGGATCTGCTCCGGACCGAAGATCGAGTCCGAGCGGGAAAACGCGTAGGTCACAAGCCTGCCGTAGCTCTCTGGGTCCCCATGAGCCACCATGTAAGCGGTCATGTTCGCCCGGCCGACCGGCGTGAACGGCCGCACGAGAACGAAGTCCACCTTTTTCTCACCGGGCAGCCGCATCAGCACGTAGTACGGAGGCACCGGCGAGTTGATCCCGGCAACGCTGCCGCTGGGAACGTTCAAGCTCTGCGTCGGGTCGTTGGCAACCAACCACGCGTCTTCCTTCTGATAAAAACTGTCCGCGTCGGTCACGTGGTAGTTCGCGTAGCGATCCGACTGCAGCATGAACAGCGCTTCGGGGTACCGCACGTGTTTGAGCGCATCTCCCGACAATGCCGACTTCGGCTTCAACAGGTCGGGGAACACCTTCATCCACGACGCCAGGATCGGGTCTTTCTCGTCCCACGCGTACCCGTCGATGTTCCCGTTCTTGGCGTCGATGATGAACTTCACCGAGTTGCGAATGTAGTTCCCGGAGCCGTACACGCCGCCGTTCGTGACGGAGGTAAAGCTGATCCGCTGCGAGTACGGATACATGCTCGTCATCGTGTAAGCGTCGAGCATCCATACTAGGCGGCCGTTTACGATCGCGATGTAGGGGTCGGAATCCACGCGCAAGAACGGCGCGACGCGCTGTACGCGCGACACGATGTTCCGACGGAAGATCAAGCGCGACTTCGAGTTGACCGCGCTGCTGATGAGCAAGTTCACGTCTTTGAACCGCCACGCGAAAGCTGCCCGCTTGACAACCCCGCCGATAGGGATTCCGCCGGTACCGTCATAACTGGTCTGGGCGTACTTCTCTTCCCCCTGCGGATAATCCAACTCAGGCTGATTCGAGTTGACGATCACGAACGGCACGTCTTGGTTCTCGCCGAAGTAGATCTGCGACTGCGTCACCTTGGGGCCGCCGTCGGACGACGCCGGGGGGATGTTCTTCAGAATGAAGTCGGGCTCGCCTTCGCCTTGCACGCGGTCGACGCGACTGGCCACAACCCCGTACCCGTGGGTGTAGAACATGTGGTCGTTGAGCCAGGTCCGGGCCTCCGTGGACAGACCCCTCAAGGAGATCTCGCGCGCGGCGAGCATCACTTGTCGCCGGCCGCCGTCGAACTGATAGCGGTCGACATCGACGTTGAGGAACTCGTAGTACGGCTTGATTCGTTGCAAGCTGACGTACGAGTTCACCAGAACGTTCGGCTCCCACAAGCGGATGTTCTCGATCGTGGACTTGTTGTCACGGATGTCGGTCGCCTTGAGCGGCGCCGTGGCGCGGAACGGCACAACGTCAACGTTCTCGAGCCCGTACGCCAATCGCGTGGCGTCGATGTTGCGCTGGATGAACTCCTTCTCAAACTTGCGCTCGTTCGGCGTCACCCGAAGGCGTTGAACTGCCGTCGGGTAAGCCCCGCCGGCCAAGATCGAGGTGAGCGCAAGCAGGCCGATTCCGGCAGTCGGCAGCAGCCAGTTCTTCAAGCGCGCGTTCATGAAGAAGAACACAGCGCAAACGACGGCAATGACCACAAGAAGCTTCAGGGCCGGCAACTGCGCGTTGACGTCGGTGTAGGACGCCCCGGTCACCTGTCCGCGCGGCGAGTACAGCAAGTTGAACTGGTCGAGGCGATATCCCCAAGCCTTCAGCAGCACGATCAGTCCGAGCAGGACCGATAGATGCGCTCGCACTTCCGGCGAAACCCGCTCCCCCTTGGCCTGAGGGCGAATGCCGCCCATGAAGTAGTGAGCCAGACCCACCACCACAGTCAGCAGAACCAGCGTGGAGAAGCCCCAGCCGAACAAGAACTGATGAAACGGAAGGCGGAATACGTAGAAGCCGATGTCGCGGCCGAAGACAGGGTCAACCGCGCCGCCGAACTTCGTGGCGTGACTGAACAGCAGATACTCGCGCCACTCGACGCTGGCACCGGTGCCGGCGAACAGACCGAGAACAACTGCAACGCCGATCACAAGCCACTTCGTGTACGGCTGCAGCGAGGTGCGGTATCGCTCAAGCACCTGATCCGGAAGCGAGAAGTACCGCGCGGGACGCGTGATCTTCTGGACGATCCACAGGTTGAACAGCAGCACCAAGGCGAACGCGACACCGAAGGCCGCCCCAAGGCCCAGGCGCGTAAGGATCCCGGTCGTGAACACGTTCGTGAAACCGACCTCTCGGAACCACAAGACGTCGGTGTAGAAGTTCGCAACCCCGCCCAGCAGCAGCAAGGCGACGGCGACGGCGACGGCGATCAGGGCAAGTGGGCGGGGACGCGATCGCCCGCGAGAAGTGGCAAGTTTCATCGGCCGGGGAGCCTATCACTCACCCGTTGGCCGCGGGCCGAGGCCGGAACTCAGCAGCGACCGAGCAAGGAGTCGACGGCGCCGCACGTAGGACTCGGACTGGGGCTCGGCGACGGGCTCGGCGACGGGCTCGGACTCGGGGACGGGCTTGGACTGGGGCTGGGCGACGCAGTCGGCTTCGGTGACGTTGTCGGTCGCGACGACGTTGTCGGTCGTGGGCTAACCCGCCGGGTCGGAGTCGGACTCGGACTCGGGGGATTCAACACGCTGGTCCCAGACCCGGGACGGACCTCGCCGGTGCGCAATCCCACGCCTCGGACGACGGCACTCAACAAATCCGCAGAGGGAACCCCGTACTCGCGGGCAAGCAGCCCCCAGGACGCCCCTTGATTAAGCAACGCGACGAGTCGCGGAAACACCTGCGCCGGGGACCGGGCATCATTGCGTTGAACCAACAGTGAAAAGACGACGCCGATCAGCACGTCGGCGGAATCAAGTTGGCTGAGATACGGGGTCGCAAAACTCAGAGTGCCCAACTGGGCGTCGAGGGCGATCGGATCAAACTCGGCGATACCTAGCGCGCGCGCGCCGAATTCTCCCTCGTACCCCGCGGCTTGCGCCCTTAGTTCACGGTCCAGATCGATCACGCTTCCCAGGATGCGGGCGTCCCAGGGGTCCTCCGGATGAACGGTCAGGGGTGTCGGAACCCGCGGCAGGACCCGGCTGGCAACCGTTCCCTCGCGCAGGCTGGGAACCGCAAGGTCGCCGGTTGCTGAAGCGAGCGTCGCCGCACCCTCGTACACGCCGACACGCAGCGACAGTCGCCGGTCGACACGGAACACACCACCCGAGGCGCTGGCCTCCATCCCCTGGGATTCGGCTGCAATCGGCGCGCCGGGATCGCTTGTAACAAGTGCGTCCCCGGTCACGATGCTTACCAACGACGGCGATTGCACGCGGATCTCAGCTATCCCCTGGTACGGACGCAACTCGAGACTGCTCTTGTCGCCTCGAGCAAGAAGCACAAACGGTGCCGAATCGGACGCACACGTGCGGTCGGCTTCCGGGGAGCAGATGCGCAGGACCGACCCTGCCTCCACAGTCATCTCTTCGGTGACCACACGCCAGTCGCCGCTCTCCGCCGCGCGCACCTGCCACCCGCCGGCAACTTTGCCGACCGTGAACACGCGCGCGTCTGAACCCGACCCGCGCCCGATGCACGACGTCGAAAGCAGCGCTAGCAGCGCCAACGGAACAACACGACCGACCCGTCTCATTTCTTGCCACCCCTGGGGGTTGTTTCGGCAACCGGCAGCACAATACTGAAGGAACTTCCTTGCCCAAGTGCGCTGACGACCTCAACTTCCCCACCGTGCGCCGTCGCGATGCGCTTGACGTAGGCCAGCCCCAAGCCGAGCCCCCCGAAGTTCCGGGTCTCAGACCCGTCCAACTGACGGAAGTCCCGGAACATCTCGGGCAGGTTCTCGGGATCGATCCCGATCCCGTGATCGCGAATCGTGATGCGAATCTTTGCCGTCTTACGACTGCGAGTGTCGTTCTTACATGACTCGGCGCTGATCTCGATCCGCCCGCCCTTGGGTGAGAACTTCACGGCGTTGTCGACCAGTTCGTCGAGCGACCGATCGAGCAGCCGCAAGTCCCCTCGGATGGGCGGCAGCCCGATGCCGCCCTTTCGGACGAACTTGTGCTGACCGTCGCGGCCTCGCCAGCGGGACGCAACCCCGTCCAGCAGCGAGCGAACCGACACCGGCTCGGCCCGCGGCTTTAGGCGACCGGCCTCCATCGCGGCGAAGTCCACGAGGATCTCTACGATGCGCTCAAGGCGCTCAGTCGACTCCAGAATCCCCTCAAGGAAGCTCATGGCCTTTTCGCGAGGGAAGTCCTTGCGACTCAAGATCTCCGCATAGCCCTTGATCGGAGTTAGGGGTGTACGCAGCTCGTGGGAGACGTTGGAGAGGAACTCGCTCTTCATGCGCTCTGCTTCGCGCTCGCGGCTGACGTTGCGTACGACCACGACACGGCCGGTCTCGAAACCAGCCGCGTCCAGCAGCGGCGCGGCAGTCATCGCAACGTCGACCGACAGGCCCTCCCCACCACCGCGCACCTTGCCCTCGGCCGCGCCGGCTTGGATCGCAGCGTCGACCAGAGGGCTACCCGAGTTGGTCGTGCCGTGGACTACATCGCCGATGCGCTTGCCGAGCACGCGGTCGGCCCGGCGGCCGAACATCCGCTCGGCCGCACGGTTGAACGTGACGATGTGGCCGGCGGCGTCGGTGGCGATGAGCCCGTCCCCCATCGATTGCACAACCGCCTCCAGCCGGCCGCGCAAGCCGGCTTCAGTTTCCGCCGCAGTGCGCAACTCACCGGTCGTGCGCCCGAGTTCTGAAGCCATCTCATTGAAGGCAGTTCCGAGCGTCCCAACTTCGTCGACCGAAACGACGCGCGCGCGCGCGTCCAGATTCCCCGAACGGAGTTCTCGCGCCGCTGCAGTGAGCGACCGGATCGGCCCTGTGACGCGTCCGCCCGACAGCCACGCCAGCAGCGCGGCGAGCATGACCGCCAACAGCGTGACGCGAAACAGCACTCGCGTCGCATCGCGTTGCGCCGCCATCAACACCGAGGACTCCTGCGACAGCACCATCAGCCCGATGGTCTGACCGTCCGCGCTGGACACCGGCACAAACGCCGATTCGTACACCCGCCCGTCCACCGCCAGCGAGTGCGCAAACGCGACGCCGTTCTCCCGCGCCACCCGCAGTGGACCCGCAAAGACATTGATCGCAGGCTGCACTTCCGCGACCTCGCCGAGCGTCGTGCCCGTCACTCGGTCGCCCACCATCAGCGTGACTTCAGCTCCGGTGTCCCGCTTCACTCCGCGAAGGTAAGCGACATCGATTCGAGTCCCGATCGCTACGGCACCAACGACACGTGACCCGCGCCGCGACGGATAAGCCGCGACCACAACTATCTGGGACTGCTCGGATCCCTCGGGCGTAGCGAACGTCACCGGGACGGAACTGGCGCTCGGACGCCCACCAAGCGCTTCGGAGACCGGACCGGTGCCCGCGAGCGCGATCTCCTCGGTCTTGGGCAGTCGCAACTCATGAGTCCCCTGCACGCAGGGCGGAAGACGCAGCGTCGGGTCCTGCAGCGCAGTGTTTCCGGCTGAGCCGATCACCTTGTGCTTGGCGTCCACCAGCACCAGGAAGTCGGCATTGGGCGGCAAGATCGGCAGGGCCTGGACGGCCCCGTCGCATCCGTCTCCACTTACAAACACGTCGGTGAATGCGGCGCTCGACGCGAAAGTCCCGGTAGTACTGCGCGCGCTGTCGCCGAGATCGAGCAACGCGGTAACCCGGCCGTGCCCGGCCGCGGCAAGACGCTTTTGCTCGTCGGCCTTGAGGGTGTTTCCGATTACAACGTTCAGGGTCGCGCTGACTACGAGGACCCCGACGGTCAACACAATCACGAATGTCGCGACAAACCGCATTCGGACGCTGCGCGCGATCGAACTCCACAGCCACCTGGCGAGCAGCAACGCTCCCAGCAGTCGAGCGATGTGCGCACCCAGGATCCATGCCCCGTCCGCCGGGGTGGACAACGCCGTTGCTCCTTCCGCCGCCGCGAAGGCAAGGAAGGCGCCGGCAAATGCGAACGTCACGGGGTCCTGGTCGACGCGATGCGCCCGGATTCCACGCAACGCCGTTGCCAAAGCACCCAGTCCCGGCAAGAACGCCAAGGATGCTTGCGGACCCGCGAAGAACAGAGCGGGAGCAGATGCCGCCGCAGGAGTGAATGCAGGCAGGACCGCGGCGGCGGGACGAGAGAACAGGGCGAGGAGAAGGAACCCCGCGGCACGCAGCGCGAGAACGGTGCGATCGGCGTCGGCCTGCAGGATCAGTGCGCCGTGCAAGTACTGCGCGACCGCCAGAGACAGAAAGCCCAAGGCTTGCCCGACAGCCCACAACCCTGCCCCGTGACGGCGCGCGCGAACAGCGTCGAGCGCAGCGCCGATTGCGACGACGATGACCAGGAACTCGACGGCAAAGTGGAAGGGAACTGCAAGCGTGCCTTCCATGACCTGCGGAGTATATCGGCGAAAAAGACCTAGTTTTGTCTACGGCATAACATTTGGTCAGGAATGATCACGCATCTAGACACAAGTGACTACGCCTCAGCGCTAGGGATCCTCAGGAAGAGGCGGCAGAAAGCCCGCGAAGAGTCGCAAGTGCCTCATCCAGTGTGTGTACGCCGTAGACCTTCAAGGACTTCGGCGCCGCCCTGCGCGCCTGCTCGACCTCCTCACTTGGAACCAGGAAAACATCCGCCCCGGCTCGAAGAGCCGAGCGGACCTTCTCCTCGACGGCTCCGATCGGTCCGACCACCGCCGTCCCGTCCTCGGACAGAAAGATGGTTCCCGTCACCGCAACCACATGACCGCGCGTGAGGTCCTCGACCGTAAATGCATCTGCGATCGACAAGGCGAACACAAGGCCACCCGAGGGTCCCCCAATGCTCCGGGTGTCGATATCGACGTCGTAGGGGAATCGATAGGGAGTGTCCAGCGTCACCCCGATTGTCGGGGCATCGTCTCCGGACGAACCGCGAACAGTCGAAACGACGAACTCCTTCCGCGCGGTCCCCCTGCGCACCCCGACTCGGACGTCCGCACCGAGTTTGCGACGCTGGATCTCCTCGACCGCCTCCGATGGCGTGGCAACGTCGGCGTCGTCGATGGCCACGATGACGTCCCCCGGCTCGAGCTTGCCTTCAGCGGGCATGCCGACGACGACGGTCAAAACCTGCGCGCCCGGGATTCTCTCGATCTCCACGCCAATCGCGCGGAAAGCCGCCAGTTTCGCATCGATCTTGCTGCGCTCCATGTCCCGGAAGTTCATGATTTCTTGCTGCCGGTCGGTCACCCCGGCAGGTACCAGATCGTGCGCAGGTCTCACTCCGAGACTGGGATCGAGCCACACCCACACTGCTTCCCACGCACTCAGACGGCCTCCCGACACCGATGCGGTCGTCAACAGCAGTTGGCCGTCCGACGGATACGTCGTGGCTCCCCGCACTTCCAGCATCTCCAAGACGTTCGACGAAGGGCCGGGACCAAGGCTGTAGTACGGAACCCTAACAAAACTACCCACAGCGCCCGCGACCACGATCAGCACGACAAGCCGGAGCGCCCACCTAGGGAAGAGACTCGGACTCTGTGGTGCAACGGTCGAATCCGAACCCGACGTATCCTCAAGGGAATCGCTCATCAACATCCTCGCGCGAAAGAGAGGCTCATCGTGCCAGGATAGAGCATGACGTTGTCGTCGCGAACGTGAGGCACCGATGCTGTTTCTTATCGCCGTGATCCTTATTGTGCTGACTGCCGTCGTCGCTGTGTCCGACGCAACGGGACCCGACGCCGCCACACGGCACAGGCCGACCACAAACCACCTGAAAGACGAAACGCAAGACGGGTTCGAGGCTCGTCGCGTGTTCACCGAACCACCGGATGTGGTGATCGTGGGCTACGGCGCCCCGCACCTGCGGCCCGATCCGGACCGGCTGATTCAGACCGAAGTCATCGTCCGCGATCCCCCGATGGCGCGTCTGGCAGCGACGATCCGCCTTGGGCTCATCGTGTTCTTCTTCGGAGCCGTGTTCGGCTTCACCTTGATCGTGATCGGGATGGGACTGGGCCGCCTACTCCGTCGCTACGCCGGCGCCTGACGTCGCGCGCGCGCGCGGGAGCGCAACCTCCACAAGTGCCCCGCCGTCACCGCAGCCGCAAGGACCGTCGCGAGAACAGCAACTCCCTCACGCGGCACATGCGACATCGGTTTGGGCGTACCCATCGCCGAGGTCACCGGTGGAGGCGTCGGCGGCGGCGACCGCACGGGCGAAGGGCCTGCAACGCCGGCCGCGTTTCCAGCGGACCGAACGGAAGGCGGTGCCGCCGTCGAGGACGGACGCACCGCCGCAGGCGACGCGCGCACACCCAGCGCGCGGGCAGCGTCGATTCGGCCCGCACCCGTTTCGTCGTCCCATCCCGCCGGACCAAGATCACGCGCCGAACCCACAATCCGCGCAACGATCTGCTCGTTGGAGAGCCCTCGCGCGTCAAGTAATGCGGCGACACCGGACGCGAAGGCGACGGCCATCGACGTGCCGCACCCGGCCCCGTACACCGATTCGTCGGTCGAAGAGTTCCACCAGGTGCTCACGATTCCGTTGTGCTCGTCGCACGCGGCTCGAGATGGATCGGTCGCGCTCCCGCCTCCCGGTGCCACCACGTCCAGGCCGGGTCCGTAGTTCGAGTACGCCGCGCGCCTGCCGTCGCGCGCGACGGCGCCCACGACGATCACACCTGGGACTCGCGCGTCGTAAGCGGTTTCCGAACGCCCTCCGTCGTCGGAGTTCCCGGCAGCCACCAGCACGGTCGATCCGGCGGCAGCCGCGTCGCGGATCGCCCGGTCGACGGCCGGATCTCGAAACAAGTTTTCGGCTAATGCCGGGCTGCCCGGCTTGTCCTGCGCGAGCGAAAGGTTGATTACGCCGGCCCCGTGTTCGACCGCCCAGGCGATCCCTGCGGCGACGTCGTCGGAAGTTCCAGTTCCGTCGGGCCCCAGGACGCGCACAGGCAGAATCACCGCGTCCGGAGCGACCGAGGCGATCCCGATGCCGTTGCCGGTTGACGCGGCGATGATTCCCGCGATCAACGTCCCGTGTCCGTTGGCGTCTTGCGTCGTACCGTCGTCGTCGACGAAATCCTTACCGGCGAGGACCTGTCGCTGCAGGTCCGGGTGCGTGGAGTCCACTCCGGTATCGATTACGGCCACGACGGCACCCCCTCCGCGAGACACCTTCCAGGCCTGCTCTGCGCGCACCTGGACCATCCCCCACTGATATAGCCATGCAGGATCGTTCGGAGCGGCGCGCGCGGAGAGCGGCGCCAGCACGAGGCCGGCGGCAAGGGTCATCGCGGTCCATCGCATGCAAAGAGTGTAACGAGTGGCTTCGGAACGGTTCAGCCGAACAGGACGCCGTGTTCGCGCAACCGATCGAGAGACTCCAGCGCGCGCCCGGCCCCCAGGCACACCGTTTCCAGCGGCGTTTCGGTGACGTGCACCGAAATGTGGGTTTCCGCCGAGATCCGAGCATCGAGCCCGCGCAGCAATCCCCCGCCTCCCGTCAAGAACATCCCCCGCTCCAAGACGTCGTGAGCCAGCTCAGGCGGGCTCTCCGACAGCGCCTCACGGACTGCTTCCACGACCATGGCCACGTGCTCCTCAAGTGCTACGCGCATCTCGTCGGCACCGACCGTCACCGTCTTGGGCATGCCCGTCGCCAAGTCGCGCCCGCGAATCTCCGCCTTGGGATCAAGCGCTGTGGCGAAGGCCGAACCGATTTCCTTCTTGATGGCCTCCGCGGTCCGCTCGCCGATCGCCATTCCGTACTCGCGTCGCAGGAAACGCTGGATCGCATCGTCCAGGTCGAACCCTCCAACGCGAATCGCCCGCGACGCGACCACGCCCCCCATCGAGATGACCGCCACCTCAGTCGTGCCTCCGCCAACGTCAATCACACAGTTCCCCAACGGTTGGTCGACGGGAAGTCCGGCCCCGATTGCCGCGGCCATCGGTTCCTGGATGAGCACGACGCTGCGCGCGCCGGCCGACAGTGCCGCCTCTTCAACCGCACGGCGCTCGACGGAGGTGATGGCTGATGAAACGCAGATCAGCGCGCGCGGGTGCGTGAACCGCCCCACGCCGATGCGCTGGAATACGAGCTTGATCAGACGTTCTGTGACGTCGAAGTCGGTGATCGCCCCATGCCGCAACGGCCGAACCGCCACGATGTACCCGGGCGTGCGGCCGATCATCTGCCAGGCCTCGTCGCCCATCGCCAGAACCTGTCCCGTCCGCTCGTTCATGGCGATCACAGTGGGTTCGTTCAGCACGATCCCCTGTCCACGGACGTAGACGAGCGTGTTCGCGGTCCCCAGGTCGATAGCAACTTCACGCAACACGAAGCGCCCTCACGTCAGCGATCCCGCCGGCGCGTGCCCCCGGGAGACAGCGCACGCAACGCCACGTTGAAGTCGTCCACACTGCGAAGCGGCGACCGCCGCGGCACGCGCGCGCGCCACCACGCAACCGAACACAAGACCGTCGCGACGACGACCCCGAACAGCAGAAACGCGGATGCAGGTGGCATGATGGATATCTCCAGAAGACGCAGACGAGAATAGCCATTTGCGCACCACATCGGCAAAACCCGTTCCTGCTACCCTTGCCGACATGGTCACCGCGCCCAACCTAGACACCGTCGACGCGCGCCTGCTTAACGTCCTCCAGCGCGACTTCCCCCTGGTACGACGGCCTTTCTCCTCGATCGCGGCGGTGCTCCAGATCTCGGAGGAGGCAGTCCTGGAGCGCACGGCGCGATTGAAGGAGTCCGGCGTCCTTCGTCAGATTTCGATGATCTTTGACTCGCGCGCGCTGGGATACGACAGTTCCCTCGTCGCCTCGAGAGTTCCGGATATAGCGGTGGCGCGCGCCGTCGAGGCGATCAACGCGCACCCAGGCGTGTCTCATAACTACCGGCGCGAGCATGACTTCAACCTGTGGTGGACGATCGCGGTTCCCCCGGGCTCGGTCCTTAGCGACCACGTCGATGCGTTGCACGCCCTATCCGGCGCCGAGGTCACCCGATTGATGCCGACGATCCGAATGTTCAAGATCGGCGTCGACTTCGACATGACCGGCGCGCGCGAATCCGAACAGGGCGAGCGCGTCGCTCCGGCGCGCGCGCTCGATCTTCCGCCACTGGACGCAAAGGACATCGCGCTCGTGCGTGCCCTGCAGAACGACCTTCCCTTGGATGTCGAGCCCTTCGCCTCGGGGGCGCGCGCGGCCGGCGTCAACGATGAGGCTTTCCTTGAGTCGGCAAAACGCTTCTTGGAGCAGGGGCGCGCGCGCCGCTTCGCCGCAGTGCTGCATCACCGCCATGCCGGGTTTACGGCAAACGGCATGAGCGTGTGGCGGGTGCCGGAAGAACGGATCGAGGAGTGCGGCGAGATCATGTCCGGATTCGCCGCGGTCTCGCACTGCTACCAGCGGCCGACGTATCCCGACTGGCACTACAACCTTTTCGGGATGCTGCACGCCCGAAGCCGAGAAGAGTGCGAGCGCACTGCCGAGGCGATCGCCGACGCGATCGCCGTCGCCGATCACACTCTGCTGTTCTCGACCAAGGAGTACAAGAAAGTCCGCGTCCGGTACTTCGAAGACGACGTCGCAGCCTGGGAACACACGCACCTTGCCGACGCGCGCAGCTCCGCATCGCCGTCCGCCTGAGTCAGTTCGACGAACGCCGGGCGCGCCGCATTGCAAGCAGTGCCGCCGCCGCGCCAAGAGTTACCGCCGTACCCTTGGCTGCGGACTCCTTACGCACTCGCGCGCGCCCGATAGCCACCCACCGGCCGTGAACTTCCATCGCTTCGAGCAAGGCCTGTTTGTTGGAGAACTGCGGCGTCCATCCGGCGGCCCGCAACTTCGAGTTATCCACGACCCAGGGGTGCATGATGTAGTGCAACTCGCCCGGAGGAGACACGGTAAGTCCCGCCCTCCACAGGCGCTCTGCAATCGAAAACGCCACCGCTTCGGGCAACTCAACGCGCCGGCGGTGAGCGAGCGCGGCAACCTCGCTACCCGACAACCAGCCATCGGCCGCCAGGTTGTAGACACCGTCCAGACAAGTCTCCACCGCGAAAGCCAGCGCCGAAGCCACATCATCCTCGTGAACGAACTGCATAGGAGGGTTGTGCCCCTTGACCGTCAGCAGGCGCGGAGCCTCGAGCATGCGCGACACGAAGTTCTCCATGCCCGGGCCGAACACAACGGCCGAGCGGAACAGCGTGACGATGACCCCGGGGTGCTCCTGTCGGAAGAGCCGCACCAGATCCTCGGTTTCGAGCTTGTGTCGCGAGAACGCGAAATCCTCATTCGCGCGAAGGGGGGATTCCTCCGTCAGCGGGAAGTCGTTGTCGGGGTGCGCCCCGTATACCGTCGAACTCGACGGATAGACGATCTTGCTCACTCCCGCTTCCGACGCGGCCGCAAGCAGGTTGGCCGTCCCCTCCACGTTCACCGACCCCATGCGCTCCTCGTCGCGAATGGGGTCATGCTGGAACGCGAGGTGCACGACGGTCGATACTCCGGCCATCCGCTTGGACAAGCGAGCGTCCCGGACGTCGATCTGATGAAACTCAAGCTTTGGCGAACCCGTCACCGGTTCAGACACATCAACGCCGATCACCCGCTCGACCTGGCGATCAGCCTCCAGCCGCGACAGCAATCGCTGTCCCAGATATCCGGCAACCCCCGTGACGGCAACGACGCTCATCCAGTCCCCCCAACGGTTCGGGTCCTCATTCTACGCAGCCCGGCAGCGACAACGGCGATGGGACTAGGATGAAGGCGATGGACGATCCGTTCGACCTCCCTCCCGACGTGCTCCGGCGGGTTCCGCTGTTCGCCGAGTTATCGAAGGTACTGTCGTGGAGTGGAGGTCCGATCAACTGGGACCTGGCCCGCCAGGTCGGGGTGTCGATCGCGGCCGGAGAGAACCCGGCACCCGCCGTCGACGACGCCGACCATGCGGAAGTCGCCGAACATGTGCGTATCGCGGAGTTGTGGCTCGCCGAAACCGCCGGCATGCCTGAGGCCGGCCACTTGGTCACCGCGCGCGCCGCGACTCCGGCCGACTGGGCCGACCGCGCCCCCTCGATGTTCGGCGAGCTGATCGAGCCGATCTCGGCGAAGTTCTCAAACGCCATCACGTCCCAGATGCCCGGCGGAGCAGGTCCCGAAGCGGTGATCGCACAAACGATCGGACAAATGGCTCCGATGTTCATTGGAATCCAGGCCGGGACGATCATGGGCACACTCGCGCGCGAGGTCACCGGCGCGCACGAGTTGGGGATGCCGGTTTCAGACGACGGCCTGCTGATCGTGCTCGACACCGTTGACGCGATCGCGACCGAGTACCGGATCGATCGCAGGCTGGTGCGCCAGTGGGTCGCACTGCGCGCCGCGGCCCACCGCACGGCTTTCGAAGGTTTCCACTGGCTGCGTGCCCACTTCTTCGCCCAGTACCACGACTACGTCGCATCCTTGGACGTCGATCTGGCTCAAGGGATGGAGCAGTTGCGGGAACTGGATCTAAGCGATCCGGCGCGACTGCAGGAGGTCCTCGGCGAACGAGGCGGCCTATTCGCGGCACAGCCGTCGCCGCAGACCGCCGCTGCGGCTGCGCGCATAGACCGACTGCTGACACTGGTGGACGCGCACACAACAGCCGCATCCGAGGAGGCGGGAACCCGTACCGGCGACGCCGGACGCCTCGCTGAGGCATTCGCGCGCCGCGCTGCGACGGGCGGAGCCGGACGTGGGTTGCTGCGGGACTTCATCGGACTCGATGCACCCTCGAACCCCCGCGCTGCGGCGATCTTCGTGCGCGCCGTTCTGGCGCGCGGCGGGTGGCCGCGGCTGAACCGCATGTGGGACGACCCCGACGCGTTGCCGGCCGTCGAGGAGATCTCCGAACCGGAACTCTGGCTCCGAAGAGTCGCCGGATGATCGATCCGGACAAGCTCTTCGTCGGGGTCTCGTGCTCGATGCGCGCCCCCGCGCCACAGGCTCCCCATGTCGAAGTCGGGGCCGACTTCGTCGACCTGCCTTCGGCGACCGAGATCCGCCAAATCATTGGAGACCGGTCGGCGACCATGCTCGGCTGGCACGTGCTCACGCACCGGCGCAACGACCCCCGATACCGCACGATGACCGATCCTCCACCCGAGCATGCCGCGGTGGGCCACTTCGACAGGTCCCGCTGGACCGACGAGGCCTGGACGCACACCGACGCGCTCGCGCGCGCCCTAAGCGCGCAAGCAGTGGTGTTTCCGACGCCCACGTCGTTTCGATCTTCCGCCGAACACGCGATGCGCCTCGAGAACTTCGTTGCCCATGCGATGCGTCCCGGCTTAGCCCTGGCGTGGGAATGGGCACCGGGATCCTGGCCTGAGCAAAAGGCACTGGATCTGTGCCAACGCATCGGTGCGCTCCCGGTCACCGAACCTACTCAGAACGACATCCCTGAGAGCGAGTTCGTGTACCTGCGCTTCCGCGGAGGTCGATCGGGCCGCACCACGATCAAGGATGAGGACCTCAAGCGCGTCGCGCTGGCAGTGCGCGACCGCATCGGCTGGGTGATCTTCTCGAACTCCACAGGCGCCCAGGACTGCGGACGCCTGCTGGAGATGCTCTAGGTCCTTGACGGACCCGTCAGGCCGAATACCCATCGGGCCTCGCGGCCTTTCCATGTGGCGATGAGCGTGACCACGTACCGTCCCGGAGGAACATCGAGGGCGTAGGCCATGCTCGTTCCCGGGCGGAGTGACCCGCGCCCTACCACCTTCTTCCCGCGACGCACCTCCACGCGCGCGGCCGCCGGCGCGGAAGCAACTGCGAAGTAAACGAATCCGGCGGGGTCGCCCTTCAGATAACGCGATGGCCGCCTCGTACCCCGCGTGCAGTCATCCCCGACACACCACCGGGTCAAGACACCGACGACCGAATCCACTCCCGCGAACATCCGCGCCGGCGGCGCCTGCCGCGGAACCGACGCCCCCCGGCGAATCGCTGCGGTCGCGCTCGCGCTCGCGCCGCCGTCCGAGACGGCCTGCGAAGAACAAGCCACCGTGGCGGCAACAAGGATCAATGCGGAGAGAACTCGGCGAAACATGGCCGTACTTTACCCACCGAACGTATGCTGCCGGCCATGCGAGAAACCCTCACGTCACTGATCGGCGACCAACGAGCGAGTCTGCTCGCGCTTCTCGCGAACGTGACCGGCGACGACTGGTCTCGACCGACGGCATGCCCGGGGTGGACGGTCAAGGACGTCCTGGCACACCTGCTCGAAGGCGACCTGACACTCGGCCGCGTCTATCGCGGTGAGATCCGCGAGTCCGGGCCGATCGACGCCGAGGAGGGGGTCAAGAAGTGGCGACCGCTGCCGGGCGAAGCGGTGCGTGCGACGCTCTGGCATCACGGAACGGCCACACAGCGCGCGCTGGAGGCCCTCAGCGTCGACACGTGGCGCGCGCCGGTTCAAGTGTTCGGCTGCGCAACGATCGCGCAACTGGTGCGCTTGCAGCTGTTCGACCTTAGCGTGCACGGCCACGACCTCACCGACGCGCTGGATGCGGAGCCTCTGTGGAGCGCGTGCCTGCCGTTCCTGGTCGAGTTCTGCGTTCGGGCTGCTCCGTTCACGCTTCACCGCCTGCGGGTGCCGGCAAAGAGCGCGGTCGAGATCGCCGTGACGGGCGCCGAAGATCGCTGGGTCGTGGACGGCCGGGACGGCCGCTGGCAACTGGCGCGCGCCGGCGAGGCCCCCTCGCGGGTCACCCTCGCCGCCGAGGACCTAGTGCTGCTGGCGACGGGACGACGCTCTCTGGAAGCAGTACGACCATCGACCAAGATCGAAGGCGACTACGCAGCGGCAGAGAACCTCTTGAAGAACTGGCGCGTGGTCTGACGCGAGTCAGCCGTCGATGCCTTTAGCGATCAAGTAACCGCGCGCGCGCTCGGCGTGCGGATACCGATGCACCAGTTGCCAGAAGTAGGACGAGTGGTCGGGAGCGCGCAAGTGCGCGAGTTCGTGAACGATGACGTAGTCGCGAACCCAGTCGGGGAACTCGGCCAGCACGTGAGACAAGCGGATGGTGCCGTCGGCCGGAGTGCAGGACCCGTATCGATCCCGCTGGTTGGCTACGTAGCTAATGCGCTTCAGCGCCGGACGACCGTCGAAGTACCGCTGGTGCAACTCGCGGGCCCGGCGTTCGATGTCGGCCTTCTCGTTCAAACGGCTCACGTGCTCGCTTTGCTCGATACGCTCGACCATCACTCGCACCCACTTGCGAGTCTCGGCGCGCGTCAAAGTCGCCGGCAGGCGGACCACCACCTTGTTGCCCTCCTTCGTCGCCTCGATGGTCTTACTGCGACGAGGGCTGCGAACGACCTCGACCTTGAGCTTCAAATCAGACACCTTCCGGGATGCGGAGAGCGACACCCTCCGTTCA
>Ga0265292_1000589_pt1 | contig 47130 bp, 26 predicted proteins | sample Munlanlewell296A_FD_189080 | JGI IMG/M metagenome (GOLD analysis project Ga0265292, IMG submission 189080) | Leachate microbial communities from a municipal landfill in Southern Ontario, Canada - Leachate well 296A | ecosystem: Engineered > Solid waste > Landfill > Unclassified | place: Canada... | reverse complement strand
ATACAAATACCCTGACGGTACAATCGGGTTGAATGATATAAACCTCACCGTTAGGAATGGCGAGGTAGTAACGCTTATCGGTGCTAACGGTACGGGTAAGTCTACATTACTACTGGCGTTAATGGGTATCATTGAATTCAGCGGTACCGCCTCAGTATTTGATATACCGGTACTCAAAAACAATATGCGGGTGATACGGTCAAAAATGAATTTGGTATTCCAAAACCCGGATGACCAGTTGTTCTCCCCTACCGTACGGGAAGACATAGCATTCGGGCCGTTGAACCTCGGGTGGGACGATCAAAAGGTTGACTCCGCGGTTACCCGCGCATTGGAGACAGTACGGATGAAAAGTGTTGAAGATAAGATTCCGCAGAATCTTAGTTACGGCGAAAAAAAAAGGGTAGCGCTGGCTACAATCCTCGCGATGGAACCCGAAGTAATACTATTGGACGAACCCACCGCCGGGCTTGACCCGCGCAGTGCAGGCGAGCTGATCGACATACTTTATGGGCTAAACAAAAACGGTACGACATTACTCGTTGCAACGCATGACCTTCACACAGCGGATGAACTAGCCTCACGGGTTGTTGTCCTTAATGAAAACAAAACTATTGTTGCGGAGGGTAACAGCGAAGAAATTCTTAACAACCACGAGTTGTTGTTAACGAATAACCTTCTCCACCGGCATATACACCGGCATAACAACGAAGAACATGTGCATGAACATACGCATTTCCAGCATGAACGGCATCACAAGAAATAACTAATTGCAAAACATCATCGAGAATTGGCCCGCTTTAACCTTGAAAATTAACCCGGTGGAATGTATAATGATTTCGACGGTAACAATAACTACAGGCCGGGTCATTATTGAATGTTAAGGGTGGGTCAAAACAACAGATTTTTTTACACTATAAGGGAATATATAAGAAATCAGCCTTAACTATAGACAATATATGGAAAAAGAGGGGTGATATATGAAAAAATATAATCCGTTTAATCCAAATTCTGTGGTTTCAACAAATCTATTTGCGGGTAAAACTGAGTATGCAGAGGGCCGGCAACAAAAACTTGACCTCGACGCTTGAGTTTATATAGAATAGTGTAATAATTCGCGTGTTGGTTATAAATAGTGTAATATTGATAAAAAGGAAACCGGAGCAATGAAAACATTAGACGAAATTAAAACCGTTATTACAACGCACAAGGCCGAACTGCAAGAAAAGTTTAAGGTAAAAACTATTGGCGTATTCGGCAGTTACGTCCGCGGGGACCAAAGAGCGGACAGCGACGTAGACATACTGGTAGACTTCTCCGGTTCCGTTGGGTTAATTACGTACGGCGGTCTTGAGAGGCACCTCAGCGAACTTATCGGAAACAAAGTCGACCTGGTACACAAAAGCGGATTAAAACCGTTTATCGGGCAACAAATACTTGCTGAGGTCATTTATATATGATCAACAACAAACGCGAAACCCGGGATTTTGTGCAAGACATTCTAAACGAAATAAGGGATATAGACCAGTTTATGAAAAACGTTTCTTACGAACAGTTTTGTGGTAACAAAGAAAAAATGAAAGCAGTTGAGATGTCTATTGTAAACATCGGCGAAGCTGCAAATAAAATACTTGAACATAAACCCGAATGGAAAACCAAATATCCCGACATTCCCTGGGCTGACATAATAGGGATGCGAATACGAGTCGTACACTTTTATTTTGGAACAGATTATAAAATAGTTTTTGATACAGCAAAAGACGACATCCCAAAACTAAAACCTCAAATCGAGAAACTTTTTAGTAACGAGTATAGTGCAAAATAACCTCGGGAATTGACCTACTTTAACCTTGAAAATTAACCCGGTGGAATGTATAATGATTTCGACGGTAACAATAACTACGCTATTATGAAAACATTTTGGAAAGTTATAGTACTAAATGTTCTGTTTTTAGGGTTAAATAATGAACAACTTATTTGTGAAACATGGGTATCAAGTAATGAACCGTTTTTTATTCAACAACAAGGAATATTTAGAAAAAGTATTCAAGTATCACAAAACGAATTAGTAAGAGATGATAGAATTCCGTTGGGTTGGACGATCGACCAATCAATATCTAATCATGACGCTACCACAAACACTGAATCACAAACACAAGCAGGTAGAATGGTATATGATGGTTCGGGTACAATACATGCTACGTATTGGGATGATATTAACCAACCTTGGGATGTTTTATATACAAGATCTCGGGATAATGGGAAAACATGGTCAACGGCTAATATTATCAGTTTCAAAATTGGGAAATATACGGATACGAGTTATGAATTTAAATACTACAACGGATACCTACATTTACTTACATCAGATATCGAAAACGGTGTAAATCAAGTGTTTTATTTAAACAGTAAAGACGGAGACGAATGGTCGCAGCGAAGGAATATGTCAAATAGTAACACAAACACCGGATATATGAATATGATAGAGTACGACAATCATTTGTTTGTGATATATCTAGACAGTCCGACGGGTAGTTATCAAATATATGTTACATCCAGTGCAGATAATGGTTTTACATGGAATGAACCGATAGTATTAAGTACATCATGTGCGAATCTGGTTAATTGGTCTAATGAGGTAGTAAAAATTAAGAGCCTGGTTTGTGATAACAAATTGTACGTATTTTGGGATGATTTTAGGAATAATACATCAAATATTATTTATAAATTCTATGATTCAAAAACGAATAATATGTCATCAGATATACTAATTACAACAAACACTTCATTTTATATGCGTAATAAACTAGCCGGAGTTATTGATTATAAAAATAACCTTGTAGTGTTCGTTAATAGTAATAAGAATTATGCGGATAATAAGATATATCCGAGAGAAATATATTGTTTAAAAAGTGAAGATGGACTAAGCTGGAGTGATTTCATTCAAATTACCGTAAAAGATGGTTATATATCAGAATTTTTCTTCCAACCTGATAGAAATGATAAAGGTATACAACTTGGTATAACCGATTATCGCAATGATAATTATTATCAGGTGTATTTTACAAGTAGTGCTGATGTAATCAACTGGCCAGAACCTAAAAGAATAACTTACCACAATGTTTATGCGGGATTTAATTCTATATTAACAGTCGGTGATGTAATACATATAATGTGGTTTGATACAAACAATACTACAGATAATGTATACTACAAAAAATACGATCCTAGTTCACCTACTGGCAAACCAAGTACGCCATATTTGGATAAAGTATATACAGATTTAAGGACAATGGATTTTACTTTTGATAGAGGAAATATATACGATGAAGAAAGCAGGTTTATAGCTTTTCACATACAAATTGCAAAAAATACTTTAGACAATCTGAAACTTGACGTAATAAAAGATGCAGCGAATTTACATGGTAGTGACCTTGAACCAGGCAGTACGTGGTACTGCAGGACAAGTGCGATGACAGAAGCCGGGTATTTTACTGAGTGGTCGGACTGGAGTGTGGGCGCCTTTATAGCACAACCACTGGATAATATTAAGGTGTATCCCAATCCTGTAAAAAAAAACAGTGATACATACCACGGGGTAGTATTCGACAATATGAATGTTAAGAATTGTGACATAAGCATTTATGATATTTCCGGGGAACTAATAAAAGTTTTAAACAATGGTGGAGAATATAAGATAACCTGGGATTTGACAAACAATAATTATAACGAAGTTGCAAGTGGCATATATATTTACCAATTGAAGATTGATGGTAAAGTAGTAAAAACCGGTAAAGTAGCTGTATGTAAATAAAAATAAGTATTCGGGGAGGGGATTTCGGGAATTGGCCTACTTTAACCTTGAAAATTAACCCGGTGGAATGTATAATGATTTCGACGGTAACAATAACTACTAAGGAAATTTTATGAGTAACAAACAACGGATCGTGGTAAAAGCCGGGACGGGAATCCTTACCGACGCGGAAGGGAAAATTGCCAACGCAAAAATCGGGCAATTATGCTCAGACATTGCGGTGTGTATGTCAAAAGGTACTGAAGTCATTCTTGTTTCCTCCGGCGCGATCAGCGCGGGTTGCGACATATTCGCGCAAGGAAAAAAACGTAAAGAGTTATCGTTGATGGAAAAACAAGCCGCTGCGGCAGTTGGGCAGGCACGGTTGATGCACGTGTATATCACTGAGTTTGAGAAACACGGTATTACTGCCGCACAGGTACTGCTTACCCGCCAGGATATGGAAGACCGGGGGAGGTATCTCAATGCGAGGAATACGTTGACTACATTGTTGAACACCGGGGTGATACCTATCATCAATGAAAATGATACGATCGCAGTTGATGAAATCAAGTTCGGGGATAACGATACCCTTGCCGCCATAGTTGCCACAAAAATTGATGCGGAACATCTAATCATCCTAACCAATGTTGACGGGTTATACACTGACTACGGGCAAAAACAAAAAGGGCAGCTTATTCCTGAAGTATGCACTATCGACGAAACTATAGAAAAACTTTCCTGTAACCACGGGAGCAGCCAGTACGGTATCGGCGGGATGCGCACAAAAATTAATGCTGCAAAGATTGTTACTACTGCAGGGATAACGCTTAGCATCGCAAACGGTACTATCACAGGGAATTTACAAAAAATTATTGCAGGTGAGCGCATAGGTACGCGGTTTATCCCGGCTGCTACCGGCGGGATGTCAGCGCGGGAACGCTGGATTGCGTTTGGTATGCATTCCCAGGGAAAAATTGTGCTCGATCCCGGAGCAGTCCGTGCGGTACGCGAGTCAAACAAAAGCTTGTTACCCGCAGGGATTACAGGTGTTGAGGGAGAGTTTGAGATCGGTGATATGGTAAGTATTACCTCGGAAGACGGGGTAGAACTTGCCCGCGGGCTGGTGAACTATACCTCTACGGAACTGCAAAAGATTAAACGCTTAAAATCAGCGGAGATAATAAAGGTGTTGGGTTATAAGCATTACGATGAAGCGGTTCACCGTGATAACCTGGTAATTATTTAATAAAACATTGAGGGAGAAAAAAATAAAAATATGAAACTCGGTATTATTGGCCTGCCAAACGTTGGGAAGTCGTCATTGTTTAATGTTCTTACTCACGCGAATGTACCCGCCGAAAATTTTCCGTTCACCACAATTGAGCCTAATGTCGGGATAATCAATGTCCCTGACCCGCGGCTTGATACACTAAAACAAATGTTTCAACCCGATAAAACCACAAGCGCGGTGATTGAGTTTGTCGATATCGCGGGCTTGGTGAAAGGCGCAAGTAAAGGAGAGGGGTTGGGGAATAAGTTTTTGGCGCATATCCGTGAAGTTGACGCTTTAGCTCAGGTACTCCGCGGGTTCGCAACAGAGTCCGTAGTCAACGTCCTGGGGAAGGTCAGCCCGGTGGAAGAAATTGCGGTGGTGGACACTGAACTTGTACTATCCGACCTTGAACTCATAGACCGCCGGCGTGAAAAAATTCATGGGCTAGCAAAAGCAGGTAATGCGCAGGCACGGGAGGAACAGGAAGGGCTTGAGAAAGTACGGGAATGGCTCGCTGCGGGGAATACCGCGCGGACTGCAACGGAAGAGTTGTTGCCATTAATGCAGCCGCATAATTTATTGACACTAAAACCTGTGTTCTATATCTTAAACGTGGAAGACAACGATACTGCCAAAAAGTTGGAAGTCGAGATAAAACAAAAATATCCAGGTGCTAACGTAATAGTGGCGGTTAATGTCAAACTTGAACTTGAACTCGCGGAACTTGATCCTGCGGAACAAGAAAGTTTTCGTGCGGAACTCGGGGTTGATAAAACCTCCGGGATTGACCGCGTGGTTACTGCAGGAAAAGAGTTGTTAAAGCTTGTAACTTTCTTTACGGTGGTAGGTACTGAAATCCGTGCGTGGCTAATCCCCGTAGGGACACAGGCAGTGGATGCCGCGGGTAAAATTCATACTGATATGGCGAAAGGTTTCATCCGTGCTGAAGTTTATGCGTATAGCCAGTTGATGAGTGAAGGCAGTGAGAAATCTTTACGCGAGAAAGGTATGATCCGCGCGGAAGGGAAGACTTATATTGTTAAAGAAGGCGATGTAATAAAGATACTGTTTAATTGAAACATTCTCCCCTGTATTTGCAAATAGGTTTACACACTGATTAATATGTAAATACGCATTGACACCCTGTCTTCCAAAATGTAAAATAATGTTTACACTGTTTTGGGGTTTATATTCTCACAGAAACAAGGGGTTTGATAGGTTGTTATGATAGACAGGCAACATGGAAAACTTGTACAACGGCTTGATGTTTTGCCAATGGCAAAAATGTTGCTAGCAGCCGAACTCTCCGGTATGCTGGATCTTACAGAAGATGAATTTTCCAAACTTGTACGTACAACCGAAAATGATAGTATTTTCCAGAAATTAGTTAAACCCGCCGATACTAAATCAAAACCGCCGATAACGTTTGAACGTTTACCCGGGACACAGATGGCAAAAGCGTATTTTGAGTTCAAGGAAGAAATTAGTTCAGACGCTGAAAATGTAGATGTCGAAACCGTACTATCCTCAAAAGATGAAGTTGTTAAATTGATACAGGTACTGGGAATTGAAAAGTTTAAGAAGTACTTTTTGTATAACCACAGCATGCTCAACTATGACGAAATAGCGGCCGAACTCGGTATCGAGGTAGATAAAGTAAAAAAAATTAGTACTGTTATTGACGAAATTTCGATTCATTCCGAATTTTTTCATCCTTCGTCTTTACCTTCAGCGCCGGAGGTTAGATATAACAAAGTTGCTTCGATTGAGGAAGGCGTGGTACCCGGGCAGTATAATATCGGTTTTTTCTCAACACGATATATCCGCGGGAAGTATAAGATAGACTATGCGCAGCTTGAAGCTGCAAAAAAAATTGGGGTGCTAACTCCCGAGGAAGCTAAACGGTTAAAACAGTTTGTGCGTAACCTTGAACTTATCAACTGCAGAAAGGATAATCTTTACCGTATAATTCAAAGGATAATAGAAGTACAGCACAATTTTTTATCTTCACGCAATTATGATGAACTCCAGCCATATACGCAGCGCAACCTCGCGGAAGATTTGGGTTTAAGTACCAGTATTATTTGCCGTACGATCAACGGGCGGAGTGTTGATACCCCGTGGGGTGATGAAGTACCGCTGAAAGATTTTTTTCCGCACCCGCGACAGCGCAAACAATTACTTGCGCGGCAAATATTGGAGGACAGCCGGTGGGGTATCACGGACATAGAACTTACGCGTAGAATGTTTGATAAATTTGGGATACGGATTTCACGCCGTACCGCTAATCTTTACCGTCAAACATTGAAAAAGGAAGATGAAAAAAGGAATAAGTAGAAGAGTTAAGGAGTTGTAAAAAACATGGCGAACATTATGGTAGTTGAAGATGATAATACGTTAGCTTTGATACTGCTTGAGATATTAAAAGACCAGGGGCATAATGTTTTCCGTGCGCCAAACGGCCAGGCTGCGCTTGACCGCCTGAATGAACATATTCCTGACCTTGTATTACAGGACCTCAAATTACCGGATATGTCCGGTATGCAGGTAGCGGAACGTATAAAAAAACATGATGATACCATTCAAATAGTAATCCTTACCGCCCATGGCGATGTTAAGTCAGCGGTACAGGCAATGAAACTCGGTGTATATGACTACCTCAATAAACCGTTTGATAATGAAGAACTTATCATGGTTATTGATAAAGCTTTGAAAGCGCAGAAAATGAACCGCGAGATGGAAGCTCTCCGCCAGCAGGTGCAGGATAAGCATCAACGCCAGATAGTGCTTGGGGAAAGTATGGTAATGAAAACTGTTCTTCAGCAGGTAAAGGAAGTGGCGAATACCAACCTCACTATTGTGCTTCAAGGAGAAAGCGGGACAGGGAAAGAAGTTATATCGCATCTTATACATCAGTACAGCCCAAGGAAAGACCGCCCGTTTGTTGCAGTGGACTGCGGATCGTTGCCGGATACGCTGGTTGAGAGCGAACTTTTTGGGTATGAGAAAGGCGCGTTTACGGGAGCGGACAGGCGTAAACTCGGGCAGTTTGAACTTGCAAATGGAGGGACACTTTTCCTTGATGAAATCGGCAACCTGCCGTTACCGACACAAGCAAAGCTATTACGTGTATTACAGGAACGCAAGATCCAGCATCTCGGGGGGAAACAAGCAATTGATGTGGATGTCCGCGTAGTTACTGCGACAAATGTTATACTGGAAGACGCTGTAAAAAAAGGCTTCTTCCGTGAAGATTTGTATTACCGTATCACGGAGTTTGTCATCAAAATCCCGCCGTTACGTGACAGGAAAGAGGATATCCCGATATTTGCGCAATACTTTGTGGATGAAGCTAATAAGGAGTTTGTTAAGAACATAACATTATCACCGCTGGCAATTGAAAGTTTGCAAAGTTATACCTGGCCCGGAAACATACGTGAACTCCGGAACGTTATAAAACGTGGAGTGTTAATGGCGGAGAGCGAAGTAACGCCTCAGCATTTACAGATAAGCGTGCGTATCCCCGCGAGTTTGGACACTTTTGTGAAGACACATGTTCGGGTGGATGAGAATAATGCCAACCTGCGTAACGCAAGTAAGTATGCGTCGGATGAAGTTGAGCGCCAGATGATTCTTGACGTACTAAAGTCAGTTAATAATAATAAACAGAAAGCAGCGGAAAAACTGGGGGTTAGCCGCAGGACGTTGTACAATAAACTTAAGGCGTTGAATATTGATCTATGAAAAAGTTCGTGGTTACGTGCATAACTTTTTTTTGTGTAGCAACGCATTCATACGCAGTATACAGCCCGGCTGCGGCGTATAAATACGCTAACCAGTGGTGGGATACGTGTAACCATACCTGTGCTGGCGCGTATGACGCATGCTCGCCATGGTCATGCTGGGGTTCGTATTGCGGGTATACCTCGCATAACGGCGATTGCGCGGATTTTGTTTCTCAATGCTTATTAGCCGGCGGGCATCCTGTGCTTAAGGCCGGTAATTGCAGAGGGTATCCCTGTGGAAAAGAGGAAATCGGTGCGTCGAGATTGATGAGTTGCCTTCCGCAAAGTTTCGGGTGGGAAGACGGCGGGGTTGCCATAAAAAAAGCTCCCCCTGCAAATATTGCAGTAGGAGATGTTTTGGTATATGCCGATGCTACAGGATGGTGGGACGGTACTCACGCAACTCTTGTGGTTAGCACCAACAGTTCAAGCGGAGCGAAGGTTGGCGTAGCTGCGCATTCGTCTAGTGTCTGGAATAAACCTTATACTTATCTCACGGATACTTCACATCAGTATTATCATTGGTTACATAAAGTCCCGGATGTGGTTTATCAATACAAAGCTGTTTATACGGGGAAAAGTGTGCCGTCAACACTGAAATCAGGTGAGGTTGCTACTGGGTATATTGAATACCGTAACGATGGTACATCAACCTGGTCAGGTTCTACCCTGAGGTTAGGGACTACACAAACAAAAAACCGTGTGAGCGCGTTCTATAATTCTGCTGATTGGATAAGTTCCAGCCGTTTAACCGGTGTAGATGCAACTACAGTGTCAGGTTCTACGGGGAGGTTCACGTTTATCCTTCGCGCACCGGTGGTTAGTACTTCAACTACTTATACAGAATACGTTAATCTGGTATACGATGCAACAACGCCTGTGTGGTTCAGTGACAACGGGCAAGGCGGCCCTGAGGATAATACAGTAAGTTTTACGGTAAAAGTTAATCCTGTGATACCCACAAGGTTATTAGGGTACGTGTATGACGCTGCAACGGGTAATGTTTCCACCGGGACAAAGATACCAAATGTTAATGTGAGTATACAAGGTACCGGGATCAGTTCTCAGACTGTAACGGATAACTCCGGGAATTTTGTTTTCACTTCAATTCCAGCAGGTGCTTATGTTTTATCCGCAACGAAGAGCGGGTATAGGTATATACAAACAATAATCAGTGTTGTGCAGAGTCAGGATACATTGTCATATATTGGTATGCCGCCATCAACGGATACCACGGATATTACACCTCCGGGTAATCCTACGCAATGCCGTTCATGGGGTGGAGTGGATAAAAGTACGGAGATCCCTAACGGGCAATGGCAGGCGGTAACTGACTTACCGTATTTTGAATGGTCCGGTGCGGTGGATACTGAAAGCGGTATTAACGGGTATAGTGTTTACTTCGGTACGTCAAGCACTGCGGATCCCGGAATAATTGTAACGGTTTCCACCGGCGCGTATGTAGCGGCGAATACTGTAGTCCCTGATTTAGAATATTATCTTCGCCTGAGGACTCAGGATATTGCGTATAACTGGTCAGGCGCGTCAACGTTATTTGTTTTTAAGTACACAAGCGTACCGTTGCCTACGGTAAGCATTATTCCTCCGGGAAGCGCTGTGGAAACTGTATTAAAAGATCTTGAAGTCGGGGTTGTGATTAAAGATATTATTGATCTCCCCATAAAAAAACTGGAGTACTGTATCAACGGAGACTGGGAACATTATAAGGAAGCGGAATTGGTATCTACGGAGATAAGCCTTAGATATGAAGCTATTATCAAAGGTGTGGATATAACTCCGGGGACACAAAGTATTGATTACCGTGTTAGGTTAGGGAATACTTCAGGCCAGCAGCTGTTATTATCAACAAGTTCGATAGCTGTTGTATCAGTCCTGGAAAAAACTGTACCGGTTAGCGGCGGGATTGTGTGTGTAAGTGACGGTGATGATAAAGACGGGAATACTAAAGTTATTGTCCCGGCAAATGTATTGAAAATTCCGGTAACGATTTCTGTTGCAGCAAAAAATGTTGCAAATACTCGTGATGTTCCAAAAGCAGTGGGGTTCCCGTACCTGTCTTCAGGTCAGATATCGCCTTATGTTGCGTACGACCTTGGGCCGGATGGGCAGTTGTTTGACAGCCCGGTAGAGTTGACGTTTATTTATCACAGTATACCTTCGGGTGTTAATGAAGACACTCTGCGTGTTTTTTGGTATGACGGTTTTGAGTGGCGTTACATCGGTGGAATGGTTAATAAAGAAGACAAGACTGTATCGGTTAAGGTAAACCATTTTAGTTTATTCGGTATTTTCAGTGTAAACGATACGGGTGCGGTCAATACCGCAGAAACTTTTCGCCCGAAAGAACGGATTATCACTCCAGATAATGACGGGAAAAATGATCGTGCATATTTTTCAGGGTTAAGCCAGGCAGTTAAATCAGCCCAGGGTGCGGTAAGCACGGATGAGATTGTTGTAATATACAATATCAAAGGCCAGAAGGTTAGAAATATGGTTTCAACTGAAGTTTGGGATGGCACTGATGATGAAGGTTCACCTGTAGAAAATGGTGTTTACGTTTATCGTTATTTATACAATGAAAAAATAGTTACCGGCACAATTGTTGTTGCAAAATAGAGATAAACCAGCAGTTCTTGGTAAGCACAGACATTCACACAAATGTGTAAACATATTTACTTTCCCACATTAATGTTTTGTAGAATACAAAGACAGCATAAACTAACCACTAAAAAAGTATTGTAAAACAAACAAAAAAAGTGTATAACATATTATACAGATGGATGTTTGTTATTATGTATGCTGGCAAGCATGTTGCAATGTAAGTTTAATAGTAAAGCAGGATTTTTTTGATGAAACCAAATGTAAAAATATATTTAATAGCAACTGTAGTTTTATTGAGTACCTCAATCGTTGAGGCGCTAGATATCAGTGTTGTTAATACTCAAACGGTTATTAATACCGGTGGATACACGGCACCAACGCTATCACCGGACAACACAAAAATTGTTGTTACTGGTAACGAGCATTACCGCGGGTTATATACAATGAATATTGATGGTACAGGAATACAAAAGTTAACGGACGATCTTTCCGCAGGTTATAAGTATGAATGGTCACCCGACGGTAAATCTGTGCTTTTCCGTTCAATGATTATTAATAGTAACCGTGATACTTTCTACACCATAAAAACAGCTGAGATTTCAACCGGTAAATTAACGCAAGTAAGTAAATACGAGATAGATGTTTACCCGCCGGAATGGGTGTCTCAGGGAACTAATATTGCGTATGTGCAATCAGGGACGGGAGTGACTGTTGATTTAGGTAAAAAAATTCAATCCAAAACAATACCTTCCGGAGAAAAATTGTTTTTTACGGATAATAACGAAGTATGGATGGTGTTACCTTCTGGGAAAAAACAAAAGTTGGCTGATGGATATAACCCTGAATTATCACCGGATAAAACAAGAGTTGTGTACCAGAGAATAGATGATATCATTGTTAATGATTTATTGACAAATAAAGAAACGGTGTTAGATTCTGGCAGCTGGCCAAAATGGTCGCCGGATAGTAAACTAATTATTTTTGCAAAAACCGCGGATGATGGAGTAAATATCACGGATTCCGACCTGTATGTTGCGGATACAAACTCAAAAGAAGTTAAGAAGTTAACAAATACAGAAAATATTGTTGAATGCGAACCTTCGTGGTCACTGGATGGCAAAAAAATTATTTATTCTGATTCAAATACCGGAAATATTTATTTATCAGATCTGTTAATCAAAGAAAAGGTTATAAAATAAAGAGTATGGCACGGTTTATTGTAATCTTGGCGTTAACGCTAAATATGTGTTTGACAGTATCGTATGTCAACGCTTCGTTAACCGGGAAAAAAGTTGGGATCGATCCAGGGCATGGCTCAATTAATTCAGGTACTACACCCGACCCCGGTGCTGTAGGGTGTTGTAATGAAGGCGATTTTACGTTGGCAGCAAGCCTTGTAATGCGTGACTACGTGGTTAATGACGGCGGAGTTGCTGTGATGACAAGTACTTGGTCAGTACGGCCGTCATTGTCTAACCGCGTACAAATATTTAATAGTAATAACGTGAACGTATCAGTCTGCGTACATAACAATTCAGCGAGTGCGACTGCGCATGGAGTAGAAACGTTTTATTGCAGTTCGAATGCGCAAGCCGGGGAGAGTAAGATTTTTGCAGGAAAGGTTTTGGCTACCCTGCTTGCTGAGATAAAAAATGATACCCGCGGAGTAAAAGAATGCCTCGCTACAGGCAGAGGTTTTCATTTTGCTATGACCCGAGATCCTGTGTGTGTAGCAATGCTTGCGGAAACGTATTTTATAAGTAACCCTACGGAATGCGCGGATATTATTAAATCTACAATAGGACGCGCAAAGTGCGGGAAAGCGTATTACCACGCGGTATGCGATTATTATTCATTAACGCATAACGATAATCTTGGTACCGGAACAGATACCACCCCGCCGGGAGTGCCGGTATTATTATCTCCTGTAGGCAACAGTACAATATATGCCGCACCGTTGTTTGACTGGTCAGATGTAACTGATCCAAGTGGAGTTGTGTATCAGTTACAGGTGAGTAATACAAATACATTTGCTGCTACAGTGGTAAACCAGCAAGCGTTGGCCTCGTCGCAATACAAACTTGCTGCGGGTATTGCTAATGGCACATACTACTGGCGTGCCCGTGCAGTGGATAAAGCAGGGAATCAGGGTGCGTGGTCCACAGCGGTAACTTTTGTTGTTCAGATTGTTACTGATAGTATTGCACCGCAAAACCCAACGGATATTACCGCATGGACGGGAGTTAATAAAACTACTGAAGTGCCGGATTCTATCTGGCAAAATGCTTCTAATATGCCATACTTTGAATGGTCCGGCGCGACGGATACTATCAGCGGGGTAGATGGGTACAGTATTTATTGGGGAACAAATTCCGTGGGAGTACCTCCGGAAGAAGTGGAGACGCTTAATCCATATTATCAAACCACCACGGCGGTTGCTGTTGGTAAAACGTTTTATTTCAGGATATGCACAAAAGATGTTGCGAATAACTGGTCAGCTCCTGAAACGCTTTATGTAATAAAATATTCAACGTCGTCAGTGCCAAATATAGCGTCAATTGAGTATAACACAAAAATAACGCTTACCGGTAAAACCATAGCGGTGAAAGCACGGATTTTTAATGCCGGTGACGTTCTTGAAAAAAGTGTTGAGTATTATGTCGATGATCATGTTGATAATAAACATATTAATCCTCTGGAACTTAGTACCGAAAATACGAATGACGGGACGGTGTATGTAGGAAACATTGACGGGACGGATATCGTCGCGGGTACGTCTAAGATAAGGTTCAATTTTGTTTTGGAGACAGAGTTTTATGGTACGATTGTTTCCGATACCCAAACGATTACTATTGATCTGTTAACTCAAAAAACTCTTGGCGCAAACGGCGGAATTCTTAAAGTAGAAGATTGGGATGATACTGACGGAGAAACCAGGTTGTATGTTCCGTCCGGGGTTTTGAGTAATAATGTTTTGTTTACTATCAAACAAGAAAATGTTGGTAGTTCGCGTGAAGTGCCTCCCGCCGTGAATAATGCGTTTATGGTGACAACAAATGCTGTGCCGATTGTAGCATCCGAATTCGGTCCTACGGGCCAGGTGTTTGCTCAGCCGGTAGAAGTAAGTTTGGCATATTACAGCGTTGCTTCAACTGTTAGTGAAGATAACCTGAGAATGTTCTGGTATGACGGTTTTCAGTGGCGGTATATCGGCGGGATTGTTGATAAGGAAAAGAAAATTGTTACTGCCAAAGTTAATCATTTCAGCATGTTTGCTGTATTTGAAGTTGGAAGTACAAAAATTACTGCTGCGGAGTTTAAACCAAGAGAAAAAATTATTACTCCGGATGCTGACGGCAAAAATGATTACGCTGTATTCTCGGGATTAAACGATGCGGCAAAGTATGCAGTTGTTAACGGTGATTCCGGAGGGATTGCAGCAATTTATAATGTAAAAGGTAAAAAAGTAAAGGAAATTACGGATACGGATATGTGGGATGGAACTGATGATACGGGTTCGCCTGTGGAGAACGGTGTATATATTTATCAATTTAGTTATAATGAAAGTAAAGTTTTTGGTACAATTGTGGTGGCAAGGTAATTTAAGGGAAGGATGTTGTAAAAAATGAAATGTATTGCAAAACTGGTGGTTATGATGTTGCTGGTAAGTACGTATGTTGTAACGTGCCACGCATCGTTTCTTAATGTTGGTTGGGGTACACGGCCGATTGGTATGGGTGGTGTGTTCACCGCGCTAAGCGATGACGCAAATGCGCCCGTATGGAACCCCGCGGGTATCGCGCAAGTGGAAGGCCGTGAGGGGACATTTATGTATGCAATGCCGTATTCAAGTTTGGGAATTGACCTCCAGTCTTATAACTACTTTGGTTATGTACAAAAGATGCAGAAAATCGGAAGCGTTGCATTTGGCTGGACAAATTTATCGCATCAGATTTATAAGGAAGATCAGTATATATTTTCATACGCAAGGTATCTTGGAGGTGTTGAACGCAAGATGGCGTTTGGCGCAAATATTAAATGGATGCAGGTTACCTACGACAATTCCGTGCTTGTACAGACAGATGACCCTGTATTTTCCGGGGGTAATACCAAAAGTAGTATAAGTATTGACGTCGGGTTCCTGATGAAGTTAAAAAAACTTGCACTCGGGTTGGTGATAAAAGACGTCAACGGACCGGATATGGGATTGTCTATCTCTGAACCTATACCGATGGAAATCCGTGCCGGTGCAGTGGTTGAAGGGATCAAAACAACCGGTGGGATAACGATAATTCCCGGTGTTGAGTTTAGTTCCAGGGGAAAAGACCAGACGTTTCATATAGGCGGAGAAATTTGGTTAGCAAATAAGAATATTGCGTTACGCGGAGGGGGAAACAATCAGGAGATCGCGCTTGGTGCGAGTTATTTCTGGCCTCTGAATGACCGGTTTAAACTTGGGATTGATTATAGTTATGTCAGCCCGTTTAATTTACAGAATACCGGCGGGACTCATAGAGTGTCAACCACAGCAAAGTTTTAATTGCTGGGAACAAAACGGTTTGTTTTTGAGTCTAATATAATAGGAGTAGCGGAAATTTTTATAGTCAGGGTTATATTACCAAAATATTTATAGTATGGTTTGGAGGAAGTAGTATCTATGAAAAAGTATTGGCAACTATCACTGTTATTGGCATGCGTGTTTGTGTTGTTTTACACGCTGGATGTAGTTGGTGTGGATAATCCTGAAATGTTTATGCATCCTTCTATGGGCAAAGTCAAACGCGTATATGATTCCGCAGGGCAGCCGACAAAGTATTTCCGTCCTGTAATTGAAGACGCATTCACACTTCTAAAAATGAGTGAAGCATATCATTTTGTGGGAAAATCCAAAGAGTTGATTGAGATACTGAATACTGCTCAAGACCTGGTTACCCGCAGGCAGGCAGTTGAAGATTTATGCCATGTAACCGGTGATGAGACAAAGATTGCGCTTGAAGCGTTAGTGAAGTTTATGGATAAAGAAACTGACTCAAAAGCACGGAAGGAAACTCTTGCTGCTATAAGTTCGATCCTAGTTAATGGCGATATGCCGGACAGCGATGTGTTAGACGGGGTTAAGATTTTTGAAAAATACCTTACTGATAATGACCCTACTACCCGGGGTGAAGCTGCGGTATTACTCATATATTTCGGTGAGTATAATAAGAGTAAGGAAGTAATATTAAAAGATTTAGCTGATGAACGCTTAGCGGGTCCGGAAAATTATGACAGGATGTGTTTACCCGCTGCATTGGCGAGGCTGGAAAAAGATGATGCTATAGTTAATGTACTGAAAAAAACGTTATCAAATAATAATGAGTATATAGGTGTACGGCTCAGTGCAACGATGGGGCTTGTTAATATTGACGCTGCAAATAGCTCGGATTTTGAATGGGCAAAGGTTGAAGCAGAGAAAAATGAGGATAAATGGTACCGTATACAGGCATTGGACCTCTTGGCTGCGGTCGCGAATAAGGATACGTCTGTATTGAAGACTCTTGAAAATGCCAGTAAAAATGATGTTGATGATGAAGTTAAAGAATATGTACTGCAAAAACTTGCGAACATTAAGAAGTAAGTTAAATATATGTCAAATACAAATAGGAGTACAAAGTTTATGAAAAAAGTAAGGGGTTTGGGATTTGCGTTATTGATGCTTCTGATGGTAACGCCAACGCCGGTGTTCGCGACGTATACTAACATTTCAGCGGCTGTTACTTACGCGAAGAACTGGTATAGTAAGTGTAATCACAACTGTTCCACGTCGTACAGTTCGTGTTCACCGTGGTCATGCTGGGGATCGGGGTATTGCGGGTATGCGTCCCATGCGGGTGATTGCGCGGATTTTGTATCGCAATGTTTACTTGCCGGGGGGCATGAGATTTTAAAAAAAGGCAACTGCCGCGGGTTTCCCTGCGGGAAAGAGGATATCGGTGCGACACGGTTGATGAACTGTTTGTATTTAAGTTTTGGCTGGAAAAACGATGGGGTGGGCTATAGAAAAGCGCCACCATCGGATATTAAGGTCGGGGATGTCTTGGTTTATTGCGATGGAACCGGTGATTGGAATGGTACCCACGCGACATTTATCGTTGGGCGTAGCGGGTCAAGCGCAAGTGTTGCCGCGCATTCTTCTTCAACTTATGGTTCAGTATATACTTACTTGTCAGATAGCAGCCACGCGTATTACCACTGGGTGCATAACCCGGGGGTTGTAATAACCAAACCAGCGACACCGGCATCAGTGTCGGCTTCAGGGCCGGAGTCGGGGTATGCGGTTGTGTTTAAATGGTCAGCAGTTACCGGTGCGACCAGTTACAAAGTAGCACGCCGTCCTTCAGGCGGTGCCTGGACTTACTGGAATGGCTTAACAACAGCGAATGAGCCGGCTATTGGCTGGCCTGCAATGTATCATACACCCGGTGTAGGGAAATTTGATTTTGCGGCATTAGCAACAAATACTGCCGGGGATTCTGCATGGAAATACTTAAATGCTATAACGGTTCCTGATCAAAAAGCGCCGGCAGTTCCGGCTGGGCTTGCAGCAACTGCGCCTAGCGCAACTAGTGTTAAACTTACATGGACAGCGGTCAGCGGTGCAACTGGGTATACGGTTTATGGTTCATCCGTCCGTGCGGAAGTTGATGACCGGTGTTACAAAAAAACACCGACGGGTGACGGGCAAACATGGACAGGTTTGGCATATGTTACTGACGGGCTTAGGGATAATACTAATTACGGAAGCTCTCCAATTGCAGCACAAGCGAATGTATGGATAACATTCTCCCCGGCAGTTGAACTTCATAAATACAATTTCCGTTTATGGGATGGTGATAACCGGATTTACGAAAAAGTATACGCGCGGTGGTATGATACCGCTGGGGCGTATTTTAATCCGCATGGATGGCGTGCGTACCGTACGGAGGGTGCGTTTAGGTTAAGTGCAACTGCGGATGTTAAATGTACAAAACTTGGGTTATCATTTGCGTCAGGATCCGGGAATACCGCGAATGCGCAAAACCATGTTACCGTAATGGAAGCGCACGGAGGGTACCTTGCGAAAACTACGGCGGCTACTTATACAATAAATAATTTACAGCAGAATACAAGTTATTATTTCCGTATTGACGCATACAAAGCTACTTCACCGGAAGTTATTTCGTATTCCTGCCCGGTAGTAATTTGTCATACCCCTAAAGCAGCGGATGCCACGGCACCGGCAGTGCCAACCTTAGCGTTGCCTGCGAATGCTAGTACTAATTCTACTGGTAAACCTGTGTTTGACTGGTCGGATGTAACCGACCCCAGTGGTGTAACTTATGAATTGCAAGTAGCTAATAATGCTGCGTTCACAAGTCCCACTATAAATCTAACAGGCCAGACTGCGTCAACGCATACTCCGGCAACTGTATTAGCCAGCGCAACCTATTCCTGGCGTGTCCGCGCAAAGGATGGAGCAGGGAATTATAGTGCGTGGTCTGGTGCATGGACTGTTGTAGTTAATGTGGGAGATTCCACACCGCCCCCGATGCCGGCTCTTGTATCACCTGCTAATGCAAGTGCACAGTCTTCTAACAACATCACGTTTGACTGGTCGGATGTAACCGATCCCAGTGGCGTTACTTACGAAGTGCAGATAGATAATAACGCTGATTTTTCAAGCCCTGCGGTTAATCAAACCGCTCTTGCAGTATCAACTTATGCTAACACAGTAGCGCTGGGCAACGGAACGTTTTACTGGCGTGTCCGTGCGAAGGATGGGAAGTCAAATTATAGTTCGTGGAGCGCATCGAGAAGTTTTACGATTACTATAAACGACGCTGTACCTCCGGCGGTACCGACATTAACATCCCCGGCGAATAGCGCAGCATTGACTTCCAACAGTGTGGCGTTTGACTGGACAGATGTAACCGATCCCAGTGGTGTATCGTATGAACTGCAGGTAGCGAAAGAAACGGCCTTTACTACAATTGAAATATCAAAAGTTGATATAGCAACGTCAGCTTATACTGCAGCGTCCGGGCCGGGGAATGGTACGCATTACTGGCGTGTCCGTGCGAAAGATGGAGCAGGGAATTATAGCGCTTGGGCTGCCGGGTTTAGTTTTAGTATAGCAACCACAGGGGATTCAACCGCTCCGACAAATCCTACAACGTGTAATGCGTATATTGATATTGAAAAGTCGGCGGAGTTAACGAATGATACATGGACTAATGTTTCGGATACTCCATATTTTGAATGGACTGGTGCTGCGGATAGTGACAGCGGAGTTGCAGGGTATAGCGTGTACTGGGGTGCGGATTCTGCGGGTTCACCGGAATTAGTGAAAGATATTGACCAGGCGGAAGTAACGGCGTATACACCAAGCCAGCCGGCAGAAACTGAGAAAACATATTATCTCCGTGTGCGTACGTTGGATAATAATGGTAACTGGTCTGATGCAGCGACGTTATTTACATATAAGTACGACAAAACAGCGCCAGTGAATCCAGCATCGGTACTCGCATGGACGAATGATACCAAGACTAAAGAACTGTTCTCAAGCACGGGTTCCTGGCAGAATATTGATGCCGGGCCGTACTTTGAATGGACCGGTGCAACGGATGCAATTGGTATATCAGGATATAGCATTTATTGGGGTAATGATAATGCTACGTCAATTCCGGATACCGTAACAAAAGCGCATGCAGTACCAACCAAGTATTTTGCGGACCCTGCCGATCCGGAAGTTGAAACTTACCTGATTTTGAAGACACAGGATCTTGCGGGTAACTGGAGCGATCAGCAGGTAGTGTTTACTCATAGGTTTGATAATATAGGCCCATTGGCGCCAAATAAGATTGCACCTGAAGCTGATGCGGTGACAACTGCGTTACCGTCGTTCTCATGGGATAGTGTGGATGATATCAGCGGGATTAGTTATGAGATTGAGATAAGTCAAAACAGTGATTTTTCTTCTACCAACACAAAGGCTGCGAATCTTACTTTACCGAGTTACACCGCAACAACAGCGCTTACCAGCGGGACGTATTACTGGCGTGTACGCGGAGTGGATGGTGTAGGGAATGCAGGGGTGTGGAGTACAGGTAGGGCGTTTAAGACCGATATTACACCTCCATTACCGGTGACAGGCCTTACTGCGGAGAATGCGGGTGGCGGTGATGTTAAGTTGGATTGGACACCTGCGACGGATGCCGTCAGCGGTATAGCGTCATACAATATTTATCGTTCCGAAACATCCGGGCAGTTGGGTACAAAAGTTAATACTGAAAGTGTTATTGACCTGCAATTTTATGATAACGGTACAACTTTAACCAGCGGTGCAGTCTATTATTATACAGTAACACCGGTTGACCTTGCGGGTAATGAGTGTGTTACAGGTAATGCCGTAGCGAGTATTACGATTGACAAAACCGGTGTGTCAGTGAGCAGTGTGGGTGTTGATTATGACACGATTTCACCAAATGAGGACGGGGTACAGGATAGCGCAAAGATTAGCTATACTATAAACCCAGCGGCTAATGTTACTATTGAAATCTATGACGGGACTACATTGGTAAAAACATTGGTTCCTACAGGGCAGCTTTCTGCAGGTACGTATAACGCTACATGGGACGGTGCTGAAGCGCTTAGCGGTAGTGTGGATACTAACAAAACGTATACTTACAAAATAACTGCGGCAAGTTCTGATGGAAAAACAACGGTCAGGGAAGGTAAAATTGAAGTGGATGTGATCCCACCAGAAAATCCGGTTGTAACCGTGTCTAACAGTGTATTCTCCCCGAATGGTGACGGTAACCGTGATAACACAATGTATGGTTTTACATTGAAAGAACCGCTGCAGGTGGTGTTCAAAATCGTTGATGCAAGCGATAATACAATAAAAGAGTCTATTATTCAAGGAAAGGCCGGGCTCAACAGTGTCTTTTGGGACGGTAGAAATAGTTCGGGTACTATAGTTGCTGATGGTACTTATAACGCGTCGGTCTTACTTATAGACAAAGGCGGGAATGAGTCCGAGGTTATTTCTGTGGAAACAAAAGTTGACCGTAATTCCGGGTGGATTATGGGGTATATATACGACATAGATAAACCGGGCGGCAATGTTGCTGAAAACCGTATTGGCAACGCTTTTATTCAGGTGATGCAGAACGGGCAGGTGATTGAATCAGTCAACGCGGGTGCTGCGGGTACGGCAAATGTCGGATATTATCAGGTGATTGGCTTACCTTCCGGGACTTATGATATTTCGATACTGGCAAAACGGTATGAGGGCAGTACACAAAAAGTTGTAGTTGAAGTTGGGAAGATTAAGTGGGCGAGTATTGGTTTGAAGTATGTCGGCGGGGCTACACAGCCGCCGGTAGTGGAACACGTGCCTTTGGTAAGTATCTCTGCCAAAGGTAATAAAGTGCAGTTTGCAGCATCTGCCATAGATGATGAAGGTGTAAGTTTGGTAACGTTAAAATATCAACTTTACGTTGGACAGGATAAAATTGATGAAGGTGATATTTCAATGGTTGATCAGGGAGGTATATACGTAGCAGACCTTATGCCTGATAAAATCATTGATGATGTTACTATGATCTCATACAGAATCATTGCAGCTGATACTGATGGTAGTGAAACCATTATACCTGGCGCGGATACTTGGTATTATACAGAGCTTGCTAATGGAGTAAAAAAATATCTTGGTTCTGACGGCGGAAAAATTAGTTTGGTTGATGCTAATACTGAAGACGGTGTTACCGAAGTAAAAGTACCGGTAAACGCTATAGCTTCTCAAACGGAGTTCAGTATCAGCCAGCCAAAAGATTCAGTGGTGCCGGAACTTAAGGGTACTAATGACTTTATGGCGGAAGGTGTGGCGAAACCGGTTGAAACGTATGAGATCGGCCCTAGCGGCATGGTGTTTGACCAGCCAATGGTTATTTCATTGTTGTATATGGACATCGACCAGGATGGGTTTGTTGACTATACAAGCTATAAAGAAGATAACCTCGGGATTTTCTGGTATGACGGCGATAACTGGCGGTTTGTAGGCGGTATCGTTGATAAAACAAAAAACACGGTTACTGCGAGGGTCATGCATTTCTCGATGTACGGCATTTTCCCTGTAAAGTCTATGCAGATAGATGCCAGTGTGTTTAAACCAAAGGAAAAGGTTATCACACCGAATAGTGATAACAAAAACGATTTTGCGTTTTTTAATGGTATAAATAACGTCAGCGCAAGTATTACTATGGATGGATTAGTTGAATCACCGAAGATATATGTTTATGACCTTAACAATAAACTTGTCAGGATGTTGGAAGACAAAGATACTTGGGATGGTAAGGATGAACTTGGCCAGTTGGTGGAAAACGGTGTGTATATTTACCAGTACGAACTCAATGGCCAAAGAGTAAGCGGGAGTTTGGTGGTAGCTAAGTAAGGTACTAGATTAATCGTTCAGTTTAATAGAAAAAATAGTAAAACCCGGATATTAATGATACCCGGGTTTTGCTTTATATCTTCTTGACAAAAACAGAGTGTTTCATATAGAATAATATTAATAGTTTATTATTTATAATTGAACGTAGAGGGCATAATGTCAATTAATAAAGTGTCTCTTCTTCAGTATTGCTGTATATTTGCTTGCGTGTTAATGACTTCAATAAGTTTTGCTGATGTAATGAGAGGGACGAGTTATTATCTTACATCTGATGTTATTGATGCTGCTGGTATAACTAATGTTGATGATGCTAATATTCCAAAAACATCAATAAAAAAAGTTTCATTCTCAATGGGTCAGGTTATTGCGGGGTTGGCTAACGGGAGTACTTATAAAGGAAAACTCGGGTTTCTTTATACATACGAAGTTGCGGAAAGTAGCGATGTACTGCCGCCGTCAGCAATCTCTGATCTTGTTGCTAGCGGGAGCAGTGGTGATGTTACCTCAGAGGGAAGCCTTATGCTTAGGTGGACTGCACCGGGGAATGATGATACAGCAGGGACAGCGTATAGTTATAACCTGAGATATTCAAGTGTAACTAATATTAATACAAATACGGAGTTTGATGATAGCTCATTGGCAAAAACTATTGACGGGCAGTTTCCTCCGTCACCTGAGGTTGCGGGGTCAACACAATCGATGGTGGTTGTGAATTTAGTGCCCGGTGCAACATACTTTTTTGCGATTCGCGCGCTTGACGCAAAAAATTCTGGGGTTTGGTCACGCAGTACGGGGATTAATGAAAACAATTTTGCGGTTGCATATGATAGCCCACCGCCGGTAGCTATAATTACGGATATTGTTCAAAGAACTTCTGAGTTAAGGGTTTTTTGGAGTACTACAGCAGTAACGGCGGATGATATCAGTCATTACGAACTATGGTGCGATTCTGTTACGAGTGAGATGTCCTCTAAATATCTGGTTTTAACCACTACAGGATTAGAGTACGCGCATACCGGATTGACAAATGATGTTACTTATTATTATCAGGTGATTACCGTTGATAATTTGCCGTTGGAATTAAAAAGCCAGCCGTCTAATACCCTGGAGTCGTATCCGTCTGCCGGGATTATCCCCGACGCGCCTCAGATGTTTAACGGGTATGCCGCTGGGGTTGATTCTATAGTATGGGAATGGACTGCAGTGGGGGAAGTTACCGGGTACCGTATATACTCATCATCAAGTTTGGTAGTTACTGAACTTATGGCGAATGATACATATTGGATACAGGGCGGGTTAACACAGAATACGCCGTCTGATGTTAAGTACATCGTGAGTTATAATACTGTCGTGGGAGAGAGCGCAAGAAAGAATCTGGATACAAGTTATCCAGTGTTTACCTACGCATTACCCGCGGTCGGGCTGGAAATCACTGAAGCAACGGTATCAAAAGTTACATTACAATGGACAGCAAATGGTAATCCTGAGAATACAAGGTATGGCATTCAGTATTCCGGCGATGATTTTACCGTGGATATCACAACATACAGTACAAATGTGTTGCAGACCACCGCTACTGTTTATGGGTTATCACCGGGGAATACATACTATTTCCGCGTACATGCGTATAATGGTAATGGTATTCAAACAGGATATTCAAACGTGGTATCAACTCTAACTGCATTTGGTATTGCGCCTGGGTCGGTAACTGACCTGAGGATGGAGTTAACAAATTCTACTTCGATACAGCTTACCTGGACTGCTCCTGGAGCGGATGGAACAATAGGAGATTTGGCTAATGCCACTTATATTATTGCATATTCCGATATTGATTCTGACGGTATTACCACAGAATCGGAATGGAATATCGCGAGGTTAATGAATGAATTCAGGATTTCTACTACTACTGTTTTGGGTGCTGCCGAGAGTGTTATTATTACCGGGTTAATGAGCAGTACAACTTATTCGTTTTCTATCAAGGTAATAGATTCGGGGGATACATGGTCTGGATTATCCAATTCATTAGTTGCATGGACAGTTAATACAGAACCTCCGGGGATGCCTACACAGAACACTGCTGTAGTAGATACTACTAATAAAACCATAACGCTTAACTGGTTGAATCCTGAAGATACGGACTTCCGGGGCGTTCTCGTAGTATGGCGGACGGACCGCGCACCGGAAAACGCAGGTGACGGTACTGTAGTTACTAAATATGGCGTTCCGGGGACTACTGATTCGTATAAGTTTACTAATTTAACCTGGGGAACGACATATTATGTTGCTATGTATGCGTTTGACAGCGGTGAAAATTATTCTGTTCCCGTGAGTACAAATTATACATTTATTCCATTAGAAGCTATCCCTCCGAACCGTGTGCTGGGTTTACGCGGGGAGTCTACCGGAACGTTTAGTTATTCGTTGTACTGGACAAAAGTTACTAATAATATTGACGGCACTATCTGCACTGATTTAGCTAAGTATCAGGTATACCGCGGGACAAGTATGTTTTCGTGTAATGAACCTCGCGGAGTTATTCTCTCTACTTCATCAATCACAGATCGTATGACGTATACCGAGTATTATGCCGGCGGAAGGATTGTGTATTACTACCGTGTTGTTGCTGTGGATTTGTATGATAACGCAAGCGATAGTTCGTGGGTTGTGGATAATACGGAAGATGCAAATATTTATATCATTACCGGAGATAAGAAAGCCTGGGCGGTGTTAACCAGTAATGCCGCTAGAGTTTTGTATAAGGATTTGAATAATTCTTATAACGCTAATCTTGACATATTTTTGTCGCTGGATGAAGAAACAGGTGATGCGTATACCATGAATCTCTTTAATTCGTTAACTGAAGAAAGTATTGATAATTTTAGATTCCCGTCACCAGGGCCGTTATACGTGTTTGTTTATGACACTGCGCAGTTTGCGGATACTGATAGTATTGTTGTTAATAGAAATAATGGTATTGAATGGGTTGCAATCGGTGGAAGTAAGGATACCTCCGCGAAAACTGTGAGCGTTCGGTATATATATTCCGGGACGTTCAAACTACAGAAAGTTGAAAAGTCGGATAAGTTTGAGGTAACAAAAATTACTTCAAAAATATTTACACCCCAGCTTGAGGATGAAACCGGTGTACTTAACCGGGCAAGGTTTTATTGTAATAATCCTAAGGGTTCAAAAACTGTGGGAAAAGTGTTTAACCTTATGAGCGCATTAGTGCAGGATAAGTTGGATGTTGAGTCTGAGGGTAACGGTGTAACAGTATTGTATTGGGATGGTAAAGATAAGTCCGGAAAAGTTGTTGATTCCGGGGTGTATATTTATCAGATAGAGGCTGATGGCAGGGTTCAAACCGGGACGGTTGTTGTTGCAAAATAGGTGGAACGTTAACTGATAAAAAATGTGTGATGAAATTTATTAAATTGCATAAAGTACGGGTTATTGTTTTACTGGCCGTAGGCTGTGCGGTCCTTGCTGTATCAAACGGTGATGCTATCATAGAAAACATCGGGTGTTCCGCCAGGGCAGTGGGGATGGGTAATGTGTTTACCGGGCTGGCGGATAATGTTTTTTCTGTATACTACAACCCTGCGGGGCTTGGGCAGATGATGCGTACCGAAGCGGCAGTGAGTTACGCGACTTTTTTTCAGGGGCTTACCGATAAATCCGCGATTGCATTGAACTACTACGGTTTTGCAGTGCCTATGAGGACATTAAAGAGTGATTATGGAAGTGTTGGTATCGGGTATTACACGTTTGATGTGACAAATTTGTATCAGGAAAGTATTTTTATGTTTGGGTTCGGGAAAGATATGGGCCCGATTATTAATATACCGGTATCTTTGGGTATTACCGCTAAGAATATTACCATTAAGTACGGGCAGGATGAGTATACTGAATCTAATCCTGTATTCACATCAGGGTATGCTAAAACACAGACGACAGTTGATATCGGCGGGTTATATAATATCAGTAAAGAAATAATGTTTGGGTTTAACATCCTAAATATTACACAACCGGATATGGGATTGTATTCTGCAAATAAACTGCCGATGCAGATTAAAGCCGGGGTTGGATACCGCCTTGCGGATTCCAGTTTTGGGATTGACCTCTTGTATGCCACGGCGGTCAGTATTAACCTTGGAGTAGAAAAATGGTTTGCCAAAAACACTGTTGGTATACGCGGAGGGGTGGGGTTGGGCTCACAGGATTATAAAGTTTTTAATCTCGGGGCAAGTTATTATTTCCCCAGAATGGATCTCGGGAGACTGGCGTTGGATTATGGCTGGCATTATCCGCTTTCAGGATTAAAAGAAACTATGGGGACACATTGGGTTACCCTGCGGGTATTGTTTGGACGCGAGCTCAAGCAGATTAAGCGTATACAGGTTCAGGCGTCTCCGGATTCGGCGTATATTTCGCCGATTGTGCCGGAAGCAAAGAATAGGGTTGTGTTTACTCTTACATCAAGTGCAGCGGAGGTTGAGTCTTGGGAGTTTGTTATAAAGAAAAGTGATGAGTCCGGGACGTCTATACGCACCTATCGAGGTACCGGGAAGGTTGCGCCGTCGCTTGAATGGGATGGCCGCGATGAAACTTCGCAGGTGGTACCGGATGGGAAATATCCATATAATCTCAAGGTTGTGGATACCATTGGGAATAAGTCTGAGACATTGGATCAGCAGGTTGTAGTTGATAGCAAGCCGCCAAAATGTGAGCTCACTCCGGGGACTACGGTATTTTCGCCAAATGGGGATTTGAAAGACGATATTTTGTTTGTAAACCTTATGGCGAAGGATGATAATGCCGTAGATCATTGGATGATACAAATTGTGGATAGTAAGAACAATCTTGCGAAGACTATTAAAGGCGAGCTTGATCCGCCGGGGAAGATTGAATGGGATGGGCGGGATGATTATTATCAGCAGATAGTGCGCAGCGGGACGTATACCATAAAGATGGTAGTTTGGGATATCGCAGGGAATAAGGCTGAAGCAGAGGATAAGTTCGTAAATGTGGATATCCCTGTTCAAGTACGGGAAGTTATACAGGTGAAAGAAATTATTAAAGAGATAATCAGGGAAGTGCCTAAGGATATTACTATTAAACAGGAAAAAGATGGGTTAAAAGTGACAATGGCGAGTTCTATATTGTTTGATGCTGGCAAATACACGTTAAGGACACAGGCGTATGATGCATTGAATCAGATTGTAAAAATCCTTGATGCGTATCCCGAGAACGGGGTGAGAATAGAAGGGCATACAGATTCTGTGGGGAGTGATTCTTATAATCAGGTATTATCGGAGATGCGTGCACGCAGCGTGTTTGATTATCTGTCAAAACACGGGGTGGAAATCACTAGGTTAAAAGCTGTTGGCCGGGGATCAAAGTCTCCTATGGCTCCGAATACTACCAATGAAGGAAGAGTGTTAAACCGCAGGGTTGAAATTGTTATTATAGGCGCCCAGGAATAGTGTATTAATAATAATAAAATTTTTTATTGACAACGTTTTGTTTATAAGTAAAATTTTAAGGAGGCTGGTAACTAAATTATGATGTACAGGTATTTTAGTAGTATCGCATTTCTGTTGTTAATTTCAACACAAGCGTTAATGTGCTATGCTGAGGATAAGGTTGAAATAGCAACTCAAACAGTGGTTGCAACGGCTGGTAACGATGCCGGTGTCGCTGTTGTTTATAGTAAATACACAGAATTATCATTCAAAAATCTTGGCTGGAAGTATGATGAGTATCTCAACTGCGCGAAGATGGTATTGGATAAAGCGCAGGTTGCGTATTCAATGATAAATGATGATGATATAGAAAAAGGTGTTATACCGGAAAAGATTAAGGTTATCGTAACGCTAAACTGGCGGTCAATGAGTGCAAAACAAGCGGAGCAGTTGAAAAAATATACTGAACGCGGAGGTAAAATATTTGCGGTATACCAGACATCTTTCCGTAATGAAAAAGATGAGTATGCGGCAGATCCCAGAAATTATTTATTAGCTGATATTTTTAACGCGGATTATACTTCATGGGTTGGCGCGCCGCCAAAGTGTACATATCTTAAACGCAATGTTCCTGCGGATCATCCGTTGTGGCAGGGATTACCGGAGTACGTGCATTTTTATAGGTATTCTTCTATGATAAATAAAACTCGGGTAGTAAACGGCGATAGTATTCTTGGTGTGTGGTATGATGAAGACAAAAACAATACGTCGTATCCCGCGGAAACAAATTCAGGGTTGATCCTCGGGAAAAATTGTGTATATCTGGGGGAAGATATTTTTGAACCGGAGAATGGGCATAATCCTATCATCCAGAAACTTACAGGGAATATTATAAGGTTTCTTTTGAGCACAAATTAATTAATATAGGGTTTTTAAGAAAGAGGAGGTATTAGTGATGAGTTGTTTCAGTAAAAGTGTACGTGTATTCACCAAAGTTTTATTCACAGCGGTGGTGGTGGCAGGTGTGGTTGCAACAGGGTTTGCGCAGATTACTGTGTCAAATGTAAGTGTTATTCCAACAAGTTTTGACCCGACCCTGGGGTATTGTTTGGTACAGTATAACCTAAGCGCAAATGCGTCTTCAGTTAATGTCGAAATATTTGATAGTTCGAGTACGCGGGTGAGGTTGATAGCGTCTACTTCCGCAGTTGTAGGCCAAAATTTTGTTAGCTGGGACGGGAAAAATGATAGTGATGCATCAGTTTCTGGCGGGGATTATGTTGTTAAAGTTACTGCACAACTCAGTGCAACAACCTGGGCGGGGACCGCAACTAAGCCTGTGACTATGGGAATGGGTATCGCTACAAATAAAAATACTGGTTCTGCGAGTCTTGGCAAGGTGTACGTTGCACGCAGGACTAATAATTCTATCACTGATGGAACAGCCGCTGCTGCCGGGGGTTGGGCTTGGGTGTCATCAACCTGGTCGTTCTCAAGTGGTACATATGCTGATGGAACGGTGGAAATGTTTACTGTGACCGGCGGGACTAATATCGCGTCTGTTGGAACGTTTACCCGTCCGGACCCGGCGTTTGATGATGCTGGCCCTGTTAAAGTTTCAGTAGATGCTGATGATTATGTTTATGTAGGTGACTGGTATCAGTTCGGGTATCCGGCAACGGATGCACCGGCTGGGCGTACAAAAAATACGAGGATTTGGAGATTCAACGCTGATGGTACAAGCCCGACGGTTATGGTTGATAACGTGTCTAATGGTTTGAATATTGTTACGTTAGGGTTTGAAGTCCGCGGGACTGGGAGTAATAAGGTTTTGTGGACCGTAGCACGGGAAGGTGCAGGGAAAGTGTATTACTTTGACCAGTTTAACGGGACAAAGTGGACTGATACAGCGCCGAAATCAATCAATATTGATGGTATCTGCGGAGCGGATATCACGTTTGATAACGCTGGTGCGATGTATGTATGTTTTGGTGACCCGCACGCAGCGGCAGTGTATTCTTTGACGGATACCAGTTATGCCTTGGTTAAGTATTCAAGTGCAACAAAAGTATGGGCACTTACCTTTGCGCAGCTCGGTGGCTTGAAAAATGTTAACTACGGCGCGACAGGGGTTGAGTATAACGTTAAAGACGGGAATATTTATGTTGATAACGGCGGATATATCGCGATCGTTGATACCAACGGTAATGTTCTTGATCAATCATCGTTTAATACTTACGGCGCGCATGATTTATGTACGGACGCTAATGGGTATGTGTATGTGGTTAACCGCGCAACGTATCAGGTTTCAAATGCGAATACCGGCGGGTGGTGGAAAATACGTACGTCGTCAACAACAACGCATTCAAGCAGCGCACAAGGCGCGGTGTCTGTAGGTAGTGTATCCACTGCGGTGGATACTTCAAAGGTTACGGTGACGCAAAATGCGCCGGGAACACAGGATACAATTACGGGCACAGCGGGTGCTGCTACAGCGGGTGCAAGTGTAAAATTGTATTCCGATAGCGGGTTGACAACTATGATTGGCCAGGCTACAGCAACCGGGGACGGTAGTTTTGGGCCGGTAAATATCGGTGATGGTTATCCCGGAGGAACAGGGTATGGTACGGTTTATATTAATCAAACAGAGTCCGGGAAGGTTGCTAGCGCAGCGGTGAATGTTACTAATGACATTGAACCCCCCGCAACGGCGCCGACCGGGTTAGGTTTAAGCGTATCTTCAGCAGGGACAGGGTTGACTCTTTCATGGACGGCGTTAAGCGGTGCGGCATCGTATAATGTGTACCGCAATAATACGTCTATCTCAACAATTGCGTCGTTAACAAAGCTTAATGCTTCAGCAGTTACAGGGAATAGTTATACGGATACAACGGTTAATGGCGGGACGTTATATTATTATGTTGTCACAGGGGTTGATGCGTATGGTAATGAACAGAAAAATGTCTTACCTGCGGCAATCAGCGGGATGTTGGTTAACCAAAACACGGCGACTAGTATTGAAGTTAGTGATCCAGGGTCTATAGTAACAAAAATTGATATCGAATCAGGTGATTTAGCAACTGGGTATAGTGTGTCTATTTCAACTTTCGCAAGTACAAGTGTTACTACGGCAAATAATAATGCGCGGGATGATCTTAATATACAGTTACCTAATACCGCGTATTCATCAATGCCAATCCGTGAGATTAAGTTTAAGGATAGCACTGGTGCAACTGTGAGTTCACCGGTATCATCCGGGCAAAAGGTTAAGCTTACCATTGGGTATTCAACGGCGTATCTTAATGCGTATACACTACAGGGGCTTAGTGAATTTGGTGAAGAAAAGTTACGGTTGTTTAAACTTAACACCACAAATAATACGTGGGAATTAGTGTCAAATTCAGCGGTGACTGCGGCAAGTGATATTGTGAGCGCAGAGATGTCGGGATTTTCAATCTTCACCGTAATGCCGTGGTATTCATCGTCTACTGGCAGTAATGACACGCCTCAGACGAAGCTTACCAACGCAAATGTGTATCCTAATCCTTATACTAAGGCGGATAGCGCTGCAGCGAAGAGTATAGTGTTCTGCAAACTCACGGATAGATGTGATATTTATGTCTATGATGTAAGCGGTACGTTGTTTTATAAGATAGCAAAGTCCGATACTTCAGTAGGATCGTATTCTTGGGATGGTAAGGATAGTAAGGGTAACGAGATCGGGCCGGGCTTGTTCATAGCAGTTATGAAAAAAGGTTCGGATACAAAAGTTGTTAAGTTTGCTGTTAATAAGTAAGGTAAATAGGATAAATATTTATAAGATAGGGGTTTTGTTGATAAAAAACCGATGAAATTAATTAAGAAAAATGTTAGGTTTGTAGCAACAACGGTTGGGATTGTTGTATGCGCGTGTGCGCTGGTGTCGGCTAATATTATGGTGTCAGACGTTAAGATGTCTAACGAGAATGTTAGTATCGCACAGGGCACAACTATTATGTTTACCCTGAATGAACCGGCAACAGTGTATGTGCGTGTGATGGACACCACGGAAACTGTGTTGTACCGCAAATTATGGGAAGCGCGGTATGAAACAACCCGCGGGCAAAAAAGTGTTGTATGGAACGGGTTGGATGATAGCGATGATCCTGTGAGTACCGGGACGTATAGGATTGTTATACGTGCAGGGTCAAATGCAAACACTAGCGCTAGGTTGCTCGGGCAGTATGCTACTGATAGTATGGATGGTACGTATAAATTTAACGGTATTTTTGTTAATAAAAATATCGGAGATACAAATTACGGGAAGGTGTTTGTTTCGGTAAAAACAAGTAATGGTATTACCGGTGCAAATGCGGATAGTGACCCGTTAACTCAGTCCGACGGTAAAGTTATGGTGTTCACTTCTACTACAGGGTATTGCACGCAGTTAGCTGCGCCAACAACGATCTGGGGCGGTATTTATGGCGGTGGATGGGATGACGACGGGCCAATAAAACCGGTGATTGACAGCGAGGGGTATATTTACGTTGCGGATTGGTTCCAGGGTGGAACGGGTACTTCACCGAATGCGTGGCCGTCAGAAGTGCAGAATCAGATAGTGTACCGTTACAACCCGGATGGTACTAATCCCGTAGCGGTTTTGTCCTATCAGGAAAATAATTCTGGAACATTTAAGAATTTTACGGTTATTGGCAGTAGTAACACAAAAAAAATTGTTACTGCTGCGGTGCAGCGCGGGCGTGTAGAGATCTATAACGTTTTTGATGGAATACGATGGACGAGTCCGAGGGTGGACGGTACGGTGATAACTAGTGTTGTTAATATAGCGGACCAGTTAAAAGATGTAGCTGTGGACAGTAATAATAATTATTATGTTGTGTATATGTCTACAACATTAGGTAGTAAGGTTGTTGAGAAGTATGATATTAACGGTATATCTCAATGGTCTAAAACTACTGCGGATTTTGATGCTGTATACGCTACACGTGAAGGAGTTGGGTGTGTATTGGATATTTATTCCAGTACTTCGACTAAGATATTGTATATAAACAAAGGCGGGTATATAGTTAAACTCAACGCGGATACTGGTGCGGTTATTGGATTGACGTACGTATCTTATGCGGAGATAGATATGGATGTGGATACCAGCGGGAATTTGTATGTTTGTTCTCATGGTTCAGCTGGTAAGGGGTGGTGGAAAATTATTGGCCCTGATGGAGATAATTTTTATGTTACTACTGGTAAAAGCGTGTACTTCCTCGCAACAACTACCTCTCCGGTAAGTGCAAATGTTGTTATATCCCAAAATCCCGTGGGTACAAATGATACAGTTGAAGGTAATGCCGGGGCGGTTATCGCAAACGCGGTTGTTGAAGTTTATAGTAAGATTGACCTTACTTCCGCATCGTTGGTGGTAAGTACGGTTGCTGCGTCGAACGGTAGTTTCGGGCCGTTAAGTATAGGGGATAATCTGTATGATAATGTGTGGGTAGTAGCGTATATGCCGGGTTGGGCGAAAAGCGGGAAGGTATTGCTGAGAAATGATATTGTTTCTCCGGAATCTGTACCATTAAATGTTTCTGTAAAAGTGTCAAGTACAACCGACGGGCTGGTAGTTACCTGGTCTAAGGATAGTAATGCTGCGATGTATAATATTTACCGTGCAACTTATGTTTTCACATCAGTTGCTGGGATGGTGTGCTCCACAACAACAGCAGGCCTTAACTGGACGGATATCGGGATTGAAAGCGGGAAGAGTTATCTTTATGCTGTTACATCGCTGGATACTGCAGGGAATGAGGATAAAACTAAGTGTTCAGTCGTATCTAAAGGGATGTTGATTTTGTCAACCGCGGATTTTGCGGTTACCAGCGCTGATACTAATGGGACACAGGTTGTGGGATTGAATATCGCAAACGGTGATCTCTCAGCGAAGTATTCTGTAGTGGTTAGTACTTTCACTTCTTCCAGTCTTGCTGTGAATGATGCTAATGATACTGTAAGAAATGATTCGCGGTATAAGACTAATACAGGGATTATTACAGCCATGAATTATTTTGATATTACATTTAAGGATTATAACGGTAATGCTGTATCGCAGCCATGTGCGTCCGGGAAGACTGTTACAATGACTGTCAAGTATACACAAGAATTCGAGGCGGCAATATCGGGTATCATAGATGAAAGTACTCTTAAATTGGTACATCTCGACTCTCTTAACCGCGTGTGGGAGCCTGTGTATACATCAGTTGTGGATACCGTGAATAATACGGTAACCGCTGAGGTTTCACAGTTCTCAGTGTTCTCTGTGCTGCCGTGTTACGGGTTGGCAAGTACGGTGAAGTCTAATCTTAACAATGCAACGGTGTATCCTAATCCGTACATTAATGCAGATTCAGTAAAGAAGAGTATTATCTTCACAAACCTTACGACGACTTGTAAGATTTATATTTATGATATTTCCGGTACGCTTGTGTGGTGGGGTGAGGAAACTAATGGTGACGGATACTATGAATGGAATGTTAAGAATGACGATGGGCAGGAAGTTATGCCGGGGTTGTACATATACTTATTGAAACACGGTAGCGAAAAAAAGGTTGGGAATTTAGCTGTGATCAGATAGTTGTTAAGGTATGAATTATATATTTAGTGGTGTATATAGGGTATAAACAAAAGTTGTGAGAGGAGGAGTAGGTAGAATGGCAAAGCAGAAAGTAGCAGGGTTGGCAGTAGCGGTGTGTTTAGCGGTGGCGGTGTCGTTATGTTATGGCGCAGGTGGTACCAGCGGTGCGGCATTCTTAAGCATTATCCCGGGTTCTCGCCCGGCGGGGATGGCCGGAGCGTTTACCGGTGCGGCAAATGACGTTAATTCAATATACTTCAACCCGGCGGGATTAGCGTTAGTTGAAAAAAAGGAAATTGGATTCACTCATAATATGTGGGTTAGTGGAATCAATTACGAATTTGTTGCCGGTGCTGTCCCGTTAGCAGGGATTGGTACTGTTGGTGCAGCGTTGAGTATGGCAAGCGCGCAGATTGATGAAACTAAGGAAGCAACGGATGGCGGGATTGATATCACCGGGAAAAAACTTAGTTACAGCGATATGGCTGTAACTGTTGGATTGGGACGCAAGATTAATGACGCGTTGCTGGTAGGGTTGAATGGTAAGATGGTATCTGAAACAATTTCATCAAAAGCGGGCTCAGCAATGGGTATTGATGCCGGAGTAACGTATATTATGAGCAAGGATATCATGATTGGCGCGGCATTACAGAACCTTGGGACTGCGATGAAACTTGATTCCGTAGAGGCTGGATTACCGATGACAGTTCGTGCGGGTGCGGCGTATAAGATGATGGAGAACGCATTGAATATTGTCGGGGATATTAATTATTTTATTAGTTCAGGCAAAATGAACATTCGCGCGGGTGCGGAATATATTTATCCTGTAAGCAAAGACATGGGTATCGCTGTGCGTGGCGGTTATCAAACAACTGAAGTAGTAGGCGCGGGATTAACATTTGGCGGCGGGATTGTTTATAAAATGGGTAATATGGATATTATAGCGGATCTTGCATATTGGCAGATGGGAGACCTTGGGAGCCCTATACGCGTATCGTTAAACGTTAAGTTATAATAAAACCGCAGTTAGCATTTAATATAGTTTTATTGTATTGTTATACCAACGGAGGTAAGATGGAGAAAAGTAATCTAGGGTTGGCAAAGTTAGGTATTGTCACAGTTTTTGCGTGCACATTTATTCTAACCGGCTGTATGGAATTTCAGAAAGCGAAGTGGCTGGAAGTAAGAGATGAATCGACTCTTGTAAAGTCGGATAAAGTTATCCCGATGAAGAATATGCCGGGGTTCCGCGTGCAGCTCGGGTCAATGCAAAGTTATGACGGTGCACAGGGTATGGGTAAGGCTGTGATGAATATCGTTCCCGGTGTAAAAGCGCATGTTATCACCGAAGGCGGATTGTATAAAGTGCGTATGGGTGATTGTAAGACTAAGGAAGAAGCTAGTAAGCTTAGGGATCAGTTTGTTAAACTTGGTTACACAGATTGCTGGATCGCATCTGATTCTATAGAAGTTCCGTTGGAAGCTGGGGAGGAAGTGCAGTTAAATCCTTCCAAATGGTCAGTTCAGATTTCAAGTACAAGGTTGAAAGAGTCTGCAGATACTATCAAAACAAAAGTTGCCGGTACGGGTATTACTGACCCTGTGTTTTCCACATTGGAAGGTGATTTATACAAGGTTCGTGTGGGGCAGTTTGATACGCGTGAACAAGCGGAAGCTATGCGCCAAAAAATGGTGGGGATCGGGTATACTGACGCGTGGTTACGCCAACCGTCTGCAGCAGCAGCGGGAACAACTGCGTCTGCTTCATCTACATCCAGCGGTGCGGGATTGAAGTATTCAGCAGAGCTTCTGGATAATATTAAGATCGGAATTTTAAAAGGCCGGCCGACGGTTACTGTGTATTCAAACGGCAAGTTTTCTTTCCTTGACAAAAACGGTGTTGTGATATCTTCGGCTGCGGCATGGGATATGTGGACTATAAAGATCAAAGGCGAAGGCGGGGCGGCAAAAACGGTCTTCCGTGCAGCACCTGCGTCGTATTCAAGTCAGGAAAATGCGGATACTGAAGCTAATAAAATTAAACAAATGATTACCGGTGTTCCTGTGTATGTAATATATGAATCACCATGGTATAAAGTTAGAGTCGGTGATGCAGCTACGCGGGAAGAAGCGGAAAAACTTAAAACACAGCTGGTAGCGTCAGGGTATGACCAAACATGGATACATCAGATGATAATTCCGCCAACCACAAAGTCGCAGTTGGAACTCGTTACTCCTGCGGAACAGTCGTTCGGCGTATTTGATGACCTCATCGCAATGAAATCTGAGGAAGAAGGAAAGTCAGTTGGTGTTGCGGGTAAGTTGTACCGCCGTAATCTTGAGATACGGATCGGGATGGACGGGTTGTTGTCGGTGATTAATCAACTGCCGATAGATGAGTATGTCAACGGTGTGGTGCCTGCTGAAATCGGGACTAATGCGCCGTTGGAAGCGCAAAAAGCGCAGGCAGTGGCTGCACGTACTGAAACATTGGCTAAATTGGGCCGCCATAAGACAGATGGATTTGATTTATGTTCAGAAGTGCATTGCCAGGCGTATGGCGGGTTGAGCCGCGAATCGGCTCCCACAAATGATGCAGTAGCACAAACTAAGGGTGAAGTTATTACATTCAATGGTAATCTTGCATCAACAGTATATTCCGCGGTATGCGGCGGGTTTATGGAAGATCCCGGTGCGGTATGGGGCGGCGGGTCGTCCGGGTATATGCTTGCAAAAGGTGATTTTGATGAAGCTTTGAATAAAGAATATAAGGTACCGTTATCTGAATCACAGTTTACGCAGTGGGTAAAGTCTAAACCCGAAGCGTATTGTATGAATGCAACACGGTATCGCTGGACAAAAGAGTTTAAGAAGTCCGAGCTTGAGGTATTGATTAATAAAACTATTCCTATTGGGACATTACAAGAGATTAAGCTTGGGGACCGCGGGCCGGCAGGGACACTTAGGTGGGTAGAAATTGTCGGGAGTAATACCAGTAAAAAAGTTGAGAAAGAGTATTCAATACGTATGGCGTTAGGCGGAGTGTTTGCGTTTAATACCGGTAAGTTTGTACTCGAAAAAGATAAAGACGCTGCGTCCGGTGAGGAAATTTATAGGTTTATCGGGTGTGGTTGGGGTCATGGAGTTGGAATGTGTCAAGAAGGCGCGATCGGGATGGGGAATAAGGGTAAAAAGTATAATGAGATACTTATGCATTACTTCCCGGGTACTGTGATCAAGAAAATTTATTGATATTATTATAAAGTACGAAAGGGGGAACCTTAGCTTTGAATAAAGGCATTAGGTTTAGAATTATTAGTTTGGTGTTCAGTATGATGTTATTATCGGTGCTTGCCGTGAATGGGCATACTTCTTCAATCAGCGGGGTGATAGGGTTTGGGGATAATCCTCAGTCAATATCGACGACAACTTTGATAAAGTTGTTGATGACAGGTACGACTGTTGAAGCAAGTTACGTTTATATTCAACCGGATAGGACATATAAACTAGAGAATTTGTTACCCGGTATTTATGATCTAAAAGTTATTTCCAGCGGGTATACTACCGGTACGCTTGAGTATATCGTGCTAAAATCAAACGAAGATAAAACTGGGGTGAGTATGACGCTTGTAAAACCGTCAAGCGATATTATTATTGACAGTAAAGATGCTGCGTGCGTAAATGGCGGGTTTGAAGATGAAACGTCATTCGCGGGAAGCGGGGTCTACTATGGCAGCGGGTATCATAGGTCTGGCGGCGGGGATGGTTCAAAAATAGTTACCTGGAACGTATCAATACCTGAAGCAGGGAATTATACTGTTTATTCATGGTGGATTGCAGGAACTAACCGCGCAACAGATGCACCATATCTTATAACTCACGCGGACGGTGTTTCTACATACTTAGCAAACCAGCAGGCGCTTAGTGGGCAATGGGTTAAGATGGGAACATTTAAGTTTAACGAAGGTATGACGACTATTGTTCAGACAAATAAAGCTAATGGCTATGTTATGGCGGATGCAGTTAAACTTACAAATGTAAGCCCCATTGTTCCGCCTGGTTCGCCTCAGGGGGTAGGGTCAAAAGCTGATAATGGGAAGATTGTACTAACCTGGAATCCGCCGCCGTCGGGGATTATCAGCGGGTATAAAGTGTATCGTTCCACTTACTCTACCGGAGCGGAAGCTAAAGCTAAGAAGTTTTATATGCCGATTGCTGTTGATATTATTGGTACCACTTGGACAGATGATTCTGTGAAGAACAATGCGTGGTGCTATTATGTTGTTACTGCAGTGGATACAAAGTACGTCGAGGGGTTGCCGTCTTATGAATGTAGTGAAATTATTACTATCTCCCCGGCAATTTCTATGAAAGCGTTTCCGAATAGGATTAATCCCGTTAATTCCGAAAAAGCGGCTATTAGATATAGTGTTAGTAGTATAGAAACTGGGAATATAACGGTTAGGATATATAACTTGAATGGTGAACTGGTACGCACACTTGAAAGTTTTCATCAGATTAATGGGAATACGGATTACACGTCTTTATGGGATGGAAAAAATGATTCCGGTGAATTTGTAAGCAGCGGAGTATATCTTGTGCATGTAGGGCTCGGGGGTTCAAAAAACATTCAGCGCGTAGTCGTAATCAGGTAAGTTAGGTAATTAATTAATCTCAAGAGGAGGAAGGTAGTAAAGATGAAAAAGTTTGTGGTTTTGTTAATGACAGTATGCATTACAATGGTTGTAGCGGGTGCTGCATTTTCCGCGGAAGGTACTACTGCAATGTCGTTTTTGAGGATTGGCGCCGGTGCGCGTGCGGCTGGTATGGGTGAAGCGTTTACTGCGCTTAGCGATGATGCCAGCGGGGTGTACTGGAATCCGGCAGGGATTGTGCATGTAAAAAAGATGGAAGTATCCGCAATGTACCTCAAATGGATCGGTGATCTTAACTACGAGTTTATAGGGTTCGTTATGCCGAAAGATAAAATGGCAATGGGGTTCGGGTTTTATCGGTTAGGGATGGAACCTTTTGCTGAAATTGATAGTTCCGGGAATGATACGGGTACCTCTTTGAGTTACAGCGGTATGGCATTTGCCGGGTCGTTTGGGATAGGGTTTAATAAAGCGTTGTCAGTTGGGGCAAACGCTAAACTTATTATGGAATCTTTAGTTGATAAAAGCGCAATGTCTATAGGCGTAGACGTCGGTGCGTTATACGCGATGAGTGATAGAATAAGGTTCGGAGCGAACTTGCATAATATCGGTACGCAGCTACAGTCGTTTGGCGAAACAAAAGAGGATTTGCCGGTAACTGTTAATATCGGCGCGTATTTCAAAGCTATGGAAAACTCTAAGAGTACGCTTAATGTGTTAGCCGAAGCTGTGCAGCCGTCTGAAGGTAAAACTAATTTCCGCATCGGTGGTGAGCTTTGGATGGGACAGAATATTGCGTTAAGATTGGGGTATAAAATTAATACCACGGATAGTTTTACGTTGGGGGGAAGTTTGTATATGGGTAAACTCAAGCTTGACCTCGCATATATTCCTTATGGAGACTGGGACGTAACATACCGTGCTGCGGTATCGTATGTATTCTGATTATAGTCTAATATTTAATAATAATTTAAGGAGGCGGCATGGGTGTAAGTAAAAAAGTTTGGGTTATAGGTATAGCAGCAGCCCTGATGCTTGCTGCAGTACCTATATGGGCTATCAGTGGTACTGATTATGAAAACTACGGTAGCAGCGATTATAAAGGGTATCCGCGTAAAGGTACCGATATTTATGACTGGTACGATTATTTCGGTGAAAAAATGCTGACCGGATACAACATCTATGAGTTTATTAATCTCGGGTCGGATGCTGCTAATGCTGATTCTTATCTTTATAAGAGTTATAGATACAACAGATGGTTGCAGGAACTTATTATGGTGGCGGATGAGTTTGAAGGAATGAAGCACCGGGTAATCATCGGGGATGAAATTAGGACTAAATTCGGGTCGTTTATGCTCGATAAAGCAGGGTTCAGCGGTATCCGCTGGGATATGAATAGTAAGTTTAACGACTGGAGTATTATAACTTCGCGGTTGTCTAACCCAATACTTGTGCCGAATGATGCGTGGAATGATCCTATCTATCAGGCAAATGAAGATGAGCCTGTGTACCTTCTCGGGATTTATGATGAATTAAAACTTTTTGGGCAAAAATTCGGGCTCGGGTATGTTAATTGTCATGTAGATAATAACATCCTTGGTGAGTCAACAATTTATGGTACCGGTACGGGGACAACAGGGTTGGGTATCATGGGTTTTGCTCTTTATGGCAACCTTCGCGGATTGAATTATCGTACGGAATATAACTCCAGCGGTGAGTATGTCAGCGGAAAACCGTCGGATAAAACTTATCCGGCATACCAGGCAAAAGCTGATACACAGCTTGGAAAGTTTAAGGTAAGCGGCAGTTATTATTACGTTGATCCCGGGTATACCACACAATTGAATCTTGCGCAAAGTAAGATCAAGACGCCGATTAATGGTTTTACAAATTCGTATAATTTGGTTGATGATAACGATGATAATGACCAGTACCCTGACGAACTTGACCAGATGTCATATTCACAATATCTTTCGAATAAGGTGTATTTCTTTAACTATTTAGACGGAGTGTTTCCGGGGCTGGATAAAAATAAGAACGGGATATCGGATTACAACGAAAACCGTAACGCCATACCTGACTATGAAGAAGATTTTTTGAGGTTCAGCGTTGACTCTCCGGATTTTGAGTTTGGTGATGATTTTAATAATAACGGTATTATTGATTACTTCGAAAATGATCAAAAACCGGATTATGATTATGCTCGTGACCGTATGGGTATGCGGTTGATTACTGATTACGCGCCAAGTAAAAATATGACGATTCGACTGGGCGGTGTTGTGGAGAATATGCCGTCTAACCCTGAAAAACGCGCGGATTCGGTTTATAGTACTTTGATCTATAACACGCGGGTGCCTAATATTATGGATGTGCAGTTGAAGTATTATATTAAACGCGTGCAGGATGCTATCCCTGATGATACCGTACAGTATTCTGTTAAGTATAATAAAAACGTGCGTGAAACGGTTTATACGGTATTGTCTGATAAACTGTCGGAACGCGATAGTTTAGTGAATACGCTGTTTTTGGATGTTAATTACAACAGGTTCAAGAATCTTGAGTTCGAGACAAAGCTTAAATACGAATCGAACCTGCAGGATATGTCGTCCTCCGTACAGAGACAGTCAAATTTTACAGGTGTAATTAACCGGTTAAGTTATACAACGCCGTTGTTGTTTAACCGTATAACTTTAACCCCGATGCTGAAAACACAGTATGAGCTTTATTTCGGGGATTCGGTTAAGCATGTAACCCAAAACGCATTGATTTTCCGTGCGGATTATAAGATGACGAACAAGACGCGGTGCGTGGCCGGGATGCAGTTCCTGCCGTATCGCGATTATGTTGATAAACAGGATTATGATAAAACAACGTACCTTTTCGAAGTTGTGAGCCAGGTGTTGTACTTGAAGTACCAGCTTGCAATGATCGCAGGGGTTAAACGCGAAGATTATCAGTGGCTTACTCCCGATGGAGTTCGTGATGTACGGGATTATATCTTTTTGACCGTATATATGGGCGGATAGTTGGTTTAATAAGTTATTTTTTATTGATAAAAAACAAAAACAATAAATTGGGAAACTTAGTTGTTCAAAAAAACTATATGCGCACAATGCTGTATTATTTATGCGGTAAGATTTATTGCCGCTATGGCGGCCTGCTGTAATTTTTGGTTTACTTTAAGTGTTTGTGCAAATGAGTATATAGAACCTGAAGATAGTTTTGAACTAACGGTTAGTACTGATGCATTGAATGTGTCTACCAGTTCTCTCGCAGAGATTCCTGTCATACAAAAAAAGTACCTGGTTATTACATATCCTGAACCTAAAGATGTTAAAGGCGTTCTTAGTTTAGCACAAATCAGGTATGCAGGATATACTATTCCCGGTGCTACGGTTACCCTGAATAATGTGCCGGTAAAAACTTTTCCAAACGGCGTGTTTGTCGGGTTGGTACAGCTTAAGCACGGGAAAAATGAGTTGGGGTTCAAGGCGGTAACCAGTAGCGGGGTTGCGGAGTATTCTCTTAACATTGTCCGTGCGCAAAAAAGGGGTGCAACACGCACCATACCGGTAAGTATTGAGAATGAGTTAATCCTTCCTAACGCAGAACAAACGTTAATACCTGGTGATATTCTGGAGGTAAGGTTTAAGGGTTCTCCCGGAGGAACCGCGGGGTTTGCAATCGAAGGGATTGAAGGGCGTGTAAAGATGGCGGAACTGTCCGGGTGGGGTAAAGATAAAACTCCGGGGGTTTATGTTGGGCATTATGTTGTCCAGCCGAAGGATAAAGTTCAGGATGCCGCTGTACGGTTTTATCTGTCCACAAAAAATGGGAGTGCTAATGCAAAGAGTAAATCTAAAGTCAGTTTTATGCCCGGGTATATTCTTACTGTTGGAAAAATTAAGTATTCCGGTGCAATGTTTTATGCTGATCCCCAGGCAAGCAGAAAGTTGTTTTATCCGCAGCCGGGGGATACTGTTGTTGCGATAAACGGAAAATATGGAAATTATTTTCGTGTGAGGTTGAGTAATACGGAAACCGCGTGGGTTAGGGTAAGGGATGTTGAGCTTCTGCCACAAGGTATGCCGCCGGAGAAAACTAATGTTTGGGGTATAAAAGTTTCTACCGGTTATGGCGAGTATACCAAGATATATTTTTCGTTGGATGCAAGGGTTCCGGTGAAACTTGATCAGGTGATGTACCCGTCAACACAGCTGGTATTGACTCTATACGGTGCGAATGTGGATACCGGATGGACAGCGGATTTTCTTGAGAATAAGTATGTTAAGAATATTAAAACTAATTATCGCGCGGATGATGTTGTTGAATTTGTGTTTGACCTTGACTCGCAACAGCATTGGGGTGCCGGGATGTATTACGAAGATACTTATCTTGTACTGCAGATAGAACATCCTCCAAAGGTGAAACTTGCGGGTGAGCGTGCATTGGAAGGATTGACGGTATTTGTTGATGCCGGGCATGGGGGACGTAACTTCGGGGCTATCGGGTCAGGAGGGTTAGTTGAGAAAGAGGTTAATCTCGCAATGTCGGAAGCTTTAGGGGTATACCTTGAAAAAGCAGGGGCTAAGGTTGTATATTCACGGTATGATAATGATACCGAACTTTCCTGGACAGAACGCGCTAATCTCGCAAAAAAAGCGGGTGCTGATATTTTTGTGTGTATGCACAATAATTCGGTACCCGAGAATTATGATCCGTTGAAGTCACAGGGCGCAGCGATGTTTTATGGGTATCCCGGGGATAAGGAACTCGCAAAAAACGTATTTGCGGAACTTGTTAAGATAGGGTTGAAACCGGCGTATTACGTGTATTGGAACCCCTTCATAACGCAAGCGTCTAATATGGTATGGGTGTTGGTGGAGGCTGCATTTTTGTCGTATCCCGATGATGAAGCTTTGTTGGCAGAACAGGGTTTTCGTAAAAAAATCGGACATGCGGTGTTTATGGGTATAAGTAATTTTGTTAAGAATGAGGCGGGGAAAAAATGATGGCGAAATCCGTGCGTTATATCGTAATAATGTTGGTAGCTGTGTCAGCAGTATTATCCGCCGTAGGTATACATGCAGCGGAGGACGGGGGGCAGTATAGTCCTGCTAGTGCATCAAAAAAAGTGTTGATATTGCCTTTGATAAATATAAGTGGTTATAACGGTAATTGGGATCTCGGGGAAGGGTTCAGGAAGTTATTGGCGGAACGGTTCGATACGTTAGTGAAATGGCAGCCGTTTGTGCCGTCACGGTATCAGCTTGATAAAATGAGAAAACAGGTTGTACGTGAAATCGCACCGGAAGCTAGCCGTACGGAACGGCTGGCAAAACTCGGGGAAAAGTTTGGCGCGGATTATGTTATGGATAACACTATAGACACTTTTTCAATCCGTAACTTTGGAATTGTACACCCTTCGTTTGGGGGGTATAGCGCGTATTCTGTTGATGCCGGGATTGAGGTTTTTATGGTGAATGTATCTTCCCCGGAAAATGTTTTTCAACAGCAGGTGAGGACACAAAAAATGAGTGAACATCAGATAGGGACGTTGTTTACCGACGGGCATTTATGGACAAAAGAGTTGGGGACAATGGAAGAGTTTGACGCGTTGAAAGATATGGCGTTTGGTTCTCCGCAGTGGAGAGAAACGCGGCTCGGTGTGCAGGTTATGAAGTTGACTGATAAAATTGTTAGTGTTACAACCGGGTATGCGGATCCTGTTGGGAACAGTGCAGTGGAAAGCGGTATAGTAAAGTAGCGGGTGGTTATGTATAAAAGGTTTAGTGTATTATTTACGGTTTTGCTCGTAATAACCTTGTTTGTTCCCACTTTACCTGCAGAGGATGTGAGGGTGGGGTTAACCTATGTTTCATCCGGGTTTTCAAATAATCTTTCTAATAAAACAATACTTTATCTCCGCGGGTCGCCCTCAACAACGGAGTATGAAATTGTTGATCTGTATACAGGGTATGTAATATTTACAGGTGCGGGTGTACAGAATGTGGAAGCGCGTAGCGGGTATATTTATGTTACAGGGAAGGGGCCGTATGCTAACCCCGTGATTATCCGCGCAAAAAATCCGGGGACAGAGTTTGTTTCAGTTGGATACAATAACTGGCAATTTAAGGTATACCGCGGAAGGTTTGAAGCGCGGGTTAGTAACGGGTATGTCAAACTTGTCAATATTGTAGACTTGGATGAATATATTTATGGCGTTGTACCTGTGGAAATAGGCGGGACGTCGCCCGTAGAGGCGTTGAAGGCGCAGGCGGTAGTTGCGAGAACGTTGGCAATTATAAGGCGTAATCTTAATATCCACCAGGCTGATGGGTTTGATGTCTGTGATCTTACCCATTGCCAGGTGTATGGCAGTCAGTATAGTAATAAAGGCGGGTATAGTGTTGAAACAACAAAATGCTGTGCCGCTGTAGACGATACTGCCGGAATATTGTTGTACTATAACGGCAGTCTCGTTAAAGATATGACCTACCACGGCCACTGCGGTGGAAAGGTTGCGAATATCGAAGATATCTGGGGTGGGTCTGCAAGCCCGTATCTAAAAGGCCTTGATGATAGTTCTAACGGAACAGTGTTTTGTGCGTGGGATTTTACGTATAACGCATGGGAGAAGAGTATTACACAAAGTGAACTTCAGTCTAAGTTAAAAGGAAACGCAAATACCGCGCCTGCAAATTCAGCGTCAACTCTAGCGGCTGACGGTATAAGTATCTCAGAATATGATTCTTCCGGCCGGGCAAAGTATATTACTATTAAATATGAAACTCCGGCGGAATCAAAAGTCGTGAGGGGTAACACTTTCCGCGGGGTTGTGGGGTATACATACCTCCCAAGTCATTTGATAACAGCGTTAACGTATTCTTCAGCTTCTGGAGTATATATTTTCAAGGGTAAAGGCAGTGGGCATGGTGCTGGGATGTGTCAGGACGGCGCCATCGGGATGGGTGACCACGGGTATACTTATAATCAGATACTCCAGCATTATTTTACGACTTCAATCAGTATTGTCGATAAGGGCGGCCCGAATATTCTGCATGTGCCTGTCACTCAGACAGTTGCAAAAAAACAGTTTATTGTTAGTGTTACTGCCACGGATAGAAGCGGTGTACAGTCGGTTGATGTGTATTACCGCACAGCAGGTAGGTTGGTGTATACCCAAAAAAAAGGGGTTAGCGTAGCGGTAAATGTGTATGAAGTAATCGTCGATAGCGGGGTGGTTACTACCGCCGGGGTGGAGTATTATATCAAAGTAGTGGATACCGCCGGTAATCTCGCGTATTCCGGGTCGGATACTGTGCCGTATAAAGTTAATGTCAACGATAGCGATACTGACCCGCCGTCAATCGTACATTCTGTTAATCAATATGCGTTTGAACAGACAACAATTACTGTTACCGCAAGTGTTAACGATG